>Ga0207701_10005044_pt1 | contig 13284 bp, 10 predicted proteins | sample KBSSwiSSwithPhiX_FD_184294 | JGI IMG/M metagenome (GOLD analysis project Ga0207701, IMG submission 184294) | Switchgrass rhizosphere bulk soil microbial communities from Kellogg Biological Station, Michigan, USA, with PhiX - S5 (SPAdes) (version 2) | ecosystem: Environmental > Terrestrial >... | reverse complement strand
ACTTTACTAGTAGACCGAAGCCTACATTCTCGTTCGACTTGCATGTGTTAGGCCCGCCGCTAACGTTCGCTCTGAGCCAGGATCAAACTCTCCAGTTAAATTCTCGACTGAAACTTTCGCTTCAGTCGTTCAACTTTTGAGATTGCTTGCTCGGAGAATCACAATTGTCGGGGTATTCGGAGAACTTCGCCCGAAGGCGAAGCGCTCTTCTTACCTTTCGAACTTGGTTTGCTATTCAGCTTTCAGAGACCGACGCGATTTTGTGAAAAAACCGCTAGAAAACCCGGCGAAAGTGGCCTTTTGACTCACCGCCGCCAGGGAGCGCAGAGTCTATTCAGGTCCGCTTCCGAGTCAATAGAATATTTCAAGAAAAACAGCGCTTTCGGAGGGAGCCCTGTCGGGGCCTCCGCCGCTGTGGACAGCGGCGCGCAAACGCCCACTATACCAGCGAAATTCGCGCTGTGTGACGCCTCGGGATTGGCCAGGGGTGCTCGGCGGCGTTAGGCTGCTGGGCCTTGTCGGTGTGTTCTCAATGCGCGGCGTCCCTGGCGGCCGGGCTCAAATTCTGCGGCCAGTGCGGGACTTTGCTCAGCGCCGCGGACCCGGTGGAGGTGGCCGCGGCGGCCGATCCGTGGCTGGGCCGCGTGATCGACGGGCGCTATCGCGTGCAGGCGCGGCTGGGCACCGGCGGCATGGGCGTCGTTTATCGCGTCGAGCATTTGCACCTCGGCAAGACGGCCGCAATGAAGGTTCTGTCGCCCGACACAGCCGCGAAGCCGGAGATGGTGCGACGATTTCGTCTCGAAGCGCAGTCGGTCAGCAAGCTCAATCATCCGAACATCGTGCAGACGTTCGACTTCGGTCAGGCGGACGGCGCGCTGTACCTGGTGATGGAGTTCATCAAGGGCGACGATCTCGCGACGCTGCTGAAGCGTGAGGGACCGTGGACGTTCGCGCGCGCGGCGCGCTTCTTCATCCAGGTTTGTTCGGGGCTGAGCGAGGCGCACGAGGCGGGGATCGTTCACCGCGATCTGAAGCCGGAGAACCTGATGGTCGTTCACCGTCGCGACGCCGAGCACGCGAAGGTCCTCGACTTCGGCCTCGCGAAGCTGCGCGAACGCACCACCGCCGGCGCGGGCATCAGCTCGGGCGGGCAGGTGATCGGGACGCCGTACTACATGGCGCCCGAGCAGGTGCGCGGCGAAGATCTCGACGCGCGCGCCGACATCTACAGCCTGGGCGCGACGCTGTACCGCGTGCTGACCGGCGAGCCGCCGTTCGACGCGCCGTCGCCCGTCAGCGTGCTGGCGAAGCACATCACCGACGAACCGGTGCCGCCGCGCGATCGCGCGCCGGGGCAAGCATTGCCGGCCGACGCGGATCGCATCGTGCTGCGCGCGATGGCGAAGAACGTCGATGATCGCTACGCGACGGCGGCGGACGTGCAGCACGATCTCGAGCGCGCGCTTGGATCCGCGGGCGCGGACACGCGGTCGTCGGCGACGGTGGCACTGCGCCGGCCGGGCGCGCCGTCGCGTGTCGCGGGCGAGGCGCCCACCTTGCTGCTCGCCAGCGGCGTCGCGCGCGCGAACATGCCCGCGGCGGCGCCCGCAGCGCCCGCGCCGGTGGCGCGTGCGGTGGCGACGGCCGTGACCGATCCGGCGATCACGTCCGAGCGATCGAGCTCGGAGCTCGCGTCGACGTCGGCCGAGGACGCGGACCTCGATCGCTTGCGGCGCTCCGATGTCGACGATTACGAATGGACGCTGCGCCGCCAGCGGTGGCTGCGCCGGCTGGTGTTGCCCGTCGTCGCCGTGCTGGTCGTCGGCGCCGGTGCGTTCGCGCTGATCAAGCGTCCCTGGGAACGCTCCGACGGCGCCGAGCACGAGCCGAACAACACGCCCGGGTACGCGACGCTGCTGGTGCAGGGGCCGATGCGCGGCGGCCTCGGCGCGCCGATCAACGATCGCGAGAGCGACGTCGATTTCTTCCGCGTACCGGCCGGCAAGGGACCGCGCGCGCTGCACGCGCGCCTCGAGGGGATCCCGGGCGTCGACCTGGTGCTGGAATTGTTCGACGCGCAGGGGCGCCGCATCGCCAAGAGCGACGCCCGCGGCCGCGGCCTGGGTGAATGGCTGCAGCCGACGTCGATCGGCCCGTCCGAGGCGTACCTGGCGGTGCGCGAGGTCTGGATCGAGGGGACGAAGCCGACGGCCAACGCGCTGGATCCGTACACGCTGACCGCGCGCTGGGGACCGCCGCAGGGCGAGTGGGAAATGGAGCCCAACGACTTTCCGGCGGCGGCCACGCCGCTGTCGAGCGGCGGGCGGATGCGCGGCTATCTGGGCAGCGGCGAGGATCGCGACTGGTTCTCGCTGACGCCGGCGAAGACGGGGTTGGTCATGGGCACCGTCAACGCGCCCGCGGGCGTGGACGTGATCGTGTTCCGCGACGAGGACGCCAAGAAGGTCGTCAACAAGAAGGGCGCGGGCGCCGACGAACAGTTCGCGCTGGAAGGCGAGGCGGGCGTGCCGCTGTACATCGGCATCGCGCGCAAGCTGGACGCGAAGAAGGACATCAAGGAACAGGCGCTGCAGGGTCTCGACGATCCTTACGAGCTGGTCGTCACCGTCACGGACAAGTAGCGCCGATCGCCGCCGCGATCACGACCGCGCGAGTCATGGACCTGCGCCGGCTACGGCGTCGCCGCGGCTGTCGCGATGGCGCTCTGGGTCCAGGCGCGCACGCTGGCGTCGCTCGCCAGCTCCAGCGCGCGCCGCAACTTGGGCTCGGCGAGCCGGCCCAGCGCCGTGATCACATCGTTCGCGGGTAGCGATCGCGCCGAAGCGTCGGTGACGCGCGCGAGCAGCGCGCGCTCTTCGGACTGCGCCAGCAACTCGACGCGGCCGACCAGTGTGCGCACGATGGCGGTGGGCGCCGGCTCGACGGTGAGCGGCAGCAGCTTGTCGGTCCACGCGCGCGGCACGACGTACAGGACGCGCAGACCCTCGCTCTTGAAGTAGCTGTTGCTCCAGGTGTTGACCATGGCCTGCGATTCGTCGGTGGTCAGGCCGGTTCGCTCCAGCGCCTGCGCGATGCGCGTCCGCGCGTCCGCGACGTAGATGTCGAGGTCGTGTTCCTTGCCACCGACGGGGCAGGGGACGTTCGGAATCACGCCGCCGCCCGCCAGCCCGCCCAGATCGACGATGGCGCCGCCGCCGGGGTGGACGCGCAGCAGGAACACCGCCGGGCTGGCGTCCGTCGATCGATTCTCGATCGTGATGCGATCGGTGGCGTCGACTGTGATGTTCATGGGCAGCTCGAACGCGCCCAGGCCGCGGTAGAAGATGAACTGTTCCTTCTCGCCGCCGATGGACACCGGCACCGACGCCACCTTTCGCGACGGCGCCCAGATGTCTTCGGCCGCGACGGTCGGAAAGTCGGCGGCCGACGCACCGGGCGCCAGCGCGCCGCGCCACTCCATGAAGCCCGCCGCCGGCACGCTCACGGTGCCCAGCGCCGGGCCGAACGTGGCCGCGTTCGGGAACCACTCGGAGACGACGCCGGCCGGGAAGTCGACGCGCACGCGCAGGCCCGCAGGCGCCGCGCCGTAGAAGTACAGCACCGGCGTTTCCATCTTCTGCGTCACGCCGACCGGCTGCGTCTCCATCGATTTCATGCCCGTGCCCGTGACCGGGCCGCCCGCCGTCGCGCCGCGCCCGTGCACGAAGGCGGGAAGCGGCTCCTCCTCGTGGTGCAGGCCCTCCATCAGCACACCCGTCGAGCTGTCGACGGACGTGAAGGTTCCCCACTCGTGAACGACCAGGCTGGACTGGACCGGATCGGGCGTTGGATCGGCGACGATCGGATCGGCGACCGGCGCGCCGGCGGCCCGGCCCGATCCTGTCAGCGTCTCGGACGGATCCAGCGACGACCCGGACGGGACTCCGACCGGCCGCGCGCCGCACGACGACACCAGCACCACGAACGAGGTCAGCGCGATTGCTCTCATGACCCACACACTCCTTTAACTAGGCGCAGACCTTTTCTCGCCTTTTCTGTCTATTATTTCCAATCGTATGTTTTCATCACGATCGATAACATTTATGCATGACACCTGAGGCCCGATGAACCTCGATCGCCTGCGCCTGTTCCTGCAGATCGTCGACTCGGGATCGATGAGCGCGGCGGCGCGCGCAGTTCACCTCACCCAGCCGGCGCTGTCGCGCACGCTGCGGCTGCTGGAGCAGGAGGTCGGCGTCGCGCTGTTCGAGCGGCGCGGGCGGGCGCTGGTGCTGACCGCCGGCGGGCGCGCGCTGGTGCCGCGCGCGCGGGCGCTGCTGGTCGACAGCGAGCGGCTGGCGCTCGAGACGCGCCGCTCCGCCGATCGGTCGTACTTCGACCTGCGCCTCGGCACCGTCGACAGCGTCGCGACCACCTTGTTCCCGCGCGCGCTGCCGGCGCTGCGCCGCGCCTTCCCCGGCCTGGCCGTCAAGCTGTCGACAGCGCGCACGTCGGTGCTGCTGGGCCGCGCGCGCGCCGGCGACCTGGACCTGGCGATCGTCGCGCACTCCGGACCGCCGCCCGTGCCCGGCGTGAGGCCGCTCGGCAAGTACCGACTGCAGTTCTACGGGCAGCGCGCCAGCTTCCCCAAGCTGCGCGGCGTGAAGACCGAGGAGGAGATGCGCCGATTCTCCGTCGTCGAGATCGATCCCGGCCACGGCGAGCCGAGCCTGGTCCCCGACGACGCGCAGTCGTACGCCGTGGCCAGCAACGTCGCCACCGTGAAGGCGCTGGTGCTGGCGGGCTTCGGCGTCGGCGAGCTCCCCGACTTCATGCTGACCGCGACGGAACGGCGCGAGCTGGTCTGCGCGCAGGTGCCCCACGATCCCCACTGCGGCCTCTTCCTGGTCTCGGCGCCGGCCTTCACCGGTCCGACGGAATCGCGCATCGAGGACGCGGTCGCCCGCGTGATGTCGCGCGCGCTCAGTCGCCCGGCGCGCTAGCGCCGGCCGAGCAGGCGCGCCGCTTCTTTGGCGTGGTACGTCAGGATGATGTCCGCGCCGGCACGCCGGATCGACGTCAGCGTCTCCATCATGACGCGGTCGTAGTCGATCCAGCCCTTCTCGGCGGCAGCCTTCAGCATCGCGTACTCGCCCGAGACGTTGTACGCCGCGATCGGCACGTCGAACTCGCTGCGCGCCTCGGCGATGACGTCCAGATACGCGAGGGCGGGCTTGACCATGACGATGTCGGCGCCTTCCTCGACGTCCAGCGCCAGCTCGCGCATCGCCTCGCGCACGTTGGCCGGATCCATCTGGTAGCCGGCGCGATCGCCGAACGCGGGCGTCGAATCGACCGCCGTCCGGAACGGGCCGTAGTACCCCGACGCGAACTTCGCCGAATACGCCAGCAGCCCGACCTGGTCGAAGTTCTCCTCGTCCAGCGATTCGCGCAGGAAGCCGACGAAGCCGTCCATCATCCCCGACGGCGCCACCAGGTCGGCGCCCGCGCGCGCGTACGACAGCGCCGCGCGCCCCAGGTTGTCCAGCGTCGCGTCGTTGTCGATCGCGCCTTCGACGACGACGCCGCAGTGGCCGTGCGTCGTGTACTCGCAGAAGCAAGCGTCGACCGCCAGCACCAGGTCGGGCACGGCCTTCTTGATCGCCTTCAGCGCGCGCTGGACGACGCCGCCCTCGTGCCACGCCTCGCTGCCCACCTCGTCCTTCTTCTCGGGCAACCCGAACAGGATCACCGACGGGATGCCCAGCTTGGCGACCTCCTCGGCCTCGCGCACGACCTCGTCGGCCGAGAAGTGAAACTGCCCGGGCAGCGACGAAACCTCGCGCTTGACGCCCTTGCCGGGGCAGACGAACAGCGGGAACATGAAGTTGTCGGGCGCCAGCGTCGTCTCGCGCACCATGCGGCGCAGCGCCGGGGTGCGGCGCAGGCGGCGGGGGCGGGTCTCGGGAAAGGACATCGTCGGGTGCCCGTAGACTAACCCTGGCGCCCGCGCCTCGCCACGATCAGCGCCGCGACCAGCGCCTCGGGCGTCGGTGACGCGGCCGCGGTGGGCGCGGGAAGGCCGGCCGCGCTCACCGCCTCCGCCGTGGTCGGCCCGATCACCGCGATGGGCGCGCGCGCCAGCGGCGCGGTCCCCCAGCGGGCCAGGAAGGCGCGCAGCGCGGACGGGCTGGCGAACGTCGCCGCGTCGAACGCGGGCAGCGGCGGGAGGTCCGCGATCGCCACCGTCTCGGACACCGGCACCACGTCGACGACCAGGCCTCGCGCCTCCAGCGCGCCGCGCAGGTGCTCGCGCCCGCCCACCGCCTGCGGGAACAGCACGCGCGTTCCGGCGGGCGCCGACGCGAGCGCCGCCACCAGGCCCTCCTGCCGCTGCTCGTCGTCGGCGGGGACGACGGCGGGGGTCAGGCCCTCGCTCGCCAGCGCGCGCGCCGTCGCCGGTCCCACCGCCGCGATGCGCGTTCCGGCGAGCGCTGGCCAGCCGCCGATCTCGCGCGCCCGCGCGCAGGCCAGCCGGACCGCGGAAGGGCTGGTGAAGACGACCCAGGCGTAGCTCGCAGCGCCGGCCAGCGCACGATCGAACGCGTCCCAGCTGGGCGGCGGCGCGACCGTGATCGTCGGGTAGGCGACAGGCGCGGCGCCGGCGGCACGCAGCGCGGCGAGCAACGACGCCGCCTGGTCGGCAGGTCGAGTCACCAGCACGCGCCAGCCGGTCAGCGGGGCGGCATCCTCCGTCACGGATTTGATGATACCGTTCGTCGCAGACGATGCGTGGTTTTCGGCTGTGCGTGCTTGCGGTCGCGACGTTCGTCGCGGTGGCGGCGCTGCCCGCCTGCAAGACCGCGCGCACGCCGACGCCGACGGTCACCATCGACACCGGCGAGCGAAAGGTCCCGTTCAAGGTCGAATTGGCCGTCACGCCCGCCGAGCATGAACGCGGGCTGATGTACCGCGAGCACCTGGATGCGGACGCGGGCATGCTGTTCATCTCCGAATCGCCGCGGCGGCAGGTGTTCTGGATGAAGAACACGCTGATCCCGCTGGACATGATCTTCATCGGCGCCGACTGGCGCATCGCCGGCATCGTCGAGAACGCCGAGCCGAAGACGCTCTCCTCGCGCGAGGTCGCCGCGCCCAGCCAGTACGTGCTGGAGATCGGCGGCGGGCTGTCCTCGCGCTACGGCATCCGCGCCGGGCAGCTGGTCGACTTTCAGGCGGGCAACGCCGCGAAGTAGCGCGGCGCCCGGTTCTTCGATGCAGCCGATGCTGGCACTGCAGGAGGACGCCCCGCTGTCCGATCCGAGCCTGATCTACGAACCGAAGTACGACGGCATCCGCGCGCTCATCACCGTCACGCCGGTCGCCGGAAAGGCGCGCGCGGACGTCGCGATCTCGTCACGGGCGGGAAACGACAAGACCACGCAGTTCCCGGAGGTGGTGCACGCGCTGTCGATCTGGGGCGCGGGGCGCGCCGGGCCCGCGCTGCTCGACGGCGAGCTGGTCGCCGTCGACACCGACGGCCAGCCGGTCGCGTTCCAGCACATCCAGGACCGGATTCACCTCGCGGCCCAGCGCGAGATCGTCGCGCGCGCCGCCAAGAAGCCGATCGCGTTCGTCGCGTTCGACCTGCTGCGCGACGGCGGCCAGAACCTTTGCCCGCTGCCGCTGGTCGAACGGCGCCGGCGCCTGGAGGCGGCGCTGACGCCGGGGCTGGACGCGGTCATCCGGCTGTCCACGCAGGTACGCGGCGACGGCGCTGCGCTGCTCGCCGAGATCCGCGCGCGCGGCTGGGAAGGGCTGATCGTGAAGGAGGCGAACTCGCCGTACCGGCCGGGGCGGCGATCGCGCGAATGGCGAAAGCTGAAGCTGGTTCAGCGCGATTCGTTCCTGGTGGGCGGCTGGACCGAACCGCGCGGGTCGCGCCACAAGATCGGTTCGCTGATCCTGGGTGTGCGGGAGGCGAGCGGACTTCTCCGTTACGTCGGGCGCGCCGGCGGCGGTTTCTCCGACGACGAGCTGGTACGCGTCGCGCGCTTGCTCGAGCCGCTGGAGATCGCGAAGTGCCCGTTCGAGAAGCGGCCAGCGACCGAAGAGAAACCGCACTGGACGCGGCCGCAGCTGGTGGCCGAGGTCAAATTCGCGCGCGTCACCACCGAGGGGATCTTGCGCGAGCCCGTGTACATCGGCCTGCGCGACGACGTCGCCCCGGCGGCTGTCGTCGGACACGAGTCCGTCGCCGTTGTCGCGTCGAAATCGGTGCCTGTGGCCGCGCCTGTCGCGCCAGCCGTGCCGGCGGAGAAGCTCCCGTCGAAGGCCGCGATCGCGGCCGTGCGCGGTCAGCTGGACGCGCTGGTCGACCGCGCCAGCGGCAAGCTGAAGCTTCCCGACGGTAATCTGTTGCCCGTCTCGAACCTGGCCAAGCGGCTGTGGCCACGCGCCGGCATCACCAAGGGTGATCTGTTTCGCCACTACCTGGACGTGGCGCTCTGCCTGCTGCCGGTGGTCCGCGATCGCCCGCTGGTGATGCGCCGGCTGCCCGACGGCGTCGAAGGCCACGCTTTCTTCCAGCACCGCGCGCCCGACGACGTCCCGGCGGGCGTTCGGCGCCAGGGCATCCCCGACGACGACGTGCCCATCCGCATCGTGGGCGGAAATCTGACGACGCTGCTGTACATGGTCCAGCTGGCGGTCGTCTCGCAGGACCCGTGGTTCTCGCGCGTGCAGTCGCCCCACGCCGCCGACTTCGTCGCCATCGATCTCGACCCGATGGAGGGCGCGCCGTTCTCGCGCGTGCGCGACGTGGCGCGCTGGGTGCGTGACGAGCTGGAGCTGCTGGGCGTCGCCGGCCACCTCAAGACGTCGGGCGCGACCGGCCTGCACATCTACCTGCCGATGCGCCCGGGCACGTCGTTCGAGGCGGGCCTGCTGTTCTGCCGGCTCGTCGCATCGGTCGTCGCCGGCCGCCATCCCGACGTCGCAACGGTCGAGCAGTCGATGAAGCGCAGACCGGCCGCGGGCGTCTATCTCGATTGTTTACCCAACGGTTTCGGCCGCACGCTCGCCAGCGCCTACAGCGCGCGCGCCAGCGCCTTCGCCGGTGTATCGACGCCGCTGACGTGGAAGGAGCTGGACGCCGGCAAGCTGGACCCGCGCGACTTCGACATCCGCGCGCTGCCCGGGCGGCTGCGCGACGTCGGCGATCTGTGGGCCGGTTTCCGAAAGGCGAAGGGCATCGATCTGGACGCCGTCCTGGAGCGCGTCCACAGCAAGCACGGCAAGTGAGGAAGTGAAGTAGGGCAGGCGCGCGCCGCGCCAGAAAAGTGGTAATAGTACGCGTCAAACTCACGGAGGGTCCGTTCATGCGCTCGAAAATTCCGTTCGCAGTGCTCGTCCTGACGATGTCGACCACGTTGCTCGCCGCCGGCGTCGCCCGCGCGGACGACGAAGATCCGGCCAAGGGGAAGTTCACGCTCGAGCAGGCGACCAAGGGCCTCGCCGGCAGCGGACCGCTGACCGCGAAGATCGAGACGACGCTGGGGACCTTCAACTGCGAGCTGTACGACAAGCAGGCGCCGCTCACGGTCGCGAACTTCGTCGGGCTGGCGCGCGGCCTCCGCCCCTGGAAGGACCCGAAGACCGGCAAGTGGGTCGAGAAGAAGCCGTACTACGACGGCCTGATCTTCCACCGCGTGATCCCCGGCTTCATGATCCAGGGCGGCGACATCGCCGGCACCGGGACGGGCGGCCCCGGCTATGAGTTCCAGGACGAGTTCTCGCCCGAGCTGAAGTTCGACAAGCCGGCCCTGCTGGCCATGGCGAACAAGGGCCCCGGCACGAACGGGTCGCAGTTCTTCATCACGGAAGGCACGCCCCAGCACCTGTCAGGCCGCCACACCATCTTCGGCCTGTGCGACCCGCTGTCGCTGGTCACCAAGATCACCGGCGTGAAGCGCGGCCCGCGCGACAAGCCCGAGACCGACGTCGTCATGAAGAAGGTGACGATCACGCACGGCAAGGCGAAGAAGTCGAAGTAGGCGTGAAACACTTCGTCCTCGACACGAACGTCCTCATCCACGATCCCCGCGCGATCCTCCAGTTCGCGGACAACGAAGTCGTCATACCGATCTTCGTCCTCGAGGAGGTCGACACCTTCAAGAAGGAGGCGTCCGAGCGCGGCCGCAACGCCCGCGAGGTGGCGCGGATGCTCGACGCCCTTCGGGCGAACGGCCGTCTGTCCGACGGCGTTCCCCTGCCTGAAGGCGGCGGGCGCCTGCGTGTCGCCTCGGCGGCACGATCGGTGCCGACGACGCTGCGCGAGGCACAGATCGCGGACCATCTGATCCTGATGGTGGCGCTGGACGTGCGTGACGCGGCGAAGGGCGAACCGACGATCTTCGTCACCAAGGACGTCAACCTCCGGATCCGCGCCGACGCGCTGGGCCTGACCTCGATGGACTTCGAGGCCGAACGCATCGACATCGACGAGCTCTACTCGGGGATGACGGAGATGCCGGTGGCCGGCGCCGACGTCGACGCGTTCTACGCGCAGGGCGCGCTGCCGCTGCCCGAGAACGGCCTGAAGGCGAACCAGTACGTGCTGCTGCGCGATCGCGACAACCCGTCGCACAGCGCGATCGGCCGCTTCGACGGCGCCGCCAAGAAGCTGGTGCCGCTGCGCAAGCTGCGCGACGGCGTGTGGGGCATCCGCCCGCGCAACAAGGAACAGCACTGCGCGCTGGACCTGTTGCTGTGCGACGACATCAAGCTGGTCACGCTGATCGGAAAGGCCGGCACGGGCAAGACCATGCTGGCGCTCGCGGCCGGTCTGCAGAAGGTCGTCGAGGAGCAGCTCTACTCGAAGATGCTGGTGTCGCGGCCGATCTTCCCGCTGGGCCGCGACGTCGGTTACCTGCCCGGCGACATCGAGGAGAAGCTGAACCCCTGGATGCAGCCGATCTACGACAACGTCGAGTTCCTGATGGGCCTGTCGAAGCAGGAGCGGGGGAAGGGGCGCAGCTACCAGGAGCTGATCGACCTCGGCTTCATCGAGATCGAGCCGCTGACGTACATCCGCGGGCGGTCGATCCCGAACCAGTTCATCATCGTCGACGAGGCCCAGAACCTGACGCCGCACGAGGTGAAGACGATCATCACGCGCGTGGGCGAGGCGACCAAGGTCGTGCTGACCGGCGACCCGTACCAGATCGACAACCCCTACGTCGACGCGACGTCCAATGGGTTGACGACGGTCGTCGAGAAGTTCAAGGGCGAGCTCGTCGCCGGGCACGTGACGCTGTCCAAGGGCGAGCGGTCCGCGCTCGCCGAGCTCGCTTCGAACGTTCTCTGACCGCCGCCGCGTCACGCGGGTGACGCCCCTCAAGATCGGGCGGCGAAGCGCCGACACTGACGTCCACCCACCTCAGGAGGACCGATGCGTCGCACGTCTGCTGCTCTTTATGTTCTGCCCGCGCTGTTGCTCGCGCTGAATGCTTGCGGAGGCGGCGACGGCGGATCGGGAGGGAAGGGTGGATCGGGAGCGAAGGGCGGCAGCAGCGGTCGCGGCGGCACGACCGGAAGCGCAGGGCGAGGCGGCACGACGGGCAGCGCGGGAACGACGGGCACCGGCGGCACGACCGGCAGCGGTGGCACGACCGGTAGCGCGGGAACGACGGGCAGCGGCGGAACGACCGGTGGCGGTGGGACGACGGGTAGCGCGGGAACGACGGGCGGCGGCGGAACGACGGGCAGCGGTGGAACGACGGGCGGCGGCGGAACGACGGGCGGCGCCGGAACGACGGGCACGGGTGGCCGCGGCGGTACGGGCGGGGCGACGGCGGGCACCGGCGGCGGCGCGGCGGGCACCGGTGGAGGTGCGGCGGGTACGGTCGGCAGCGGCGGCGTGAGCGGAACCGGCGGCGGCGCGGCGGGCACTGGTGGAGGCGCGGCGGGTACGGTCGGCGGTGGCGGCGTGGGCGGTACCGGCACGGGCGGCTCGGCCTCCGGTGGTACCGGCGGAAGCACGGCCGTGTGCGGTGACAGCAACAGCGGCGATAGTGGTCTCAGCTGCAACACGGTGGACGCGACCGGCCCGTGCGTGACCGACACAGTCGCCAGCGGCTCGCCGTCGGCGGCGACAGGAGGACAGATCGTCGCCGGAACCTACGACCTGACGTCCCGGACGATTTACAACGCGCCGGACGGCGGCAACGATGGTGGTGCGCGCCGCGAGACTGTTGTCATCACCGGTAGCGGGAACAGCTTCACTGTCCAAACGGCGCACGCGTCCGGGACGCAGCACGAACGACAGAACGGCTCCGTCGCTGTCTCGGGGACGACCCTCGTGTTCACTCAGACCTGCCCCGCGCCGGGCGACGGCGGCGATGACAGCAGCGGCCCGCTCGGCTTCGATGCGACCACCACCTCGTTCTCAATCCAAGAGATGACCGGCAGCGGCGCCATTCGCGTCAACGTCTACACGAAGCGTCCGTAGCGCTGCGCGCCGCGTGCGGGAGGGCTCTAGGACATTTGAAAAAGTAGCCACACCCCCTCGCTTCGCTCGGGAGTGGCTAGCGCGACGCGCGCGGATCAATCACCGGAAACGTCGTTGACGCACCCGTGCGTCTTCGTTCGTGAACGTTCTTAATGAACGTTCTTCATTCTTGCGGTCCGCCCACACGGTCGCGCTAATATGGCCGGGCTCGCGCGCCCCCGTCGCGACGGTGACGCGGAGAATCTTTCGATCCGGTGGGGATGGGCTGGGCCCTCACAACTTAAAGGTGACCTATGTCGAAAAGGCTTCTCATCGGATTGCTTGCGGCAGCATTCGCCGTGTCGCTGTCAGAGGCGTGCAGCCATCAAGGGGGATCGGGCAACCCCGGCAGCGCCGGTAACGGAGCGGCGGGCACGGGCAGCCCCGGTCAGGCGGGCACCGGCACCGGGCCCGGCAACGCGGGCACGTCGGGCAGCGCAGGCGACACGGGCACTGCCGGCGACACCGGGTCGGGCGGATCGTCCTCGACGGGAACCGGTAACAGCATCGGGTCGGGCGGCACCGGCAGCGGAAACACCAGCGGCGTCGCCGGCACCAGCGGCGTCGCCGGCACCAGCGGCACCGCCGGCACGACAGGCTCCTCCGAGATGATCGACCACCTGGACGACAATAACGGCTTCATCATCGTGGTGAACGGGCGCCAGGGGCCGTGGCACTCGTTCAACAACACGACCTCCAGCGGCAACCAGCAACCGCCGATCGGCACCGGC
>Ga0207701_10005042_pt1 | contig 13288 bp, 12 predicted proteins | sample KBSSwiSSwithPhiX_FD_184294 | JGI IMG/M metagenome (GOLD analysis project Ga0207701, IMG submission 184294) | Switchgrass rhizosphere bulk soil microbial communities from Kellogg Biological Station, Michigan, USA, with PhiX - S5 (SPAdes) (version 2) | ecosystem: Environmental > Terrestrial >... | reverse complement strand
GGTTCCGTCATTCGATCCAAATACTTTCATCCCGAGCATCAAGGCGAAGGATTGGACCGCGTTGCAGAAAGACGAGGGCGATCCACTAGTCAACCGCGCAATTAGTTGCCTGCCGCCAGGCTCGACATTCAAGCTCATCACGGCTCTCGCCGGTCTGCGAGGCACGAAAAATCTCGCTAACACCAAATACGGCTGCTACGGAGGCGTAAGCTACGGCGACCACTTTTTCAGATGCTGGGTAGCCGAAAAACATTACACGCATGGCACCATCGGAGTTGCCGATGCGCTCAAGGTGTCGTGCGACTCCTTTTTCTATCAGTACGGTAATGCCGCCAGCATTCAGTCGATTGATCATATCGGCAAGATGTTAGGCATGGGCGAAGAATCGGGACTGCAACTGTCAGGCGAACAAACCGGCAATATGCCGGGGCCAGAGTGGATGCAAATTCACCATCCCCAGGAGAGGTGGTCACAAGCGCAAACCGCCAATGTTTCAATCGGTCAGGGCTACACGCTTGTTTCGCCGTTGCAATTGGCAATGGCCTACGTGGCAATCGCAAATGGCGGCATCTGCTATTACCCACGTCTGATCGATAAAGTTTTAAGTCAAGACGGCTCTCCGGTGTTGGATGAACAAGGAAATCCAGCAGCGCCACCGCCGCGCGTGCGATCGGATTTGCGCCAGGAAATCTCCCCTGAGCACATCGAATTGGTTCGCAAGGGCCTTTGGAAGGTCGTTAATGAAGATGGCGGCACAGGCGGCAGAGCACGTTTGAAAGATTGGGTAGTAGCGGGGAAGACAGGTACAGCGCAGGCCACTGATCGCGGACAAGAGGAAAACGTGGCATGGTTTGCGTGTTTCGCGCCATATGACCATCCGAAGTATGTGGTGGCAGTGATGGTGCAGGGCGCCTCTGGGCACGGCGGCGAAGTCGCGGGGCCAATCGCCGACAGAATCTTGGAACGCTCACTTGCACTGGATGAAGGCAAATTCGACATGCCGGTGGCCTGGCTCTCGCCGGCGCATCACGCCAATCCACTCCAATTGATCAAGTCGGTAGCTTATAATGAGAAAGGCGGGAATCTCGCAGGCGGGGACGAAGAAGGTGCGGACCAATCGCAAACCGCCACTGCGCAGATGGCAAGCTCCGACGCATCGCCGGATGTCGAGCCGGAAGCGGATTCTCAAGGCAAAGTGCGTCGGCGCGGCGCTGCAGTGGCCCGCGCTGTTCCCGCTGCGACGCCAGCTCCCCGTAATTTCTTCCAAAAGATCTTTGGAATGCATCCGCGCCAGGCACCTGCGCCTCCGCCACCGCCGTCTAACCGCCGGCGTGGAACACCACCAAGATGAACACCCGAGCAGAACTATCGCTACAGTGCATTTGGTCAGCTCCGCTTCTGATCGGACAACCCTTTCCCTTTTATGATAGACAAAGTAAAAAAACTTTTGGGTCTTTCCTCACGAAAGACCGGCAAAAAGCTCATACTCAGCGTCGAAAAGCTCGAGTCGCGCGTCGCTGTGCTCGAGAATGGCCGGCTCGAGGAGTACAGTGTCGAGCGTAAGAGCTCACGGAATATCGTCGGCAGCGTTTATAAGGGTAAAGTCAAAAACATCGAGATGGGGTTGAAGGCGATGTTTGTCGACATCGGCTTCGAGAAAAACGCGTTCCTTCATTTTTGGGACGCAATTCCGGCTGCGCTAGACAGCGGGGTAGAGGAAATTGATCGCCGAGGGAGCAAGCGGCCGCGAAAACGGATCACAGTTAAGGATATACCGAGTATTTATCCTGTCGGCTCGGATGTCATTGTGCAGGTCACCAAGGGTCCCATCGGGAACAAAGGGCCGAGGGTAACTACGAACCTCAGTTTTGCCGGGCGCTATCTGGTGCTGATGCCGTTCAGCGATCGCAGCGGCATCTCGCGAAAAATTGAAAATCAGAGAGAGCGCGAACGGTTGCGCAAGATTGTCCGGGAATTAGAAATTCCCGACGGCGTCGGAGTCATTATCCGCACCGTAGGCGAAGGTCAGCGGGCGAGGTATTTCGTGCGGGACCTGCGTTTTCTGCTCGATCAGTGGGCCCTGGTCGAGCAGTTCATTCGTGAGAAACCGGCCCCCTGCCGTCTCTTTGAGGAGCCGGATTTGGTCGGGCGAACGGTGCGCGATTTTCTCACTGAGGAAATCGACGAAGTCGTTTGCGATGACCGCGCGGCAACAGAACGAATGATCGAAATGATCGGTCAGATTTCCCGACGCGCCCGGAATCGAGTGAATCATTACGACAGTGCGATGCCAATTTTCGAAACGTACGGGGTGCAAAAGCAAATCGATGACGCTTTTCATCGGCAAGTCTGGCTGAAGTGCGGCGGTTATATTGTGATCGATGAGACTGAAGCGCTCGTGGCGATCGACGTAAATACGGGGCGAAACAAGGGCGGACGCGACGTCGAGAAAACAATTTTGCAAACCAACCTGGAGGCCGCAGATGAAATCGCGCGCCAGCTTCGTTTACGCAATATCGGTGGACTGATCATAGCCGACTTCATCGATATGAAGAGCCGTAAAGACCAGCAGGCAGTTTACGGATTGATGAAAGAGCGACTCAATCGCGACAAAGCCAAGACACATGTTCTCCCCATTTCACAGCTCGGCCTGATGGAGATGACACGCCAAAGAGCGCAGGAAAGCCTCAGCGATACTATTTACGAGAATTGTCCCTACTGCGGCGGACGCGGCGTGGTGAAAACCTCCATGACCACTAGCGTAGAATTGCATCGGACTCTCAATACGGTCATGCGCAAGTATCAGGAGAGCATTCATGATATCCGCGTGATTCTGAATCCAGGTGTATTGAAGCGGTTGAAGGAAGAAGATGAGGACTTACTGGTGGAGTTGGAGCGCCGTTACGCGGGCCGACTCACCTTTCGTGGCGATCCCACATTTCACCACGAAAAGTTTACCATTACCGACGCAAATACCGGCGTGGAACTCCTCCCGTAAGGCGGCGTCTTACACCAAAAAATTCTTGCAATTTCTTATTGGCAGCCCAAGAGTCGGGCATTCAGGGTGATGGCGAGTTTCGTAATTACCCCGGGTGTTCCAAAGGAGTGTTTGGAGCTAGGAAACTGAGGAGAGACTTAACCAAAGGAGAAATAGAATGAAAAGAATGGTGTTGGGGTTGTTATGCATCGCTGCAATCACTTCGGCAGCGGTTGCTGGGACTGAAGGCTATTCCGGAAAGGAGATGAAACAGGTGGCGCCGCCACCGTGTCCGCAATGGTACGCCGACAACGAGTTTAACGTCGGTCTGTGGGGCACTTATATTTTCACAGGAAACAATTGGCAGGATGATCGCTACCTCGAGTCGGATCATGCCTTCGGTGGTGGCATTGACCTCAAATATTTTTTCCACCGGTACTTCGGTGTCGGTATTGAAGGGTGGGCGGTGGATGCCAGGCGCTCGTTTGAGGATGTCTTTATCGATCTTAATAATGGCATCTTCGACGCCCATACTGCACATGAAAGCCGTGCAGTCGGCTCTGTGTTAGGCACACTGACATTGCGCTACCCGATTCCCTGCACGCGCTTCTCGCCCTACATTTTTGGCGGAGGCGGCGGAATCTTTGGTGGAGGCGAAAGCACGAACGTTGTCGTGAACGACGGAATCATTCGCACGGAACAAACTGGTTCCGAGACGCGGGCAATCGGGCAGGTAGGCGGTGGCATGGAAGTTCGCATGACTCCTCACATCGGCTGGGTCAGCGATTTCAGCTGGAACTTTGTGGACGGACCGAACAATAACTTTGGCATGGTTCGCACTGGAGTTAACTTCGCGTTCTAACGGATCGAGAATCGGCATTTGCTAAAGCGGCGTCCGGAATTTCGGGCGCCGCTTTTGTTTTGGTAATCGATGTCGGATTGCGCGATTCGGATTGGCGTTTGCGAACGTCGATACGCGCACGAAATTATGCTGATGTCGTTCGTCGAAATACTGGATAATCTCGCTCTGAGGAGATCCGAGCTTGTCGAGCGCTTCGAGCACCTGATCACTCCGAAATCGGATCAGCAGCTCGAAGCGATGGCCCAGTCTTCGAGTTCGCTCACTCTTCAAAATTTTGGGCGAACGATGCGTCTGTTCGCCCCGCTGTACCTCTCCAACGAATGCATCAACAACTGCCAGTATTGCGGCTTCTCGCGTGATAATCCTATTCTTCGCGTCACCCTCGACGTCGACGAAGTGATCGCCGAAGCTCGGCATCTCGCGCGCCAGGGATTTCGTCAGATTCTTCTTGTTACAGGCGAGCACCCAAAATTTGCGGGCCACGACTATCTCGCCGAATGCGTTCGCGCGCTCGCTCCAGATTTTTCGTCAATCTCCATTGAGGTAGGCCCGATGGAGACGGAAGATTACGTGCCAATCGTGGAGGCTGGCGCGGAAGGACTCGTCGTCTATCAGGAAACTTACAATCGTGGCATTTACGCGGAAATGCATACCGCCGGACCGAAACGCGATTTTAATTTTCGACTGGATTGCGTCGAGCGCGGTTATGCAGCCGGTTTTCGTCGGCTCGGCGTCGGCGCGCTGATCGGTTTGTCGCGCTGGCAGGACGAAGCGATCGCGCTGGCGGCGCATTTGGAATATTTGTTCAAGCGCTGCTGGCAGGCGCAAATTACGGTAAGCTTGCCGCGGTTGCGTCCGGCAGCTGGCGGATTTCATCCGCTCTTCTCGATGACAGATCGCGAACTGGTGCAATTGGTTTGCGCTTTGCGAATTACTTTCCCCCAGCTCGGGATCGTGCTTAGCACTCGCGAACGCGCCTCGCTGCGGGATTCGCTGGCGTCAATCGGGGTAACGATGATGAGCGCCGGCAGCCACACCGAGCCCGGCGGCTACACCCGGCAGGGCCGCTTACATCTTCATCGCACTGTGCGTGGCCGCATCGTTGCTCCCGAATACCAGGACGGCGAAGATGAACTCGCCACAGGCCAATTCGCGATTAGCGATGAACGGTCCCCGGCCGAAATCGCCGCAGTCCTGCGCCGTCGCGGACTCGAGCCGGTGTGGAAAGATTGGGACCAGGCTCTTTGCGGCGTGTGAAGATTTCACTCAACGGCGAATCTGTCGACGTGCCCGAAGCGAAAACGATCGCGGAATTAGTTGATCGTTATCAGTTGCCGCCGCAGTCCATCTTAGTTGAGCACAATGGCTTCGCCGTCCATCGACATGAATGGGCGGCTCGATCATTAGCCGACGGCGACCGCGTCGAATTTATCCGCGTCGTCGCCGGCGGCTAGAAGCTAGTCAAAACGATTCTTCGTCAGATTTGAGCCGCGCTCTTCACCACGACCCGCATTCCGTCGGTTTGGATGACGGTGACTGGTGTTTGCGAGGCGATGAATTCGCCTTCCGTTACCACATCGATGACATGTTCAGCGAAACGCGCTTTGCCGCTCGGTCGCAAGACGGTAACCGCGGTGCCTTGCATTCCGGGAGCTAAAGCAATCGCAGTCGCGAAGTGTCGTGGCACGCCGACGAGCGATGGGCCGGGTGGATTGGAATCCATCAAAGCAAATCGGCGATAGAGGCTTGTGCGCGGCAGATAGCGTGCCAGAAGAGCGATCACTATTAATGAGCCGACGAGCGCGATGAACATGTTAAGCAATGGCATCGCAAGCATATTGCCGGTCGGGAAAAAATTCTGACCCGGATAGCGATCGATCATCGTCCACAGCAGTGAAGCGAGCATGAGGAAGACGCCGACAACCCCGAAAACAATCGTGCTATGTGCGAAAAAGAGAATCTCGATGAGCACGAGAACGATTCCGAGAATGAACAGCGCAACGACTTCCCAGCCAGCCAGCCCGGCGAGGTAGTGCCCGAGGAAAAAGAGGCCGAAGCAGGTCGCAGAGATAATGCCAGGCCACATCACCCCAGGAATTTTGAACTCCAAATACGCACCGAGAATTCCTCCCAGCAGCAGTAACGGCGCAAGCGCGGTGATCCAAAACGCGATTTGTTCGAAGCCGCTTGGCTCGATCATTGCGATGTTGCCTTTGAGTCCCGCTTTTTTAGCCAGATCAGGAACCGAATCAGCGACACCTTCTGCGAGCAACGATTTGCCATTGATTTGTTCAGTCGCTTCCTGGGCGTTGAGAGTGAGAACTGCGCCCTTGGGATGAACAACCCGATCACCGATCTTTACTTCCTTGTCCTTATTCATGAACGCCTCGGCGACGTCCGGATTGTGTCCGTTCCTGGTTGCGGACCCGCGAACGAGCGCAGACCAATAGGAAATCGTTTTCTCCTTTGCCGTACTGGGAAGGTCTTCTCCGGTTGGGAGGATTGGTGCAGCTGCGCCAATTGCGCTCACCGGCGCCATGTAGATGTGGTGCGTGGCGATAGCAATAAGTGAACCCGCGGATCCGGCGTTTGTGTTGATGAACGCGTAGGTCGGGATTTTGGTTTGGTTGAGCGCATTCACGATATCGGTCGCTGTATCGAGCCGCCCACCGTATGTGTTCATGTCGAATATGATGGCTGACGCTTCGTTGCTCTCGGCGGTTTTCACTGCGCGTCGTAAGAACGCGAGGAGCGAAGGTGCAACTTCGCCGCGCAGGGGGACGACAACCACATCGCCTTTATGAATTGCCTCGCGCGCCTGCACGGGCACGGTGACCAGAGAACATATCAACGCCAGGACCGGGAGTCTCGCTTTCAAAGAGATTGAGATTGTAGGGCGTTTGATTCGCTCGCGCCAGCTCGCTCATCCTTCGGACCTCCCATCTATCCCGCAGGCTCGATTCTGTGAAACCTCTGCGCGTCATTTCGATGTGGCGTCTGGCACAGACGTCCTGCGGTAACTATTTTGAAACGCCGCCGCACTGCGTAAGTTTGGCATCGCTTCAAAAGCCAAACGAGGCAAAAATAATCAGGCGCGCATGGGAACGATCCCTTCGGAAATGATCGAGCAGATTGCTGCCGCGAACGACATCGTAGACGTCATCGGCTCGTATTTTCCGCTCAAACGTGCCGGGGCAAATTTCAAGGCGCTCTGTCCATTTCATCAGGAGAAAACGCCTTCATTCATGGTCAGCCCGAGTCGGCAGACATTTCATTGCTTCGGTTGTGGGGCGGGCGGGAGTGTTTTCCGGTTCATCATCGACTATGAGCATACCGATTTTCCCTCGGCTGTGCGGAAGCTTGCTGCGCGTGCCGGAATTACAGTCGTAGAAGTGCGCGGGGCGGAGGGTGAAGATCGGCGATATGAGGCGCGCCGGACGCTGCTAAAATTGCATGCCGACGCTGCCGAATGGTTTCATGCAAATCTGCTAAAAAGAGATGTCGGTGAATCAGCGCGAAAATATTTAAAACACCGCGGGATTACGGCGGAAATTGCCAAACAGTGGCAGCTTGGTTACGCCCCGGACGAGTGGGACGCCTTTGGCAGCTGGGCCCGCGGACACGGCTATTCTACTCGCGACCTCATTACGAGCGGCATCGCAAAAACAAGGGATGATACAGAGAGCGCGCCCGGTGAAAGGTCGAGTGCGTACGATCGCTTCCGTGGAAGAATTATTTTTCCGATCTGCAACGATTTCGGCGAAGTGATCGGCTTTAGCGGTCGTCTCTTGAAAGACGCCGAAGGAGCGGCGAAATATTTGAATTCGCCGGAGACGCCGCTTTTCCGAAAAGGTCATGTTCTTTTCGGCCTGCACAAGACCAAGCGCGCCCTGATTGAGGCGAACCGCGCTGTTGTCTGCGAGGGGCAACTCGATTTGATCAGTTTGTTTGAGGCAGGAATCACGAACGTCGTCGCGCCGCAAGGGACCGCGTTCACGGAAAAACAGGCGCGGCTCTTGAAACGATTCGTAAACGACGTTGTTCTTTGCTTCGATGCCGACGCAGCTGGCCAGAAAGCCGCCGAGCGTTCGCTCGATGCGTTGCTACAGAACGACTTCATTGTGCGTGTGGCCGAGATGCCAGCGGGAGAAGATCCTGACTCCCTGGTCCGGCACGAAGGGAAAGAAGCATTTGAACGCCGTATTTCGGGCGCGCGTGATTTTTTCGATTACTGGATTGAGCGTGAGACTGCCGGTGTTGATCTGGGTCCGTTAGGCACGAAGATGCAGTTGGCGAGAAGCCTGGCTGAGACTGTTTCGCGCATCCGCGATCCACTCATGCGGGGGGAAGTTGTAAGCAAAGTCAGCGCATATCTGGGTGTCGCGGTTCAAGATTTTCAATCGCTTCTGCCCAAGCAGAGAGCTGAATCAGTTCGATCGGGCGATCAATCTGAGGCAGATGGTTCGCCTAAGGCGAATGAGACTGCCCAGATGCCGCGGCACGATATCGCCATGCTTTGCCTTCTGGCATTGCGGGACGAAAAAGCGCGCGAATTTCTTAGCGAACAGAATTGGCAAGAGATTCTCGCCCAAGTCCCGGATGGAGAAATTCTTGTCCTCATCCTTAAGAGCGACTTCCATCCAGATGACGCTGCCTCACTCAACGCCTTTATGGCCACGCTTTCGCCGCCGGAGGAACGACTGGTCTCTTCGTGGCTTCTTCAAAAGGCCCCGCCCAATCCCGGAGCGATGGTAGAAAAATGGTGGCTCGGCATTCGCCAGGCTGTCTTGCGCCGCCAACTTGATGTCGCCACGAACCGAATAAAACTCCCCAATCTCACCACCGGTGAGACGGTAAATTTGCAGAAACAAATTCTTGACCTCCGAGGACAGCTCCACGAGCTTTCCCAGCTTGCCGGCCCGGCCGGCAATTAGCCTCGAAAGGGATTCGGGGTTAGTTGTCGATCTATTGCCGAGCGGCAAATCGAACGTCTTAGTCAAATCCTTAATCGCATTATCTTGGCCAGGCATTCGAAACAAAGGGGAGGCAGCCGACGGTCGTCGGCGAAACGGCTTAAACCGGCCCAGCGCCGCGGTCCATCAAAAAGACGCGTTGTTCTTCGACTTCGTCGGAGGCTCAAGAAACAGCCGCGGATCGTTGGGCTTAAAGCCAAACGCAGAGGCGCTTCAGCCCGACGCAACGGATCGTTGCCGGAACCACCAGAGCAAATGGTAGCGTCTCGTTTGTACTCAGCGATTGAATTGCAGAGCCGCATTCGCGAACTCATCAAGCTCGCAAAGGAACAAGGTTATCTCACTTTTGACGACTTAAATGAGGCGTTGCCCGAGGGGATCACTGACGCCGATGAATTGGATCTTATCCTCACGCGGCTGCGTCGCCTGGAGATCGACATTATCGAAGCGTCGGAAGTCGATCGGTACAAGGACGGCAAAAAAGATACAGAGGAGGATCTGGAAGAGGAAGAGCGAACCGAAACCAAGGTCGATATCCTGGACGACCCGGTGCGGATGTATCTCAAGCAGATGGGCCAGGTGCCCCTGCTAACCCGCGAACAGGAAGTAGAAATATCCAAACGCATCGAGGAAGCTGAAGATATGGTGCTGAAGCACATCAACCGCTTCGGTTTTATCGCACAAGCCCACCTCGATCTTGCCGGGAAGCTGATCGAAGGCAGGGAACGATTCGATCGGGTAATTCTCGACAAGAAAATCGAGAGCCGGGAGAGGTATATGAAAAATCTCCCGCGGCTCTGCAAACAGGTGGAACAATTAAGTGTGTCGATCACGCGGCAGTTTTGGGAGGCCGCGCGCAATTCTTCAAAAAAGCGACCGCAGAAGCTCCGGGCGTTGCAAAGGATGATGACTTCGTTGCAAAGGCTTTATCCGCTTTTTTATCTCAAGCAGAAGGTCACAGAGGAGTTTGTGCACCTGGCGGATGACGCACATCATACTTCGCTTTACCTGCAAGCCGAGCTGGCCAAAAATCCTCGCAGCAAGAAACGGCGATTGCAGCTTCACAATAAAATCCACGAGCTGGAAAAAGGGCTGTGGTTCTCGCTTGGCGAATATGCGCAGGAGTACCAGATGCTTAAGAGCTGGATGCGCCAGGCCTTCAAGGCCAAAACCGAAATGGTGGAAGCCAATCTTCGTCTGGTTATCTCGATCGCAAAAAAGTACACCAACCGCGGTCTGTCCTTCCTCGACCTGATCCAGGAAGGAAACATGGGGTTGATGAAGGCGGTTGAGAAGTTTGAGTATCGACGGGGGTACAAGTTTTCCACGTACGCGACATGGTGGATTCGCCAGGCCATTACCCGCTCAATTGCCGATCAGGCACGCACGATTCGCATCCCGGTCCACATGATTGAGACCATTAATAAGCTCATGCGTGTGCAAAAACAGCTGGTCCAGGAATACGGACGCGAGCCCTCGCCCGAGGAAGTCGCCGAAGAAGTCCTGCTGCCAGTAGATCGCGTGCGGTCAGTCCTCAAGATGGCGCAGCAACCTATCTCCCTTCAGTCGCCGGTAGGCGAGAGCGAGGAAACCAATTTTGGCGATTTTATCGAAGACAGGGGTGCCGAAAATCCGAGCGACATGACTGCGATTGTCTTGTTGAAGGAAAAAATCAAAGACGTGCTGGAGACGCTCACCGATCGTGAAAGGCAAGTCCTCGAGCAACGATTTGGACTGGTTGATGGATATAGCCGAACGTTGGAAGAAGTAGGCCGGCAATTTCAGGTCACTCGGGAGCGTATTCGCCAGATCGAAGCAAAAGCCTTGCGTAAAATGCGGCACCCAACTCGTATTCGGCAACTCGAAGGCTTCCTTGAGGCTCCTGGACTGTGATTATGGCTCCCATTCGAGCGCAACTTCCACCTCTGCAGATAGTTTAATTCACTGGAGACTATGGATCGTAAGGATGACAAAGAGTTGTGGGATATTCTCGGTCGCGTTCCCGAACCTACGCTGTCCCCGTTCTTTGCCCGGAATGTGGTAAGGAGCGTTCGCGAGGAGGCGACCCGCTTTGACCGGATGCGCAACTGGTTCAGTTGGCGCAGACTTGCCGCGGCGTCCGCAGTTGTCATCGCCGTGATCGGTATGGCTATCGGCACGCATCATCCGGTCTCGGAGACGAAGACTACAAATGACCCAGATGTGGTGGCAAAGATTGATCCCCAAGATTATGACGTCGTGGCCGATCTGGATGAACTGATCGCCTGGGATGAAAATAGCGTGTGGGAAGAAAAGCCAACTATGTAAGCTGATCGTCGCTTTGTCGGCTTTCGCCTTGTTCTGCTCTGCCGCACAAGCGCAACCACAGTCACATCGGCCGGCTGGGCGCCCGCCGGCTGGGCCACCTCACGGGCCTCCACAAGGGCGCCCTCAAGTCCCAAGCACCCGCGAGCGCTTGATGGCAATGCCTCCCGCAGCGCGGCAAAATTTCCAACGCAACGCCGAGCGTTGGCTGCGGATGAGTCCAGCAGAACGCAACGTGATGCGCCAGCGAGAGAATTTGCGCCGTGAGACCATCAGGCGCGAGACCGATGCGGCGCTTCGCGACTCGGGTCTCCGCTTGAACCAGCAGGAACGCGCTCAATTTGAATCGCGCTACATCCAGGAGCGCCGAAGGGTAGAGCGAACCTTGAGGCAGCAAATAGAAACCGAGCGACAACAGCAACTGCCGGCGCTAATTCAGGAACTGAAAAAAGAGTTCCAGATTGATCAGCCAACCAAGGGTCCGGCGACAAAATCGGTAGAGTCGCCCAAGCCCAAGAAGTAGCGGCCGGCCGTCCTTTTTTATCCGAGCGGGTGCTGAAAAGAAACTGGCTCGAGATTGCTCTCGAGCCAGCTCGATCTGGATTTCTAAATACTACGTCAGCTCCCTACCGCCGATAGTAGTGGTGATTTCGGTGATGACGGTAGTAGCGGTTGCCGCCGTACCAATAGTAGGGCCGACTGTAACCGTAATACCGGTATGGTCGGTAGTAGGAATAGCGGTACGGATTGTAGTATCCATATGGATAGTATCCGTAATAACCCGGGCCTCCGAACCCAACTGAGAAGTAAACTTGAGCGTCAGAACGCTGCGCCGGGACGAAAGCCAGTACCCCTGTCACCAATCCAATTAAGAGAAGTTTTTTCATTGTTTTTCCTCCTAATGATTAAACAGGAGAGCGAAGGGAAAGTTCTCCGATTTATTTCGGTCCAGAAATCTCTGGATATGCCGTGATGCAAACGCTTTGGCCGATTCGTCGGTACGAAATACGCTGAAGGCGAAGTGCATTGCCGGCAGTGTTAGCCCCGCGTCCTGGAAACGCGATTACTGGCCCTCCGGTTATCATCGGACCGAGATAGAGCTGCAATTTATCAATCAGGCGCGCGTCCACCGCCTGACCCAGCACGTTGCCGCCGCCCTCAATCAGTACGCTCGTGATCCCTCGCTTGCCTAGATCTGCAAACACCGCAGCCAAAGGCTCGCGTTGATAAATCAGGGTCCGTGAACTGAACTCATCAGAAAATAGGTAAGCGCGCCGCGGTAGCTTTCCTGAGTCAGTCAGAACAACGCGCCAGGGTTGTCGCGCTCGACGAACGCCGCGCACCGTCAACCGGGGATTGTCCGATCGGACGGTTTCAGCTCCAACCAAAATTGCGTCCACTTGGGCGCGAAGTCGATGTGCGTGACGGCGGGCGAAGGTGCCTGTGATCCAGCGAGACTCACCGGCCGGCCGGGTCAATCGACCATCGAGCGACATTCCGCACTTTGCGATAACGAAGGGGCGCCCGGTAACAATCCACCTGTTGAAAGCTTCATTAATTTGCGCGCAGTCATCGGCCAAAACGCCCTCTCGTACCCTGACGCCCGCATTTTGCAATTGCACAATGCCCTTGCCTGAGTGACGCGGATTTACGTCAATCGCGCCAATCACGACGTTTCTGATTCCCGCTTGGAGTATCGCATCTGTGCACGGAGCAGTGCGTCCTTCTGTGGAGCACGGTTCCAGCGTAACGTAAAGCGTGGCTCGGGCGGGCAATGGCGCACCAAAATTGCGAAGGCATTCAACCTCAGCGTGATCGCGGCCGGCCCCGCGATGATGTCCTCTCGACACGATTCGATCGCCGACGACCAGAACCGCGCCAACGGCGGGATTAGGGCTGGTCTGACCGAGCGCTTTCTTTGCCTCGCTAAGCGCTGCGCGCATGAACCTTTCGTCTCGTGCTCTATCCATTGCTTCAGGAAATCAATAGTTGTTGCCGTCGGTCGAAGCAACGCGGCTCCGCTGGCATCCTTGCACTTGCAGCGTTATCAGGACATCAATGCGGCGCGCAAGACCGCAATCCGGCCGGAGTGATCCGTGCCTGGAGGGATTCGAACCCCCAACCTTCTGATCCGAAGTCAGAAGCTCTATCCAGTTGAGCTACAGGCACAAT
>Ga0207701_10005041_pt1 | contig 13289 bp, 9 predicted proteins | sample KBSSwiSSwithPhiX_FD_184294 | JGI IMG/M metagenome (GOLD analysis project Ga0207701, IMG submission 184294) | Switchgrass rhizosphere bulk soil microbial communities from Kellogg Biological Station, Michigan, USA, with PhiX - S5 (SPAdes) (version 2) | ecosystem: Environmental > Terrestrial > Soil... | reverse complement strand
AGGCCTCATCACCCACATATCGATTGGAAGGCTGGCTATTCCGCTGAGTAAATTAAGGCTCAGGCCTTCAGGAAATGACGGGGGCCACAATGGACTGAGCAGCATTCAGGAATCCCTTGGAACAATTGATTATCCACGCCTGCGTTTCGGTATTGGTGGAAATTACCCTAAAGGAATGCAGGTTGATTTTGTGCTCGGGAAATGGGATAAAACTGAAATACCAACAGTTCTGCAGAAAATCGAAAAATCCGTGGAAGTCATTGAGACCTTTGCCTTTAGAGGGATTGAGACAGCGATGAATGAAGTAAATAAAATGAATTTTGGCGGATGATTATCATATTGGCGGTTTATTTTATATTTTAGCGACCTCTTTAATCTTTTTCCATTTCCTTGCAAAAAACCAGAATCTATGTGTAACGCCATGCGTTCAAATCGTTTTGGTTCATCAATCTTTAAACCTTATTGAACAATGAAAATATTTTGTGTAGGCCGAAACTATGTGGCCCATGCCAAAGAACTTGGAAATGAAGTGCCGGATGAACCGGTTATTTTCATGAAACCAAAAAGCGCTCTTCTTCAGCCCCATACCCCGTTTTATTATCCTGAATTCACTAATGAACTTCATTATGAGTGTGAACTTGTATTGAGGATTTCTAAAAATGGAAAATATATTCAGGAAAAATTTGCATCCAAATATTACAACGGAATTAGTGTAGGCATCGATTTTACTGCAAGGGATATTCAGGATGACCTGAAAGCTAAAGGACTTCCATGGGAAAAAGCCAAAGCCTGGGATAATTCTGCTGTGGTGGGAAAATGGCTGGATATGAAACCTGAATTGAACAGGAAGGATATCAACTTCTGTTTATATAAAAATAAAGAACTCGTTCAACAAGGCAACTCAAGTCAAATGCTTTTCAGTTTTGACCAGGTGATTGCGCATATCTCTAATTATTTTTCGTTGAATATTGGTGACCTGGTATTTACAGGTACGCCTGTGGGTGTGGGTGAATGTGTTGTCGGGGATGAATTTGAAGGATTTATCGAAGACGAAAGTCTGTTTGAATTGGCGATAAAATAATAGTTCAAAAAAACTTCAGGTTCAGGATCCATGACAGCGGGCTTTTCCCTGGTCATTAATCTTGTTTTACATTATGTTGCCTGCCGGATTGCTACAGAAAGCTTATCACCTAATGTGCCAGGCCATGAATATGGCTGAGGTTTATGAAGCGAACAGGCAGGTATGCAAATATGTACATTCTACTTCACGCGGACATGAAGCCATACAACTTGCAGCTGCATTTCAACTTCTTCCCTGCGATTATGTCAGTCCTTATTATCGGGATGAAGCAATGTTGCTTGGGCTTGGATATAGTCCATATGATCTCATGCTCCAGTTACTTGCAAAAAAAGATGATATGTTCACCGGAGGTAGGGCATATTATGCACATCCTTCCAGCGTCGTCACTGATAAGCCACGCATCATACAGCAAAGCAGTGCTACCGGAATGCAGGTGATACCAACTACCGGTATCGCTCAGGGTCTGGCCTATCTCGCTGAAATAAATTCTCCGTTATATATAAAAGGCCCCGATGGTGAACGCCCTGTTGTGCTGTGTTCATTAGGCGATGCAAGTATTACCGAAGGCGAAGTGAGCGAAGCTTTTCAATTTGCTGTATTGAAAAAACTACCCATCATTTACCTGGTGCAGGATAATCAGTGGGGTATCAGTGTTACCGCACAGGAATCACGTGCAATGGATTCTTTTACATATGCTGGAGGATTTCCGGGAATGCAAAAAAGACGCGTGGATGGATCTGATTTTTTATCAGCATATACAGCCATGCAGGAAGCTATAACATTTGTGAGGCAAAATGGCGGACCACTACTTATTCAGGCAGATGTTTCACTTTTGGGCCATCATACCAGCGGAGTAAGGAAAGAATTCTACAGAACTCCCGTGGATCTGAAACTTCATGCACAGAAAGACCCTATTCCCATTCTGCGCCGACAGTTATTACGGGAAGGGATAACCGAAAATTCCTGTGCTGAAATGGAAAGCCGTGCCAGGGCCGAAGTATTATCAGATTTTCGGAAAGCAGTAAATGCCGATGAACCTGATCCGGAATCTGTAGAGGATTTTGTTTTTGTATCAACTTCCGTAACAGAAGAAAAGGGTTTGCGAAAACCTGAAGGTGCAGAAAAGATCATGATGGTTGATGCTGCATTGTTCGCATTGAGGGAGATCATGGAAGAGTTTCCGGAAGCGGTATTATACGGACAGGATGTGGGAAAGAGACTGGGAGGAGTATTCAGGGAAACAGCCACACTTGCAGAAAAATTTGGGGACCACCGCGTTTTTAATACTGCTATACAGGAAGCTTATGTTATTGGTTCAACGTCTGGAATGAGTGCAACAGGAGTAAAACCAATAGTAGAAGTTCAGTTCGGGGATTATATCTATCCCGGGTTTAACCAGCTGGTTTCAGAAATTTCCAAGTCTTGTTATCTATCCAATGGCAAGTTCCCGATACAGACCGTTATACGTGTACCCGTAGGCGCTTATGGAGGAGGTGGTCCTTATCATAGCGGATCGATAGAATCAACATTGTTGTCGGTCAAAGGCATAAAAATTGCGTATCCCTCTAATGCAGCGGATATGAAAGGTCTGATGAAAGCTGCATTTCTGGATCCAAATCCTGTTTTGATGCTGGAACATAAAGGTCTTTACTGGAGTAAAGTTCCAGGAACAGAACTCGCCAGGCAACCTGAACCTTCACGCGACTATATCCTTCCGTTGGGGAAAGCCAATATAGTGTTGGAAGCAGATAACATCAATGTCCGGCAAGGGGATAGTTGTTGTATTATCACTTATGGAATGGGCGTATACTGGGCACTCAAAGCTGCTGCCGCATATAAAGGAAAAGTGGAGATCATAGATTTGCGAACACTATTTCCACTTGATGAAAATCTTGTATATGAAACGGTGAAGAAACATGGTAAATGCATTGTTGTTACAGAAGAACAACAATTAAATTCTTTTGCTGAAGCGCTGGCTTATCGGATCACTAAAAATTGTTTTCAATGGCTGGATACATCCGTTGAAGTTGTTGGAGCTTTGAACATCCCTGCAGTGCCAATGAATATTATCCTTGAAAAAGCAATGCTTCCGAATGCTGAAAAACTCAGCCAATCGTTGAAAAAAATACTCAGTCAATAATATCTCAGGGCAGTTTTATTCCCCAGTTAATCAACATTTTAGCTACAGAAATTTAAGTTGGTATAACTTTTGAATATCCAGATTATATACGGTGTCACAAATCAGTTTTAAAGTAAGTCAATTACTCGTTACTGTTATGGACCACCTACAAAATAAATATTTATGAAGAAGAATTTCTTGTTTTTAGTAATTGCAATTGGATTTGCATTTACCGCAAATGCACAGGCGACGGGCCGAACATATAGAACAGCAATAGGTGTAAAAATTTGGGATGGAGGTGGACTCACCATAAAACACTTTACAAAACCAAATGCAGCATTGGAAGGTATTCTGTATTTTAATGATCATGGATTCCGGGTTACCGGTCTGTATGAATTTCATGGCGACATTAGTGGCGCCCCTGGATTGAAATGGTATGTTGGACCCGGTGCACACGTTGGTTTTTATGACTATGAAAAGCATCCTAACGACTACTACGATGACAATGAAACTTTTTTTGGTATTGATGGTGTATTAGGTCTGGATTTTAAATTCAATAAAGCACCAATAAATATTTCACTCGACTGGCAACCAACTTTTGAATTCGGTGAAAACCGTGGATTTGTTGGAAGTTGGGGCGGATTGGGTATTCGTTATGCTTTTGGAAAATAATATATTATAATACGTAATTAGATCTTTACATAAAAAATGGCCGGCAACCTGGTGTGCCGGCCATCTGTTTTTTGTAGCGGGATGGGGAGTTGAACCCCAGACCTCAGGGTTATGAATCCTGCGCTCTAACCGCCTGAGCTACCCCGCCGTTTGAGGGTGGCAAAAATACGGATTTGCAGGCAGATTTTTACTCCGGATCCTATATTTTTTCAGCCTTTATCATGGCAACTTCCCGTAACAGCCATATGTTTATGTGAAATACCTGCATGGATTCCGATCGTAAATCCCTTCGCGTCATTTATATTAAGCTGGTACTGGTAAGTTTATTCTGGGCAGGTACATTTATTTCAACCCGGATTGCGGCACAGGAACTTGGCCCGTTTACAGGAGCAAGCATACGATATGCCATTGCAGTGGTATTATTCCTGCCACTGGTATGGAAACAAAACAGGAATTTATTTTCTGTCAACAGAACACAATGGCCGCTTTTATTTTTGCTCGGGTTCTCCGGAATTTTTGCCTACAATTATTTTTTCTTTAAGGGACTGAAAACAATTCCTGCCAGCAGGGGAGCATTATTAGTTGCGCTGAATCCAATATTTGTAATGATGATGTCTGCTGTCATCTATAAAGAAAACATTACCCTTCGGAAAATCGCAGGCACAATTTTGTCTCTTACGGGTGTAGTGATCGTGATATCACGAGGTAGAGTAACTGAACTGTTGAGCAGTTTGGAAACAGGAGATTTATTCATGTTGGGTTGCCCGTTGACATGGGCTGTTTACACCCTTGCTGCAAAACCTGTTTTGAAACATACAACACCTTTGCTGGCTTCCACCTGGGCATCAATTAGTGGTTTGGTAATGTTGCTTGCTTTTACAACTACAGAACCGTTTCCCGCAAACATTTCCATTAAACCTTGGATAGCACTTGCCTATCTTGGCATAGTGGGAACTGTGATTGCCTTTGTTTGGTATTATGAAGGGATCAAAAAAATTGGTCCGGTGAGAACGGCAATTTTTACCAACCTGGTACCAGTGTTTGCTGTTTTACTTTCAGTAATTATTCTCCGTGAAAAAATATCCTGGTATACCTGGTTTGGAGGTATACTGGTTATTGGTGGCGTATTACTGGTGTCCAGGAAACGATAACGGAATGGATAACGCGTTTTGATGTAAAACTTTAAGAAGTTTTCTGAGCCTCTTCGTGAACAGCATCTTCTTCCATCACTTTCTGATATTCTTCCAATGCTTTCTCCAGGCAGTCCATAGCCGAATCAATCGCTTTGAGGTTAAGTACATACGCCAGTCTCACTTCGTTTTTACCAAGACCGGGCGTACCATAAAACCCCGTTGCAGGTGCAAGCATTACTGTCTGCCCGTTATAAGAAAATGATTCCAGTAACCACTGGCAAAAACGATCGCTATCATCAATCGGAAGCCTGGCGATGGCATAAAAAGCACCACCGGGAGTTGGACAATAAACATCTTTCATTTTATTCAGCCTGCTGATCAAAAGATTACGGCGGGCAAGATATTCGCTTTTCGGTGAGTCAAAATAAGTATCGGGAAGATCAACTGCTGCTTCACCCAGGATCTGCGCAAGTCCGGGAGGAGAAAGTCTTGCCTGGGCAAATTTCATTGCGGCATTATAAACTGCTTCATTTTTAGTTACTAATGCACCAATCCTTGCTCCGCATGCTGAATACCTCTTTGAAATAGTATCCATCAATATAACATGCTGGTCCATTCCTTCCAGGTGCAGGGCACTTACATATTTTCCATCATAACAAAACTCACGGTAAGCCTCATCCGAAAATAGATAAAGGTTATGCTTAAGGCAAATCAATTTTAATGCCTCCATTTCCTCCATGCTATATAGATAGCCCGTCGGATTATTAGGATTGCAAACCACAATTCCTTTTGTACGCGGGGTGATCACTTTTTCAAAATCTTCAACGGGCGGTAATGCAAATCCATTTTCTATATGTGATGTGATAGGCACTACTTTTATTCCTGCCATTACTGCGAAGCCATTATAGTTGGCATAAAATGGTTCAGGAATGATCACCTCATCGCCAGGATTGAGACAGCACATAAAACCAAAAATGATGGCTTCGCTGCCTCCGGCAGTGATCATGATATTATTATGGGTAACGTTAATGCCTACACGCTTATAATACTCTACGAGTTTTCTCCGGTAACTTTCGTTGCCGGCACTATGACTGTATTCCAGGACTTTTATTTCAGCCTTCCGTACCGCATCAAGTATTGCGGGTGGCGTTTCAATATCAGGCTGGCCGATATTGAGATGATATACTTTAATTCCCTTTTTTTTCGCCGCTTCCGCATATGGCACAAGTTTGCGGATGGGGGAGGGAGGCATCAGTTTTCCTCTTTCTGAAATAGTTAACATGCTGCAAAGTTAATGAAGCTAAAGATTGAATGTATTTTTCCCTTGTTTCAACGAATATGATTTCCCTTTCCAGATAAAGACTCCTGAAGATCCGTTTGGAATGGTAATATCAGCTTTTATTTTTGATGCAGATATTTCGTAGGCAACGGCTATCTCACCCTTAGGATGAGGGATGCTTCCATTTAATTTTGTGAGGTTTCCGGGATGGGGGGCGATCCTGATTTTTTTGAATCCCTGTCCATCTGAATCAATTCCCAACACTGATCTGTATAATTCAATATTCGGGCTGGATCCCCAGGCATGGCAATCCGATCTCGCAACATCTACATTTGAAATTTCTGCCCAGGTGGTTAACCCATAGGTAAGCTGCTTACGCCAGTCTCCCAATAAACCGAGGTATCGATCGCCAAGTCCGGCTTTTACTGCTGCCCGGTTTATATAGTATTTAAAATAAATAGTGGCTTGTGAAATACTGGTATCAGCCAGCATTTTTTCTGCCAGTGAAAGTTGATCATTTCCGGTTACTGTACCCGTAAGTATAGCAAGTGCATTGGCATGTTGGGAGAATACATTTTTTGCACTTATATCGGCGAATAATTTTTTACTATCGCTCCAGTATTTTTTGGTGATTGTTTCTTTCAATTGTTTTGCAGCGGCATTATACTGTGCAGCAAAAGCGGGCATACCAACCGAATTTTCCAGTTCAGCGGCAAGCATAAATGCATTTAGCAACTGGAAATCCATAGCAGCAGAATATCCATCAGTGCCTATAGGGGCCACTCCGCTATTCCATCCTTTGTCGTCAACCCAGTCCGTAAAATTCCAATAAGGCACATTCTTCAGTGAACCGTCTTTATCCTGGTACTGCTGAAAAAAAATCAAAACCTGCCTCATGCCTGGCAACATAGATTTGACAAAATCCAGATCGTCACGATAAATCCAGTAATCATGTAGCATGGCTATCCACCATAAAGAAAATGGTGGTATTTCCTGCGCATGTGCTGTGGGGTATCTACTTAGCGTAATACCTTCTGCCATGCGTGATTGATCCAGTAATTCAATTGCATTTTTCATTAGCCTGTCATCTCCTGAATTGAATAAAGACACCAGCGCCTGTATCCTTGTATCGCCAACATATTGCAATTGTTCATAGTATGGGCAATCCATATAAGTCTCTACTGCACAAAGTCGGGCTGTTCTCCAGCCTGTTTCAAGGATCTTGTTAAGTTCGGCGTCACCGGCGTCAAATTTAGATTTCAGTTCAAAAGGGAAGCCCGTAAAAATCCCTGACAGATCGCTGATCACCAGGGAATCTGATGCTGTAGTTACCTCGAGCTGAAGGTATCTCCATGTGCGCCACCACATTGGTGAATATTCCTGGTCAGCCATTCCATTAGAAATGATTTCATCAGTTACCCCGGAAAACCTTTTGTTTTCAACATCATTCCTGTTTCCCTTCCGGTTCTGGGTTCGCCAGTTTTTTTTATCATCATCAATTATATACAGTGCTTCTGCATAACCCATATGGATAATCGCATTTTTGCCTCCACTGAATTTAAGGTATGGATAACCGTTAGTCAGGTAGCCCTGGTCAAGAAGGATGACGATTTTTTTACCCGCTGGTATAACAAGTTTTTCCATTTGGGCAGGAAATCCCGGTGGGGGAGTTATGCCGGATGATTTCCGGACTGTCGCCAGTCTTTGTGGCCGGAGTTCCATTTCAGGCATTTTCCTGGGCTGAAGCATCCAGCCATCAGTCCAGCTGAACACTCCTTTAGGAAGTCCCCTGAATAATTCCTGCGCCGTCAGCCAGCCTGCAGGCGAATAATTGTTATTTGTCCAACTTCCTGGTGCCAGGTTCATGTCTTTTCTTTCTGCAGGACCTGCAGCATAATAAGTATAAATGAGCAGGGGAGGATTGGGGGAATAACTGGAATCCCTGGTGCATTTCCATGAACTGTCGGTATTCGTGACCTGTTCGTTATCCCCGTTGCCTTGAACTATGAATGCAGTTCGAAAACTGATCTGTGCTTCATTTCCATATTCACCCGTATTCCAAACCTGGGCGGCAATGGTATTGTCGCCCTCATTGAGTGCTGCAGCTATATCAATAGTTTCAAAATTCCAATGATAGACTTCTCCGCGTGCCGGACCAAGCCCCACCATTTTGCCGTTGACATATAATTTATATCGGTTATCTGCCGAAACATGAACGATAAATGAGTGAGGTTTCTGACTCAGTTTCAGGGACTTGCGGAATAGATAGACACCATAGTGATGGGGATCAGTTCCCGGAACAGCTATCCATTTTGCTTTCCATTGTTTTTGAAGGATGTCGGGAGCAACAGATTGTGATTGCGCTGAAAGTTGTATCAAAACTAAAATCAGGCAGAAGTATTTTTTCATAATACAATCGTGATGGCTAAGCGAAAGTTAAACTATTTAAGAAACCTGTTTAGCAGATATAGTCAGGAAGTTGTAAATTTTCAGTCCTGAACAAACCTATTATGAGAAAATTCACGCTGCTCATCAGTTTTTTATTTACGATTCTGATTGCCCGGACTCAGACCAAAGCATATGAAAGGCTCGATCTATTCGGGCAGGAAACACCTCTTGAAATAACGGTGAAAACCGATATGAAAAATCTTATCGGCAAAAAAGAAAAAGGAGTACCTATTTATTCCACCATTACCTGGAAAAATGGCGATTCCATTATCAACAGTCCCTTAAATATTAATGCAAGGGGAAATTTTCGCAGGCAGGAATGTTATGTGCCGCCATTGAAATTTGATTTCGATACAGCAACAGCGCCTCAATTCAAAGGTTTGGGCGGACTTGATATTACCTGCCAGTGTAAGTCAGGTGCAAGTTTTGCTCAATTGGTATATAGGGAGTATATGGCATATAAGATATATAATATTATCACAGAAAAAAGCCAGCGGGTTCGACTGGTTAATCTTACGATAGAAGATGCAGAAGGAAAAAGAAAACCAGCGACAGTTCCCGGATTTTTTGTCGAGGACCTTGATGTCGCTGCAAAGAGGAACGCATGTATTAAAGTAAAACTGGAAAAACTACATACAGAAAACACTGACAGGAATCAAATGACACTGGTGGCAATTTTTGAATATATGATTGGAAATACCGACTGGTCAGTCTATGCCAATCACAATATCAAGCTCATCCAGGATTCAGGTTCAGTAAACGCCAAGCCTTATGCAGTAGCTTATGATTTTGACTTCTCCGGACTCGTTGATGCTCCCTATGCTATTCCGGATCCTTTATTAGGCACAGAGTCAGTTACCCAACGTGTCTATCGTGGATTCCCAAGAGAGTTAGGGGAACTGAAACAAATGGCTACAATGTTTATCAGTAAGAAAGAACAGGTATATGCGGCAATAAATAATTCGGCTTACCTGGATAAAGGCAGTAAAAAAGATATGATCAACTATCTTGATGAATTTTATAAAGTGCTCGCAGACGATAGAAAATTGAAAACAGAATTTATCGATAACGCAAGACAACTATAAATCAGGTCAACTGACTGAATAAAAATTCAAAGGCCATCAGCAACATGTAAATATGTTCCTGATGGCCTTTGATATTTTAAAGCAGATGTTACTTGCTTTTACCTTTTTTCTTGGAAGCTTCTAATTTGGCATAATCTTCCGCACTGAGAACCTCGCCGGAAATATAGATCGGATAAGGATAATCAACACCTTTTATTTTCACATAAATTTCCTTGCTGAAAGGGCCTGCAGCAGCAGCATTAAAGCCGGCAATGATCTTATCAGATTTACCTTTTGTGATCGGTGCTTTAGGCCATTGTGGAGTTGTACAGCCACAAGACGCTGTAGCATTTTCAATGATCAACACTTCAGTGCCGACATTGGTAAATGGAAAATCATGGGTTACCGGTACACCTTGTTTTATCTTGCCGAAATTATATTTGGTCTCTTTGAACTTGATATAATCTTCGATCTTTTTAACCGGTGCAGCCGACTGCGAAAATGCAGGTACTACAAAAGCAGCAATAAGTAATGTCAAAAAAAATCGTTTCATAGTTAAGTTAGTTTGCATTTTTTCAATGATGTTTAATTTGCACTTTTTAACAAAGCAACGGAATTGTTTTTCGGAGCTGACTGTTCAGGGGTTTTCCAAACTTCTCCTTTAATAACTATCGATTTTACCTGACCCTTGTTATAGAAAATGGTAATGTTTTTTGTAAAAACACCTTCAGTGGCGGCATTAAATCCCACTTTAATTTCTTTAGTTCCTCCAACAGGAATTGCGTCCCTGCTCCATTCCGGAGTTGTACATCCGCAAGATGCCTGAACATTTTCCAGGATCAGGGGTTCAGTACCGGTATTGCTGACGATAAAAACATGGGTAACAGGTTTACCCTGGGGTATTTTCCCAAAATCAAAGCTCGTTTCTTTCAACTGCAGCGGATCGGCTTTGGGAGCCTCAGCTGGCTGCGCTTGTGCGAAAACGGAAATAGTTGCGATAAAGAAAAACAGCGATAAGGATAATTTTTTCATATTCATTTGATTGCCTCTGTAAAACGATGGTACAAATCTACATATTGTTGCATGAATTCATCCGTTGAACTTTTCTATTTTGGGTGGTTTTTTACCCTCATAACATTGATTATTAGACGATTCAATCGTTTAAACCCTTCGGAGTTCAAAAAATATTAACATTTCGGCATGATTTTACTGACATTTTGCGATGAAACGATTTGACAGGAATCTCTATAACTAAATTCATTAGGTTTGTTCTTATGAACGGTTCATTATCAAACGATATACTGGCAGAAAAGCTTTCTTTCGATGCTTTCCGTGAGGAAGTATTGAAAGATTATCGTGTTGCCTGCGAAAGCAGGGAAGTAAGCCTTTTGGGTAGAAAAGAAGTCCTGACAGGAAAGGCGAAGTTTGGAATTTTCGGCGACGGAAAAGAAGTCCCCCAGATAGCCATGGCCAAGTTTTTCAAGCCAGGCGATTTTTATAGCGGTTATTACCGTGACCAGACCTTTGCTTTTGCTTCAGGGGCTGCAACTGTTACAGAATTTTTTGCCCAACTATACGCTGATCCGGATACCGCTCATGATCCTCATAGTGGAGGGCGTCAAATGAATTCGCATTTTGCTTCACCATTGGTGAACCGGGATGGGGAGTTCCTGGACCTGGTAAATCGAAAAAATATTGCTGCCGGCCTTGCGCCAACTGCCGGACAAATGCCAAGAGCACTGGGCTTTGCCCTGGCTTCAAAATTATTTCGCGAAACTCCCGACCTGAAGGATTTTCCTGAACTCTCCAATAATGGTGATGAAGTCTGTTTTTGCACTATCGGTGATGCAGCAACCAGTGAAGGACATTTCTGGGAAACCGTAAATGCCGCCGCAGTGTTGCAGGTACCCCTTGCAATTTTTGTATGGGACGATGGATATGGTATATCAGTTCCTAAAAAATATCAGACAACCAAAGGCTCCATCTCCGAAGCATTAAAAGGATTTCAAAAGAAAGAAGATACCAATGGACTGATGATCTTTAAGGTGAAGGCCTGGGATTATGCTGGTTTGTGCGAAACATTCGAAGAAGGTATTCGTATTGCCCGTGAAAGACATATACCTGTTTTATTTCATGTTGAAGAAGTAACACAGCCACAGGGACATTCAACTTCAGGTAGCCATGAACGTTATAAAACGCCGGAACGCCTCGAATGGGAAAGACACTGGGATTGTATCAGGAAAATGCGCGAGTGGATCATGGCGAATATGCTTGTGGCAGAAGAAGACCTGGTAGATATCGAGCATGATGTTAAACAATACGTACGTGATTGCCGGAAATTGGCGTGGGAAGCACTTTTATTGCCCGTTAAAGAACAGGTAAATCACGTTGCCAACCATATTGACCAGTTGGTCAGGGAATTGCCGGATCAGGAAGAGCAATTACTCCCGCTAAGAAACGAACTGGTCCAGAACAGGGAACCATTGCGCCGCGATGTAATGAAAGTTTTAGGAAGGGTCATTCAATTGACTCCCGCGTCAGTTCATGGATCCTTATTACATTATTATGAACACCTGAAGAAAGAAAATGAACAACTCTACAATTCATTTTTATTTCATCAGGGCAGTAAAAATATCCTTGATATAAAAGGGGTAGAAGCAGATTATTCTTCTGATGCACCAACAGTAAATGGATATGAGATACTCAACCGTTATTTCGGTCAATTGTTTGCCGCCAATAAAAAATTAATTGCCTTTGGTGAAGACGTTGGTCAGATAGGAGATGTAAACCAGGGCTTTGCGGGTCTACAGGAAAAATTTGGAAAGCAACGAATTTTTGATACCGGTATACGCGAGTTGACGATTGTGGGACAGGGGATTGGAATGTCTATGCGCGGCTTAAGACCTATTGCCGAGATCCAGTACCTCGATTATCTTTTATATGGACTACAAACACTAAGCGACGACTTAGCAACACTGCATTTCAGGACGGTAGGATCACAATCAGCTCCATTGATCGTGAGAACCCGTGGTCATAGATTGGAAGGCATGTGGCATAGCGGTTCACCAATGTCCATGATCCTCGGATCATTGCGTGGTGTTCATATCTGCGTCCCCAGAAATATGGTGCAGGCTGTTGGCATGTACAATACACTTCTCGGGAGCAACGATCCGGCGTTGGTGATTGAGTGCCTGAACGGATACAGGTTGAAAGAAAAGATGCCATCCAATTTATTGGAGTATAAAGTTGCACTGGGTATACCCGAAACGGTGCGCGAAGGGAAAGACATTACGATCGTAACCTACGGTGCAACGCTTCGGCTGGTGATGGAAGCGGCGGCGCTGCTGGAGCATCTTGAAGTAGAATGTGAAATAATTGATGTTCAAACGCTGCTTCCATTCGATCTGAATCAATTGATCCTGGAGTCATTAAAAAAGACCAATCGAATATTATTTGTTGATGAAGATCACCCGGGAAGTGCAGCCGCATTCAT
>Ga0207701_10005040_pt1 | contig 13291 bp, 14 predicted proteins | sample KBSSwiSSwithPhiX_FD_184294 | JGI IMG/M metagenome (GOLD analysis project Ga0207701, IMG submission 184294) | Switchgrass rhizosphere bulk soil microbial communities from Kellogg Biological Station, Michigan, USA, with PhiX - S5 (SPAdes) (version 2) | ecosystem: Environmental > Terrestrial >... | reverse complement strand
TTCCCAAAAAATGGGGTAAAGTTCTTTTATATAGCCTCAAACAAGCCACTTTAGCTCAGCTGGTAGAGCAACTGATTTGTAATCAGTAGGTCGTTGGTTCGATTCCGACAAGTGGCTCAGTTAGGTTGGGCAGGTTCCAGAGCGGCCAAATGGGGCGGACTGTAAATCCGCTGTCTTTCGACTTCAGAGGTTCGAATCCTCTCCTGCCCACCACACATTAGTTGTTGGTTGATGGTTTTTAGTTGTTTGTTGGTTCAACCAACAACTAACAACTAACAACCAATAACCAATTTTGCGGGAGTAGCTCAGTTGGTAGAGCGATAGCCTTCCAAGCTATAGGTCGCGGGTTCGAATCTCGTCTCCCGCTCTTGGTAATATCGGCGGTTTACCGTAAAAGGTAAACCGCATGGTATTCGACCTTCTGGGAAGCAAGCCGTTGTAGCTCAGGGGTAGAGCACTTCCTTGGTAGGGAAGGGGTCGTGAGTTCGATTCTCACTAATGGCTCAACAATGAAAGAAACGGTATGTTATAATACCGTACACAGATATAACAATTGTATACACAACCTAAAATGGATAACAATGTCTAAAGAGCAATTTAAGCGGGACAAGCCCCACGTTAACGTTGGTACCATTGGTCACGTTGACCATGGTAAGACCACTTTAACTGCTGCTATTACTAACATCCTCGCTAAGAAAGGATGGGCAACAGAAAAGAAGTATGATGAAATCGATGCTGCACCTGAAGAAAAAGAGCGTGGTATTACCATCAATACTGCTCACGTGGAGTATCAGACCGCAAATCGCCACTATGCGCACGTTGACTGTCCAGGTCACGCTGACTATGTGAAAAACATGATCACTGGTGCCGCTCAGATGGACGGTGCTATCCTGGTTGTTGCTGCTACTGATGGTCCTATGCCACAAACGAAAGAGCACATCCTTCTGGCTCGCCAGGTAGGTGTACCTCGTATCGTGGTATTTATGAATAAAGTTGACCTGGTCGACGATCCGGAACTTCTGGAACTCGTTGAAATGGAAATCCGCGAATTGCTGAGCACTTATGGATTTGATGGTGATAACACACCTATCATCCAGGGTTCTGCAACCGGAGCTCTTGCCGGCGACGAAAAATGGATAGCCAAGATCGAAGAACTGATGGCAGCTGTTGACAGCTACATCCCTCTTCCTCCCCGCCCGGTTGATCAACCATTCCTTATGTCTGTGGAAGACGTGTTCACGATCACTGGTCGTGGTACAGTTGCCACTGGTCGTATCGAGCGTGGTCGTATCAAAGTTGGTGAGAGTGTTGAGATCGTTGGTCTGATGGAAGCTCCATTGAACTCTACCTGTACAGGTGTTGAAATGTTCCGCAAACTTCTTGATGAAGGTGAAGCTGGTGATAACGCAGGTCTTCTGCTCCGTGGTATTGAAAAGAAAGATATCCGTCGTGGTATGGTTATCTGCAAACCAGGATCTATCACTCCGCACACTGAATTCAAAGGTGAAGTTTATGTGTTGAGCAAAGAAGAAGGTGGACGTCATACTCCATTCTTCCAGAAATATCGTCCCCAGTTCTATTTCCGTACAACAGACGTAACAGGTGAAGTTGAACTTCCATCTGGCGTTGAGATGGTAATGCCTGGTGATAATATTAACCTTACAGTTAGGTTGATCCAGCCGATCGCCATGGAAAAAGGTCTGAAATTCGCGATTCGCGAAGGCGGCCGTACCGTGGGTGCCGGTCAGGTTACTGATATCTTAAAATAATCCCCGGTTAATCCCTTCATAAAGGATTAATTATCAGGATATCATAAATTTGCAAAGTACTCAGGCGATTTGTCTGGGTACTTTGTTATCTTAGCGGGACTTTCTAAAAGTTCTGTCTTTTGGAAAGTTTTTTTTTACGGGCATAGTTCAACGGCAGAATAGAGGTCTCCAAAACCTTCGATCTAGGTTCGAATCCTAGTGCCCGTGCGATGTAATTTGAAGTTTCGTAGAAGAATGGATAGGCGAAGGCAGAGATTAGTGAAAGAAAGATGAGTGGATTGTGATTAAAATTTAAAAAGGTTTACAAAATCAGAATATGAGAAAGATCGAAGCATATTTTAAGGATTCCTATAAAGAACTGGTAGAAAAAGTAACCTGGCCTACATGGGAACAACTTCAACAATCAACCATGATTGTATTGGTAGCTACCTTGCTGATCACTGGAGTGGTTTGGGTAATGGACTTTTCCAGCAACAGCGTTTTAAAATTTGTATACTCATTGTATAAATAATGGAAACTCAGACACAACAGGAAACTACCAAATGGTATGTGCTCCGCGTGGTTAGTGGAAAGGAGAGGAAGATCAAGGAATACCTTGATAAGGATATCGCGCGTAATGACTGGGGTAAGATCATTAAACAGGTTTTCCTGCCAGTGGAAAAAGTCTATAAAGTACAGAATGGTAAAAAAGTAATGCGTGAGCGTAACTTTTATCCTGGTTATGTAATGATTGAAGTGGAAACTGGTAAACTCAATGATGATATCATTGCGAGTATCAAGAACATGACCAATGTGATCCATTTTCTCGGCAAAGACAATCCAATTGCGCTGCGTAAAGCAGAGGTAAACAAGATGCTTGGTAAAGTGGATGAGATGAGTGATGCCGGCGGAATGAGCATGAGCGAACCGTTTATTGTAGGCGAAACCATCAAGATCATCGATGGACCGTTCAATGATTTCAATGGAGTTATTGAAGAAGTAAATGATGAGAAAAAGAAATTAAAAGTCACTGTAAAAATATTCGGAAGAGCAACACCGGTAGAGCTAAACTACATGCAGGTGGAAAAATTATCTTAATCAGAACCCCTCTCACCGAGGGGTTTTTTTATGCCCCTTGCTGACTGGAATCAGAGATTATTGCGATTTATTTTATTTCCATAATGGGCCCTTTTTTCCTCCTTATTAGTTCCCTGATAAATAATCCGTCAATTCATTTAATACTATATTTAAAAAATGAAAGCTGTTTCCATCAAAGACATTGCCGGGCAGGTTGGAGTTTCAACCACAACGGTTTCTTTTGTGCTTAATGGAAAAGCCAAGGAAAAAAGGATCAGTGAAGAGCTCAAAAATAAAATCCTGGAACTTGCTTCAAAGCTGAATTATCGTCCAAACCAGGTCGCCCGGGGCTTGCGTACAGGCCAGACCCATACACTGGGACTGATTATTGAAGATATATCCAATCCATTTTTTGCCAATCTTGCCAAAGCAGTAGAAGAAGAAGCTGATAAATTCGGTTATACCGTGATGTTTTGTTGTACGGAAAACAATGAACAAAAAGCCAGCGATCTACTCCATATGTTAAAGCACAGGCAGATGGATGGTTTTATTATCACCCCCACAGCTGGAATGGAAAATGAAGTAAAAAGGCTGGGGGAGGAAGGAAGACCTGTAGTCCTGATCGACAGGTATTTTCCAGAACTGGAAACGAGTTTTGTAACTGTCGATAATTTTAAAGGTGCTTTTGATGCTACCAGTAAACTGATCAGTTGTGGTTACAAACGAATCGGATTGGTCACTACTGAATCACGGCTTGTGCAAATGCAGAAACGATATGAAGGATATAAAGCTGCTTTTCATCATTATGACCTGAAATCCGATGAAAAACTTGTATTTAAACTTGGATTTGATCACAATCATGATCAGGCCGTGAAACAAATCATGGAATTCATAGTCAGAGAAAAAGTTGACGCTGTTTTTTTCACTACAAATTACCTGGGTGTATATGGATTGGAAAGCCTGCGGTTAAGCGGTAAAAAAATTCCCGATCAAATCGGTGTGATTTGTTTTGACGACAATGACCTCTTTCGGTTAGGCACACCCGCAATTTCCGTGATCGCACAACCTATTGTTGAAATCGGACAGCAGGCAGTTGCTTCACTACTTGCACAGTTGAAAGAAAAAGATAAGGTTCCGCGTAAGATTATGCTCGAACCAAAATTACTTACACGGGAATCGCTGAAGAAAGCAGTAAAATAAAGTTGCAAAAATTCTTCTTGAAATATCGCAAAAGCCGCACGGAGCGGCCTTTTGCAGCCTTGTCCTACTACAAGGAATAAAATATCAACAGTCTTTTCAAAAATCAGAAATAAAAAAGACCACATATTTGTGCAGTCTTTTCAAACTAGGTCAGAAATAAAAAAGACCACATGATATGCAGTCTTTTCAAACTATGTCAGAAATAAAAAAGACCACACGGTGTGCAGTCTTTTCCATTAATCAAAAAGATTAAAAATTTAAGATCCTTGTTCGTTCGATGGATTATCCATTGGAGAAGAAGGTGATTCAGCCAGGGCTGCTAATATTGCTTTCTTAACAATGGCCCTTTTAATGGCTTTTTTAATAACAGCTCTCTTAACTGCCTTTTTTACAACAGCTCTTTTAACTGCTTTTTTTACGACAGCTCTTTTAACTGCTTTTTTTACAACAGCTCTCTTAACTGCCTTTTTTACAACAGCTCTTTTAACTGCTTTTTTAGCAACGGCTCTTTTAACTGCCTTTTTTGCAACAGCTTTTCTAACTACTTTTTTTGCAACAGCTCTTTTAACTGCTTTTTTAGCGACGGCTTTTTTTACTGCTTTTCTTGCAACAGCCTTTTTAATCGCTTTTTTTGCTGCTGCTTTTTTTGCTTTGGCCATAGTTGTAGAATTTTTTAGAGGGTGAATTTAATAATATGGGTTAATTGATGAAAATTATGAAGATTACTTCAATAAATAAAAAAATTCAAAATTCTATTTGAGAAATCTTTGACGAATTTCCGGATCGGGAATAAAAGGTTGAAAAATAATCTGTGCGCTAAGCTTAAATGTTGATCAATTTATGACTTCTTTTAACCTGCATTTCGAATCCTGAAAACAGTAGAGATTCTGTGGTAGCCTGCTTTTGAGCTAAATTTACTTTTGAAATATTAATTATATTCATTACTTTTGCAACCCCAATAAAAAGTTCTTTATTGAATGGCTTTGGGAGTTCCGGAAAAACCGGGACGTTATCACCAAAAAAAATACATCATGGCAAAAGAAATTACCGGCTTTGTAAAGCTGCAGGTAAAAGGCGGCCAGGCTAATCCCGCGCCACCTGTGGGCCCAGCATTGGGTTCTAAAGGTGTCAATATCATGGAGTTCTGCAAGCAGTTTAATGCAAGGACCCAGGATAAAATGGGAAAAGTGCTACCCGTTTTAATTACCGTTTATTCCGACAAATCATTTGAATTTGTCATTAAGACCCCTCCTGCTTCAATTCAATTACTGGAAGCTGCTAAACTTCAAAGTGGTTCTAAGGAGCCTAACCGCGCAAAGGTGGGTAAGGTAAACTGGAATCAGGTAGAGGCAATTGCAAAAGACAAAATGCCTGACCTGAACTGTTTCACCGTGGAAAGCGCCATGAGAATGGTTGCCGGTACAGCCCGCAGTATGGGTATCACCGTTGACGGAAAAGCCCCCTGGGAAAATTAATTCTTCACTATCCATCAAGGATTAAACAAAGATTAAAATGGGAATCGCTAAAAAAAGAAAAGCAGCAGATACCAAAGTGGATAGCAATAAAAACTATTCTCTTCAAGATGCATCAGCATTGGTAAAAGAAGTGAACACAACCAAGTTTGATAGTTCAGTTGACCTTCATATTCGCCTGGGTGTAGACCCTAAGAAAGCAGACCAGTCCGTAAGGGGTACTGTTACCCTTCCTCACGGTACAGGTAAAACTAAAAAAGTACTGGTACTTTGTCCTCCTGATAAAGAAGCTGAAGCCAATGCGGCCGGTGCTGATTTCGTTGGACTGGACGAATTTATCCAGAAGATCGAAGCTGGCTGGACAGATGTTGACGTTATCGTTGCAACACCTTCTGTAATGCCTAAAATTGGTAAGCTGGGTAAGATCCTCGGACCAAGAAACCTGATGCCAAATCCAAAAACAGGTACCGTTACTAATGATGTAACTGCTGCTGTTAAAGATGTGAAAGCAGGTAAAGTAGCTTTTAAAGTAGACAAGGCGGGCATAGTTCATGCTTCAATCGGAAGGGTGAGTTTTGCACCAAACAAACTGGCCGAAAACAGCCAGGAACTTCTGAACGCCATCATCAAAGCAAAACCATCTTCCGCTAAAGGTACTTACCTGAAAAGCGTGTTCATGGCCAGCACGATGAGTCCCAGCATTGCTATTGACACCAAAGTTCTGATTCATTAATCCCTTTGGTAAAAAACTATTAAACGAGTAACAATGAACAAGCAGGAAAAAAATGAAGTAATCGAAATACTGAAAGAAAAATTTTCACAGTATAACAACTTCTATTTAACCAATACAGAAGCGCTTTCTGTTGCACAGGTAACTAAACTGCGCAGGATTTGCTTCAATAAGAATGTAGAAATGAAGGTGGCTAAAAATACCCTCATCCGTAAAGCCCTCGAACAACTTGACAGCACACGTTATGAAGGAACATTTGATTCACTTCACGGTGTTACAGCATTGTTGTTCTCTGAAAATGCTAAAGAACCAGCACTGATCATCAGCACTTTCCGTAAGGAAGCTAATGTTGAGAAGCCTGTACTTAAAGCCGCCTTCATTGACGGTGATGTATTTGTAGGCGACAATCAACTGGCAGCATTGAGAGACCTGAAGAGCAAGCAGGATCTCGTTGGCGAAATCATATCTGCACTCCAGGCACCTGCGAAAAAAGTGGTTGGTGCACTGAATGCAGGCGCCAAACTCGCCGGCCTGATCAAAGCGCTGGAAGAAAGAGCAAATTAGTTGTTAGTTGGTAGTTGTTTGTTGTTAGTTAATTCTACCAACAACTAACAACCAAAAACCAACAACCAAATATTTCTTTGCCTGGGAATTTAATTAATAGGCAATTTTTTTAAACCCGCCGTCGGATCTAAATGAAATGAAGACGGTAAAAATTTACAAACATGGCAGATTTAAAAGTATTCGCTGAGCAACTCGTTAGCTTAAGCGTGAAAGATGTAACTGAACTGGCTAAGATTCTGAAAGATGAATACGGTATCGAACCTGCAGCTGCTGCTGTAGCTGTAGCTGCCGGCCCTGCTGCTGGTGCTCCTGCTGCTGAAGAGAAAACGGCTTTTGACGTTATCCTGAAAGCTGCTGGTGCAAACAAACTTGCTGTTGTTAAGATCGTTAAAGATCTTACCGGTTTAGGTTTGAAAGAAGCAAAAGACCTCGTTGATGGAGCTCCTAAGCCAATCAAAGAAGGTGTTGCTAAAGCAGAAGCTGATGATCTCGTTGCCAAGCTGAAAGAAGCTGGTGCAGACGTTGAAATCAAGTAATTGCATTAAGACAAATTCAATGGAATGCCGGAGTTATCTCCGGCATTTTTTTTTGTGTTAAGAAAAAAGTTGAGAGAAGGCTGTACACTTACTCCGACAATTTTGTTTGAATTAAGAAAAAAGTTAAGAGAAGGCTGCATGCTTTACTTCGGCAATTTTGTTTGTAATAAGAAAAAAGTTAAGAAAATGTTGTTGCCTGGTTCAGCATTTTTGTTTGTTTCAAATAGTGATAAACGGTAATATAATGTGGGGTTAGCAAGATTTTAAAATATGGTATTTGCTATATTTGTTTAAATCATTAACCGATGAAGAAAATTACCTTTCCACTAATTGCGGTAATAGGGATAGCCGCAGTTTTTACTTTACAATCCTGCGAGAAAAACCCTGATACATCGCAACTTTCAGCCGCATTTGTGGTAGCAACGTCCAGGGCAAGTACCGTAAATTTTTCTGACTATTCTACGTATTTCATTTCCGACACCATTTCGTATGTTTCCAACACTAACAGCAATGACACTATAATTACCGGCCCTGCAGCTGCGCAAATTATTAGTGAGATCAAGGCAAATATGGATGCCAACGGATACACATTTGTAGCACGTAATCAAAATCCTGATCTCGGATTAAAAGCGCTGGCCATCAAAAATGTAAATGCCGGTGTCGTTTATCCTCCGGGTTGGTGGTGGGGTTATCCTGGTTATCCCGGCGGTTGTTATTGGGGTTGTTATCCTCCTTACTATCCTATGCCTCCTGTAGCATATAAATATTCCGTCGGTGATTTTATTACAGAAACATTTGACGTTAAAAATGCTGAAACGAATAATAACCTTCAGTCGATCTGGTATATGCAGTTATCCGGTGTTCTATCATCAACAGATGCAACTAATGTTACCCGCACAACAGATGGAATTGACCAGGCCTTTAAGCAATCCCCTTATTTTAAAAAATAACTGCCATGAAAAAAATCATCATTATACTTATCGCATCGTTTAGCCTTGCTGTTACAGCCAAAGCCCAAAGCCTGCATAACCTTTATGGAGTTTCCTGGGAAGTTGGATTTCCAGTTGGCGATTTTATAAAAAAAGTATCTTATTCCGGAGGTAAACTTGAATACAGACATTTCCTGAAACCAAATATTTCGGTAGGGGGTACTTTAAGCTGGAATAACTATGAAGAATATTTTACCCAGCAGACCTATGAAAATGCCGACCAGACCCAGGCCATTACTACAGATAATGACCGTTTTGTATTTACGCTGCCAATGACCATTGATGGATTCTATTATCTCGAGGGCGGGGCAACATTTCAGCCATATGTTGGAATTGGCCTTGGCGCTCAGTATAGTTCACAATCGATATACTATAACATCTTTGTGACAGAAGACAAAAACTGGGGATTCATTGCCCGGCCACAGATAGGAACATTGATCAAGTTTAGTAGTACCAGCCCTACACGAGTGATGCTGGCTGGCGGTTACAACTGGTCAACAAACAAAAACGAACAACTTAAAATTGATAACCTCCAGAATTTCTGGTTAAGCATTGGAATAAGTTTTACAAACTGATAGTTTGCAAAACTTATTCCAATGTGAAAGTTTGGGAATGTGATGAATGTGAAAGTAAAGTTTGATAATGTATAATTAACTGCCGTTCTTGTGGCGGCAGTTAAATTTTAACTGGGAAACCGGTCAAAAACCCATTTCCCCATTAGAATTTTCACATTTCCACATCACCATATTCCCACATTAATTTTTGCCTTTAGGCAAAAATTCCCCTACCTTTGCATTCCTTTGATTTTTAGGCCTAGACATCTGACGCAAAACAATCACAAATGATTGATTATCATTCTTTTCTGAATTAGGGGATTCAGGGACAGGATTGTATTGTCGTCTATTCATATTCAATTAAAGCGCTTTTTACCATATGTCTTCAATGAAAGTGGCTCAAAACGGCAGAATGCATTTTAGCAAGGTTAAACACCTTGCCGATGCACCAGACCTCCTGGAAATCCAGATTCAGTCTTTTAAAGAATATTTTCAGCTTGAAACAACGCCCGACAGAAGGAACGTGGAAGGGTTGTTCAAGGTATTCAAAGAGAATTTTCCAATCACGGATACCAGGAACATTTTCGTTCTTGAATTCCTTGATTATTTTATTGATCCGCCCCGTTACACCATCGAGGAATGTATGGAGCGTGGACTTACCTACGCCGTTCCTCTCAAAGCCAAATTAAGGCTGAGTTGTAATGATGAGGAACACGTCGATTTCCAAACCATTGTTCAGGACGTATTCCTGGGCAATATCCCGTATATGACACCCCGTGGTACATTTGTTATCAACGGAGCAGAAAGGGTGGTTGTATCGCAGCTACATCGCTCACCAGGGGTATTCTTCGGACAATCAGTCCACCCCAACGGAACGAAAATTTATTCTGCCAGGGTTATACCTTTCAAAGGTGCCTGGATGGAATTCGCAACTGACATCAACAATGTCATGTATGCTTATATCGACCGTAAAAAGAAATTCCCGGTAACTACCTTGCTTCGTTCTATCGGTTTCGAAACAGACAAGGATATCCTTGAACTTTTCGGAATGGCCGACGAAGTGAAGACAGATAAAAAATCTCTTCAGAAATATCTTGGCAAACGCCTTGCTGCCCGCGTTTTACGTACATGGGTGGAGGACTTTGTTGACGAGGATTCTGGTGAAGTTGTATCTATCGAACGAAATGAAGTAGTGCTGGAGCGTGACACTGTTCTCACTGATGAAGAGATCGACATGATCGTTGATATGGACGTGAAAAGCGTCTTTATCCAGAAAGAAGAAGTGAGTGGTGATTATGCAATTATTTATAACACACTGAATAAAGATACCTCTAACTCTGAATTGGAAGCCGTTCAGCATATCTACCGCCAATTGCGTGGTGCGGATGCTCCGGATGATGAAACAGCACGTGGTATCATCGATAAATTATTCTTCAGCGACAAACGTTATGACCTCGGTGAAGTTGGCCGTTATAAAATTAACCGCAAACTGAACCTGAATTTCCCGCTGGAGCAAAAAACACTGAACAAAGAAGATATCATCGAGATCATCAAATATCTCGTTCGCCTTACTAACGGTAAAGCAGAGATCGATGACATTGATCACCTCAGCAATCGTCGCGTACGTACTGTTGGTGAACAATTGTATGCTCAGTTCGGCGTAGGTCTGGCCCGTATGGCAAGGACTATCCGTGAGCGTATGAACGTAAGGGACAACGAGGTGTTTACACCGGTTGACCTGATCAATGCAAGGACGCTTTCATCAGTGATCAATTCCTTCTTTGGAACATCACAGTTAAGCCAGTTCCTTGATCAGACAAATCCATTGAGTGAGATCACACACAAGCGTCGTATCTCGGCACTCGGACCAGGTGGTTTGAGTCGTGAGCGTGCGGGCTTTGAGGTTCGTGACGTACACTATTCACACTACGGTCGCCTTTGTACAATTGAAACACCGGAAGGACCAAACATCGGTCTGATCTCTACTCTTTGCGTTCACGCAAAGATCAATGAGATGGGTTTCATTGAAACACCATATCGCAAAGTGGATAATGGAAGGGTTGACATGAAAAAACTTTCTTACCTCAGTGCTGAGGAAGAAGATACCGCCAAGATTGCACAGGCAAATATTCCTCTTACAGAAAAGGATGAATTTGCTGAAGATAAAATCAAGGCAAGGCAAACGGGCGACTTCCCGATCCTTGATCCGGGTGAAGTTGAATTCATGGACGTTGCACCAAACCAGATCGTTGGTCTGAGTGCGTCTTTGATTCCTTTCCTTGAACATGATGATGCCAACCGTGCACTGATGGGATCAAACATGCAACGCCAGGCAGTTCCACTTATCCTTCCTGATGCACCAATCGTAGGTACAGGATTGGAAGGAAAAGCTGCACGTGATGCACGTATCCAGATCCACGCAGACGGAGAAGGTGTTGTTGAATTCGTGGATGCTAATGAAATTCATGTTCGTTATGAGCGTGATGAACAACAAAAACTAGTGAGCTTCGAAGATGATCTTATCATCTACAAACTCACCAAGTATATCAAAACCAACCAGGAAACCTGTATCACTCTGCAGCCTGCCGTTAAGAAAGGCCAGCGCGTGAAGAACGGAGATTTCCTTACAGAAGGTTATGCAGTAAAGAATGGTGAGCTTGCCCTGGGTAGAAATCTTAAAGTGGCCTTCATGCCATGGAAAGGTTACAACTTTGAGGATGCCATCGTGATCAGTGAAAAAGTAGTTCGTGATGACCTCTTTACTTCAATCCATATTTCTGAATTTGAACTGGAAGTTCGCGACACCAAACTCGGTGAAGAAGAACTGACTCCGGATATTCCAAACGTATCAGAAGAAGCTACCAAAGACCTCGACCAGTATGGTATCATCCGTATCGGTGCACAGGTTAAAGAAGGCGATATCCTGATCGGTAAGATCACACCAAAAGGTGAAAGCGATCCTACTCCGGAAGAAAAACTTCTCCGTGCCATCTTCGGTGATAAAGCAGGTGATGCGAAAGATGCTTCACTGAAAGCACCAAGTGGAACTGAAGGTGTGGTGATTGGAAAGAAATTATTCCAACGCGCGAAGAAAGATAAGAATGCAAAAGTTCGTGAGAAAGCTGCTGTTGAAAAACTGGAGAAGATCCACGAACAGAATGAGAAAGAATTGCTCGAAGTATTGATCACGAAATTGCTGACCCTGGTTAAAGAAAGACCATCTTCAGGGATCACCAACAATTTCGGTGAAATGCTGATCGCCAAAGGTGCAAAATTCAGTGCGAAAAATCTTTCCGGTATTGATTACCAGAATGTGAATCCATTGGGTTGGACCGGCGATGCAAAGATCGACGACCAGATCAATACATTGTTGCACAACTATAATATCAAGTATAACGAAGAACTCGGACGTTATAAGCGTGAGAAATTCAATATCTCTATTGGTGATGAATTACCTGCAGGTGTATTGAAACTCGCTAAAGTATACCTCGCTGTTAAGCGTAAGCTGAAAGTGGGTGATAAAATGGCGGGACGTCACGGAAACAAAGGTATTGTTGCCAAGATCGTTCGTGCGGAAGATATGCCGTTCCTTGAAGACGGTACTCCGGTTGACATCGTTCTGAATCCATTGGGTGTACCAAGTCGTATGAACCTGGGTCAGATCTATGAAACCATCCTCGGATGGGCAGGAGAGAAACTCGGTATTCGTTTCAGCACTCCGATCTTCGATGGTGCCACTCACCAGGAGATCCAGGACCTGATCAACAAAGCTGGTCTTCCTGCTTACGGTCACACCTACCTGTCAGATGGTGAAACCGGAGAGCGTTTCCATCAGAAAGCAACCGTGGGTATCATCTATATGATGAAACTTCACCACATGGTTGACGATAAGATGCACGCACGTTCTATCGGACCATACAGTCTTATTACCCAGCAACCGCTTGGTGGTAAAGCACAGTTCGGTGGTCAGCGTTTCGGTGAGATGGAAGTTTGGGCACTTGAAGCATATGGTGCATCTAACATTCTCCAGGAACTGCTTACACTTAAGTCGGATGATATCATTGGTCGCGCCAAAACTTATGAAGCGATCGTTAAAGGTGATAACATACCACGTGCAGGTATACCCGAATCATTCAATGTACTTGTACATGAATTAAGGGGACTTGGACTTGACCTTAAGTTCGACAACTAACTAAGTTGAAAAATTAAATACAAAGCCATTCCGAAAGGAGTGGCTTTTTTTTTGTTGTTGGTGGATAGTTAGTTGTTAGTTGTTGGTTGTTAGTTTTTAGTTGTTTTAGTTCCTTCCGCGTCTCCGCGTTCCCCCAGCGTCTCTGCGTTCTCTTTGCGTCTCTGCGTTCTCTTTGCGTCTCTGCGTTCTCTCTGCGTCTTTGCGTCCCCTCCGCGTCTCTGCGTTGACC
>Ga0207701_10005039_pt1 | contig 13291 bp, 10 predicted proteins | sample KBSSwiSSwithPhiX_FD_184294 | JGI IMG/M metagenome (GOLD analysis project Ga0207701, IMG submission 184294) | Switchgrass rhizosphere bulk soil microbial communities from Kellogg Biological Station, Michigan, USA, with PhiX - S5 (SPAdes) (version 2) | ecosystem: Environmental > Terrestrial >... | reverse complement strand
CCGGCGTCGGTTCGGCCGGAACCATACAGCTCGAACTCGCGGCGCTTGGCGACCTCGCGGACCGCTCGATCGATCTCGCCTTGCACCGTCCGGGCGTTCTTCTGGATTTGCCAGCCGCTGTAGCGCGTGCCCGCGTACTCGATGAGCAATTTGAATCTGGGCATGAGTCAACATCTCATACTGCTTGTGAATCGTGGATCAGGATTCACAAGCTGAGAAGACGCGGAAACGGTCGGTGAACGTACAATTGGACCGTGACCACATCAGTCAACGGATTGCATCACATCACCGCGATTGCCGGTCCGGCGCAGGAGAATCTCGACTTCTACGCCGGTGTCCTCGGCATGCGGCTCGTGAAGAAAAGCGTCAACCAGGACGATCCCGGAACCTATCACCTGTTCTACGCGGACGCGGAAGGGAGACCCGGCTCGGATCTGACGTTCTTTCCGTGGGCACAGATGGCGCCGCCTCGCATGGGACATGGCCTCGCTGTCGAGGTCGGACTCGAGGTGCCAGCCGACAGTCTTTCGTACTGGGGTGCTCGACTCGAAAAGTACGGCGCGCGGATCGATCCCGTCGAGACCCGATTTGGTGAGCGCGTACTTCCTGTGACCGATCCGCATGGGTTGCGGCTGGCGCTGGTTGAACCCGCGAAACCCAACCGGCCGTTCACACCGTGGGAAGAGAGTTCGGTCGATGCGGGGCGCCAGATACGCGGCCTTCACCATGGCCGTCTCTGGGAACGTCACGAAGAATCGACGGCCGACTTTCTGACGACCGTGCTGGGGTTCGAGCGGCTTGGCAGTGAAGACGGTTGGACGCGTTACGGATTCAAGGACGCCTGGGGCTGCGTGGACATCCGCGAAACGCGCGATGTGTCGCGCGGCGCCTGGGGCGTCGGGGCCGTGCATCACCTTGCGTGGCGCGTCGACGACGAGACGCATCAGCTGGCGGTGAGCGCGCGGATCGAAAAGGCCGGCGCGCGTCCAACGCCCGTGATCGATCGGTTCTGGTTCAAGTCGGTGTACTTCCGCGAGCCGGGTGGCGTGCTTTTCGAACTCGCGACCGATGGCCCCGGCTTTGCGGCCGACGAGGATCCGGCGCACCTCGGGGAGACGCTGGTGTTGCCGCCATGGCTGGAGCCGTCGCGCTCGCGCATCGAGGCCGTCTTACCGCCTTTACGAGATGTGATCACGACGAGAGAACGGAGCTAGGAACGCTCGGGCGCGAGTTCGATCTTGTAGAGCTCCTTCCCCTCGCTATTCACAAGCTTGACCGTCAGCGCGCGCGTTTTTGCCGACGCGTGCAGCGTGCCGAAGAACTGAAAGCCTTCGCTCGGTGGCCGGTTCGGCTTCATCCCCCGCGGAATGCCAATGAACTTCACTTCGGGCCCGAACGTACGATCGAGTTCTGCCGGGCCGTAGGTCCCGGCGTGCGCGGGGCCTGCGACGAATTCCCAGAACGGATGAAAGTCGGTGAAGGATGCGCGCGATGGGTCGTAATGGTGCGCGGCGCAATAATGCACGTCGCCGGTGACGAAGACGACATTGCGAATTCGTCGATCGCGGATGAACCGCAGCAGGGCGGCAATCTCCAGTTCACGCCCCAACGGCGGGCCCTGATCGCCGTTGGCAACGGCTTCGAAGAGGGGGCCGTCCACGACAGTCAGTGAGAGCGGCATATCGCTCGCGACGATCTTCCACGTTGCGCGCGATTCAGACAGCCGCCGTTTGAGCCACGCAACCTGCGACGATCCCAGGATTTCGGACTCGGCAGACAGCACGGTTTGACGATTTTGCGAGTTCGCGCCGCGGTAGGTACGCATGTCGAAGCCGAAGATCTCGACGAGCGGTCCGAATCGAATGGCGCGATAGATGCGCTCGGGATCGGTCGGGTCGAAACGCATCGGCGTGTATTCCTGAAATGCGCGTTTGGCCCGCGCGGCGAGCAGGGCGACGCTGTGCTCCGAGTGGGGCATCTCGGAGCCGAGGATTTCGGTGGGATACCAATTGTTGAGCACTTCGTGATCGTCCCAGATGACAAACTGCGAAAGGGACGCGTTGAAACGACGGACGTTGTCGTCGAGCAGGTTGTAGCGGTGGTTGCCGCGAAACTCGTCGAGCGTCTCGGCCACCTTGCTCTTTTCAGGAGTCACGATGTTGCGCCACACGCGCCCATCGTCCAGGCGTATTTCTGACGGAAGCGGCGCGTCGGCGTAGATCGTGTCCCCGGTGTGAATGAAGACGTCGGCGCCTGCCTGGCGCATCGCCTCGTACAGGCGCATGCCGCCCATCTCGGGGTTGATGCCCCAGCCCTGACCCACGGTATCGGCGCTCCACGCAATCGTGACGTCGCGCCGCAGCTCGGTTGCGCGCGCGGGCGTCGTGAAACTGCCGATGACGGGCTCGCTCCAGGCACGCAGGTCCGACAGGCTCTGGAACTGGACGCGATAGAAAATCCGCTGGTTGGTGGGAAGCGCCCTCAAGTCCACGCGCGCCGTGAAGTCACTGGTCTCCAGCGCGGCCGGCCCGACAACACGATTGGTCTTCGCGAACGATTCGGTTGTCGAGTATTCAACAACGAGTTTCGATGGCCGATCGGTCCGGCTCCAAATGATGGCGCTGTCGACGTCGACGTCGCCGGCGGTCGCGCCGAATGCCGCTGATGGTCGCGCCGCCTGCGATCCGAGGATCGCTGGAGCCTGCCCGAACATGGTTCGTGCTCGGGTGGCGGCAAGCGCGGCCCCGGCGACCTTGAGAAAGGCGCGTCGTGTTGGCATTTACGGCCTAGGTTGCAACGAATTCCCCCGCGAGCATTTGTTCAACCTCGGCGAGCATTGGCGCAGAGCCCATGGCGCCGAGGCGGGTACAGCTGACGGCGGCAGCCGCATTCGCAAACTTCAACACGTCGAGCGTTGGCCAGCCGGCGAGGAGTGCGTAGACGAAACCGGCGCGAAAAACGTCGCCCGCCCCGGTCGTGTCAACGGCGTGCACCTTGAAGGCCGGGACATGAATCAACCGATCACCGTCGAGCGCCATCGACCCGGCGGTTCCGAGCGTGACGCACAGCAGACCGGCGTGCTGCTTGCGCAGTTTTCGCAGAGCGCGTTCCGGATCCCGTTCACCGGTCAGCGTCGGCGGGACGTGCTCGGCAAAAATCGGAATCGACACACTGGCGACGAGTTCGTTCGTGCGCTCCGTGACGCGATCGAGATCGCTCGTCACCGTCACGCCGCGCGCGGTTGCTGCCCTCGCGGTCCAGATCGCCGCCTGCTCGTCGACGTCATCGACGTGAAGGATGCGGGCGGTCAGGACTGCCGGATCGATCTCGCCGTCGCGAATATCGAGGCCCGGATCTCGGTGCCAGAGGACGGTGCGCTCGCCGGTCGACTCGTCGACCAGGATGATTGCGAATCGAGCCGGCGCGTCGCGAACCAGCACGTTCGACAGATCCACGCCGCGCCGTTCCAGCTCGTTTCGGATCAATCGTCCGTTGTCGTCGCTACCCAGCGGGCCGAGGTAGCCGGAGCGAAGTCCGAGTCCGCTGCACGCCGCCAGCATGCTCGCGATCTGACCGCCGGCGGCATCGAATGCCGACGAAATCCGGAGCTTTGAGGCGGTGCCACGCGCCAGTGGAGCGGTCGGCAGGAGATTGACGTGGTCGACGGAACTTTCACCGAGCCCCAGAACGTCGAGTGCAGGAGGTTGCGCCATCTCGCAGAGATTCTAATGCAAGTGAAACCTGACACTCCCGTCGGCAAACGATGGGTCTTGACATTTCCCCAGAACCGATCGATCCTTCCCATCGTCTAACGATGGGAAACCACGGAACAACACGGATAAACCCGGCAACCACAGAACAACACGGATAAACACGGAATCGTCATGGGGCTCACGAATCAACCACCGGACCTGCTGCCTGGAACACTCGATCTCCTGATCCTGCGCACGCTTGTCGCCGGCGAACTCCATGGCTACGGCATCGCGGAACGTCTCAAGCTGTTGTCACAGGACGTGCTGCAGGTGGGCGAGAGTTCGCTGTATCCAGCGCTGCAGCGGCTGCTCCTGAACGGGTGGGTCAAAGCCGAATGGGGCGCGTCCGAGAACAATCGGCGGGCGAGGTTCTACACGTTGACCGGCGCGGGGAAAAAGCGATTGGCGGCGGAACGTGCTGAGTTCGAGCGCCTCGTCGGTGCGATCCAACGGGTTCTCCAATTGGCGTGATCGATCCATCTGACCTAATGAAACTATTTCGCCGACTTCGCTACCTGCTGCATTCCACTCGCAGCGAAGCCGAGTTGCGGGAAGAAATCGAGTTCCATCGCTTGGAGCGTCAGCGCCAGCTCGTTCGCGACGGAGTGCCGGAGTCTGATGCGGTCGCCGCTAGCCGCCGTGCACTCGGGAGCAGGACACTCGCGCGCGAGGAAGCGCGGGCGGTATGGATCTGGCCGAGGCTGGAGACTGTCTGGCAAGACATCGTGTATGCGGCCCGCGGTCTTCGACGTGAGCCTGGATTCACGCTCGTGGCCGTTCTCGCATTGGGCGCTGCGATCGGCCTCAATACCAGCCTGTTTACGACGCTGAATGCCTTCCTGTGGCGGCCGTGGCCGGTGCAGGACCCTGACCGAGTCGTCACGCTCGTTGACCAGAACGGTCGGGCGACGTTCTCACTCGCCGAGCGCGAGCACTTCGCTCGATACAGCAAAACTCTGTCTGGATTGGTCGCCACTCGCTGCCTGGATGGACTCAGTGAAGGATGCCTGCTGAAGCTGGACGACGCCGACGTCAGGGTCGATTTCGTCACGCCGAATTACTTTCGCGTGCTTGGAATCAGTATGGCGCGCGGCGCTGGATTCTCTGACGACATTGCACGCACCGATACGGTTGCGATAGTCAGCGACCGCGCATGGCGAGTCCGATTCGCCGCCGATCCCAATGTCGTCGGTCGTCGGATAGTGCTCGACGACGTACCCTTCACCATCGTCGGTGTCACGACCCATGGCTTCGACGGAACATCGCTTGACCAGAAAGAACTATGGATTCCCATCGGTGCGATGCCGATGCTGCGGCCCGACTACGTTTTCGATGACGTCAAACGCGGGGCGGCGCTCTCCGCTCGTCTGGCTGACGGCGTAACGCCGCCGCAGGCTGCTGCGGAGCTCAACACGCTGAGTGAGCAGTTTCGCAGGGATCACGGCCTCGATCGCCATCAGGTGGCGCTGATCTCAACGACGTTCTTCCCGAACCCGGCAAAACGCCGGAACGCCGATCAGGTTTTCGCGACGATGTTCTCCGCCGTCGTGCTGGTTCTCGGTCTGGCATGCGCGAACGTGGCCAATCTACTGCTCGCGCGCGGCGCGGCGCGGCGGCGTGAGACCGGTGCGCGTCTCGCTCTCGGGGCAAGCCGTGCGCGGATCGTGCGTCAGCTCCTGACCGAGAGTCTTGTACTCGCCACCGCGGCCCTGGTTGTCGGGCTAACAATCGCCTACATCCTGCCCCTCGTTTTGTTGGCGCAGATCGCCGCACAGCCACTTGCGCTGCCGCTGGACCCAGATATCCGGGTTCTGGTGTTTGCGGCCACATTGACCGTTTTTGCCTGCGTCATTTTCGGCCTGGCACCGGCGCTGCACGGCAGCGGCGGCGATGTCTCGACAGCCTTGAAAGAAAAATCGAGCATGGCCGCGTCGCGCACGCCTCTCCGAGGAATCCTGTTGGCCTTGCAAGTGGCCGTCAGTCTCGTGCTGCTCGTCAGCGAGTCGATCGCGCGGCGACTCTGGGGCACCAGTTCCGGACTGGGGCAGCGCGTCATCGTCGGACCCAGCTCGAAGGGAGACGGCCTGCAACTCGACTTCGAGGTCGTCGGCATCGTGAAAGACGTGAGCACGTACTACGGCAATGTCACCAATTCCTTTCCCACGATCTACGTGCCCATTGCCGGCAGGACGATTCCACGACTGCTGGTGCGGCATCTGGATCCGGGAGTGACGCAGGCCGTCGAGGCTTTCGTGCAGCGAATCGAACCGCGAACCAGAATCAAAGTGACATCTGTTGCCGAGAGTCTCGACAAGCGCCTTGCACAGTCGCGCATTGGCGCCTGGGTCGCGGCCGTTCTGGGCCTGCTGTCTGCGTGTCTGGCAGGCCTGGGTGTGTTCAGCGTCTTCGCCTATACGGTCGCGCAGCGTGCGTCGGAAATCGGAATCCGGCTTGCTCTCGGTGCGCGCCCGGCGCAGATCGTCCGAACGCTGCTCGGGAGCAACGCTCGTCCGTTGCTCGGGGGCCTGCTCTTCGGGATCGCGGGCGCCGTTACGGCGGCGCACATCATTCGAAGTCTCCTCTACGACCTGAGCCCATTCGATCCGATTGCGTATGTCACCGTTGGAGCGGTGCTGACGATTGTTGCCATTGCTGCGACGATCCTTCCGGCGCGTCAGGCGCTGCGAATCGACCCGGCAGCGGCATTGCGCGCCGAGTAATCAGGTTGTCCATGGCAAAGCTGCTCCGTCGTCTGTCGTACTTCCTGCGGCTGCGTCGTGTCGAGCGTGATCTTGTCGAGGAGGTCGAGTTTCATCGGAGGCTGCATGCAGAGCAGCTTCAGCGAAGCGGCCTCGACGCCGAGGCTGCTCGGCGCGAAAGCGCACGCCTGATGGGAAACATGGCGCTGGCGCGCGACGATGCACGAAGCATCTGGATCGGTCACGGGCTCGACGGCATCCGCCACGATGTCGTATTCGCAGCCCGTTCTCTGCGCCGGAACGTCTTCTTTGCTGCCGTCTCCGTCGTGACGCTGGGTGTTGGCGTTGCTGCCAATGCGGCGATGTTCAGTGTCATCAATGCCATCCTCCTGCGCCCCTTACCCTACTGGGATGCCGACAGACTGGTCCTCGTCTGGGTGGCGGACCCGGCACGAAACATCCACGAGGGAGCGACCTCGTTCCCGACGCTCACTGACTGGCGGCGGGAGAGCAAGAGCTTCACCGATCTCGCATTCTGGCAAGAGCGCGCCGGCAACATCACCGGAGCGGGTGAACCTGAGCGCGTCGTCGGAGCTCTCACATCGGCCAATCTCTTTCCGCTTCTCGGTGTGCCGCCGCTTGTCGGCCGCACGTTCACCGCCGAGGAGGAAAGAAAGCGTGAAGCTGTCGTGGTGTTGAGCCATCGCCTTTGGCAGCGCCGGTTTGGTGGAGCAAATAGCGCGCTCGGACAGATACTCGAGGTCGATGGCCGGCCGCTCCAGATCATCGGTGTGATGCCGCAAGGATTCCAGTTCCCGACGCGAGACGTTCAACATTGGGAGCCGGCGACGCTGATGTCCGGCTGGAGTTCCAAACCCGCCGTGGCCGAACGATCCTGGAGCAATCGACAGGCAGAGCTCTGGCGCGTCGTCGGACGGCTGGCGCCCCGCGTCGCGATCGGCGACGCCCAATCTCAAATGGATGCGATCGGCCGGCAACTGGCTCGATCGTACCCATCGGCGGACCCCGATTTCATCGGGTACCGAACCGAGCTGATACCGCTTCTCCAGCAGGTGACGGGCCGAAACCTGCAAATCGCGCTGTGGACGCTTCTCGGCTCGGTTGGAATGGTTCTACTCATTGCGTGCGCAAACGTGTCAAATCTGCTGCTGGCGCGCGGTGTCTCGCGGACACGCGAGCTCAGTATTCGCGCGGCTCTCGGGGCCGGTCGCGGTCGTTTGATTCAACAGCTTCTCATCGAGAACAGCGTCATCGCCTGCGCAGCCAGCATCGCCGGTTCCTTGGCGGCGGTGGTAGCAGTTCGCATGATTGCGGCATCGACGACGCCGATTCCGAGGCTGGATGAGGTGCGAATCGACACGACCGTCCTCGTGTTCATGATCGTTGTGTCCGTTCTGTCGGGGCTGCTATTCGGTGTCGTGCCCGCATGGAAGCTGTCGGTGGGACGTCCCCTTGATGGTTTGAAGGAAGGCGCGACCGACGGCCGTCCAGCCTTACGTGCGCGCGCGACGCTCGTCGTCGTGGAATGCGCGCTCACGATCACGTTGCTCGTGGGTGCGGGACTGTTGATACGAAGTCTCCTGCTCGTACGATCCGTGAATGCCGGGTTCGACACCGCCAACGTGCTCGTGGCCCGCGTACACCTTCCGATTCCCGTGTCGCCACAGTGGCGGTATCAGGAGTGGGATACGTTTGGCGAGATCGCGAGCCGGCTCGAGAAGTTGCCCAGTGTCCGCGGCGTCGGCGCGATTACCAATCTGATGACCTTTGACCACGCTGAAGAAGCGATCACGGTCGAAGGCCGCCCATCCCCTGTAGATCGGACCATCAGTGTCCTCGTGACTACCGCGGACGTCACGCCCGGATTCTTCCGGGCGCTGGGTATCCCGCTGGTCAGCGGGAGATTCTTCACCGCTCAGGAGCAGAACGCCCGGATCGCCATCGTCAACGAATCTTTCGCGCGGCAATTTTTCCCAGGCGAGAACCCGGTGGAAAAGCGCTTCAAAGAAGGTGGTCCCGAGGCAAAGGATGCATGGATTACAGTAGTCGGGGTTGTCGGCGACATGCGTCGTCATGGACTCGAAACCCGTCCCGTCCCGGAGTTTTTCTTTCCGAGCACTGAACCGACGATGGACGTGGCAATCAGAATGGATACCGATCCGAGATCGCTTGGCACATCGATTCGCGACACGATCAGGTCGACATATGCTGGTGCGATTGTGTTGCGGATGCAGACCATTGACGAAGTTTTTGGTGATCTCACGGCTCAACGTCGATTTCAAGCGTGGCTCATGGCGGCGTTCGCCGGAGTCGCCCTAGTGCTCTCGGCCGTTGGGATTTTCGGGATTGTTCATTTCACGGTCTCGCAGCGCCACCGCGAGTTGGGCCTGCGCATTGCGCTTGGCGCCACGCGTCGAGATGTGTTTCGTCTCGTGGTGACCTACGGGCTGCGTCTCCCCGCAATTGGCGCCGCCTTAGGCTTGATCGGCGCGTTTGCCGTCACACACCTGATCGACCATTTGCTGTTTCAGGTCAGTCCGACAGATCCGTTCACGTTCGCGGCTACGGCAACTCTCCTGATGGCCGTGGCGCTGTTGGCGTGCTGGATACCCGCGCGGCGCGCCACTCGCGTCGATCCACTGGTCGCCTTGCGATGCGAGTAGCTCGGCCGCGGGCGTCGGCATCTCTATTGCGAACAGCAGCGCTGAACGCGGTACGGACCCCGTAATCGTATTGCACTCAGACGGTCAGCACTGAAACGTGTCTCCGGGGGAGACGAGGGTTTCAATGTTCGTTCACAGTTCCACAGCTGAGCTCTGGACACATGGCGCGGTGACGTGTGTCCTCGTGCCTCATGGGCACAACGTCGATGTCGAACTCCGCAACGCCGATGGATCAGCCTTCCTCAGGAAGACGGCTCCGAACCGTCAGGCGGCGCTCAACGAAGCGGAATACCTGCGGCTTCTTCTGCGCCCGGCCCAGCATGTAGCGAGGACCAGCGAGCTCAAGCCATTTGCGCTGGTCATCGAGGACGATGCCGACAACCGCGATGCGTTGAGTGAAGCGTTGAAGATGACAGGGATGCGGGTGCTTGGCTGTCGCTCTGGGGCGGAAGGGGTCGCTCTCGCACTCGAATTGTCGCCAGACCTGGTGGTCGTCGATCACCGGTTACCTGATCTGACGGGGGCAGAGGTGTGCCGACAGTTGCGGAACCAGCCGCAGACCGCCACAACGGCAATTATTGCCGTCACCGCCGCGCCGGAAGCCCTGCGCTCGGAAGGCTGCGACGCCGATGCTGTGTTGTCAAAACCCTGCCAGCTCGACACGCTGATCGCCGCGGCGCGACTGTTCGTCAGAGAGCTTGGCTCCCCCGCGGACCCGTCGGCGTGAGCATTCCCCTGGCATCTACGATCGCTGGCCGAACCATCGCAACGTAATCTCGACCACGAGAAATCCGAGGGCAAGCGTTGCGATCAACGCCACGGCCACCCACGTCATCATGCGACGGAGTCCAGGATCGTCGGTCCCTGTGGGCGGCTGTTTGTCGGTGGCTTCGTTAGACGAAGCCCGATTGTGCTCGATCATCGTATGAAAGGAATACTGACAGAGCGGGTATAGGTGCGTTTAGTGAGAGAAAGGAATCAACGGCACCGCTCGTCGAAATCGTTCCCAGTCGAGGTCGACCGTCGGACTCGCCGGATTCTCTGGGGCATAATACGCGTATGTCGTTCCGCCCGGAAGAATCCGCATCGAGGCTTGCCGCGATCGTGGCTTCTTCAGACGACGCGATCGTGAGCAAGGATTTGAACGGCGTGATCATGTCCTGGAACGCTGCTGCAGAGCGGATGTTCGGCTGGACTGCCGCCGAAGCGATCGGCAAGCCCATCACCATCATCATCCCGAAGGAAAGGATAGACGAAGAGGATTTCGTCCTCTCTCGTATTCGGCAAGGACTCATCGTCGATCACTTCGAAACGGTGCGGCAACGCAAGGATGGCTCGACCATTCAGATTTCAGTCACGATCTCTCCAATCCACGCGCCAGACGGCACCGTCGTCGGCGCATCGAAGATCGCGAGAGACGTCACCGAGCAACTCCGCCTGCGGCAGGAGGCCGACGAGGCGAACCGGATGAAGGACGAGTTCCTGGCGACGCTGTCGCACGAGCTTCGGACACCGCTGAACACGGTCGTCGGCTACACGGCGATGTTGCGCAAAGGCGTGATGGGGCCCGAGCAACAAGAGAAGGCCATCGACGTCATTCACCGGAACGCGCAGGTCCTGACCGACCTGGTCGGGGAGCTTCTGGATACGTCGCGGATGGTGACCGGCAAGGTGCGACTGGATGTTCACGAGACCGACTTGTCGCTTCTCGCGACCGAAGCGGTCGAGAACATTCGCCCATCCATCGCGGCGAAGGGATTACGTCTCGAAGTCCAGATTCAGCCGGGAATCAAGATCCTGGCCGATCGCGATCGCCTACGCCAGGTGATGTGGAATTTGCTGACCAACGCGGTGAAGTTCACCCCGACCGGGGGCCGCATCGAAATTCAGGTGCATGCCGAAGCGCCGACTGCGTACATCGTAGTGCGCGACACCGGCATTGGCCTGTCTGCTGAAGCGCTGCCGCACATCTTCAAACGCTTCTGGCAAGGCGAGACTGGACAAATGCGAGAGTACGGTGGCCTTGGACTCGGATTGTCGCTGTCGAAATATTTGACCGAGCTTCACGGAGGCTCGATTCAGGCGGTGAGTGCGGGACGGGGGAAGGGGACCGAATTCCGAGTATCGTTGCCCGTGCGAATAGCCGAGGTCGCGCGAGCGGGCTGACTGTGGAGCACAGCAGGCACGAAGCCTCATTCCCGAGACTTCGTGCCCGCCATGACGAACTGCTTACTTGACGACGAGATTTCCTTTCATACCCGCCGTGTAGTGGCCAGGGAACGAGCACAGGTAGGGATAGCTACCCGGCTTGGCGGGAACCTTGAACGTCACTTCGACCGTCTCTCCCGGTCCGGCCAGCTTGGTTGACGCAACAACCTTGGCCTTCTGATCTGCCGGAATGTAATCGGTGTCGCGCGCATTCATCGCCGACTTCAGGAATCCATCGACGTCGGCACCGAGAATGAGCAGCACGAAGTTGTGCGCCATCGCGATCTTCGGAATCGACCCCGTCGACTTCAGCACGACGTGCAACGTCTCGCCGGGTTTCGCGTTGATGGTGGTCGTGTTGTATTTCATATCGTCGCCGCCAGTGATTTCCACCGTCCGGCCGGCGCCCGGTTTGGCCGCCGCCGCAGGCGCAGGCGCGGTTGCGGGTGGTTTCGCCGCCGGCTTTGGCGCGGGCTGTTGGCCGGGAACTAGCGCGACGAGCAGAGTCAATACGCCGAGCACATGCATGTCGATCTCCTCGATTGAAAGAAAAGGCCGATGGATCTTAAAGGATTTTCCGAATCGTCTGGTGTGATCCCACTTTTAGTCTACGATGCCCGTTGACCTGAAACAAGAGGACCTAGCTGGGCCGATCCAGCCGTTCCGGAATCCGATCCGCAACGCGACAGACGATCCAGTATTCGACTTCGACTCGTGTCCGTGCGGGAATCCACCGGAATCCCGGCACGCCGAATAGCTGGCCGCGCTCGATCATCGCTCGTCGCGATTCCGGGAATGGCGACACGCCAAATTCCATTCCACGCGTGACCGTGCGGCCATTCCAGGGCTTGTGCGGACGGCTCCGGTTCTCTTCCCAGATTCCCATCCACGGAAAATCCTTCTGCTTCCACACATATCCGAACGACAGCCGGTAGGTCGGGGAGAAGGCGACGAAATATGCATCCGGTTCGTTGGGATTCATCAAGTGCGTCGTATAGGCGCCGGACTTCTGCCGTGCCGTGAACGTGCGGAGGTCTTCGCTCCCGCCGTCGCTGCGCGGAGCGTGCGGCCAATCGAAGATGGCTCCGGTGGTTAGGTAATCGGCTGAACCAAACGTGGTTTCCAGGACCTTCGATCGCGTCGCGGATGCACCGAATGTGGTAGTGCCGTTTTCCAGGAACGGCGGTCCGAGGGTCACGTGCTGAGTCCAGGCGACCGGCCGGTCGGTCGCAGAAAGATTCTCGACCGATTCACGGACGCGAATCGAATCGCCGCGCAGCTCGAGCCGCCGCTCCACTCGAAGACTCGACTCGGACAGCGGGGCCGTTACTCGAAGGTCCGTCGGATCGGCTTCGAGCGCGTAGGTCGCCATGGATGCCTCGCCATGCGGTTGCAATCCTGCGGCGTACTCTTCGTCTGACGGCCCGCCGAAAATGTCGAGGCACAAGTTGTGCCCCATGATTCCGGAAAGCAGACGCGACTCAACGCTTGCACCGTACGCGTCGTCGCTCGACGCGACGTAGTCGCCCGGTTCGATCGACGGCCAGGGCGGGATCCACAACGGGCTTACTCCCGCGGCCTTGTGAAAGACTTCAGCGATGTGGCCGCCTCCCTCGACGACCGTGAGTCGCAGGTCATTGTTCTCGATGGAGGCCGCACGGCGTCCGCGGAAGAGCGATGTGTGAGGCATGAAGCCGAGTATTATGCCGCGGCGGCTTCCCATCCGTGTTTGTCCGTGTTGTTCCGTGGCTCCCATCCGTGTTGGTCCGTGTTCTTCGTGGCTTATATCTGTGTTGGTCCGTGTTCTTCCGTGGCTCATTTCGCATGACGCAATATGGGCTGCGTATTTCCGGTGCCGTCGGCAATCTGGCGGTTGCGGCCGAACAGCAAGGTTGTAATAGAGTTAACGGTTGGCGAACCGACCGTGGCTCGTTTGCTGGAGTGAAAC
>Ga0207701_10005037_pt1 | contig 13294 bp, 10 predicted proteins | sample KBSSwiSSwithPhiX_FD_184294 | JGI IMG/M metagenome (GOLD analysis project Ga0207701, IMG submission 184294) | Switchgrass rhizosphere bulk soil microbial communities from Kellogg Biological Station, Michigan, USA, with PhiX - S5 (SPAdes) (version 2) | ecosystem: Environmental > Terrestrial >... | reverse complement strand
TCCTGGCTTACCGCCAGGGGGAGCGCATTCGCTGGGTCCGCGAAGAAGCGATGCCGGAGATCGCACGGTTGGCGACCGTCGATCGGTTCGTGCCGGCGTTCAGATTGATTCAGCAATCAGAGGAGTACCTGCGCGACGATCCGAAACTCGCAGAACTGGCCCGCCAGTCGACGCGCACCGTGACGGTCAATTCCTCAGAGCCTGGCGCGCTTGTGGAGGTGAGGGACTACTTCAATACAGACGACGACTGGCTTCGACTCGGCACGACGCCGCTCGAACACGTCCGTGTTCCGGGCGGCTACCTCGCGTGGCGGATATCGCGAGGCGGCATCAGTTCCACCATCGCGCCGTCCGGGTTCGACACGATGACCGTCGATTTGGATCAGTTGCGGAAGGCACCGGAAGGCATGGTGCCGGTGCGCCCGCAGCGCTTTCTTGATTACCTGAACTACTTCGGTTGGGTGGGTCCGTACGATCTGCCGCTGTTTTTCATCGATCGCACCGAAGTCACCAATCGGCAGTACCAGAAATTCGTCGACGATGGTGGCTACCGGCGACGGGAGTTGTGGAAGCACGAGTTTGTTGCGGCGGACGGCCGCGCGTTGGCCTGGGAGGAGACGCAGGAGCGATTTCACGATGCGACGGGCCGAAGCGGACCATCGACCTGGGAGTCTGCACATTACCGCGACGGGGAGGCCGATTACCCGGTGGTTGGCGTCAGCTGGTTCGAAGCCGCTGCGTTCGCTGAATGGGCGGGCAAGAGTCTGCCGGTTATCGTGCAATCGTACGTCACCGCTCCGGCTTCGCTGGACCGGTACATCTCTCGAGTCAGTGACTCCTCCGGAACACTTCTTCCCGCCGGCGGAACGCGGGCGTTGGGACCGTATGGGACGTACGACCAGCTGGGGAATGCCAGGGAATGGTTCTGGAATTCAACGGCTGACGGGCAGCGGTACATCCTGGGCCGTTTTCCCAGTTCGTACGGACCCATCGCGTTGAGCCCGTTCGATCGCTCGGCAATCAACGGGTTCAGGTGCGTGACGAATTCCACGCCGCTCGCCAGGGATGTGATCGCAGCCCGGCCGATTCTGCGTCGCGATTTCGCGAAAGCCACTCCGGCATCGGATGAAGCGTTTCGCATCTACCAGAACATTTACGGATACGACAAAATGCCGCTGGAGGCGACTGTCCGCGAGGTGCCGGACCCATCGCCTGACTGGACCCGACAGTACGTCCTGGTCAACGCGGCCTATGGCACCGAACGGCTGCCGCTGTATCTGTTCCTGCCCAAGCGGGTAGTCCCGCCCTACCAGGCGGTGGTGTTCTTTCCGAGTGCGCGTGTCTTGTCGATCCCGACCAGCGAGAACCTCGGTGACCTCGGTTTCATCGACTACGTGATCAAGAGTGGACGCGCTGTCGTCTATCCAATCTACCAGGGCATGTATGAGCGTCGAAGTCAGGTGCCGCAGGTCGGTGGCCCGGTCGTCCTTCGAGACACGACGGTCGCGTGGTCTCGGGACTTCGGCAGAGCGATTGACTACCTCGAGAGCCGTGCGGACATTGACAGTCATCGCATCGGATTCCAGGGAGTGAGCATGGGGTCCGCGTACGGCGTGATCCTGGCGTCGCTCGAGCGGCGCGTCAAGGCGGTCGTGTTGCTGGACGGAGGATTTTTTCAGATCAAAGAGCCTCTCGCCGGCACCGATCAGGTCGATTTCGCCCCACGACTCACTCAGCCGGTGCTCATGGTGAATGGCCGCTACGATGCGACATACGCGCTCGACACCTCGCAGTTGCCGTTGTTTCGGATGCTTGGCACTCCAGCTCAGGACAAGCGCCATGTATTGTTCGAGAGTGCGCACGACGTGAGAACACAACGACCAGACATGATTCGCGAGATTCTTGCGTGGTGGGACAAATATTTGGGCCGAGTCGAGTGACGTAAACAGGCTGTGAGGCCTACGCGTGGGGTGTCGTCGCCGTAGCGCGCCAGCCGCAGCAGTGTCCGGCCGCAAAGATTAGTCGAGCCCGAAGGCGGGCTCCAAGGTAGACTCGCGGCTCCGAGTAACTCACTTTTGCGAGGCGATGATATGCGTAGACACACTAGACACCTGCTTGGGGCTGCCGTTCTCGTCGCTGCCGGCATTACAACGGCGGCCGTCGTTCTGTCGGCTCAGGGTGCGAGCAAGATCCAGCGCGGCGCCGACGTGGCCCCGGTGCCACTCAACATGAACGGGCTGAATCCCGCACTGGTTCGCGAGGGCAGCTACATCGTCAACGCGCACGGCGGCTGCAACGATTGCCACACGGTTCCGTCGTTCGCGCCTGGCGGCGATCCGTTTGCCGGTGAGCCGGCGGTGGTCAACGCGGCCTGCTATCTGGCCGGAGGCGCCGCGTTCGGACCGTTCATCTCGCGAAACATCACGCCGCGCGCCAACGGTCTTCCAGCCGGTCGCACGCTCGACCAGTTCAAGCAGATCATGCGCGAGGGCAAGGACTTCCGGTCCGATGCCACGCCGATTCTGCAGGTCATGCCGTGGCCGGTCTACGGCCAGATGACCGACCGTGACATCGAGGCGGTCTACGAGTACCTCAGCGCGATTCCGCCGATCCTTTCGAGGCCGGCATTCTGCACGGCTCCGCCTCCGCCCGCGTAAGGCAGGCTCCTCGTGCTCGAGCCTGGACGGGTCGCCTTACTCGTCCGAGGCTCGAGCCTCACGCGTTGAAGCTGAATTCCCCCCTCAGGTGATTCGCGGGTCGAGCGAACATCGCCGCGCGGCAGATGTCAGGGCTCGAGAACTCCAGCCGGGTCGTCCTCGCGCCACTGCTCGTCGTGCGGTCTGTGTTCGATCTCAGCGCAGCGCTTCGCGCTCGAGGGTCAGCCGCCGCGTGAGCGGCTCGCTGCCGCCGCGGATGGAGCTCGGCGCCGGACCGAACAGCAGCTTGCCGTTGTCGAACCGGAAGAAGCGCTTCTGCTCGGTGCCGACGTAGTCCGGACGCCACGCGGCCTCGACCTTCAACGTGACGCTGCCTTCGGTCTCGTTGATCGTGCACGGACCCGAGTACGCGATGTAGGTGCTGAGCAGGGCGGCCTTCATCTGCTGACCGATCGGCGTCGTCTCCGTGAACGAGGGCACGTCGCTCGACATAATCTGCAGATAGCATGCGCCGCCCTCGACGACGATCGAGCCGACGGGGTGGCGGCCCCATGGATAGCGCCCGACCGATCCGTCGGTGCGGATGTCTTCCGCGGCTACCAGCTTCCATCTGCCCTGAATCGTTTCCGCAGAGACCGATACCGACGCGACGACGAGCAGCGCGACGATCCTCATGCACATGCGGGCCCCCTATGCTCCAAGCGCTTCGTCGAGCGGTTCAAGCGCGATGTTGGTGCGACGCCGAGCGGCCCGTACACCGTTCCAGGGCCACGTCACATTTCTACAACCGGACGACGATCATCTTTGAGACGATATCGCCCATGACTGAAACAAAGAGTACCTACCGGACAGTTACACCCTACCTCGTCGTCGCCGACGGCGACGCGGAGCTCAGCTTCCTGAAATTGGCCTTCGGCGCCACGGAGGTGTCGTGCGAACGTAGCAGCGACAACACCGTCATGCACGCCGAAGTCAGAATCGGCGACACCCTGATCATGCTCGGTCAGGCAGGCGGGCCGTGGAAACCTCTCAGCGCTGCGCTCTATCTCTGGATCGACGATGTCGATGCGGTCTATGCGAAGGCGCTCCGGGCTGGCGCAGCCTCCGCGGCCCCACCGGAAGACAAACCCTATGGACACAGAAACGCCGGCGTCGTCGACAGCAACGGCATCACGTGGTGGATTGCCGCGCCGGTGAGGTAAACCGAGCCGCAAGGGACGTGGCTATCTAGATCCGCCGATCAGGTGTTGCGATGTACGCGCGCGTGATCTCAGAGACCGTCTGGGTTCCGCACTGCGCCATCGTCATCTTCAGCTCTCCTTGCAGGATCTCCAGGACGCGGTCGACGCCTGCCTGACCGAATGCTCCGAGGCCCCATAAGAACGGCCGCCCGATCCCGACCGCCTTCGCCCCCAGTGCCAACCCCTTGAAGATATCGGTGCCACGCCGAAAACCGCCGTCCACAAACACGGGAATGCGCCCTCCGACTTCTGCCACGACTTCGGGCAGTGCGTCGAGAGTGGCATGCAGGCTCTCCGTGGAACGTCCGCCATGGTTTGAAACCATCACGCCGTCCAGACCATGCTCGACGCACAGCCGCGCGTCTTCCGACGTCTCAATGCCCTTGATGATGAATTTTCCGGACCAGCGCTTTCGCAGGCGCTCGACAAAGGCCCAGTCGATCGCCACCCTCGCCCCGCCACGCGGCAAACCCTCGGTCATCGGACGTGGTCCACTTCCCGGGCCGCTCGGGTGACATGCACTGCATTGCTTGAGATCCCGTGGCCGGGTGCGCAGATAGGTTTCGCTATTGCGGCCCAGAATGTTGTCCACTGTCAAAGCAATCACCGTCGAGCCCGCCGCTTCGACCCGCTTCATCAATGCGTCGTTCGCTTCCCACGTGTTCGGCGCGTACACCTGATACCAGGCTGGTCGGCCCAGTGCCTGATTGACGTCTTCAATACCGGTCGACGCCGCCGTCGACAGAACCTGCGGAGTGTTGCGCGCTTTCGCCGCTCGCGCGACCGCCACTTCGCCGTCGGCGTGAAAGGACTTCTCGCCACCCGTCGGGCACAGATAGATCGGGCTCGCGTATACGGTGCCGAACAGCTCGACCCGCATGTCTACCTTTGTAGGGTCGTGCAGACGGCGTGGGCGCAATTGCACATGCTGGAACGCCTCGCGATTGGCCCGCAGCGTCGCATCATCGTCGACACCGCTGGCCATGTACGCCCAGTGCCCCGGCTGCACCTTGCGCCGCGCGGCCTCCTCGAAGTCGAAGACGCTCAGTGCATCCGCTGGCGTCGCAATCACGTCGGTTGTCTCAGGCGCCAGCTGCGCGGCTGCGGTCCGGTTCCAGAACAGCCCGACGCCACCCAGCGCTGCGACGTACGGACTGGCCGCAAGGAACTTGAGGAATTCACGCCGCGCGGTGTTTGTTGGATCAGACATGGTGACGCCTTGCGCAGGATCAGCAGCGCCACGACCGACGGCCCCGATGGAGGTGCCACCGGTCGTTTTGATGCCCAGCGCCGTCAGAAGATCGCCACTGCGTTGAACGGAGTCGCCGATGCGTTCTCGATACGATTTGGCGCCACGGAGATGAAGAACTCCCACCGCTTCCGTGAGGCGGCTTCACGCGCGGCATCTTCAAAATAGCCGTTGTCGATGAGCGGCGTCCCCATGTAGACAAGCATCGAGTTGTGAAGGGGGCGGTCCATCTGGCCAGGGATGTTCGCCTTCTCACCGTAGATGCCTGCGGTCCCGCCGACGATGCCTGACGGCTGGACGTCATTCACCGCGTCACTGCCGAGTACTGCAATGTCGCGCTGGTGGAGCCATGGCACGACTGACAGATGGAGACCGGGACCCTGGCTGTTGTAAGTGAACTTCCCGTTCTCAGCCTGCAGGGCCCAGCGGCCGGTGCGAACCAGGAGCACATCGCCGCTGCCGATCTTGACGTTCGCATACTTCTCCCACGCCTCGAGGTCGGCCTGATAGATCGCAGTCTTGGGCGGAAGATATTTGACGCCGCGTAACAGCGGCAAGTCCACCAGGACGGCCCTCGTGGCGAAGGGCTGGCCCATGCGCTCGATGGAGTCCGCCTGGCAGCCCTGCGGGCCAAAATTCGCCGGGTGGCCGTTGAACACCATGAACTTCCCGTCCAGGGACTGGTAGTGGCAGATGGCATCCATGTGCGAGTTCGAGCCGTCGTGAATGCTGAACTCGATACGATCGATCATGGCTCGGGGCTGGGTTTTCCAATCCCAGTTCGCGTCGCCCGATACCGTGTGTGTGGTACCGGACGCACCGACTCCCCTTTCATGGCTCGCGAAGTGCGCGAGCGATACGACAACGCCGTCCTTGATCAATCGCGCGGCATCCTGGGTCTTCTTCGCGGTGATGAGGTTTAGGGTCCCTCGTTCGTCATCCTTGCCCCAACGGCCCCAATTCGACACCGCCAGTTTTATTTTTTCCAAATCATCGGACGTCATCCGATGTGCCGGTTCCTGGGTCGACGGGTCTGCCGTGTCGGCGGGGCGGAACTCGCTTTGACCGCCTGCCCGCACTCCGTTCGACGACACCACGGCGGCCAGGACGGCGACACCCGACATCATCGCAACCAGACGAAGACCCTTTCGCATGCCCACCTCCGCTGACATCTTCGATCCTGCGGGCGTTAGCCGGCATTTGAAATTTAACGACTCCTGCTGAGCCGGCGACTGCTGTGTGATACGAACCCGTGAAACGCGCTCAGCTCAAACGTGCGGCGGCGCGCTCGGAATTGGGCGTCTTGAAAGCTGTTCACCGGGATGGCGCGCTGGTTGCTGGCAGTCGGGCATGACCTCCGAATCGAATACAGGGAACGACACACCGCTCGATACGCTCCTCTCGGAACTCACCAACGCGAAACTCGAGAAGCGCGACGCCGATATTGAGCGATTGCAGCAGGAAATAGCTAAGCGCCAGGCGCAGGGCGGCGAACAGCGGGAGCCCACTCCAGAGGCCGAGGTGGCGCGCAAAGTGTTCTAGCCTGTGGCTGTCGGTGCCAACCGTCCGCGGTTCCGGCCTTCAGATGAGCGGCCCGTTCTCATCGGCGGACCTCGGCGGTCCAGTTCACGATGACTGTGAGGGGCTGTTCACCAGCGTAGGCCCGCGGCACTATGGCGAGGAACCGCTTCCCATCCGCTGACACGGCGAAGTCGGACCACGTTCGTCCCTGGAATGTGAAGAGTGGTGTTGGAGTGCCCGGCTCGAGCGTGGGCGTTCTGCGCACGGGCACCGCCATCAGGCGGCGGTCGGCCGCAACATAGAACAGTTCGCGACCGTCGTGGCTCCAGCGCGCGCCTCCCAGCAGGTCGCCACCGCTGGCGACTCCGGCCGAGACAGGGACCTTCCCGCCGGTCGGTGGAAACGGAGCCACGTACACCTCGAATTGCCCCGATTCGTCCGACATGAACGCCATGGTGCGGCCATCCGGCGAGAAGCGTGGATCCGTCTCGTTGAAACGCGAACCGAACAGCGCTGACGGCCTGGCGGGCCCGGCAAGAGGCAGCGTGAAGAGATTCACCGTGCCGCGAGTCGTGCGCTCGGTAAAAAGGAGGGTTTGCCCATCGGGTGACACATCGCTGGGCCGCCGCTGCTGCGTACCGGTCGGAAGCAATTGGTCCTCGGCGGCTGTGTCGAGACGCTTACGAGCCAGGTTCAGCAATCCTCCGCTGCGACCCGCCGCGAACAGGATGCTGCGTCCGTCAGGTAGCCACACGGGAAACGCTTCGCTGTCCGGGTCCGACGTCAAACGCGTCTCCACGCTGCGCGCGAGATCGGTCGTCCAGAGGTCCCACGTACCAATTCCAGGTTTCGTCCGTTCGAACAGCGCCGTACCCCCGTCGGGCGACAGCCGCACGTTCAGGTAATTACCTGGGGCACCAACGGTTCCAACTTCTTTCCCGGTGCGATCGACCCAGACGAGTTGCGCCACGTCCGAGTACGAGTGATAGGCGACGGTTCCCGTTCGGGATGTGGTGAACATCGCTCGCCCCGTCGTGAGGAAACGGTCGACCGGTTCGGCAATCGAGACCGGTGCGCCGACGATCCGCCCGCTCCCGAGGTCGAACCGCTGGGCGACGAGGACGCCTTCCTTCGCAAACACGAGGTAATCGGGATCGACCCACTGGACGTTCGACACCGCGGACACGATCGACCGGGGGGCGCGTCCCCGCTCTCCGAGCATCAGTTCGCCAGAGTTGTCGGGACGTTGGCTGAGATAGAGGAACCGATTCCCGTCAGGGAGGAACGAAGGCCAGACGACCGTCTCTCCGATGGACGTGTCAGACGTGACAATGGCTTCGGGTATCCCGCCAGCGCTCGACACGCTGAAAATGCCGCCTCCTATGAAGGAGGCGAAAAGGATCCGGCCGCCGCTGCCCCAGGTGCCGAAGGACTGGACGTCCGGCACGTCACACAGGTTGACGGGCGCCCCACCGGGGAGATCGATCCGTTTGAGCTTGTCACCGGCAAAGAACGCGACCGATCGGGCGTCAGGCGACCAGAAGACCGACGTCGCCCCTTCGGTGCCAGGCACGACCCGGGCATCGAGACCCGAGATCGGCCGGAGCCAGATCCGGGAAGCGCTCGGAGGTGAGACGGCGACGAATGCCAATTGCGCTCCGTCCGGCGACAGTGCGAGGAACGTCGTGGCGACGGGGTGCAGGAACCTGCTGCCGTCAGGTGGGAACAGCGAAAAGCGGACCGGGGTCACTTGCGCGGGAGTCGGAGGCTCGCGACCGAGCAAGAGCCCGAGGAAAAACACCGCGACCAGCAGCACAATGGCCCCGGCTGCAGCGCCCTTCCGCCGGCGCCGAAGGAGCGGAGGTTCGCGCGGATTCCGATCGGGCCCCGACACCTCGTCGCCCGCAGCAAGCTCGATTCGCGCGTCGCCGATATCCCGCAGCCGATGCAGGGGGTCTTTCTCCAGGCACTTCTTGAGCAGGCGCGACAGATACGGCGGCGTCGTACGGGGAAGCGCGGTCCAGTCCGGCTCGTGGATGAGGACCGCCGCTATCGTGTCGGACGCGGTGGCGCGTGCGAAAGCGGGACGACCCGTCAGTAACTCAAAGAGCACGCACCCGAAGGACCAGATGTCCGTGCGTTTGTCGACGGCCTGCCCGCGTGCCTGCTCCGGGCTCATATACGCGACCGTCCCGAGGATCATGCCGTCACGCGTGCCGCCGGCGACAATGTTCGGGCCCTTCGACACGTCTGGGCCTGGCAAGTTGCCGGTGACCACTTTTGCGAGCCCGAAGTCCAGAACCTTCACGGCGCCCGCGGGCGTGATCTTGATATTCGCGGGCTTCAAATCCCGGTGCACGATTCCTCGTTCGTGTGCGGCGTCGAGCGCATCGGCGATCTGCTGCGCGATAGTGAGCGCTGTTGGAATGGGCAGGCCCTCGCCTCCGGCCGCTTCTCTCGCGAGCTTGTCCGCGAGCGTCTCGCCCTCGACAAGTTCCAATACCAGCGCAGGAACGCCGTCCAACTCCTCGACCCCGTAGATCGCACCGATGTGGGGGTGATTGAGGGACGCCAGCACGCGGGCTTCCCGCTCGAACCGCGCGAGGCGGTCAGGATCGGCAGTGAAGGCGAGCGGCAGCATCTTGACCGCGACGTCGCGTCCGAGCTTCGTGTCCCGCGCTCGATACACCTCCCCCATGCCGCCTTCGCCAATCAGCGCCGAGATCACGTACGGCCCTAGCGCCTGGCCGCTCCTGATCCCTCCGTCGATACCACTCGCCACGGCCGGGGTACTCAGGAAAGCTGCTCGGCCGTCATGTGCGAGCAGAGACTCCACCTCAACCCGCAACGCGTCATCACCCACGCACACATCGGCCAGAAACGGCCCTCGTTCTGTCGCGGCGCGCGCGAGCGCTTCGCGATAGAGGCGCTCGATGTCCGCCCAGCGCTCAGGTGTCATCATGGCGGGGAATCACCCAGTTCGCGGGCCAACCAGGCTCTCGCCAACCGCCAATCGCCCTTGATGGTGCCAACCGAGACATGAAGCGCCTCCGCAGTCTCCTCCAGGCTCATTCCGGCGAAGAAGCGCATCTCGACCACCTTGCATTTCCTGGCGTCGACTGCCTCCAACGCGTTCAAGGCGTTGTCGAGTGCCACGTAATCCGTGAAAGGCGCGGCCGCTACGGCGCCGGCCTCGTCGAGCGAAACCTTCTGTCCTCCAGCGTTGCGCTTCTGATAGCCCTTCGCGCGCGCGGCATCGACCAGAATACGCCGCATGAGGCGAGAGGCCATCGCGAAGAAATGCGCGCGATTCTGCCACTCGACCTGCTTGATTTCGATCAGCCGGAGATACGCCTCGTTGACCAGTGCAGAAGCCTGGAGCGTGTGCCCAACACGCTCGTGGCGCATGTGGCGCCCTGCCAGCCGGCGCAGTTCGGCGTGGACGAGAGGAAGCAAGCGGTCGAGTGCCGCCATCTCACCCCGCCCCCAGGCTTGCAGCAGAGCAGTGGGGTCGAGTGCGTGACTGGGAATGCGGCGATTCTACACCCGCTGGTGTTGAGCTCTGTCCGCTCTTTTCCCGCCGCTTTTCGACGGTCTTGACCATTCTCGATCTCGTTCTCGCCTCTGGGGATGAGAGGAGACATCCCATGAATCCAGTAACTCAATGTCGTTCCACTTTTCGGGACCGCGTCCTGTACGGCGTCACCGTCGCCAGTGGTCGGATTCGATTGCCTTCGATTGCAGAGGCCGCGGCAGCCGTGCTTGTCCTTGGGGCGATCGCTCTGGGGCCAGCGACATTCGCCGAGGATCGGCATGACGACGGCCACTGGGTCGGCACGTGGAGTGCGAGCCCTCAGCCGGTTGCCGCGCCTGTTCAGATCAACGGACAGACGTTGCGCCAGATCGTGCACACGAGCCTGGGAGGCCGGCGCGTGCGGGTGCGTTTCTCCAACGCCTTCGGCACGAGCCCACTGGTCATAGGCTCCGCGCATGTGGCCATCAGCATTGGTGACGTATCGATACTGCGGAGGACCGATCGGATCCTTCGGTTCAATGAATCACCCACCATTACCATTCCCGCCGGTGCGTTGGCGGTGAGCGACGCCGTAGACATCCCGGTGGAGGCATTCGACAATCTCGCGGTTAGCCTGTACTTGCCGGAGAGCGTGGCCGCGAAGACCCAGCATTCGGTCGGCCTGCAGACGAACTACATCTCGGGTCCAGGAGACTTCACTGGCGCGATCGCTTTCGCGGCGACCACCACACAGTCGTTCTACTTCCTGACCGGCGTGGAAGTCGGCGGCTCCAAACGGGCCAGGGCGATTGTGACGCTGGGTGACTCGCTTACCGACGGGTTCGGATCGACGCCCGACGCGAACCAGCGTTGGCCGAATCTCCTGGCGGAGCGGCTGCAGGGCGAGCCCGGCACGTCGCGCGTCGCCGTGCTCAACGCGGGCATCAGCGGCAATAGTGTTCTGCTTGATGTCGTCGGCGCCAACGGGTTGGCGAGGTTCGATCGTGATGTCCTCGTCCAGACCGGTGTGAAGTACGTCATCGTGATGGAAGGCAACAATGACTTCGGCATTCCCGGGCTGATCGGCAACCCGGCGTTAGACGTGACCGCCGAGCAGATGATCCAGGCTCATCGCCAGATCATCGATCGAGCTCATGCCCTGGGACTGCGGATCTACGGCGGCACGTTGAATCCGATCGAAGGAATCGCTTTCCCCAACTTTTACTCGGCCGCACTGGAGGTGAAGCGCCAGGCCGTGAATGTGTGGATCCGCACCAGCAAGGCCTACGATGCCGTCATTGACTTGGACAAGGTGTTGCGGGATCCTGCCCACCCCACACGCATTCAGCCTGCGTATGACAGCGGCGATCACGCGCATCCGAACGATGCCGGCTACAGAGCCATGGCCGAGGCGATCGACCTGTCGCTGTTCCGCGACGACGAGGATTGAGCGTTCCGTTGGATTGGGCGCCCGCTCGGCGCGGAGGCGTTGAGCCGTGACCAGCGCTCTTCGCCGAGCACCCGAGTGGGCTCCGTTCCCTCACACCCGACCGGCGAACACCATCTCGCGCACGTAGCGGACAAGCTGAGGCGTGGATGTGGCGCCACTGAACGTACGGTTGTGCACGAACCCTTTGGGCGTGTCTGCGGGACCGGCCCACCCGCGGATCTCCTTCGTCACGCGCCGATGCGTGACGTTGACGTGCAGCTTCTCGTCACCGGCGATTTCGAAGTACACCACATCGCAATCGCTCGCGAGCGGGTGTTTGCCGTTGAAGAGCCTCATCGACGTTTCGATGGACGTAACGTCCGCATTCCACGCGGCACTCAGCCCCTTGCGTGTCGACGTGAGGTTGCCGGTGCGATCCAAATATGCCATTTCGTGACTCCGGTGCGTCTTCTTCAGTGCGCGGTGTGGTGTGTCTCGGGCACTCACTGTAGGCACGATCCGTCAACCGTCGCTGTCCCTTTACGCACAGCTCGCCACCGCTATCGTGAGGTCAGAGCAGGATCAGTCGTGCAGGACGATGGTCAGAAGCGAGGGGTTCACCTTGAGGCCGCCGTTGTATTCGATCAACCCCAGTTTGCGGAATTTGTTCATGAAGAAGTTCACGCGCGAACGCGTCGCGCCGATCATTTCGGCGAGCGTCTCCTGCGAGATCTTCGGCAGCTTCCGCGTGGGGGTGTCGTCGCCGTAGCGGGCCAGCAGCAGCAGCGTCCGGGCCAGCCGCTTCTCGCTGGAATTGAACAGCTGATCGACCAGATCCGCTTCGATGCGGATGTTGCGGTGCAGCATGTAGGACAGGAACCGGTCGGCGAACGCGGGCTCTTCGTGGAGCAGCCGGACGAGCGCCGCTTTCTCAATCGTCAGCACGCTGCTCGGCGACATCGCCGTCGCGGTCCCGATGCGAATCGATTGCCCTGCCAGCACGCCCTCGCCGAAAAAGTCGCCGGGCACCAGCATCGCGACCACCGCCTCCTTGCCGATTCGGGAGAGCACCGAGAGCTTGATCGCGCCTTTCTGGAGGTATCGCACATCCTGGCCGGCGTCCCCCTGGGTGAACACCGCCTGTCCGCGTCGATACCTCGCGACCGTGTGTGGCGGCCCTTCCGCCTTGAGGTAAGCCTCGACATCGAACGCGGGTGTTCGTCGGGCCTCGACGGGTCGGGTTTTCGGGCTCATCGGAGAGTGGGCCGAATTATACGGCACCAGCGGACAGTCGAGCTTTGAGGTGTACCAAATGGGACAGCCGCGACCCTGACGAGCTGTCACAGTCTGCGAGTGCCTCTCGAGCTGTCGCCCCGGCGTGAGCTTCCGAAAACCGCGACCGGTATCCGCGGCTTCGACGAAATCACGCGTGGCGGGCTGCCGAAGGGTCGGCCCACGCTCGTATGCGGCGGGCCTGGATCCGGCAAGACGCTGCTGGCGCTCACCTTTCTGGTGAATGGCGCGCTTCAGTTCGACGAACCCGGCGTGCTCCTCACCTTTGAAGAGAACGCCGAGGAGATGGCCAGCGACGTCGCGTCCCTGGGCTTCGACCTCCAGAAGTTGATCGAGGCGAAAAGGCTGGCCGTCGACTACGTGCGGGTGGAGCGCAGCGAGATTGAAGAA
>Ga0207701_10005036_pt1 | contig 13294 bp, 16 predicted proteins | sample KBSSwiSSwithPhiX_FD_184294 | JGI IMG/M metagenome (GOLD analysis project Ga0207701, IMG submission 184294) | Switchgrass rhizosphere bulk soil microbial communities from Kellogg Biological Station, Michigan, USA, with PhiX - S5 (SPAdes) (version 2) | ecosystem: Environmental > Terrestrial >... | reverse complement strand
TGCCTCGACGTGTGCCCGACGGGGTCGCTCTTCCGCACCGAGTTCGGCACGGTCGTCGTCCAGCCCGACATCTGCAACGGCTGCGGCTACTGCGTGCCTGCCTGTCCGTACGGCGTGATCGACCTGCGCGAGGACGACGGCCGGGCGTTCAAGTGCACGCTGTGCTACGACCGGCTCAAGGACGGCCAGACTCCGGCGTGCGCGCAGGCGTGCCCCACCGAGTCGATCCAGTTCGGCGAGGTCGGCGAGCTGCGCGAGCGGGCCCGGCTGCGCGTCGCCGAGCTGCACGACAAGGGTGTGGACGTCGCCCGGCTCTACGGGGCGGACCCCGACGACGGGGTCGGTGGCGACGGCGCGTTCTTCCTGCTCCTCGACGAGCCGGAGGTCTACGGGCTGCCGCCCGATCCGGTGGTCACGACCCGCGACCTCGGCTCGATGTGGAAGCACGTCGGCGCCGCCGCGAGCGCACTGGCCGCGGTCGGCGTGGCGTCGTTCCTGGGACGGCGCCGATGAGGGAACGCACCATGGTCCCCGAGCCGGAGTTCGAGTCCTACTACGGCAGGCAGATCATCAAGACCCCGACCTGGAAGACGCCCGACGTCCCGCTCTACCTCTTCCTGGGCGGCATGGCCGGTGCCTCCGCGGTGCTGGCAGAAGGGGCTGCACTGACCGGCAACGTCGTCCTCGAGCGGGTCACTCGTCTCGTCGCCGCGTCGGGCGCCGGTGTCGGCACCGTGTTCCTGGTCCATGACCTCGGCCGGCCCGAGCGGTTCCTGCACATGCTGCGCGTTATCAAGCCGACGTCCCCGCTGTCCGTCGGCTCATTCATCCTCGCGCCGTTCAGCGCACTCTCGTCGGCAGCAGCCGCGTCGTGCCTGACCGGCCGGCTCCCCCGGCTGGGACGGCTGGCCGGCCTCGGGGCTGCCGCGTTCGGACCGCCGCTCGCGACGTACACGGGCGCCCTGCTCGCCAACACCGCCGTACCCGCCTGGCACGAGGCCCACCGCGAGCTGCCGTTCCTTTTCGCGGGCTCGGGTGCCAGTGCCGCCGGCGGTATGGCGCTCTTGCTGACCCCTGTGCAGCACAGCGGCCCGGCCCGCCGGATGGCGATCGCGGGAGCGGCCATCGAGCTCACCGCGTCGGAGCTGCTCAAGCGTCGGCTCGGCATGGTCGCGGAGCCCTACGAGCGGGGACGCCCGGGTCGGTTGATGCGGCTTGCGTCGCGGATGACGCTGGGGGCGACCGTCGTCTCCACGCTCAGCGGCCGCTCGCGTGCGGTGTCGGCAATCTGCGGGGCGACGTTGGTCGCCAGCTCCGTGGTCACCCGGTTCGGCGTCTTCGAGGCCGGCCTGGCGTCGGCACGCGACCCCAAGTACACCGTCGTACCGCAGCGGGAGCGGATGGCCGCGCGCGCCCGGACTTGAATGGACCCGCCCGGTGCGGGTACCCCGGACCCATGACACTCGAGCTGCCGCTCCGCCTCACCCAGTACGCCGCCGGGGGCGGGTGCGCCTGCAAGGTTCCGCCGGGGGAGCTGGAGCGGGTGCTGGCCGGTCTTGCGGGAGCTCGCGCCGGTGCCGACCTGATGGTGGGCGTGGAGAGCGGCGACGACGCTGCCGTGGTCCGGATCGAGGGCGACCGGGCTGTGGTGGTCACGGCGGACTTCTTCACGCCGGTCGTCGACGACCTCTACGACTGGGGCCGCATCGCGGCAGCCAACGCGCTCTCCGACGTCTACGCGATGGGTGGCGAACCGCTGGTCGCCGTCAACCTCCTGGCCTGGCCGCGTGACCACCTGCCGTTCGACCTGGCAGCCGAGGTCCTTCGAGGTGGCGCCGACGTGGCGAGCGAGGCGGAGTGCTTCGTGGCCGGCGGGCACAGCATCGACGACCGCGAGCCGAAGTACGGCATGGCCGTCACCGGTCTGGCCCACCCGGAGCGGCTGCTGCGCAACGACGCCGGTCTCGCCGGGACGCCGCTGACCCTCACCAAGCCGCTCGGCCTCGGCGTCCTCAACAACCGGCACAAGTCCACGGGCGAGGTGTTCCCCGAGGCGGTGGAGACGATGACCACGTTGAACCGCGACGCGTCCCGGGCAGCCGTCGAGCGCGGGGTCGTCTGTGCCACCGACGTCACCGGTTTCGGGCTTCTCGGACACCTGCTCAAGCTCTGCCGCGCCAGCGGGGTCGGAGCCGAGATCGAGGCCGGCGCCGTGCCGTACCTCGACGGAGCGCGCGAGTCCCTGGCAGCGGGCTGCGTGCCAGGCGGGTCACGGCGCAACCTCGACTGGGTCCGCCCGCACCTGGAAGCGCATGTCGACGACGACGAGCTCCTGCTGCTGGCCGACGCCCAGACCTCGGGCGGCCTGCTGGTCGCGGGTGAGCTCCCCGGTCACCCGGTGATCGGCCGGCTCGTCCCCTCTGCCGGGTCTGCGATCTCCGTCCGTTGAGAGGCGTCGAGCGTCGCCGGCGCCTGCGGGTCCGGCGCGTCGCCGAACCCGCGGTCGATGGCCCACAGGATCGCCTGGCTCCGGCTCTCCACGCCCATCCTTCGATAGGCCGACCGGATGTAGGACTTCACCGTGTTGATGCTGAGGTAGGCCCTCTCGGCGATCTCCTGGTTGCTGAGGCCCTGGGAGATCAGCCGCAGGATCTCCCCCTCCCGTACCGACAGGTGGTGGAGCTCGGCAAGGGTGGCGACATCGGGGTCGTCGATCTCCTCCTGGTCGCAGACCAGAACCACCTGCTCGCCCCCGGACACCCGGCGCAGCGCGCCTGCGAGCGTCGCCGCGTCCAGTCGCTTGTCGAGGTGACCGCTGGCACCACGTCGGAGACTCGACTCCACCGCCTGAGGGGTCGAGTCCCAGCTGTGCACGACCACGTGCTTCGCGCCGTACGCCAGGGACAGCTCGGACACGCTCGGCGGCTCACCGCCGGAGTCCGGATCGACGAGCAGCACGTCGACCGGTCCGACGCCGCCGTCGTCGGCGCCGGGCACGTGGACCTGGAACGGGGTAGCGCACGTCTCGAGCATCCGTGCGATGCCGCCGCGCACCAGCTCGCAGTCGGAGAGGACGGTGACGGTCAGGCACCGGGCTCCGCTGACCGGTCCGGTCCGCGGCTGCACCGTGCTCGTCGGGTCAGGTCGGGTCGAAGCGAGTTCAGTTGTCATCTTGCTGAATCCCTGTATGAGAACTCAGGCGGAGCGGCAGCAACGAGCCACGGACCGCACGCCAACGGCCGTTTCTGGACCGTTCAAAAGACGCTGGCATCTTACCGCTCTCGAGCAGTCGCTAAACATGGATCTTCAGCGCGCGTTGTGCTCGCTCACGAGCCTGAGGGCAAGGTCACGGATCTTCACGTTGCCGTGCGACGACGCCCGCACCAGGAAGGCGAAGGCGCGGTCCTCGTGGAGCCCGTAGCGCTCCATCACGATGCCGATCGCCTGGCCGATGATCTTGCGTGACTCCAGTGCGGCGTTGAGCTCAGAGACCTCACGGGTCCGCTCGAGCGCACTCGCCGCGTGGGCCGCGAACAGGTCGGCGAGAGGCTCTGCCTCCACGTGCACGGTGTCGCGCGACATCGAGTAGAAGTTGAGAGCGCCCAAGGTGCCGCTGTCGTCGAGGAACAGCCGGACGGCGAGCTGGGAGCGGAGGCCGAGGGCCACGGCCCTCGGCATGTACGCCGGCCAGCGCTGATCGTGTCGCGCGAACGGCACCGTGACCACGGGCTGCTCGCGCATCGCCGACAGGCATGGACCCTCGCCGAGCTCGTACTGGAGGTCATCGAACTGCCCCACGAGTGGGTCGGTGGCCGCTCTGGTCTCGATCTCGTCGGACCGGGTCACGATCGAGATGCCCACGTGCTCGAAACCTGGAACCGACCTGCCCGCGACCTGGGCGATCCGGGTCAACGTCTGGTCGAGGCCGTGCTCGCGACTGAGGGTACGCACCGCCTCCGCGATCGAGGCGACGTGTGACACCGTGGTCGTCATTGCTCCATCCCTTCCGCTCGACAGCGGCGGAGGCGCCGTGCGCGTCGGTCCGGGCGGCTGAACTTCTCCAACGTACTCGCGCCAGGGGTCACGTGGCGGGTGGGCGGCCACGCCGGTGGTACGTTTTTCGGCAAGGCAGGAGGTGCCTGTGACTGACGAAGGCTCGCTCCTGGCGCGGCTCACGCGGCGGCTGGCCGACATCCAGCCGGCGGCACCGTTGCCCCGGCGACTCGTCACCGCCCTGTCCGAGGTCCTGGAGATGGACGGAGGCGCGATCACGATCGGCTACGCACCCACCGAGCGGGTGACCGTGTGCGCCACGACGCCCGTCGCGCAGCGGATCGAGGAGCTCCAGGACGTCTTCCGGGAAGGTCCCAGCCTTGACGCCCACCGGAGCGCGGTGCAGGTGGTCTCCGGCCCGCGGGAGCAGCGAGCCCGGTGGCCGCTGCTGATGCAGGCGCTCGTGGAGGAGCACCCGAGGATCCGCCTCTTCGCGGTGCCGATGATGCCCGACCGCAGCGTGCTCGGGGTGGTGTCGCTCTACCGACTGGACGGCGAAGGCAACTCGGTCGACGGGCGCGACGCTCAGTTCCTGGTCGACGCGATCGGCATCGCGGTGCTCGGCGGGTTCGACCGTTCCGAGCCCGGCGACCTCGTCTGGACGGCCCGCGACCGGGTGAACCAGGCGACAGGCATGGTGGTGGCACAGCTCCGGATCGCGCCGGAGGACGCCCTCGCCCTGCTGCGCGCGCACGCCTTCGCCCACGGCGCGACGCTGGTCGAGGTTGCTGGGCACGTGGTGTCGCGCGAGCTGGACTTCCGGGTCGGCGACAACGGGAGGGCAGGGGCATGACGACGGTGATCTCCTCGCTCCAGGCGTTCGCCGACGCCATGGCCGGCATCGTCGAGGACCACGACGCCGGTGATGTGCTCCGCGAGCTGCTGGAGAACTGCGCGGTGCTCTACCCCGCCGCGGCGGTGGCGGTGCTGGTGCGCGACGGCCGGCCCGGGCTTGAGCTGCTGAGCGCAACCTCGCACGGGGCCGAGGAGCTGGAGCTGCTCCAGATGCAGCACGAACAGGGGCCGTGCGTCGAGGCGATCTCGTCCGGTGCGCCCGTGTTCGCCTCGAGCGCGGGGGAGATGGTGCAGCGATGGGGCCCGATCGGGGAGGCAGTCGCCGCCCGCGGGTTCACTGGCGTGCACGCGTACCCGATGCACTGGCGCACGCAGGTCATTGGCGGCCTGAACATCTTCCTGTCAAACGGAGCCGTCCCCGCGCCGGAGAGCAGGACGATCGGGCGGATGGCGGCCGACCTGGCCACGCTCGTCGTGGTGCACACCTCCGACGCGCCGACCGACCAGATCACGGCCCGGGTGCACGAAGCCGTCACTGCACGCTCGGTGGTGGAGCAGGCGAAGGGGGTCCTCGCCTACCAGCACGACGTGGGCATGGCCGCCGCCTTCGACCTGCTGGTGCGACGGGCCGCGGAGCGGGGTGTCCCCGTGAGTGAGCTCGCGCGCACCATCGTCGAGGAGACCCACCGGGGATCCAGCAAACCCTGACGTCGACCTCGCTCAGGTCAGGTGCAGCCGGATGACGGTGCGTGCCACCTCGACGTCCGTGCTGGCCGACCTGGCGGCGGCGTCGTGCAGCCGCTCGAGCGCGGTCTCCGTGTCGACGCCCTGGCTCGCCGCGATGAACCCCACCGCCATGTCGATGTCGGCCTGGGCCGCGAGCACCTCCGGCGCAGCGGCGGCGCGCAGGCGCGTGCTGAAGGACAGGTCGGCATCATTCACTGCGTCGGCCGCATGGGCGCCCACGATCCGGGCCAGCTCGTCGTGGTGGCCGTGGAACGCGTCGCGGGTCGAGGCATAGAGGTTGACGCCACCGACCACGCGGCCCTGGTCGACGAGCGGCATCGACAGGCTGCTCTGGACGCCCTGGCTGGCGCTGGCGCGGGCGAACAGGGACCAGCGCTCCTCGTCGAGAAGGTCAGCCTCGTTGATCTCGACCAGCCGGTCGGTTCGCGTGGCCTCGACGCACGGACCGCCGTCGAGGTACTGCATCGCGTCCAGCTGGGAGGTGTCCGGGTCGGAGGCGACGAGTGTGAGCGTGACGTTGTCGTCCACCAGCGTGAGGCTGAGGCCCATGCACGTGGGCACCTCGTTGACCACGCGCTCGCCGAGGCGGCGCAGGATCTGCTCGACGTCCGTGTCACCGAGGCGCTCGAGCTTCTCGATCGCCTCACGCGTGGGTGGGATGGGTTCCACCGTTTGCTCTCCTGTGTCTCGGGGCGGCCCTTGGTTTCTTCCCCGTACCCCGGGCGGCCGCTGCCATGCGTCTGCCACATCCCGTGCCGCGCGATCGTCGGCGCGACACCGACAGAGTTCGAGGGGGCGAGATCAGGACCGCTCGGGGCGTCCCGCTTCCGCGACGAGTGAGGTCGCATGCCTGGCGCGGGACCGGGTACCGGGATCGACGTGCAGAAGTGGCCAGCGCTGTCCGTGGTCGACGAAGGAAGGGGAACGGGACGACATGATGGTGACGACACGCGCGACGATGGCTCTCGGGCCGGTGTGCGCCCGCACCGGTGACACCCTGGTCGAGGTGGCCCGGACCCTGCGTGACCGTCGCCTCGGGGAGCTGCCGGTCTGTGACGAGGCCGAGACGCTGGTGGCAGTCGTGACCGAGCGCGACCTCGTCGTGGGGGCAATGGCGGACGGCGCGGATCCGATGACCACCCGCCTACGCGACCTCGGACTCGTCGCTCCCGTGTCCGTGCGGGCCGATGCGTCGGCCGAGGAGGCGCTCGGCCTGATGATCGAGCACGCCACCCGACGCCTGCCAGTGGTCGACGACGGCGTGCTGGTGGGAACGGTCACGCAGGTCGCACTGGCCTTGGCCCTGTCCGAGGAGTCGATCGGGAACCTGATTGCGGAGGCCGGCAGGTCGCGAGATCGCTGACAGCGTGTGCCGGCCGAGAGTCGCGTCTCAGTTGCTGCTCGCGGCCGGCAGGCGACCGTGGTCCACGACATGACGAGCCACGTCGCGCAGCTTCGTGTTGGTGTGGCTGGAGTAGCGGCGCAGCAGCTCGAAGGAACGGTCGAGGTCGAGATCGTAGGTGTGCATCAGGATGCCCTGCGCGACACCGATCAGGTGCCGGCTCTCCATGGCCGTCTGAAGCCCGGTGACCAGCCGAGCGGTCCCGAGTGCGTTGGCGGCGTGGGTGGTGAAGATCAGGGCGGCGTCCACGTCGTCGCGGTCGAACGCACGGCGCCGCCCGGCGTACAGGTTGAGGGCCCCGAGCACCTCGCTCGGCGTGGACAGCTGCACGCTCAGCACCGAGTGCACGCCCAGCTCCGCGACGCGGTGGCCCCAGGTCGGCCATCTCGGGTCGCGGTCGAGGTCTCCTGCCACGAACGGTTCCTGTTCGAGCGCCGCGTCGACGCACGGCCCCTCACCTAGCTCGTGCTGGAGCCGGTCACACTCGCTGGCCAGGTCGGAGGTCGAGGCGACCGTCTGGGTGGCGCCGCCCCGGCGCATGGTCACGCTCGCGTGCTGCGAGGATCGGACGACCTCGAGCGCGCGCCTGAGAACCGCGTCGGTCGTCGGCTCTTCGTGCGGGGCACCGAAGAGGTCACGGCTGAGTTCGGCGAAGTACGAGGCAGAGCCGTCGCGCGCGGTCATGAGTTCGTGCTCCCGGGAGGCGGATACCGACGTCCCAAGCGTATCGGGAGGTCGGTGCTCGGCAACCCTCAGCTCGCCAGCGATCCGGGAGGCAGGCGGCCCAGCTGGCGACGCAGGTCGGCATAGATGCGTGACAGCAGTCGGGAGACCTGCATCTGGGTGACCCCGATGTCCTCGGCGATCTCCTGCTGCGTCAGACCCTCGAAGAATCGGAGCCGGAGGATCCTGCGGTCGCGCGCGGCCAGCCGCTGCACGACGGGCGCGAGCATCACCCGGGCCTCGGCGGCGGTGGAGCCACGCTCCTCGTCGGGGAGCAGGTCGCCCAGGCTGGCGGTGCTGCCGTCACCGACCGGATGGTCGAGGGAGGCCGGTGTGAAGCAGCCCTCACCTCCCAGTGCCTCGCGGACGTCGGTCTCCGCCTCCCCGAGATGGGCGGCGATCTGGCCCGGTGTCGGCTCGCTGCCGGTGTCGCGGGCGAGCTCTGCACCGGCGGTCGAGACCCGGCGCTGCAAGTCCTGGATGCGCCGGGGTGGGCGCACCATCCACCCGTGGTCCCGGAAGTATCGGCGGATCTCTCCACGGATCGTCGGCACCGTGTAGGAGAGGAAGTCGTACCCGCGTGTGCTGTCGAAGTTCTGCGCCGCCTTGACCAGGGCCATGTACGCGACCTGGCGCAGGTCCTCCGTCGGGATGCCGCGCGAGCGGTACGGCGCCACCACGGCGTCAGCCACACCCAGGTTGGCCATCACCAGCTCGTCGGTGAGCTCGTGCCGCTCCCCTGGGGAGGTGCAGTCGCGCATCCGCTGCAGCAGCTCGTCGGTCAGGTCCCGGCGCTGGGGGCGGGTGAGTACCTGCCCCATGAGCTTGTCGGAAGGACCGGTCGTCGGTTGTTCCATGGTCGTCACTGCTGCACCGCCGTCGTCGTCCCAGGGAGAGGACGCACCGCCGTTTGCTCCAGCGGATGTCGGTGGATCGTTTGCCGTCTAGCGGCGCGGTCACCCGGAACCGCAGCGGCCCATCGTCATGCGCCGTGCTCGACACGCTAGCCAGCCCGTCCCGCGCCCGGGCACGCCCGTGCGGGTGAATCTGCGGCACCGGCGACCTGGCCGCCAGCTGTGACCGGCATCGCGGCCGACGTTGTGGGTACCGGCAGCCATGGCTCCACCCGTCGAACGCTGGAGGGGACGACGCGCATGAGCACAGATCGCCCGGGTGCCCGCTGGTGGGTGCCCGACGACGTGTCCAGCGGAGCGTTGCACTCCGGGATCGAGGCGTGCCAGGGCTGTGAGCTCTACCGCGACGCCACCCACGGGGTCCCGGGACGGGGGCCGCAGGATGCGTCGCTGATGCTCGTGGGGGAGCAGCCGGGCGAGGACGAGGACCGCGCGGGCGAGCCCTTCGTGGGGCCGGCCGGAAAGCTCCTGGACCGCGCCCTCGCCGATGCCGGCGTGCCGCCCGAGTCGGTGTTCCTCACCAATGTGGTCAAGCACTTCCGCTGGTCGGGCACGCGCGGCAAGCGGCGGATCCACCAGTCCCCGAGCAGGGTGCACGTGGCCGCGTGTGGTCCTTGGCTGGTCGCCGAGCTCAGCCTGGTGAGACCGAGCGGCGTCGTACTGCTGGGCGGGACGGCCGGGAAGGCGGTGTTCGGTACCGCGTTCCGGGTGGGGGAGTCCCGTGGCCGGATGGCGGACTGGCCCGTCGACTTCCCCGGGTCCACGAGCACCACGCCGGTCCCGGACTGGGTGTTGCCCACGCTGCATCCGTCGGCCGTCCTTCGCTCGCGGGACCGCGACGCCGACTACCGGACGCTCGTCGACGACCTGACGCTGGCACGCTCCGAGCTCGGAGCGGCGTGAGGTGCGACCGCGTCAGTGGTTGCGCAAGGCGTCGATGAGCTCCTTCTTGGACATCGAGGAGCGGCCCTCGATGCCGATCTCCCGCGCACGCTTCTCGAGCTGGTCCTTGGTCCAGTCGTCGTAGCTGCCGCCCTCGCCGCCCTTACGGCCGACAGACGACCGCGACGTGTTGGCGCTCGCGTTGGCGATCCGGGCCGCCTTCTCCTTGCTGGCGCCCTCGTCGCGGAGCGCCTCGTACGTCTCGTCGTCCTTGACGGACGGTCCGGGCTTGCGTCCGGGCATCACAACCTCCTCGGGTCGGGCCGGTCAACCGGCTCGGACCGGACCGGTACCCGGCTCGACGGAGCACAAACGGTGCGGGTCCGGCCGTAAGCGGCTGTCCGCCGTGGTACCACCGCGGCCGCCAACAAACGCCGGAACCGTAGGCATGCCGCGTCCCAGGCGGGGTACCGGACAGGCTCTCGACGGCGAGGAGTGGTCATGACGGCAGCGACGCGGCAGCCGGGAGCCCAGCCGGGAGCATGGGCATGACCAGGCCGGCACCGGAGGAGCCCGAGGCCTCCGCAAAGCGTGACGACACGACCTCCGACCCGTCCCAGGACGACACTGAGGGCACGGAGTGGGCCAACGAGGGCGGCGCCGTGCAGGAAGGTCCAGCGACGGACCCGGACCACCCAGGCTGAGGCCGACCGTTCGTCAGCTCCCGGCGCCGAACAGGGCCGTGCTGCCGTCCGCCCACACCACGAGCCCGCTCTGACGCCGCCGCCTGCGCAGCCAGTCGAGGGCGTCGCCGCCGAGCGCGAAGGCGACGGTAGCGTCGATGTCGGCCCACACCAGGTCAGGCCCGACGACCGTGACCGAGGCGACCCCGGCCGGTGTCCGCCCGGAGCGCGCGTCGACGATGTGTGCTCCGCGGTGCGCCAGCCCCGAGGTGGCCACCGCTCCGTTCCGGACCGGGACGACGGCGACGACCCGGGCCGGGTCGTGCGGGTGCTCGACTCCGATCCGCCAGCCCGGACTGCCGGCCATCGCGGTACGGCAGACCAGGTCGCCCCCGGCGGAGAGGCAGACGTCGGTGTCGGCCAGCCCGTCGAAGGCCCGGACCGCGCGATCCACGGCCCACCCCTTCACCACACCACTCGGGTCGAGGATGGTCCCCCCGCCGGGGTCGGCGCGTCGTACGTCGAAGGCGCCACCGGACTGCTCACGGGCGAGCTCGCCCAGCGCGAGGACCTGACGCACCTCCTCGGGGCACTCCTCCGGCGAGAGCTCGTGGCGGGCCAGCCGGGAGACCACCGAGTCGTTCCGGTAGGTGCTGAACATCCGGTCCGCCTCGTGCAGGATCTCCAGCGCTGCCTGCCAGGCCGCCTCACCGCGTTCGTCGTGTGCGTGGCGCCCGCGCAGGGCGAGGCTGATCGGCATTCCCATGATCTGCTCCACCCGCCGCTCGACCGGAGCTGTGCCGGGCGATGCCTGCTTCGCGCTCACAGTCTCGCCTGGTCGAGCGCGCTTTGGAGGGACTCGAGGTAGCCGTTGCTGGTGACTGTCGCGCCGCTGACCATGTCGATCTGGGCGCTCTGTGCGTCCACGGTCTCCTGGGTCAGGATCGGCAGCGCGTAGTCGTTGATCTCCTGGTCCTTGCCGTTGCCGCTGGGGTACTGGAGCACGGTGACCTTGCTGATCGTGCCGCCGGTTACGGTCAGTCGGACCTGCACCGGACCCCACTGGGTGTCGGCCACCGAGCCGGTCACCTCGGTGCTGCCAGTGGCGTTCGATCCCGAACCCGAGCCCGACGAGGTGCCGCCCGTTGAGGGGGACCCGGACGAGGTGGACCCGGACGTCGACCCGGGGCTGCTGGTGATCGGGCCGGACTGGATGGAGGTCGGCGCGCTGGTCGCAAGCGGACCCGAGGTGGAGGTGTTGTAGCCGAGCAGCAGAACCAGGGTGGACAGGGTGCTCAGCACGAACAGGGCGATGCGTCTCATCGGGTCACCACGCAAACGTCTCGAGATGGATCTGGGCAGGGGGGAGGCCAGCGGCCTCCAGAGTGCGGCGGACCAGGGCGGTCCACGGTTCCGGGCCGCAGAGGTACACGTCACGCTCGGCCACGTCCGGGACCCAGTGCCTCAGGGCGCCCAGGTCGTCGACCTGCGCCAGCCCGTCGTCCAGCCCGTCACCCAGCCAAGAGTCCGGGCGCCGGCGGCGGCCGGGGAGGCGCAGCAGCTGCAGTCCGCGCTCGCGGGAGAGCTGGTCGAGCTCACGGGCGAAGAGCGGCTGGCGGCTGAAGCGCTCGACCAGGATCGCCTCCCCGGGTGCGTACGAGAGGCCTTCGGCCAGCGCGCGCAGGGGCGTGATGCCGACCCCGGCGCCGATCAGCGCGACCTTGCGACGGGTGCGCGGCCGGGCGCTGAGCCGGCCGTACGGACCTTCCACGATCACGCGGGTGCCGGGCCGGAGCCCGCGGGTCGCGACGCTCCCGTCGCCGACGCCCTGGATCGTGATCCGGAGGCTGCGCCCGTCCGGTGCCGCGGAGAGCGAGTACGGGTTCGCGCGGGTCCAGCCCGGACCGGACAGGAAGCGCCAGGTGAAGAACTGGCCGGCCTCGACTCGGAACTCATCCATTCGGTGGCCGGTGAGGTAGACCGACCAGATGCCCGCGCCCTCGTCGACCACCGAGCTCACCTGGACCCGGTGGCGCAGGTTGAGCAGGAGCGGCTGGCCGACCCGCCAGACCAGGACGGCGGTCGCGGCCAGTGCCCAGGCGGTCCACCAGAACAGGGTCTTCGCGGTGGATCCGAGGAACTGCTGGCCCGTCCACAGCTGGTGCGGCAGCGCCAGGCCGACGCCCAGGTAGGCGTAGAGGTGCAGCAGATGCCAGGACTCGTAGCGCAGTCGGCGCCGGGCCGCCTTGATGCTGGTGAACACGACCAGGAACAGGCACAGCGTGCCCGCGGCGGCCAGCAGCATGCCCGGGTAGTCGACAGTCAGCTGCCAGAGCATCGCGGGCGTCGCCAGGAGCCGCCCGGCGGCGTACCCCCAGGTGATGGTGACGACGTGGAAGACCACCAGCGTGAACGAGGTGAAGCCGACCAGCCGATGCAGCCTGGCCAGGCGGTCCTGACCGAAGGCGCGCTCCAGCGGCGGAACCCGGGCCATCAGGACGACCTGGGCGAGCAGCAGGACCGAGGCGAGAAGTCCGCTGAGCCGGCCTACCGAGGTCAGCCCGGCGGCCCAGCCGGCCAGGTCCTGGACGCCGCGGTCGGTCTCCCACCAGTACGTCACGAGCAGGAGCGACAGCCACAGCGTGGAGACGCTCGCCAGCCGGACGCCGGCATCGACCCGGGCGCGACGGTCGACCGGGTCGGGGCGTGCCTGCACGATCGTTCCGTTGATCGGATTGTCGTTCACGTTGCTCCCGAAGTCGTTGGGGATCCCCACTCTCCGGCCGCCCGCTGGGTGCCATCGCGGACCCGTCTGTGAGCTCGCTGTGGGTTGCCGCGCTCCTGAGCCGACGGCGGACAGCCGCCGAGTTCGTCCCGATGGGGTGCGCCGCCACCGTTCCCGGCCTTACGCTCGTCGCGGGTCACGCAAACGATGGGGAAGACGTGAAGAGGGCGCTCGGGACGATGTGTGCTGTCGTTGTCGTGGGGTCGGCAGGCGTCGTTCCTGCGGTGGCTGACACGGAGTCGAGACCGATCCCACAATGGAAGGCCGTCGAAAGGAATCGAGGCGATGAGCATCGTCGATCACACAGACG
>Ga0207701_10005034_pt1 | contig 13295 bp, 9 predicted proteins | sample KBSSwiSSwithPhiX_FD_184294 | JGI IMG/M metagenome (GOLD analysis project Ga0207701, IMG submission 184294) | Switchgrass rhizosphere bulk soil microbial communities from Kellogg Biological Station, Michigan, USA, with PhiX - S5 (SPAdes) (version 2) | ecosystem: Environmental > Terrestrial > Soil... | reverse complement strand
GTTGCCGCGCGGGGCTCCGCTGTCGGCCCACTTCGCGACCCTGGCAACCTCCGCGGCGCTCAAGGACGGATCGTCCTTGTACTTCTGGATGCCGATGTTCTTCTCCATGTACCAGGGCGGCATGACGCCGGCGTGCGGACCGATGCCCGTGCGCTGCTTGATCGCGCGCGCCCAGGGGCGGACTTCCTCGTACGTGGTCAGCGACATCGGCCCTGCGCCGTTCGGGCGGTGGCAGTTCTCGCAGCTCCGCTGCAGAATCGGCGCGATGTCCTTCGTGTAAGTGACATCAGCCGCGGCCGGGGCCGATTGCGCGGCCAGCGTCCACGGCAGCATCATCGCCGCTGTCCCAGCGACAAGCGCTGCGCCGAACATCATTTTCCAGCCAGGCAATCCTGGACGATTCATCTTGCATGCTCCTTCGTGGCCTTTGGCCATTTGCGCTGTGCGAGGTTGGACGAAAAAACTGACTAGGAGTGGTTCCGCGAGCGGACAAGTGGACGACGCGTCGACGATCGTGCTTTGCGTAACGCTGTCTTACTCGGCGCAGGCGACGGCCGTCTGACGGCGACGCTCCCCGCGCCCTGCAGGAAGTGATCGACGTGATCGCGCACGAACTGTTCGCGGTTGGCGACCACCGAACTGTTTGGATCGACGGCGTGGAGCTGCCGCCACGCCGCGAGAGGGCTCATGAAGACCATGCTGAGCACGTCCGGGTCACCGGGCCTCAGGCTCCCGTCCGAGATCCACTGCTGAATCAGACCCTTGAACGGCGCTTTGCCGTTGGTCATCCGGCCGACGAGATCGAGCTTTCCCTGCTTGGCGAGGCGCACCCCGTCCGACATCATCACGAGAAAGAGGAATTGCTGTTGCGGCTCGCAGAAGATCTCGAGAATCCGCGTCGCCAGGCGCTCGAGGACCGACCGGGCGTCGCCCATCGGTTCCGCCAGGAACGCCGCCCACTGCTCTTCGCGCGTCTCGGCCGCAGCGTCGAGGATCGCGTGGAAGAGCGCCTCCTTGCTGCTGAAGTAGTTGTAGAGCGCGCTCTCGCGCACGCCGACGAGGGTCGCGATGTCGCGCAGGGACGAACCGAAGTAACCCTTTTCGGCGAAGGTCTGCAGCCCGGCGTCGAGGATTGCCTGGCGGGTTCTCTCCCCGTTCGCATTGACCGGCCTGCCCATTGTGGAAATTAATGGTCTATCATTTATTTAATCGCGTCAAGAGGAATTCGTGCACTAACCTGTTCGTCGTGAGGATCAGGACCTGTTGACTCTCTACCCCGGCGATTGGAGCCGCAGACCTGCTGGCACGGTGATCGTCGGCGCACTGGCGCTGCTCGCCTGGGCGGCTATCTCTGCGCCGCCGGCCTCCGCGCAGCGCGGCCCGGCCCCGAAGAATGCGGTCGCGCCACTGGAACAGGTCTCTCCTGACCTGAACGCGAGGCTGGTCGGCCTCGAGCGTGCGCAGGGCGTGCTGTTCGGGGCGCTGATCGCCGGCAAAGGCAAGGTCGAGGAAGCCGATCTATTTCAGCGCATGAACCGCCGCCTCGCCGACACCGGGGCGAGCGCACGACCTGATCCGGAAGCAGACAAGGGGTTCGCCGCGCTCGGCGCGCCGGCAGAGGCGATCATCCGACGCACGTATGCGTTTCAGCGCGAGGTAGCCGCGGTATTCGCCAGCACGCCGCCCGGAGATCGAAAGGCTGCACTCGACGCCGCCGTTGCACGGTATCGAAGCCTGCCGGACCAGAGCCTTCCCGACGCGGCGAAGGACATGACGATCCTGTACGACCATCCGTACACCTCGTTCATTCCGCCGACACCGCCTGCGACGGAGCCTCGCCGCAAGCTGGCGTACCCGACGCTGACCGGGTTCGTGTGGTCGGCACATTGGTACGAACTCGCAGCGCTGGAACCGCTCGAGTCCTTCGGGGATCCAGCCGCGCGCGATCGCGATCTCGCCACGGTGGCCGAACGCTTGAAGCGCAAGTTGTCGTTCGGCAAGCCGCCTGACGCGTTCCCCGGCGAGTTGCCGCTGGCTCCGGCGATTGCGCCAGGTCTCGTTGCGCTGCACGAGCGGGCGGCATCGATCATCGACAACCTGAATGTGATGCAGGACGTGCTGCTCGACATTCTGGTACGGTCGGATGTGCCCAACCTCAGGGCGACCGTGAACGAGGTCGTCGGGGAGTTCACCAACCGCCAGTTCCGATGCGTCTCGTCTGACGAGTGGATCGTTGTCGCGCTCCGTCACAGCATCTTCGAGCAGGGCGGACCAGCCGTCGGGACGATGGGGTACGAACGAAACGCCTTTTCCGGCGGCCACGGACAGCACTACGCGGTCCGGCGAGCGCCGCCGCCCTGTAGCCCGGAATAGGTTCGTCGGCGCCGGCTCGTGCTGAGCGCGCTCGCGCGGCTCCAGAACCAGCGACAGACCTCATCACGACGCCCGCCCCCCTACCTCTTACCTCGTCCTGGCGGCCCGCTCCCTGATCCCCAGTCCCTGATCCCTTGACTTGACCGACCGAATTGGTCCGATATAGAGTCAGTTTCAATATTGAGACTCAGTCTCATTTGTCATTCGTTTTGCCCCGCCGGGCAAACGGGCGGTCTTTACGGAGTTACTACGAATGCGTCCTGTGCTGTTGGCCATCTTGCTCAGCGTTATCGCCTCGCTTCATCCCTCGTTCGCCAGGAGCGCAGCCGCGCAGACGGCGCCCGCCAGGACCAGGGTTCACGGCACCATCCTGGATCCGACAAAAGCCCCGATCGCCGGCGCCACTGTCACGGCTGCCCCGACAGAAGGGGCGGCCCAGCCGGCGTCCACAACCACCAACGGCCTCGGAGAGTTCGAGCTCTTGCTCGCTCCCGGGCGCTACACGATCTCGGCCTCCGCGGACGGTTTCGTGGAACTCTCCCAGCACGTCTCGGTCGCGTCGGCCAATACCTCGGCTCCTGACTTCGTGCTCCAGGTCGCCGGCATCAGCGACAACGTGACCGTGACTGGCATCGTCGGGCCTTACACCTCACGCGCCACCATGACGGCGACCAGGACGCCGACCCCGCTTCGCGATGTGCCCCAGTCAGTCACCGTCGTCACCAAGGAGCTGATGCAGGACCAGCTCATGATGAGCGTCGGCGATGTGATGCGCTATGTGCCCGGCGTGTCGGTGCACCAGGGCGAGAACAACCGCGACCAGATCATCGTCCGCGGCAACAGCTCGTCGGCGGATTTCTACATCGATGGCGTGCGCGACGACGTCCAGTACTACCGCGACCTGTACAACACCGAGAAAATCGAAGCCCTCAAGGGGCCGAACGCGATGATCTTCGGCCGCGGCGGCGCCGGCGGCGTCGTCAACCGGGTCATGAAAGACGCCGGATTCAGGCCGCTCGGCGAGTTCTCGCTGCAGGGCGGAATGTACGGCAACAAGCGCGTCACGGGGGATTTCGGTCGGCCGCTGGGCGACAAGGTCGCATTCAGGGTCAACGGGATGTTCGAAGATTCGGCGAGCTTCCGGAATGAAGTCACGTTGAATCGCAAAGGCATCACTCCGACCGTTACATTCGAGCCGAGCCGCGCGACGACCATCAGCGTCCGTTACGAGTACCTCGACGACACGCGGGTCGCCGATCGCGGGATCACGTCGTACCAGGGCCGGCCAGCGAACGTCCCCAACGACACGTTCTATGGCGATCCCGACCAGAGCCACGTGCAGGCAACTGTCAATCTCGCATCAGGCCTGATCGAGCACCGGCGCGGCGCGATGACGATTCGCAACCACACGCTGGTCGGTGGATACGACCGCTTCTATCAGAACTTCGTGCCGGGCGCCGTCACCCCGAACATGAGCCAGGTGGCGCTGACCACGTATAACAACGCCACGCAGCGCACCAACTTCTTCAACCAGACCGACGTCACCTACCTCGCCGCAACCGGTTCGGTGCGTCACACCTTCCTGGCCGGCACCGAGTTCGGACTCCAGGGCACCGACAACTTCCGCAACACCGGCTACTTCAACAACGCGGCGACGACGATGCTGGTCCCGTTCAGCGCGCCGACGATCAGCACTCCGGTCACGTTCCGGCAGAGCGCGACCGATGCGGACAATCACGTCGATACCGGGGTGGCGGCCGCGTATGTCCAGGACCAGGCGGAACTGTCGTCCCACCTTCAGGTCGTCGGCGGGCTGCGCTTCGATCGCTTCGACCTCACCTACCACAACAACCGCAATGGCGACGATCTGCAGCGGGTGGACAACCTGGTCTCGCCGCGCCTCGGCGTCGTGGTCAAGCCGATCAAGCCCATGTCGATCTACTCGAGCTACAGCGTGTCGTATCTCCCGAGCTCAGGCGATCAGTTCTCGTCGCTGACGGTGATCACCGAGCAGGTCAAGCCGGAGAAGATGACGAATTACGAGGTCGGCGCCAAGTGGGACTTCGGAGCCGGTGTTTCCGCGCAGACCGCGGTGTACCGCCTGGATCGGACGAATACCCGCTCCTCCGATCCGAACGACCCGACCCGGATCGTTCAGACCGGAAGTCAGCGCACCAACGGCTTCGAGCTGGGCATGAACGGCAGCCTGATGCGGGCATGGAAGATCGCCGGCGGCTATGCCTACCAGGATGCCTTCGTGAGCAGCGCCACCATTGCAGCGGCTGCCGGTGCCCAGGTCGCGCAGGTTCCCCATCACTCGTTCTCGCTGTGGAACTACTACCAGGTGACGCCGAAACTTGGCGGTGGACTGGGCCTCCTGCAGCGCAGCGACATGTTCGCGACGATCGACAACACGGTCACGCTGGACGGCTACACACGCGCCGACGCCGCCGTCTACTTCTCGCCGAACAAGGCGTGGCGCGTTCAGGCCAACGTCGAGAACCTGCTGGGCACGCACTACTACACCAACGCCGACAGCAATACCAACATCTCACCTGGGTTCCCGCGCACGCTGCGCGTCGCGCTCACGACATCGTTCTAAGGATTGCTGATTGCGAATTGCTGATTGCTGATTGCTGATTGCTAAAGCCAATCGCTGATTGCCAATTGGCAGTTGGCGACTGGCACATGGCGATCGGCAACTTAGCGACAGCAGCACATTTCAGACTGGCGTCGGGTCTAGACCCGCTCTCTCCCGTCGGGTCTAAAGACCCGACGCCATGCCCGCCTCTTGAATATGCCTCTTGACAATAGTCGTTTACACGACTATTGTCCTCAGCCGTGGCTGGCGGCGTTGCCCGTGAACTGAAACAGAAGCGCGCGTTCTCCTCGCGGGAGCAGGAGGTCCTGCTGGGCATCCGGATCGCGGCCGCGCGCATCACCGAGCCGTGGGACAAGTTTCTCAAGGCCACGGCCAGCCTCACCCCCAATCAATACAACGTCCTGCGCATTCTCCGTGGCAGCCACCCGGCGCGGTTGGCGTGCGGGGACATCTCCGAGCGGATGATCACGCGCGACCCGGACGTGACCCGCCTCGTGGATCGGCTGAGCCGACTTGGGCTGGTGTCTCGCGCCCGCGGGCGCCGGGACCGCCGTGTCGTCGAAATAGGGATCACTGAGAAGGGACAACAGATTCTCCTGACCCTGGACGAGCACGTGGCTCGTTTCCCCAAGGCGATGCTGGGTCATCTCGGTCCCACGAAACTCGAGCAACTCAGCGCCCTGCTCGAGGCCGTGATGGCCGACCTCGGCACATTTCCGTGACCGGTTCCGGCGCGAACGAAATCAAGTCCGGCGTTTCGATGCCAATTAGTCGTTTACACGATAATCGTCTAACAGACAGTCTGGAGGGTGTGATGTCGACAGCCACAGCGGATCGCGCAACGCGGGGGTACGGACTGGCGCACGACGAAGGCGAGGCGTTCTGGCTTCTCGGAATGCTGCAGACGGTGAAGGTCGGCCGCGCCGACACCAACGGGACCTTCGGCCTGCTCGAAATCGTCGTCCCGCCCGGCCACGGGTCGCCGTGGCACGTGCATCCCGAAGAAGACGAATGGTTCTACGTGCTGGAGGGGAACATCACCTTTTACGTGGGCGACACGCGCCTGGATTTGACCGCTGGCGGGTTCGCGTTCGGTCCGAAGGGCGTACCCCATACCTTCATCGGCGCCGGCCCTGACCCTGCGAGAGCGCTGGTAGGCTTCGCGCCGATGCAATTCGAGGGGTTTCTGCGAGAGGTCGGTCAACCCGCGCCCGCCCGCGTGCTCCCGCCTGCTCAGACAGGTCCGCCTCCCGCGATGGAGCGGCTTGCGCCGATTGCGCAGCGCAACGGGATGGTCATCCTTGGACCTCCCGGGCCGCCACCGGGACGCTGATACAGGGTGAGGCACGCGCTCGATGCGGCGCGGGAGCGCCGCATCGTTCTCACAGGAGTGCTCGGCTGTCCGACTCGACCCTTTCTCGTGCGCCCTCGGCACCTGGATTCGCCGCCGCCAGGTGACCATCAACCAGCCGTCCGTCGAGCAAATGCACGACGCGTTGGGCGTGTTCCGCGAATCTCGGATCGTGGGTCACGATGCAGATGGTCGCGCCACCCTGGTGCAGTTCGGCGAGGAGCTGCATGACTGACTCCCCGTTACGCGAATCGAGGTTGCCCGTCGGTTCGTCGGCGAGCAGGATGGACGGTTCGCCCGCCACGGCTCGCGCCACCGCTACACGCTGCTGTTGACCGCCGGACAACTGCGCGGGATAGTGCCGGGCACGGGCGCTCATGCCAACGCGTTCCAGTGCGCTGTCGACGTTCTGCTTCCGCTCAGCGGAGCTCATCCCGCGATAGGTCAACGGGAGTTCCACGTTCTCTGCGACGGTCATGTCGCCCAGGAGGTTGAAGCTCTGGAAGATAAAGCCGATTTGGCGGTTTCTGATCTGCGCGCGCGCTTTGGCGGTCAGCATGGTCACTGGCTCGCCGTTCAACTGGTAGTCGCCAGACGTCGGCGTGTCGAGCAGCCCGAGTATCGAGAGCAACGTCGACTTGCCGCATCCGGAGGGGCCCGAGATGGCCACGTATTCACCTCGCGCAATCGAGACGCTGACATCAGCGAGCGCGTGCGTTCTCACGTCCTCGGTCTCGAACACTTTCGACAGCCCACGCAGCTCGATGATCGTCCTGTCGCCCATGTCTCTTCTCCCCGGGGACTACCGCAGTCGAACGAACTGTTGATCGCCCCACGCCGACGTATCCGACAGCACGACGCGGTCTCCCGCCTGCAGATCGCCGCCGAGAATCTGCACCTGATTCGCGGCGGCCGGCTTGAGTTGAACGACAACCCGTTGTGCCCGTGCACCATCGGCCGCGACCCTGAACAGCGCGACGTCTCCGTCGGTCCGGCCCGATGCCGGGCGCCCGACGTAGTTCACGCCCGTCAGCCGGCCGATCTGGATGGTGCCGTCTATGGTCATGTCGGGCCTGGCGCCCTGTGGCAGGGCGCCGTCCAGCCCGATATCCAGCGTCACCGTCCCGTTCTGCGCCGACGGTGCGATGCGCGACACTCGACCCGGGACGATCCCGTTGTGCGTATCGACGCTCACGGGCAGCCCGAGCCTGAGCCCGTCAGTCTGCGCCTCTGGCACCCGAAGTCGCGCCTTCAACCGACCGGGATCGATCACACGCGCCAGGTTGGCGCTGCGGGTGACGCGCTGTCCGACCTCGACGACGACGTCCTGCAGCACCCCTTCAATGCCGGCCCGCACGGTCATTGCCGCCAGGTCGCGGTGCTTGAGGGCGGACACCGTTCGTCGACTCTCCACTTCCGAACGCTGGGAGGCCAGTCGGGCCTCGAGCGATCGTTCCAACGCCTGCACACGATCCTGTTCGAGTCGCGCACGGGCCGTCAGCGCGTCGGCACGCACACGCGATTGCTCGGCGACAATTTCCGACACGAGACCCTGGCTGGCCATGGTCTCGTCAACCTTGGCCTGGATCGCGCTCTGCGCGCGGTCCGACTCCACAGCGGCCGCGGCCGACTTCAGCGCCAGCACCTCCGCCTCCAGCGATGCCTGCAGACTCGAGTAGGCCGACGATGCCGCCTCGAGCGCCAGGCCAGCGGCCACGGCAGCCTGCTCGACATCCGGGTTGCTCAACTCCATCAACACCGTATCGGGATGTACCGCGGCACCGCTCTCCAGGAACTTTCGTTCGATCCTGCCGTCCACGTCCGCCGCGGCCCACCGCGACGCGTCGTCGTCGGGGACGAGTTCACCAACGCCTCGCAGTTCACGGGACAGGTCGCCCTGGCGTACGGTGTCGACCCACAAGCCGTCAGTCGAAACGAGCGGGGCCGCTCGGCCAACGCGCGCAAGACTCCACCCGACGGCTGCCAGGACCACCACGGTCCCCGAAGCGACCATAAGGCGCCGAGTTCGGCGGGCGTGCACGACGCTCTGCGGAATCGGAACATCCACGTCGACCTCCTAACCCACTCGAAGTGCGACGCACGGATCCACAAGCGCCGCACGCCTGGCAGGAATGAGACAGGCGACGATGATTGTTGAGAGCAGGAGCGCCATCACTGCGAGGTGGACGGCCGGGTCATAGATCGACACCTCGAACAGGAGGCCGCGGAGCGAGCGGGCCATGATTCCGGAGAGCAACGCGCCAAGGGCGATCCCCGTACAGGCTAGTCGGCTTCCGTCGGAGACCACCTGCACGACCAACTGACGTCTCTGCGCACCGAGCGCCATCGCCAGCCCGAGTTCGCGCGTGCGCGACTGCACCGATGCGCCGACGACGCCGGCGACGCTGATGAGCGAGATGATCACGCCGATCAATGCGAACACCGTGATGAGCGCGGCTGTCACGCGGGCAGGCTCGACCGACTCGTTGCGCGCGTCCTCGATCGTCAGCATGCTGTCAATCGGTTGTTGCGGTTCCGCCCGACGGACCGCCTCTCGCAGCGACGCGGCAACCAGGCCGGGCGGCGCCGACGTTCGGACGACGAGGTGTGCCTGGACGGGCGGGTACTGGCCGATCGGCAGGAACACCTCCACCGTTGGCGCCTCGTCCAGACGCTGTCGTGCATCACCAACGACCCCCACCACCGTCCGCCACTCTCCGGCGACGCGCACACGACGGCCGATTGCGCTCGCTCCAGGCCACATCCTCGCGGCCATCGCGCGATTGACGACGATGGGCCGGCCTTCGGCGGCGAGTTCGTCGGCCGTGAACGTCCGTCCGGCGACCAGTTCCAGCCCCACGGTCTTGAAGTAATCAGGCGACACGCTCTGAAGGGACGCGCGAATATCGGGTGATCCAGCCTGGTCGAGTGCAGCGACACTCACGTCGCCCAGGTTGCCTGAACGGACCAGCGGCAGCGCGCCGGACATCGCGGCGTCCGTGATTCCCGGCAGAGTGCGGATCTGACCGAGTAGCGCGTCGTAGAGGACCGCACGGCCTTCAGGCGTTTCGTACTTGATGAAATCGGTCGATACGCGCATCGTCACGATGTCGTGACGGCGAAGGCCGGTGTCCACGCGCATCAAGTTCGTCACGCTCCTGTAGGTCAGGCCGGCGCCGACCATCAGCGCGAACGACACGGCAATCTGCACGACGGTCAGCGTTCTGAAAACTGGATCGCGACCGATGTCTCGACGCCCGGAGAGGACGTCTGGACGGGACAGCCCTGGTGCCGCCGCGGCAAGCACGATCGCGCCACACACCAACGCGATGACGGCCGACAGTGCGCACGCAAAGACGAGCGCTGCCTGGTTCAGCTGAATCTCACTCGCCCGCGAGGTGTACTGCGCGGCCAACGAGACGAGCAGTGGAAGACTCGCGTGCGCGAACGCCAGACCAGCCACCGCTCCCGCGACTGTGAGCAGCAGGCATTCAGTCACGAACTGCTGCAGCAGCCGGCCACGCCAGGCGCCGAGCGCGATTCGCATGGCCACTTCGCGACGTCTCGCCACCGCGCGCGCGAGCAGCAGCGCGCCGATGCTCGAACAGAGGCTGAGGACCAGGAGCCCGGCGCTGATGCCGAGCACGGCGAGCGTCGGCCGAAAGCGCCAGATCAAGTCGTCGTGCACTGAAATCGCGGAGAGACTGAGCTGCTCTGCCCCGGCATATTGTTCGGGATAACGTCCCTGGATACGCCTCGCCGCATCGGCGAGGTCCTCCCTGACCGCCGGAAGCCCAGTCCGCGCGGTCGGCACGACTCGGCCGAGTGCGCTGACCAGGTGGCTCCCCCTGTCGGAGTTGCCCGCTTCGCTCATGCGCAACGGACAGGCTGAAGTCGGCAGGTAGATATCCGCTTCCTCCGGGAAGCTGGGAAGCGGCGGCAGGACACCAACCACGGTGTGCACGCGATCGTTCATCGTGAACGGCCGACCGACAACGTCCGGATCGCCACCCAGTTCGTTCGTCCAGAAGCGGTGGCTCAACATGATCACGCCGGGTGCTCCCGCCAGTTCCTCCTCGGGGCGAAACACCCGGCCCTTCACCGCACGCACTCCAATCACGTCGAAGAAATTGGCGGAGACGACACCCGCCGATACGCGACGTGGCTCCTGCGCATCGAGCAGGATGAAGTACATGAAGTGGAACTCGGCGACGCTCGCGAGACTGTGCGCCTCCACACGGAGGTCGCGGATTTCGGCCGCGGAGAAGAGGCGCTCGGCACCATGCGCTTCGGCTTGCAGCCGTACGAGGCGCTCGGGTGCCGCAAATGGGGGCGGCTGGATGAGCACGCCGTTGAAGACACAGAACACGGCGGTGCTGACGCCTACACCAAGCGCCAGCACGAGCACGATCGCGAGAGACGTGCCACGCTGGGACCACGCGTGGCGGGCACCTATGCAGAGATCCTGCGCCATCGCCTCGAGTTGCCGAATGCCCCACAGGTCCCGATAGTCGTCCTTGTGCTGCGCCACGCTGCCGAACTCCCGGCGCGCGCGGGCGTAAGCCGTCACCGGGGATTGACCGAGACGCTGATGGGCCGCCGCCTGCATCTCGAGGTGAAACTGCAGTTCCTCGTCGAGCTGTCGCTCGAGACCGGCACGATCGAACATCGTGCGCAGGCGAAAACGAACGCGTGACAGCACCCGCACGTGCTACACCGCTTCGACAACCCGGTTGATCGCGGCGGACATCCGCTGCCAGTACGCGGTCTCGGCGTCAAGTTGCTTACGACCGGACCTGGTCAGGCTGTAGAAGCGCGCGCGGCGATTGTTCTCGGACACGCCCCACTCGGCGTCGATGAGCCCCTGCTCCTCCAGACGCGCGAGCGCCGGGTAAAGCGAGCCTTGATTGACGGCGAGCACCTCCTCAGACAGTTGCTGGATGCGCTGCGAAATGCCCCACCCATGATTGGGTTGAAGTCTGAGCGTCTTCAGGATCAGCAGGTCGAGCGTGCCCTGCAGGAGATCTGGCTTGGCGGTCGGCATGGAAAGAGGCCCCCCGGGCTGTTCACATTTACTCGGCGCGCAGCGCCTCGAGGACATTGGTGCGAGCCGCGCGCGCGGCTGGCATCAGCGATGCGCCGACGGCTGCCACGAGGAGCACGGCTCCCGCCGCCGCCACCACGATGACACCAGGCATCTGCACCTGTGCCACGTAGCTGGTCGCCACCCTGGACAGGATGAAGCCACCAACCGCGCCGACGCCGATGCCCCCTGCGGCAATCAGTGCCCCGCTCTTCAGGACCGCGGCCAGGATGTCGCCGGGCATCGACCCGAGCGCCATGCGGATGCCGAACTCGCGGGTCCTCCCGTTGACCGAGAACGCCAGCACCCCGCCAACACCAACCACCGCGATGGCGAGCGCCACCAGGGCGAAGAGACCGAGCACCGTCATGTTCAGTCGATCGGGCGCGAGCACCTCGGCGCGGATGTCGTCCAGCGTGGCAGCAAGCTCGACCGGTTGGTCGGCCGCAAGCTCGCGCACGATTCGTGTGAGCTCCGGCACCAGCGCGTAGGGGTCGCCCTGCGCGTGCACGAACAGCCGCCCCCCGGCGATCTGCTGTTCGAAAGGCTGATAGACGGTCATTACCGATCGCGGCATGACGTGCTCGTCATCCACGTCGGGAACGATGCCGACGATCCGGCGCGGTTCGGCGCTGACGCCAATGAACTTGATTATCGGGTCGGACCAGAACAGGGTCCGGTTCAAGGCTTCTCGCCCGGGGAACAGACGCGTCGCGATGCTCTCGCTGATGATGACGACTTTCTCGCTGTCGGCGCCGTCGTCGGACGTGAAATCGCGACCCGACCGGAGCGACAGGCCGAGCGCCGCGAAGTACCCGGGTGAGATCGATCGTGACCGCGCTCGAGGATCGTTAGCGGCATCGCCGCGCGTCCCGCCCTCCACCTCGAACGCCAGGTTCCCACGTTCGAGCGGCCCGCCGTCGCGCCACGGCACAGAACTGCCGACGGCGACCTGCTCGACCCCAGGCAAGGCACCGGCCTGCTCGCGGAGCCGGCGATAGAAGGCGCGAATATCCGCTGGCGTCCGGCCGAAGGATGTGACCGGCACGTTCACCGCAAGCACGCGAGACGTGTCGAAACCTGGCGACGCCGCCTGCAGGGCGAGAAAGGTCTGCAGCAGCATCACGGCGCCGGTCAGCAGCACGAACGACGCGCCGATCTGCGTCACGGCGAACATGTTCAACTGCCGCCGGGTCCCTCCCGTGATGCGGAGGTTGGCGGCCGCCAGCCGCAACCCCCCTGCCTGCTCGGACGAAGGAAGCTTCGGGATGTAGGCAAGAAGCACTGCGGCAATGAGGGCGAGCACGACGCCGACGACGAGCAGGTTGACGTCGACCGTCGCCTCGAGGGCGCGAAGGGAGAATCGTGCGCCGTAGCTCCCGAGCACCCTGACCAGTGGCCAGGCCAGAAGGGTGCCCACGACGGCGCCTGCGCCGCACAACAGGAGGCTCTCGGCCAGCAGCGTTCGTCGAAGGGCGCCGGTGTGTGCTCCGAGGGCAGCACGTACCGCAAGCTCTGATTGCCGGCGAATCGTCCTGGCGAGGATGAGGTTCGTGACATTCGAACAGGCAATCACGAAGATGAGCAGCGCTGCGGCCAACAGGACGGTGAGCGCCGTGCGCGCATTCGCGGTGAGCTGCTCGCGAAGGGACACCACCCTGACGCCGAACTGCGCGCGGGTTGGATAGGCCTCGCCGTGGTCGGCCTTGATCGACGCATAAGCGCTCAGCACCTCCTGGCGCGTGCCACCTAAGTTGGCGGACGGGGCCATGCGTCCAAAGACCTCGGTCATGCGATGCTCGCGCCCCGTCACCATCGTGGCGGAGAGGTGGTGCGGGCTCGTAACGATGTTCGCGATGAGTTCAGTCGCGGCCGGATATGGAATG
>Ga0207701_10005033_pt1 | contig 13298 bp, 13 predicted proteins | sample KBSSwiSSwithPhiX_FD_184294 | JGI IMG/M metagenome (GOLD analysis project Ga0207701, IMG submission 184294) | Switchgrass rhizosphere bulk soil microbial communities from Kellogg Biological Station, Michigan, USA, with PhiX - S5 (SPAdes) (version 2) | ecosystem: Environmental > Terrestrial >... | reverse complement strand
GGCTGCTGGCGGCCGCCGACAAGGTCGGCATCAACACGGCGGCGGTCGCCGATCCGGAGCTGGTGCGGCGCGCCGCCGACGCCTTCGGCAACCAGGCCATCGTGGTCGCGGTCGACGCGCGCCGCGATCCCGCGCAGCCCCAGCGCTGGGAGGTGTTCACCCACGGCGGGCGCAAGCCGACCGGCATCGACGCGGTCGGCTGGTGCGCGCGCATGGCCGAGGCCGGCGCCGGCGAGATCCTGCTCACCAGCATGGATCGCGACGGCACCCGTGACGGCTTCGACCTGGAGCTGACCCGCGCGGTCGCCGACCGGGTCTCGGTGCCGGTGATCGCCTCGGGCGGCGTCGGCACGCTCGAGCACCTTTATCAGGGCATCGCCGCCGGCCACGCCGAGGCGGTGCTGGCGGCGTCGATCTTCCACTTCGGCGAGTACACCGTGGGGGCCGTGCACGATTACTTGCGCGCGCGCGGGATCCCGGTGAGACAGGGCTGGCATGACCCCGCCGCCTGACCCCGCGCCCGGGCCCGCCCCCGCCACCGCACCCGCGCCGGCCGACACCCTGCTGGGCGCCATCAAGCTGGACGCCCAGGGGCTGATCCCGGTGATCGCGCAAGAGGCCGACACCGGCATGGTGCGGATGTTCGCCTGGGCCAACCGCGAGGCCCTGGCGGCGACCGCGGCCACCGGCTTCGCGCACTTCTACAGCCGCTCGCGCGGCGCGCTGTGGAAGAAGGGCGAGAGCTCGGGCCACACCCTGGCGGTGCGCGAGATCCGCCTGGATTGCGACGGCGACGTGGTGCTCTACCGCGTCGATCCCGACGGGCCGTCGTGCCACACCGGCGCCACCTCCTGCTTCTTCCGCGCCGCCGGCCCGGACGGGGGGGGACTGACCACCGACGACGGCCCGCCCGACCCGCCGGCGCTGATCGTCAGCCGGGTCGCGGCCATCATCGCGCGCCGCAAGCGCGAGCGGCCCGAGAAGTCGTACGTGGTCTCGCTGCTGGATGCCGGCTTCGACAAGGTGAACGGCAAGATCCTCGAGGAGGCGCGCGAGCTCGCCGAGGCGCTGCCCGCGGGCGACCCGGCCCACACCGCGCACGAGGCCGCCGATCTGCTGTTCCACATGCTGGTCGGGCTGGAGGCGGCGGGCGTCCCCACCGGCGCGGTCTTCGCCGAGCTGCGCCGCCGCTTCGGCACCTCTGGCATCGACGAGAAGGCCGCCCGCCGCAAGTGAGCTGACCCTCGCATGGCCCCTTCCGCCGTCAGCGAGCCATCCGGGAGCCCGGCCCAGCGGGTCAGCGAGGTGCTGGGACCGCGCGGCCTGGTGGCCTCGGCCCTGCCCGGGTACGAGGCGCGGCCCGGCCAGCTGGCCATGGCCGAGCGCATCGCCGAGGCCATCGACCGCGACGACCGCCTGTTCGTCGAGGCCGGCACCGGCACCGGAAAGACCCTGGCCTACCTGGTGCCGGCCCTGCTGTCGGGCCGCAAGGTGGTGGTCAGCACCGGCACCAAGACCCTGCAGGACCAGATCGCCGGCGTCGACCTGCCGCGGCTGCGCCAGATCCTGCCGCAACCCTTCGAATGGTCGGTGATGAAGGGGCTGGGCAACTACCTGTGCCTGCGCCGGCTGGAGGAGCACACCCGCCAGGGCAGCCTGGTCGCCAACCCGGAGCTGGAGCGCGTCCTGGCCTGGGCCCGGCAGACCAGCACCGGCGACCGCGCCGACCTGTCCGAGCTGACCGACGACTCGCCGCTGTGGCGCGAGATCTCGGCCACGCCCGAGACCCGGCTCGGCTCGCGCTGCCCGCACTTCGAACAGTGCTTCGTGACCGGCATGCGGCGGCGCGCGCTGCAGGCGCAGCTGGTGATCGCCAACCACCACCTGTTCTTCGCCGACCTGGCGCTGCGCGCGGCCTGGCCAGAGGCGCAGGTGCTGCCGCCCTACGAGGTGGTGATCTTCGACGAGGCCCACCAGATCGAGGAGATCGCCACCGAGTTCTTCGGCATGCACGTGTCGACGCAGCGGGTGTTCGCGCTCGGCCGGGACCTGGGGCGCGCCTACGGGCTGGACGGCGGGCGCGCCCACTCGACCTCGCAGCGCTTGCTGGCCGGCGCCGGCGCGCTGGGCGAGGCGGTGCGCGACCACCTGCCGCTGCCGCGCGCGGGCACCGACGAGGTGCGGGTCCCCATCCCCGACGACCTGTGGGCCGGCGTACGCCTGCGCCGCTACCACGAGCTGGACGGGGTGCTCGAGGAGGTGGCGACCTGGCTGGCCTTCGACAGCGACACCGTGCGCGAGGCGCGCAACGGACCGGAGCTGGCTGGCCTGGGCAAGCGCGCGGTGGCGCTGCGCGACGATCTGTCCGCGCTGGTCGACCGCGGGCGCACCGGCACCGTGCGCTGGGTGGCGGCCACGCCCCGCAACGTCAGCCTGCACGCCTCGCCCATCGATGTGGCGCCGGCGCTGGCGCGGGCCTTCGACACCCTGCCCGGCCCGGTGGTGTTCACCTCGGCGACGCTGACCGTCGCCGGGTCGTTCGACTACGTGCGCGCCCGCGTCGGCCTGGCCGACGCCGCCTCGGAGGCGCGCTACCCCTCGCCCTTCCGCTACAACGAACAGGCGCTGCTGTACCTGGCCACCGACTTGCCCGAGCCCAACGACGCGCGCTTTCCGGCGGCGGCGGCGGCGCGCGCCGCCGAGCTGTGCGCGGTGACCGGCGGGCGCGCCCTGCTGCTGTTCACCAGCTTCCGCAACCTGCGCGTCGCCGAGACCTACCTGCGCGCCCAGCAGCCGCCGTCGTTTCCGCTGCTGGTGCAGGGCGAGCGCCCGCGGCACCTGCTGCTGGCGGCGCTGCGCCAGCGGGTCGGATCGGTGCTGCTGGCCACCCAGAGCTTCTGGGAGGGGGTCGACGTCCCCGGCGAGGCGCTGTCACTGGTGGTCATCGACCGCATCCCCTTCGCGGTTCCCGACGACCCGCTGACCGCGGCGCGCATCGATCGGATCCGCGAGCAGGGCGGCGATCCGTTCGGCAGCTTCCAGCTGCCGCGGGCGGCGCTGGCGCTGAAGCAGGGCTTTGGCCGGCTGATCCGCAGCCGGGCCGACAGCGGCATCGTCGCCATCCTCGACGGCCGGCTCGCGCGCCGGCACTATGGCGCCACCTTGCTGGCCAGCCTGCCCGCCGACTGCCCGCGCACCGAATCGATCGACGACGTCACCACCTTCTGGAAACGGCGGCGGCCGGACCTGACCACATGCTGACCGGCGCGGCGCTGCTGCTGTGGGCCGCCGCCTATCTCGGCGGCTCGATCCCGACCGGGCTGCTGCTGGCGCGCGCGCGCGGCGTCGACCTGCGCAGCGTCGGCAGCGGCAACATCGGCGCGACCAACGTGGCCCGGGCGCTGGGCCGCGGCTGGGCCATCGCCGTGCTGATCGGCGACGCGCTCAAGGGCTTCCTGCCGGTGTTCATCGGGCGCCACTTCCTGCCCCAGCTGCCGGCCGGGGCGATCGCGCTGGCCGGCCTGGCCGCCATCGTCGGCCACATGTTCACCGTCTTCCTGCGCGGCCGGGGCGGCAAAGGCGTCGCCACCTCGCTGGGCGTCGCCCTGGCCATCTCACCGCCCGCCGCCCTGTGCGGCTTCGGACTGTACCTGCTGGCCTACCTGACCACGCGCATCTCGTCGGTCGGCTCGCTGCTGGGGATGTGGTCCTTCCCGCTGTTCGCCTGGCTGCTGGGCGGCGTCGCGCGCCCCTATCTGTGGTTGTCGCTGGGGACCGCCGCGCTGGTCACGGTGAGACACCGGGCCAACATCGCCCGGCTGGTGAAGGGCGAGGAGAAGCGGACGTAGGGCGGGGAGAGGGCGTCGCTCAGCATTTGCAGTTGCGGCCCCCCTCACCCCGACCCCTGAGGGATCCCCACGAATAATCTCGAGGACCGTCCGTCTTTCCCTCCTGTCCCCTCGCCCCCGTCCTCGGGGGAGAGGGCGAGGGTGAGGGGGTCGCCCCCGCTACGGCAGCACCGCGCGCAGGACCAGGGTCAGCATGAACCCCAGCACCACGCCCGACGAGGCGGTTCCTTCGTGGCCGTGGCTGTGTGATTCGGGGATGATCTCGTTGGAGGTGATGTAGATCAGCGTCCCTCCCGCCAGGGCCAGGATCAGCGGCAGGCTGCGCGTGGTCAGCTCGGCCGTCCACAGACCGACCAGGGTGGCGGCCGGGATGGCCAGGCCGGTCAGCGCGACCACCAGCAACCCGCGCACCGGCGAGACCCCGCCCTGGCGCAGCGGCGCCGCCATCACGATGCCCTCGCAGACGTTCTGGATCCCGACGGCGATGGCCAGCAGCATGCCCAGGTGAGAGGGCCCGCCCATGGCGAACCCGGCGCCGATGGCCAGCCCCTCGGGGATGCGGTGCAAGCTGAGCGCGCCGACCACGGCGTAGCCGCGGCGCGCCTCGCGCTCGTCGTCGTGGTGGTCGTGGTGATCGTGCCCGGGCTTGTGGCCCAGGTGCTGGTGGTGCCCGCCGGCGTGGCGGTGCGGGATCAGCCGATCCATGGCCGCCGCCAGACCGACGCCGGCCGCGAAGCCCACCACCACCATCGCCAGGCGCGCGACGTCGAGCACCCCGCCGACGCGCACGTCGCGCACCGCCTCGCCCAGCAGCCCCAGCGTCGCCGCCGCCAGCATCAGCCCCGCGCCCAGCCCCAGGATGCCGTCGTACAGCCGGCGCGGCAGCTCGCGGACGAACAGGAACGGCACGGCGCCGAGCGCGGTCGCGAGACCGGTGATCACGGCGGCGAGCAGCGCGGCGCGCACCGCTGTTTTCTACACTAAAGTGAACAGCGCACCTATGCCAGAGAGGCGCACCACCGCAACCACCGCTTACCTGGCGCTCGGCGCCAACCTGGGCGACCGGGCGCGCCAGCTCGAGGCGGCGATCGCGCGCCTGGGCGCGTCGGGCGTCCAGGTCAGCGCGCGCTCGCCGCTGTACGAGACCGACGCGGTCAGCGACCATCCCCAGCCGCCCTACCTGAACGCGGTCGTACGCGTCGAGACCACCCTCGACCCGGGCGATCTGCTGGCGCTCTGTCTGGCGATCGAGCGCGAGCTTGGCCGGGTGCGCCCACCCGGACGCAACAAGGCGGCGCGCACCATCGACATCGACATCCTGCTTTACGGCGACCAGGTCATCGACGTCGACACCCCGCGGCTGCGCATCCCCCACCCCGGCTTGCTGGACCGCGCCTTCGTGCGCATCCCGCTGGCCGACGTGGCGGCGCCCGGCCTGCGCCACCCGGTCAGCGGCGCCGCGCTGGACCGCGCCCTCCCCTCACCCGGGGTGCGGCGGTTGCGCTGATCCGCGCGCCTGGCTACAGGCCCAGCCGCTTGCGGAAGTCGGCGATGGTCGCGGCCAGACCCTCTTCCAGCCCGACGCGCGGGCCCCAGCTGTCCAGCAGCTGCTGGGCCCGGGAGATGTCCGGTTTGCGCCGGGTGGGGTCATCCTTGGGCAGCGGCGCCCGGATGATCTCCGAGCGCGACTTGGACAGGGACTTGGTCAGCTCGGCCAGCTCCAGCACGGTGATCTCGCGCGGGTTGCCCAGGTTGACCGGATCGACGCCGTGCTTGCTGGCCATCAGGCGCACGAAGCCCTCGATCAGATCCGTCGCATAGCAGAACGAGCGGGTCTGCTGCCCCTCGCCATAGACGGTGATCGGCTCGTGGCGCAGGGCCTGGACCGTGAAGTTGGAGACCACCCGGCCGTCGTTCTCGTGCATGCGCGGCCCGTAGGTGTTGAAGATGCGCGCGATGCGCACCTCGACCCCGTACTGGGTGGCGTACGAGACCGCCAGCGCCTCCGCGCAGCGCTTGCCTTCGTCGTAGCAGGCGCGCGGGCCGATGGGGTTGACGTTGCCCCAGTAGCTCTCGCGCTGCGGGTGCTCGACCGGGTCGCCGTAGATCTCCGAGGTCGACGCGATCATGACCCGCGCCTTCACCTCGCGCGCGAGATCAAGGATGTTGAGGGTCCCCTCGACCGCGGTGCGAATGGTGCGCACCGGATTGCGCTGGTAGTGGATCGGCGAGGCCGGGCAGGCCAGGTGATACACCTCGTCGACCTCGAGAGTCAGCGGCACCGTGACGTCGTGGCGCATCAGCTCGAAACGATGGTTGTCCAGCAGGTGCTCGACGTTGACGCGGCTGCCGGTGAAGAAGTTGTCCAGGCAGACCACCTCGTGGCCGTCGCTGAGCAGCCTCTCGCACAAGTGCGATCCCAGGAAACCGGAGCCACCCGTTACCAATACGCGCCGGCGTGCCATCAGCCGGCAGTGTTACACGCCAGCCAGCTCATTTGCAAAGCACCCCCGGCCGCGGGCGCGATTGTTGGGCCAGGCCTGTGTTACGATTTTTTCAGGAGGCGTGTATGTCCCCAGACACGGGTTCCAAGGATCAGCGTCAGCGGCGCGACACCGGTGAGCGTCGCAGCGCGCCCCGCATTCCGCTCGAGATGTGGGTGGAAGAGACCACCCCCGAGGAACGCTACTTCCGCCGCGCCGGCAATCTGTCGCGGGGGGGCCTGCGCCTGGAGCACACCATCCCGCTACCCATCGGCACGACGGTCCATCTCACCTTCACCCTGCCCGGCGACAGCGCGGCGGTCAGCATCACGGGGGAAATCGTGTCCAGCTCCGGGCCCGATGATCTGAAGATGGGGCTGAAGTTCGTCGATGTGACCGCCGACGCCCAGCAGCGCATCGACGCCTACCTGACCCGCGCGGGCGCCGACTAGCTCGGCGGTGGGCCCAGCCGCCGCGTGGCCACTCAATGATGGCGGCAAGCAGTCGATTGTCATGGATATGGAGAGGCTCACCCGCGCCGGCCGCGCCCCTGCGCTGCTGGCGGTGATCGCGCTCGGCGCCGCCGGCTTGTCCGGCTGTCGCGAGCTGCGCGGGCGCAAGCTGATCCAGGACGGGACCGAGCTCTACAAGAAGGGAAAGTACGTCGAGGCGGTCGAGCTGTTCCAGCGCGCCGAGCCGCTGGTGCCGGAGATGCCGCTGCTGTGGCTGAACGTGGGCTATACCTGCCGTCAGCTGATCACCCCCGGCACCACCCCCAGCTCCGAGACCCGGCGCTGGGCGGCCTGCGCGCTGGAAGCGTTCGGCAAGCTACGCCAGCTGGCTCCCCGCGATCCGCGCGGCGAGCAGCTTTACGTGCAGACGCTGTTCGACACCAATGACTTTCCCACCCTGGAGCGAATCTTTCTCGAGCAGAGCCGGGCCGCGCAGGCCACCGGCACGGTCGATCTGGACGCGGCCACTGGCCTGCAGCAGGTCTACTTCAAGCAGGGAAAGTGGGCGCAGGCGCTGTCCTGGGCACGCAAGGCGGCCGACGCGCGCCCGGGCGACGCCGATGCCCAGTACCGCCTGGGGGCGTTCATCTGGCAGCTGCTGTCGTCGCGCGGCGGTGGCGCCGCGATGAGCGCGTTCGACCCGCGCCCGGTCCCGGCGTCCAGCGAACCGGGCGTGGCCAGCCCCCGGCGGGTCCATGGCAAGCCGGTCGCTCCGCCGCCGCCGGCCCCGCCCGCGCCACCACCGCTGGCGGCCGACGACATCAGCGGTGTCCTGCGCGTCGATCTGGCCGACGAAGGCATTCGCTATCTCGAGAAGGCGGTGGCGCTGCACCCGCGCCACCCGGACGCGATGGTCTACCTCAACCTCCTTTACCGGCAAAAGTCGTTCGCCTACTTCGCCGAGCCCGCCAAGTGGCAGGCCGCCGTCGACCAGGCCAACCAGTGGCAAAAACGAGGCGCCGAGGCGCGCGGCAACGGCGGCGTCTCCTCTGCGCCCGCCCCCAGACTGTGAAGCACGATGGCGTTTGAAGCATTCCTGCAACGAGACGAGGTGCGCCCGCGCCGGCGGCGCCGCCTGACCTTCACGGTCTCGTTGATCGTGCACGCCGCGCTGCTGGCTGGAGGCATCGCCTATTCGTTCTGGCGGGTCGAGGAGATCTCCCCACCCAACGTGCGGGTGACCTTCCTGTCCTCGGCGCCGCCGCCACCGGCGCCACCGCCGCCGCCGCCCGCGGGCGGCGGCGCCACGCCCAGCAAGAAAAAGCTCACCACCACCCCCAAGCCCACCCTGACCACGCTGATCGAGCCCAAGATCGTCCCGCCCAAGCCCAAGGAGCAGCCCAAGGACGAGCCCGACGACGAGGATCCCGCCCAGGCGTTTGCCGGTGGCACCAAGGGCGGCACCAAAGGCGGCACCATCGGTGGTGAGGTTGGCGGCACCATCGGCGGCACCAAGGGCGGCACCATCGGTGGCGAGGTTGGCGGCCAGGCCCCGCCCAAGCCGGTGGGGACCAGGATGCTGGCGCCCCAGATGGGCGCGCTGCAAAAGATCAGCGGCGACGATCCCAACTTCCCCGCTGCCCTGCGCCGCTCGGGCATGGTCTACGTGGTCCTGTCCAAGATCTGCGTGTCCAGGCAGGGCACCGTCGACAGCGTGTCGATCCTCAAGGGCACCGACCCCACGCTCGACGACAACGTGGTCAGCGCGGTCAAGGGCTGGCGCTATCGCCCGCTGCTGGCCGACAACAACGCGGTTCCGTTCTGTTACTTCGGCAGGTTCGAGTTCAAGGCCAACTGAGAAGGAGAGCGATGGATTTCACACTGGTGGGACTGTGGCACGAGATGGGGCCGATCGCGCGCGGGGTGGTGGTGGTCCTGCTGGTGATGTCGATGTACGCGCTCGGCATCACCGTCGAACGCTTCTTCATGCTGCGCCGCGGGCGCCGGCTGTCGCTCAGCTACGTCCGCTCGATCGCGCCGCTGGTGGCCGCCACCGGCAAGCTGCGCGAGGCCGCCGGCCTGGAGGCGCGCTTCGACGGCAGCCCGGTCGCGCGGGTGATCGGCGCCGGCCTCAAGGAGTGGGATCGCGCCACCCAGGCCGAGGCCGCGCGCGAGAAGATCCGCGGGCCGCGGCCCGAGGCAGCGCGTATCGAGCGCGCCGACGCCGTCAGCCGCACCATGGAGCGGGTCAAGGAGCGCGAGCTGGCTGGACTGCGCCGCGGCCTGTCGGTGCTGGCCACGGTCTCGTCGTCGGCGCCCTTCGTCGGCCTGTTCGGCACGGTGGGCGGCATCATCACCGCGTTCCAGAAGCTGGCCGACCCCGCCAAGGGCGGCGGCGGCATCGGCACCGTGTCGGCCGGCATCGCCGAGGCGCTGATCACCACCGCCGTGGGCCTGGCGGTCGCGATCATCTCGGTGTGGTTCTACAACTACTTCATCGCCCGGGTCGACGACATCACCATCGACATCGACGAGACCGCGTCGGAGCTGATCGACAGCGTGCTGCGCGAGGAGACCATTTGACCGCATCCTCCTTCCCACGCCCGCGCCCCGACGCCAGCGGCGGCGTGCCCCGCTTTCGCCCGCGACCCAAGCCGCGGATCAAGGGGCAGGTCAAGGCGGAGATCAACGTGACCCCGCTGGTCGACGTGGTCCTGGTGCTGCTGATCATCTTCATGGTGGTGACCCCGATGATCGCCCGCGGCGTCGACGTGCGCCTGCCGGTCACCGCGCACCACACCAAGAAGAACGACGACAACCGCGACATCATCGTCTCGATCGCCCTCGACGCTGGCGGCGGGTCCACCGTCTATGTCGGCGCCGACCGCGTCCCGCTCGACAAGCTTGGCGAGACCGTGCAGGAGATCATCAAGCAAGAGAAGCGGCGCCACCCCGACAAGGGCGTGTTCCTGAAGGCCGACCAGCGCCTGGAGTACGGCCAGGCCCGCCAGGTCATGGACGCCATCCACCGCGCCGGGATCGAAGACGTGCAGCTCGGCACCGAAGAGGAGGCCCGCTAGCGATGGGCATGGCGGTCGGCAACGGAGGCCAGCGCAACGGTGCCGGTCGCTTCGCCGCGCGCGGCGAGATCAACGTGACCCCGCTGATCGACATCGTGCTGGTGCTGTTGATCGTCTTCATGGTGATGACGCCGGTGATGCTCAAAGAGCTCCTGACCAAGATTCCGCAGGAACAGAGCGACAACACCCCACAGCCGCCCGCCGACAACCCGATCGTGGTCTCGCTGGCCGCCGACGGCACCATCGCCCTGGGTAGCGAGGTCGTTGTGCTGGAATCGCTGGGCGGTGCGGTGGCGGAAAAACTCGCTCACGACCGTCAGAAAGTTGTCTTCTTCCGCATCGACGACCACGCACGCTACGGTCGCGCCGTCAAATTAATGGATCTGTGCAAGGGGGCCGGCGCGACCACGCTTGGTATCGTGACCAACAAATAACCCCGTGAATTAAAGCCAACTCCGCGACCCGCCGACGTTTACTCCGCGCGTTGGAAGATGGTACGATGCCGGCCCACTGGTGGTGTCGCCCGCATCCGACAACGAAGCGTAGGTAAAAGGAGCTTTCAATGAAGCGGCTTTTCTGGCGTCTGGCGCCGGAGGTTGTGCTGGTTTCGTTTCTGGGTGTCGGCGCTGGTGGTTGCGAACCGAAAAATGACGTGAAGGCCGGGCCCCCGGAGTTAAAGGCCTTTTCGGTCATCGACAACGCCACCGGGATGCCGGCCGAGCTCAGCGGCGATGCCGGCCCGATCGAAATATCCGGCTACGTCCACCTGCACGCGCTGTTCGACCGCCTGCTGGACCCCACGCTGCTCGCCGCACCCGATTCCGGCACCACCGATCTTGACCTGGCGATGGTGACGGTCACGCCCGCGCTACCGAATGGGAGCGTGGCCTACAAGTCGTCCTATACGCCCAACGGCGGGCCGGAGTTCTTGGATCCCCCGAACAACACGGTCTCGGGCAACTTGTTCTACGGCCCCGGACCGACCATCGACACCGCCGCTGACCCCACCTTCCCGTCGGCTTCGACCATCACCGTCGCGCTCGACCCGGCCAAGATCCGCTCCAAGAAGGGCGAGCCCTTCACCGGCGAGGGCCAGCTGATGTTCCGCACCCTGCCGTTCGCCGCCTCGATCACCGTGCCCATGGCCGACCCCGATCCAGACGCGGGCGCCGATGCCGGGCTGCCGCCGCTCATGGCGGCGATGCAGCCGGTGACCATCACCTTCACCAACGTGCCGGCCGCCACCATCGATGGCCACATCCACGTCACCGCGGGCGGCGCTCCCTTCACGGCGGTGACGGTGGCGCCCGACGCCAACGGCAACGCCACCATCGTCACCGTCACCCCGGACACCAACTGGCCGGCCAACAGCACCATCCAGGTGACCGTCGACGCCACCGCGGCCGACGCGCTGGGCAGCACGACCGGCACCGCGGCGAGCGAGTCGTTCACCACGGGCAGCACCTAACGAGGCGGTGACCAGTGACTGCCAACAGCTTCGACTTCACCAGCGACAAGCGAAAGAGAGGCGCGATGATCCGGATTCGACGAGGCGCAATCGCCCTGGGACTGTCCGTGGCGCTGCTGCTGATCGCCGGCGGCGGCGCATGGGCGCAGGAGGTCACCGGCAAGATCATCGGACGGGTGACCGACAAGGACAGCGGCCAGCCGCTGGCCGGCGTCACCGTGATCGTCCAGGGCCCGCAGGGCGACGACGCCACGCTGACCGACGGCTCGGGTGACTACTACTTCTCGTCGCTGGCCCTCGGCACCTACGTGATTCGCTTCTACGTCGCCAGCTCGTCGACCAAGACCGAGCAGGGCGGCGTGGTGGTCTCGGCCGACAAGACGGTGCGGGTCAACGCCCGCATCGCCGGCCAGGCTGCCGCCGCGGCCGCCGAGGAGACCTACGTGATCGCCCGCCGGCCGCCCGCGATCGACGTGGGGTCGACCCGCCTGGGCCCCACCTTCGATTCGGCGTTCAACACCAACGTGCCGGTGGGCCGCACCTTCGGCGACCTGATCGAGAAGGCGCCCGGCGCCTTCATCGACAAGACCGGCAGCGTCTCGATCGGCGGCGCCACCGGCCTGGAAAACATCTACCTGGTCGACGGCCTCAACGTGACCGGCACCGAGTTCGGCAACATCAACAGCAACGCCCCGACCCTGGGCGGCGGCTCGAACTACCCGATCGAGTTCATCGACCAGATGTCGGTCAACACCGGCGGCTACAACGCCGAGTTCGGCGGCGCCATGGGCGGCGTGATCAACGCGGTCACCAAGTCCGGCACCAACGAGCTGCACGGCAGCGCCTTCACCTACTGGCAGCCCTACTTCCTGGCCGCCGAGCCCAAGAGCGTGGTGCGCCTGGGCAGCGCCATCGCCTCGCAGAGCAAGCCCGACTACGACACCACCATCGGCGCCGAGGTGGGCGGTCCGATCTTGAAGAACAAGCTGTTCTTCTGGGTCGGCTTCGCGCCGCGCTGGGAGGAGACCCACGTCTTCCGCTTCACCAATTCGCTGTCCCAGGGCCCGAACGGGGATCTGCTGCGCGGTCCAGAGGTCGACCGCCAGCGCATCACCGAGCCGCGCAGCAGCTACCACTACGGCCTGAAGCTGGACTTCGTGCCGGCCCCCGAGCACCGGTTGACCTTGTCCGCCTTCGGCTCGCCGTCGTCGGGCCAGGGCATGCGGTCGTTCCTGGGCGTCGAGGCCATCTCCGACCCGGCCTGGGCGCGTGAGACCGTCATCCGCAACTCCAATGACGTGTCGGCGCGCTGGATCTCCAAGCTGTTCGACCGCAAGTGGCAGATCGAGGCCAACGTCGGCTTGCACCGGGAGCACTTCAACAACTACTCGCCCAACCCGGCGCTGAACGCGCTCAACCAGCAGGAGTGGTGGGGCACCAACCTGTGGGACCGGGAACACATCCCGGGTTGTGAACCGATCGGCGGCTTTCAGCCTTGCCCGGTCGACAACTACCACAACGGCGGCTTCGGCCTGGCCAAGGAGTACGATGCCCTGCGCTGGACCGGTGAGCTCAAGTCGACCCACATCTTCAACGCCGGCGGCCACCATGAACTGAGGTACGGCGGTCACCTGGAGACCACCGACTTCAATCAGGACCGGTTCTATACCGGAGCTCTCGGGGAAAGAGGACTGGTTCGCCACTTCGTCAACAACGGCTACCTGGACGTCTGGAACTTCTTCTCGTTGTTGCCGGGCGAGCGCCCCGACCAGTTCCTCAGCAACACGGACGCTCTGCGGAATTCGCCCCGTTACCAGGACCACCTCAAGGCCGACGTCAGCAACTTCATCGGCGCGCTGTTCCTGCAGGACAGCTACTCGGTGCTGCCCAACCTGACCATCAACGCCGGCGCCCGCTACGAGCTGCAGCGGATGTACGACTCGCAAGGGTCCCAGTTCCTGAGCTTG
>Ga0207701_10005031_pt1 | contig 13301 bp, 6 predicted proteins | sample KBSSwiSSwithPhiX_FD_184294 | JGI IMG/M metagenome (GOLD analysis project Ga0207701, IMG submission 184294) | Switchgrass rhizosphere bulk soil microbial communities from Kellogg Biological Station, Michigan, USA, with PhiX - S5 (SPAdes) (version 2) | ecosystem: Environmental > Terrestrial > Soil... | reverse complement strand
CTGCGGGCCGAGGCCGACGCGCTGCGCGACGAGGTGCGCACCCTCACCCGTACCGTCCGGGAGGCCAACGCCCGGGAGCGCAAGGCCACCGACATGCTCGCCACCGAGAAGGGCCGGTTGCGGAAGAGGCGGAGGTCCAACATGGGATCGGCGCGTCGGATCTCCCAGGCCCGCTCTCCGTCGAGGCCCGTGATGGATCGCGCGGCGGCGCGCGCGGTCACGTAGCCGGCGACAGCGGCGTCCAGCGTGCCTTTCTCGCGAATCCAGCGCTCGCGCCACTGCCACGCGCGGGGGCTGTCGAGCAGCGCCAGCGACGCGAGGACCGCCTCGGGCACGCGATCGTACAGCTGCTCGCGCAGCGCCCACGCGGTCTCGTCGTCCAGCCCCTGCAGGCTGGCCGCCACCTCTGCGGGCGCGACCTCGGACAGCAGCTCGCGCAGCATCCACGCGGGCGGCGCCTCGGCGGCCTGCTCGTTCAGCGACATGGCGACCTCGTTGGGCGCGGCCTCGACCAGCGCGCGCCGCAGCCGCCACGACACGCCGTCGGACAGTCCGCGCAGCCCCCGCGCGATCACCCGCGGGACGCGCGCCGCCAGCGCGAGGCGCCGATCATCGACGCCGTGACCGGCGAGTCCGGCCAGCACGTACGCGGCCAGCGTCGGCTCGCGCTGCGCGCGATCGTCCACCCAGCCGAGGAACGCCGTCAGCGCGCTGTCGGCGTCGACGACGACAGCGCTCGTCGGCGTGTTCGTGGGGGCTCCGCCGCCAACCACGCGCGTCGCCTGCGCGCCCGCCAGCGCCGATGTCACGCCCTGGCTGCGCGCCTTCACGATCGTGTCGCAGACGCGCTCGACCAGCTGGTCCAGATCCGCGTCGGTATTGTCGACGACGACCCACCGCGCCGGATCGGCGGCGGCGAGCGCCAGATAGCCCTCGCGCAGGCGCTGTCCGAGGCCGCTCCCTGCCAGGCCCTTGCGTGACGCCGGGCGCTGCTCGCGCGCCATCAGCTTCGCGACCTTGCGCCGGCCGCGCGCCACCGACGGGTCGACGTCGACGAGCACGACCATGTCGGGCCACACGCCGCCCGCCGCGTCGTCGATGATGCTGCGGATCGTCGCCTCGGGGAGGCGGCGCACCTGGCGCGCCAGCACCTCGGCCGTGTACAGGTACCGATCGGTGATGACGATGTCGGCGCGCGACAGCGCCGGCACGACGACCTCCTCGGCCAGCTGGATCTCCCGCGCCACGTAGAGCAGCAGCTCGGCGCGCGGCACCAGCGCGAGGTTGCGCGCGTCCCGGCAGAGGTCGCGGATCGCCTGCGTCACCCGCGACGCGAACCAGCCGCCTTCGCGTGCGTGCTCCACGGTGAGGTCGCGCTCGCGCAGCGCCGTCGCGACCCGGTTGGACAGCGTCGTCTTGCCGCTGCCGTCAATTCCCTCGAACGCTATGAACATTCCCGCCGCCATCCTTCGTCCGTCCGTTCGTTCAGACCGTGCCCGGGGTGGGAGCGAAGTCGCTCGTGCCCGTCAACGTCGTCTCGGTATCGGTATCCCTGTCCGCCTCGACATCCACATCGCGTTCGACGTCGACCGCGATCGGCCGCACGAGCGCCTCGAGCTTGCGCGACATCGCCTCCATCCCCATCTTGAACTTCGAGAACCCGTGCGCGGGCTCCATGCCCTCGAGCGCCCGCGCGAGCCACAGGGGCCGCGCGCCCCAGTGCTTGATCTCGAGGATCCGCGCCGGTCCCGGGGCGATCACGTCCGCCGGGCTCGGCGCGACCTCGGCGCCGACCACGCCGATGATCTGCGGGCGACAGAAGGTCAGCCGCTCGTCCAGCGTGATGCGCAGCCGCCCCGACTCGGCCGTCATGGCCGCGCGCCGGTACCACGTCGTCAGGCGCGGCGCGATGGTCGGAATCGACAGCTCGCTCTGCAGCGTCGGGAGCGCCGACAGCGGCTCCATCGCCGCGAACGCCGGATCCCGCAGGCCGCGCCGCTCGATCAGCATTCGCAGCAGCGTCGGCGACGCCTGGATGCGCACCTTCGAGCGCGCCGTCCCGGTGTTCTGCTTCAGCTCGAGGCACGCCGCAGCCGAGAGCACCGGCGCGTCCTCCAGCGACGCGGCCATCGCGTATTCGCGCAACCTCAGCCGGCGCGCGATCGGCCCGTGGCACGATCGCAGGTAGAAGGAATCATCCGTGTCGAAATACGTCGTGCGCGTGTACGCGATCGGCCGCGCCTGATCGTAGGTTTCGACGGTCGCGTGCCTGCCGATCGCGGCGAAAAACCGCGTCACCTGCGCGCGTGTCAGGACAAACCGTTCCTCGTGCTCCACCGACTCGACGACCCCGCTCATGTCATCACCACCTGTGGAAGTCCCGCGTTCGAAGGCCCGGACCCGACAAATTGCAAGCAGGATGCCGGGCGGCAGGTGGTGCTGATGGACGTTCGATAGGGCCCCTGAAGGCATCCCTCTAAGGGGGGGTTACCGATACGTAATTGGCTGGACGAGCGCGGGTTACCGCGCGCGCATTCAGCGAACGACCAGCAGACGCTCGGCGAGCCCTGACGATCGTTCCAGCGGGCGCGCGATCGCCTGCTCGAGCAGCGCGCGGCGTCCGACGACGGTGATCGACTGCCGCACGCGCGTCACCGCGGTGTAGACGAGCTCGCGTGACAGCAGCGGCAGGTCGGCGTCAGGCAGGATCAGCGCCGCGTGATCCAGCTCGGAGCCCTGCGCCTTGTGCACGGTCGACGCGTACGCGACCGCCAGCGCGCCGTGCAACGCGGAGAGCGGGAAGGGCACCAGCGCGCCCGCGCGCGGAAAAACCGCGGCGGGCACGGGCGGCTCCCCATTGCCGGGAACGACCGACAGCACAACTCCCTGGTCGCCGTTGTAGAGACCGCGGTCGTAGTCGTTGCGCGTGATCATCACGGGGGTGCCCGGATGGATCTCGCCCGTCGCCGGCGCCGGGAGGCCGGCGTCCGCCGCCGCGCGCTGGACGAGATCCGCGTTGATGCGATCGGCGCCGCCGAACCCGCGGCGCGTGACCGTCAGCAAGCGCGACCGTTGCTGCTGCTCCAGGGCGGCCAGCACCGCGGCGGCGGCGCTGGGATCGAGCTCGTCGTCGTGACCGGGACGCAGCGGGAAGCTGTGCCGTGCGGCGTCCGCGCCCGGGCGTATCCAGGTCGCGTACCAGTGATCGATGAAGGCGGCGAGCGATCGGCGCGCCGACTGGGGTGTCGTCGCCTCCGGTTCCAGGCAGGCGAAGCCGGTGAAGGTCAGCTCGGCCGGCCGCCGCGCCGCGGGCGTACCGCGCGACCCGAGTCCGCCGGCGGCGATCGCCTGCGCGGCGTCCAGCACGGCCGCGCCCGCGGGATCGGCCGGATTCATGCGGTGACTCTTCGTCAGGCGAACGGTCGGGATGGTGCGCACGAGATCGCGAAACACGCTGCCGACCTCGACCGCGGGGAGCTGATCGCCGTCGCCGATCAGCACCAGGCGCGCGTCGGGCGCGAGCGCGCGCGACAGCTGTTCCATCAGCGCGAGGCCGACCATCGAGGCCTCGTCGACGATCACAGCGGCGTGGGGGAGGGGACGGTTCTCGTGGTGGCGGAATTCGCCGCCGCGCAGACGGACGGCGCCGCCCGACAAGCCGAGCAGCCGGTGGAGCGTGCCGGGAACCGGCGCGTCGGCGTCGCGCGCGAGCAGCTCGGCGATCCGGTTCGCGGCTTTGCCGGTGGGCGCCGCGATGGCGATGCGGTCGCTGCTGAGACCGTCGGCCAGCCACGCGCGAACGATGCCGCCGATCAGCGCCGTCTTGCCGGTGCCCGGGCCGCCCGTGACGGCGGTGAGCGGCCGGCGTCGGGCGGCGTCGATCGCGGCCGCTTGCTCGCTCGTCCATTTGCCGCCGGGCGCGGCCGGCAATGGGGCGCCGGCGGGGCTGTCCGCTTTCGACAGGCGCGCAGAGAGCGCGGCGGCCAGCCGCTGCTCGAGGCGCAGATCGCGCTCGTGATAAAGGAAGCCGCCGTCGACGATGAACGGCCGGTAGTCGCCCGGCCGCCCGACGAACGCCTCCAGCGCTGGCTGCGCGAGGCGCGCCTCGGCCAGCTTCACGGCGGCGGCGCGATCGGCCTCGGCGACGCCGAGCCGGGCCAGCCGCGCGCCGACGGTCGCGAGATCGAGGCGTGTCGCGCCGTCGCCGCGCGAATCCAGCGACGCGAGGACGACCAGCGCGAAGGCGCGTCGATCCGCGGGCGCGAGGTCGGGCCAGCCGCCGGCCTCGATCGCGAGGATCCGCGCGCCCTCGTCGATATCGGCGCCGGCCGGGACCAGGTCGCGCGCCCACGGCGGCGGCCAGGCGTGCGTGTCGGCGCTCATGTGGACTCTCCCGCCAGCGTGGGGGCGAGCTCGCGCTGCCATTCGACGATCCGCTCGAACGTCGGTCGGCCGCCGCGCACGGCTTCGGTCGACCGGCCGAGCCCACGGACGAAGACGTACAGCGTGCCGCCGAAGCGGGCTTCGTAGGCGGCGGCGTCCTCGATGCGCAGCATCCGCACCAGCGCCAGCGCGTACAGCCGTTCCTGCAGCGCGTAGTTCGCGGTGACGTGCGCCTCGATCGTGGCGGCGTCCCAGGCGGGCAGGCGATCGGTCTTCCAGTCGCCGAAGTACGACCGGCCCTCGTGCTCGAAGATCAGGTCGACGAAGCCTTTGACGAAGCCCCCGTCGGCGCCGCCGGCCTCTGCCGGGAACGGGAAGAGGAACTCCATCTCGCGCGCGGTGCGCGTCGCCTGCGCCAGGCCCGGCAGCACGCCGCCGACGACGGGCAGCGGGGCGGTCAGCGCGGCGTGGGCGAGATTCAGGGCCGGGAGGATCTCGTCCGGATCGCGCCCGTACCGCCGGAGCAGCGGCTCGCTCAGCGCGCGCACGTCGGCGCGCGCGCGCCAGGGTTCCAGCGCCGGCGTCTCGCGCAGCGTCTCGAGCGGCAGCACCTCCAGCAGCGCGTGCAAGAAGATCCCGGTGCCGGCGCCGCCGCGCAGCTCGCCTTCGCCGTGGTCGTGATCGTGCGTCGCCGTCGGTCCCGGCACCTCGTCGAGGATCTCCGACGGCGGGCGATACCCGCCGTGCGCCTGCTTGATGCGGCTGTACGAAGTCGTCACCGCGCCGGCGCGCGCCCGACGCAGCCCGGCCAGCGCCGCGTCGGGCTCGATCGGCGCGACGTGCGCGGGCTCGGGGCGCCAGTCGCTGAGGGCCCTCATCGTGGTCCCCCCGTCGTCGCCCGCGTTCGGATCGATATCGATCCGGTGCGGCGCGCGCAGGTGGCGCGTATCGGGTTCGTTCATCAGCTCGTGGATGCGCCGGTTCACGTGCCGGTAGCCGCCCGTCAGCTTCCACCGGTCTTCCTGGGGCGGACTGTCAAACGGCGACGGGTCGCTGTCGAGGACGTCGCCGGAGTAGGGGAGGTAAAGGCGCTTGCGTGCGCGCGTGAGGGCGACGTAGTAGAGGCGCTGGTCTTCGCCGTTTCGCTCCTTCTTGATGAGCTCCATGACTGCCGGCAGGCGCGGTTGCCCGGCCATCCGGCGGCGCTGGCCGGACTCGTCGATGAAGCTGCGTACGACATCTCGCCCGGCGACGTTGAAGCCGCCGTAGACGAAGACGACGTCGGCCTCCAGCCCCTTCGCCCGGTGCATCGTCATGATCTGGACGGCGTCGCGCTCGCCCTCGGCGCGCAGCGTGTTCCCTTCCTCGGGCTGCGGGACCGCCAGGCGCGCGACCAGGCCGGCGAGGCGCCGCGTGATGTCGCCCAGCGGACGCCGCGCGCGTGCGGCGTCCATGGCCAGGATCTCGAACAGCTGGCGAAAGTTGGTCAGCCGGCGCATCGCCTCGCCGGCGAACAGCTCGCGGCGCGCCAGGCCGTTCTCGTCGAGGATGCGGCCGAACAGCCCGGCGAGGTCGCCGCCTTCGGCGGCCGCGTGCCAGGCGAGCAGGCGATCGATCAGCGGTTGATCGGCGCCTGCCACCGCGTCGGGCAGATCCGCGAGTGACAGCCCGAAGAAGGGCGTCAGCCAGGCGCGGAGGCGCTTCGCGGGATCGCGCGGATCGGCGATCGCGCGCAACAGATCGCGAACCTGCCGGGCTTCGTCGGTCTCGTACAGGCCCTCCTGCACGGCCAGCACCGCGGGGATCCCCCGCGCGGCCAGCTTGTCGGCGACCTTCTCGGATTCCTTGCGCGTGCGGGTGAGGACGAAGATTTCGCGCGCGGTGGTGACGTCGGCGCGCTTCAGCAGGGCGTCGATCTCCTCGGCGATCGCGCGGGCGAGGCGATCGCGCACCACGCGCATCGGCAGCTTCTTCTCGTCGTCGGCCTGCACGCGCAGCAGCGTCAGCGGCCGCGCCTGATCGACTGATTCGCTCTCCTTGCCGCCGTAGCTGACCGGGTGGTCGTAGGTCATGCCCGTCGAGAAGAACGGATTGCGCGCCTCCTGGTCGAAGATCGCGTTGTAGGTGTCGATGACCGCCGGGGTCGAGCGGAAGTTCCGCTCGAGGTGGTGCACGCCGCCCAGCGCCTTCACCGCCGCGCGCGCGCCGTCGTACGTGCTGACGTCCGCGCCGCGGAAACCGTAGATCGACTGCTTGGGATCGCCGACCAGGTACAGCGGCCGCGCGTCCGGGCCGTCGAGGAAGATCGTGCGGAAGATCTGCCACTGCACCGGATCGGTGTCCTGAAACTCATCGATCACGGCCAGGCGAAATCGGCCGCGCAGCGTGGCTGTCAGCTCGGCGCCGCGTGGACCGCGCAGCGCTTCGTCGACGAGGATCAACATGTCGTCGAAGTCGAACAGCCCCGCGGCCCGCTTGCGCGCGCGCAGCCGGTCCTCGACCAGCGGACCGAATCGCTGCGCCACCGCGGAGGCCAGCGGGATCGCCACCTCGGCCAGCGCTTCGATGTGCGCGAGCAACGGCGCGACGCCAGGCTTCGCGCGCGCGCCGCCCAGGCGTTCTTCGTCGAGGATGAACTCGAAGACCTCCTTGCCCTTCACCAGGCGGTCGATCTCTGCGAGCAGCCAGGCGGGCTGGCCGTCGTCTGCGAACCGGCGGCAGGCCGCGTGCAACATCTCGATGCGCTGCACGACGTACGTGGCGCGCTTGATCGACCGGTTCGTGACGGCCGACGCCTCCTGGAGACCGCTGGCGGCGAATGCGCGGGCGGTCGCGCCGATGCGTTCCGGATCGTACGAGACCGCCCATTCACACCGGGCGCTCCGCGCCTTGTAGAGCAGGTCCTCGAGCGCGCGGACGTCGTTGCTCAGGAGCCAGGCTGCGAGCAACCCGGCGAGCTCGCCGTCGAGACGGCCGCGGATCACCTCGTCGAACGCGCCGGTGAAGGCGGTCCGGCTCTCGACCGCGTCCTGGGCGAGCAACCGGCCGCTCGCGAACGCGTGGTCGGTCAGGATGCGCTGGCAGAAGGCGTGGATCGTGGAGATCGGCGCGACGTCCAGGCCGCGCGTCGCCGCCTCCAGCCGCTCGCGCGCGGCCGCGTCGATCGTCCAGACATGCGGGCCGACCGGCTCGTCGGTCGGCGGGTCGGGCTGCAGCACCTTGCGGATCAAGCCGCGGATGCGTCGGATCAGCTCGGCAGCGGCCCGCTCGCTGAACGTCACGACGAGGATCTCGTCGATGCGCGCCTCGCCGCGCACCAGGCGATCCACGACCAGGTGCTCGATCAGATAGGTCTTGCCGGTGCCGGCCGACGCTTCGATCACCGCCGGTCGGTCGTGCGGCAGCTCGACGAGTTCGGCCGGGAAGGGATAGACGTAGGGGGCCGTCACCGGACCTCCTGCATCGAATCGAAGTAGGCCTGGAAGCGCCGGGCGACATGGGCGTCCGCGTCGCGCTCGGTCGGCACGGGGTAGCGGCGCGCGTCCGCAACAGGCCCCCGGTCGGAGCTGAGACGGGAGAAGCCGTCGTCGCGCACCAGCATGATCGCCTGCGGCAGCGTCATCGCTTCTTCCTTGCGCTGGCGGCGCCACCACGTGAAGACGCCCTCGCAGGGAAGGAAGTAGGCATGCACGCCGCCCAGCAGCTCGCCGGCCAGCGCGGTGAGCAGCGCCAGCGCGTCGGCTTGCGCGAACGGCGCGAACACCGCCCGCCTGACCTGGGTCGTGCCGTCGCGATTGGCCCCGAGCACCAGCGACACGAGAGGCCGGTCGGCACCGGGCCCCGCCGCCGCGAGCGCGAGGTGCGTCAGCCACGGGCGCAGACGATCGCGCTCGGCGTCCTCCATTCGCGAGCGCGCGCTGATCAGCGTCAGCGCGATCGTCTCGCCATCGACGCGCGTCACCGGCTCGCTCTGGCCGAACAGCGACACGACGCGCGGACCATCGGGCAGCGGGACGGTCAGCGGGATCGCCGGGACGATCTTGATGTCGGGGCGGTGCTCCGGCGCGGCGCCGTACCAGTTCGACGCGAGCCCGGTCGGCAGCCGCCCGTTCAGCGCCGTCCGCAGCCCTTCGCGCCACGATTTGAGAAACGTCACGTGCTGCGCGCGGACGACCTGACCGAACAACCCCGACGGCAGCGTCCCGTCCAGCCGCAGCCGCGCGACCGCCTCGTCGTACCGTTCCGCGAGCGCGGCGTCGTCGGTGGCGCCCGCGTCGATCGCGCGGCCGAAGATCTCGCGCAGCAGGGGCAGGGTCTGGACCCGGACGTCACCCAGGTTCTCGCGCTCGCGCAGCGCGGCTTCGGCCTCGTCGTCCGCGTCGTCATCGTCGCGCATCGGCAGCAGCACGCGCACCGATCCCTGCAGGGGGCACTCGAGAAAGCGGCGCAGGTCGGCGAGCGTCAGAGCGTCGATCGCGCGGCGGGGCGCGTCCCGCCGCGCGGCGAGCGGAATCCGCCCGAGGGGCGCCGCCATCGCGTCCCAGGCCGCGGGGGCCAGCGCGGCGCTCAGCGCGCCCGCATCGGGCAGCTGGATGACGCCGGCCGCGGTCCGCAAGGTTTGCCCGAGCGCGACGGCCTGGCGCTCGCGCGCCGCCGCCGGGATCACGGCGCAGGCATCGTCGTCCTCGTGCCGCGCGAGCGGCGGGCTCTCGCGCGTGATCGCCGTGAGGACGCCGTCGCCCGTCGGACCCGACCCGAGCACATCGCGCAGCGCGAGCAGCGTCGACGACGGATCCTTCTTCTCACCGGTGATCGCGTCGCGGCCAACGTACGACAGCCGCAGCCGCTCGCGCGCCGACAGCAGCGTCTCGAGAAACAGGTACTCGTCCTGCTCGCGCGGCGTCACGTCGCCGGGCTGCGGGGCGGCCGCGCGCAGGTCCAGCGCGCTGAACCCCTGCGCCGACGGAAACACTCTTTCGTCCAGGCCGACGACGAAGACGGTGCGAAAGGTCAGCGCCCGCAGCGGGGCCAGGCTGGCGACGGTCACCCCGCGCGGCGGCCGGCCGTGGCGGCGCGCGGTGCCGAGGCGCGCGCGCACCAGCTCGGCGGCGACGGCGTAGCCGACCTCGAGATCGGGCGGCGCGGTCTCGGCGATCCGCTCCAGCACGGCGAAGCAGTCGCGGAGAGACGCCTCCTCTTCGGGACCTTCGGGGCGGACCGTCTGCGCCAGCGTTCGTTGCAGCAGCGCCATGAATCCGGCGAGCGGCGCGTTCATCGCGCGCGCACCGCGGGCGAAGGCGATCAGCTCCCGCGCGATCACACCCAGGGCGCGGGCGGCCGGCTCGGCGCCGGCGGGCAGCTCGGCGGCCAGCACGCTGGACTGGCCGTCCGTGAACCCGCGCCGTTCACCGCTGCGCGGACCGGACAGGAACGCGCCCAGCGCGAGCCGGCGCAGCCCCTGATCCCAGCTGACGCGGTCCTCATCGGCGTAGCTCTCGGCGACGTCGGTGCCGTCGGCGCCGCGCACGATGCCCAGCTCCTCGCACAGCGCGAGGAAGAGCTGCGGGTCGACCTCGGGAAAGCGCCGCGCCACCGTCGGGTGCATCGCCAGCGGCAGCAGGTCGCGCCGGCCCAGCGGCCCGGTCGGCAGCGCCAGCAACAGCTCGACCGCCTCCACGATGTGCCCCTCGGCAGGCGAGGGGAGGTCGAGCACCGTGTGCGGCAGCTCGGACGCCGACGCGAACACCTCGCGGGCCAGCGGCAGGTACGTCTCGGCCGACGCCGGCGGGACGACGACCGCGAAGTCGTCGAAGCGCATCGTCGGATCGCGCCGCACCAGCGCCCAGATCTCGGCGGCGACGGACTCGAGCTCGCGGCGCGGATCGGGCGCGGCGACGATCCTCAAGCTGTCGTCGTCGTGCGGCGCCGGTGCGTCGCGGCGGCGCGGGGCGCGGTCCAAAACCTCGCGCTGCAATGTCGCGAGCAGCGTCGGTGACGGCACGTTCGCCGTCGGATCCTCGAAGCGCTCGCGAAAGTTGCAGTCAGAAAGATCGTTGTACAGCCGGATGCTGTCGCGTCCGGGGCGACCCCACAGCGCGAGCAGCGGGTTCTCGTCGGCGGCCGGCCCGGGCGCGTCGGGCGCCGCCGCGTCGTCGCCGAGCGCGAGCGCGAGCTGCCGCGACGACGCGCGCCGCTTCGGCGGTGACCGCCGCACGGGCTGCAGGTCCTCCCACAGCTCGCGGCACGGGTTCAACGTGTACACGAACAGCGACGTCACCCGCGCCAGCGCCTCGAAGATCGATCGATAGAGGCGCGCGACGAACGAGACGCCGAACACGTGCGCCGGGCCGGGCACGCGCAGCTCGGCCGGCGGCGTGCGCGCGAAGAACGCGGGCAGCGTCGCGCTGTCCCCGTCGGAGAAGCGGCCGCCGCGCCCGAACAGCGCCTGCCAGAGCGCGCGCTGCCATCTCTGCAGAGGCTCGTTCCAGCCCGCGATGAGGCTGCCCTTCTGCCAGGCGGCCAGCATGTCCGGGCGCGAGTACGCGTACTCGTCGAACAGCTCGGCCAGCTGCCCGGCCAGCTGCGCGCGCCGTCGGTCCAGCGCCGTCCGGTCGGCGTCACCGGGCTCCAGGTAGCTGCGCACCGGCGCCAGGTCGCGCGCCGTCAGGCGCTCGTCGTCGTGGAACAGCGCCAGCAGCGCGCCTTCCAGCACGTCGCGATCGACGATCCGCAGATCGGGCGCGCTCGCCTTCGCGACGTCACGCAGGAACGCGCGCAGGAACCCGGTCTTGATGTGGGCGGCGATGCCGCGCCGGCGCGCGAGGCCCTGCGCGACGTAGTTCGCGACGAACGCGTTCGGCACCAGCAGGTGAATCGGTTCGTACAGCGTGACCTGCGTCGCCGTCACGTTCTCCGCCAGCACGTCCAGCAGCGGCTCGGTGCGGTTCGAATAGCAAAGGTCGATCACGGGGGCGTTTCCGGAGGACGGAGGTTCGATCGACAGCTTGCCTCAATCCGCGTTCGCCCGCTGTACACTCTTCGCCATGGTCGGACGAAAAGAGATCGCGCTGGGTGTGGTGCTGTTCGCGGCGACGACGGGTGCGTGCAAGAAGGACGACGGCGGTCTCGTCGGCCCCGGTCTGCCCATCACGGTGTTCACGCACAACCTTTATCTGGGCAGCGACACGAACGCGCTGGTGACGATTCCCTCGCCGGCGGCGGTCCCCGACGAGACCGCGACGATGTGGGCGCACGTGCAGGCGTCGAACTTTCCGGAGCGCGCGAAGGTCCTCGCCGATCAGATCGTCGCCGCCGCGCCGGATCTCGTCGCGCTGCAGGAGGTGACGCTGTATCGCCAGCAGATCCCCAGCGACTACCAGCCAGGCGACTCCGTGCCGAATGCGACCGACGTCGTGCTCGACTTCCTCACGATCCTGATGGCGGAGATCGACGCCCGCGGCGGCGGCTACCGCGTGGTGGGCGAGGCGCCCAACGTGGACGGCGAGGTGCCGGTCTCGGACGGCGCCGGCGGCGTGTTCGATCTGCGACTGACCGACCGCGACGTGATCCTCGCGCGCGACTCGGTGCAGACGTCGAACTTCGTGGCGCAGAACTTCGATAACAAGTTCTCGTTCATCGCCGGCGGCTCGGGCGGGGTTCCGCTCGCGCTGACGCGCGGGTTCAGCCACGTGGACGCGGTCGTCGGCGACGCCCACTTCACCTTCGCCAACACGCACCTCGAGATCCAGCTCCTGCAGGCGACGCAGATCGCGCAGGCGACCGAGCTGGTGGCCGGGCTGCGGTCCACGCCCGATCCGGTTCTGCTGCTCGGCGATTTCAACAGCGCGCCGGGGATGAGCTCGTACCCGTTGCTCACCACGACGTACAACGACGCCTTCGACCACACCATGACCGACGGGCCCGGCGACACCTGCTGCCAGGCCGAGGACCTCAGGAACGCCGACTCGACCGCGGGCGAGCGCATCGATCTGGTGCTCTACCGCGGGCGCTTTCGCGTCAACGACGTGACGGTGCCGGGGACGGATCCCGCGACGGGGCGCACGCCGGACGGGCTGTGGCCGTCCGACCACTTCGGCGTACTCGCGCACGTCGAGCTGGTGCCCTGAAACGCTACGTTTCTCGAAGGTTCTCGACGGGCGGCCGCCTCGCCATCAGCTAAAATCTTTCGTCGTGGGGGATTTCACGATCCTGCTCGTCGAGGATGACTTCGACGTGCGGGAAGCCCTCGCCGAGACACTTCGCGACGAGGGGTACCATGTCGAATGCGCCATCGATGGCGAGCAGGCGCTCGACTACCTGCGCGGCGGTGGGAAGCCCGGCCTCATCCTGCTCGACCTCATGATGCCGCGCATGAGCGGGTCCGAGTTCCGCATGGTCCAGAAGGTCGACCCGCAGCTGTGCGGCGTCCCGGTCGTTCTGCTGAGCGCGGACGGACGCATGGAAGAGAAGGCGCGCGCGCTCGAGACCGACGGCGCGATCAAGAAGCCGATCGACATCGACGAGCTGCTGCAGACGATCCAGCGCTTCGATGTGAGAACCGCGTGAGTGCCTCTCAATAGAACACACGCATGAACCAGCGCAGCAGGCGCTGCGTGCGGCTCTTGTAGGGGAACGTCAGCTCGCGGTCGAGCAGCGGGGACAGCCACCCGAGCAGCGGGGCGTCCTCGACGATGGTTTCGACGCGGCAGAACTGGCGCAGGCCTTCCGGCCCGTGGCGGAAGCCCGTGCCGCTCGCCCTCACGCCGCCCAGCGGCGCCTCGAAGATGAAGTAGTTCATCAGCGCGTCGTTGATGCAGACGCTGCCCGCTTGCAGGCGGCGCGCGAGCGCGGACGCGCGCGCGGCGTCGCGCGACCAGACGCTGCCCGAGAGCCCCATCGGCGTGTCGTTCGCCACGCGC
>Ga0207701_10005030_pt1 | contig 13303 bp, 13 predicted proteins | sample KBSSwiSSwithPhiX_FD_184294 | JGI IMG/M metagenome (GOLD analysis project Ga0207701, IMG submission 184294) | Switchgrass rhizosphere bulk soil microbial communities from Kellogg Biological Station, Michigan, USA, with PhiX - S5 (SPAdes) (version 2) | ecosystem: Environmental > Terrestrial >... | reverse complement strand
CGAACGAATTCTCGAGCTTCACGACGTCGTTCTTGTGGAGCGATGAGAAGGGTGTCGTGACCTCGATGTCGTGATTCAAGCCGAGCGAGAGTGCGTGGCCGAGCGCGGCAAAGAATTCCGGCGTCGCATCGGGGAACGGATTGTTTGATAGCGTCGCTAGCGCGATCCGATGGACGGAATGGCGTGCGCAATGGATGGCGGCCTTGCTGATCAGCATGACGTTTCGGCCGGCAAGGTAGACGTCCTCGTCGGGCGTGTCGAACGCGGGTGGGTTTCCTGTGATCGCCCAGTGCGTGGCAGGGTAGAGGTCACGCGCAGGAAACGTCAGACGCGCGATCGGACTCACGCCATCAAACGCCGGTGTGGCCAGCAGGCTGTCAACCGCTTCGAGTTCCTGCGCTTCCCACGCCAGGCCACAACTCACGTAGATCGGGTGCACGCGCCCGTTCCGCGCTTCGGCCGCGGCGAGGACGGCGCTGTCGAGTCCGGCGGAGAACAGCACGGCGGTAGCCATCACTAGTCCTTGGTTCTTCGGCCTTGGTTCTTGGTCCGTCCTTCGTCCTTGATCCGTCATTGGTTCCTGGTCCTATCGTCCGGAGCCGTTGTCCCCGCAGCAGGGGACCATGGACAAAGGACCAGGGACGGACAAAGCACCAAGCACCAAGGACCAGGGACTAACATTACAGGTCTATGTACTCGGTAACCAAGCGGATCGAGTTCTGCTACGGCCATCGCCTGATGAATTACGACGGCGTGTGTCGATACCCCCACGGCCACAACGCCGTCGTCGAGATCGACATCCACGCCGAGCAGCTCGACGCGCGCAACATGGTGGCGGACTTCGGGGAGATCAAGACGATCGTCAAGGGTTGGATCGACCGCGAGCTCGATCACAAGATGATCCTGCGCAAGGACGACCCGCTTGCCGCCGCGCTGCAGAAGATGGGCGACCCGGTCTATCTGCTCGACAGCAATCCCACCGCTGAGCGCATTGCGCAGCTCATTTTCGACAAATCGCGTGAGCACGGGCTTCCCGTGGCGCGCGTCACGGTGTGGGAAACGCCGACCTCGTGGGCGACCTACACCGCCTGATCGCATTCGATCTCGACGGCACGATCGTCGATTCGCGCCGCGACCTCGCGGATTCCGCCAACGAACTGATCACCGAGCTGGGCGGCACAGCGCTGTCCGAGGAAGAGATCGGGCGGATGGTCGGGGAAGGTGCGGCCGTGCTGATCAGACGCGCACTCAAGGCGGCGCGTGTGACCGACCGGGGAGAAGCGCTCGCGAGGTTTCTTCAGATCTATGACACTCGACTGCTGCTTCACACGCGTGTGTACGACGGGATGGTTGACGTCGTGCGATTCGCACGAACGCTGGGGCATGTGGCGGTGTTGACTAACAAGCCGAAGGCACCGAGCGAACGGATCCTCGAGGGGCTCGGGATCGCGGATCTGTTTGACCAGGTGGTTGGCGGCGACGGGCCGCTTGGCCGGAAGCCGGAGCCGGATGCGCTTCAGGCCCTGATGCGCGATTTCGGAGCGACTCAGCAGACCACGCTGCTGGTGGGGGATTCAGCGATCGATCACGAGACCGCGATCCGCGCGGGCGTGCGCTGCTATCTCGTGTCGTTCGGCTTCGGCTATCAGCATGTTTCGAGAGACAGGTTGCGCGCTGATGATGGCGTTGCTGCTGATGCTGGTGAGTTGCGGGAACTGATTGCGAAGTTCGGGAGCTAACGGAGGTTACGGAGGGGACGGTTTCACAGGAGGCACGGAGTCACGGAGACGCACAGAGTTTTGACTTTTGGAGTCACGCCCGCGGATTCCAAGTAGCCGTTCGATTGGCCGCCGAAGGCGGCTGTCGGCGTGCGTCGCACGCCGACCAATCGAACGGCTCTCCGTTCGTCTCCGTTCCTCTGTGGCTCCTGTAAAACCGTTTCCTCCGAAATCTCCGTTACCTCGAAGGCTTCTCGAGCGCCGGCAGATCGCCGTCAGCGTGCTCGGGATCACGGGCGGCGGCGCGTTCCTCGACAATGATTTCGAGCGCCTTACGCTTGTCCTCCTGGAGCAGGTCATAGACCGCGCCGGCGGCGGCGGATCCGACACCTCCCGCACCTCCCGTTCGACGACGGCCGATGCTGAAGAACACGGCAACCACGGCAATCATCACGACCAGCCAGGTCGCGGCTTCAATCATTGCGTTGAGGCGGCTACTTGGTCCGCGCGAACGGGAGTTCGTAGGAGAAATAGCCGAACACGCCTGTGTCCGTGCTGCCCGATGAGAACGAGACCGGGATGCCGACGCCCACGATCGTCTGCGCCTCGCCCGTATTCCATCCGGTTCTGAAACCGGGAATAACAGTCGTCGCGTAGTGGCGATCAGTTGTTGCGCCTGCGATCTCCTCCGGCCACGCGAACATACTCTCCAGCATCACGTTGAACATCGGCCGCACACGCCAGATGCCGCTGGCGGCAACTCGCGGTGTCAGCAGGTTGTAGGTCCCCGACGCTCCCTCTGCTGAAGGCAGGGAGGTGAAGCCTGCGTTCCAGTGAAGGTAAAGGTCGCGAAACTGCTTGCTGAGCGGTAGATTGACGTCCCAGCCCATACTGCCGTTACCGCGCCCGCGAATGGCATTGCCCGTCGGCAGCACCAGTGAAACCCGCGGTGAAAACGCCGGCCGGCGAGCCGATTCATCCCAGACCTGGAATCGATAATTGAGCAGCACGTCTCCGACGCCGGCGGTTCGATCGGCGCGTGCAAGCGCCACCGTGTAGGAAAACTGATGCGCGTGAATGCGGATCGGCCACTCCTGCGTGAACGATGACACCCACGAACCGTCGCCTGGCGCATAAATTCCGAAAATGTTCTGCACGACGCCCCGTTCCTGGTTGAACGCCTCTTCGACGAAGAACGAGTTGTCGGTGATCTCCCAGGGGCGGGAACTGCCAGTGGCCGGCTGGCCTGGCTCGAGCGGAGTCGAAGAATCCTGCGCGAACGCGCTGCTCCCCAGCGCAAGAAAGATCAGCAGACGTGCAACGTTGACCAGCAGCTTCGAAGCGGCGCGAGTACCGATCGTGATCTGCCGGTCATCCTTGCCACGCACGCGAACGCTGTCCGACGCTGGGTCGCGCTCTTCGACTTCAATCGATTCGCCAGGCTTGAGATTGTTCTGTTCGATGAACCGCAGGAACACCCGGTCCTGATCGATGACGCGGCTCACAATCACCGGCGTCCGCAGCGGGCACGTGAGAAGGCTCTGCGCGTCCTGCTGCTTGATGTGTCCCTCGGAATTCGGAATCGGATCGCCATGCGGATCAGCTTCCGGACGGCCGAGCATCTCGTCGATCCGTTCGATGAGCCGATCGCTCACGACATGCTCGAGCTGCTCAGCTTCGTCGTGGACTTCGTCCCAGGCGTACCCCATGAAACGAACGAGGAAGAGCTCGATCAGCCGATGACGCCGCAGAACGAGCGCGGCAAGCCGCTCGCCCGCAGGCGTGAGTGTCACCCCTGTGTACGGCTCGTATTCCACGAGGCCCGACTCGGCGAGCGTCTTCACCATCGTCGTCGCGGTGCCCGGCGTGACGCCAAGCGAGGCCGCGAGCTGGCCCATCGGCAGCAGCCGGTGAGGGGCTTTTAGCCCGGCTGCGCCGGAATAAATAGCCTTGAGGTAGTTCTCAACCGTGCTCGAGGGGAGCATCTTGAAAACTAGTGTATCCGAGTTTTGCATGGGCTGAACTTGACTTTTTTACGCTCAGATATTAAATTTTGAATAGTCAAAATGACGGTGAGCAGAAGGACATGGCTCCAGACTGTGGGCGCGAGTTCCGTGCTTGCCGCGGCGGTCGGACGTGTGCGTGGGCAGACGCCCCAGTCGTATCCGACGGCTCACGACAACCACTCGATGGGGCTCGTCGGACGAGTGACCAGCGACCAGCTGTCGCCGACGCGGTATCTCAGGACCTGGAACTTCTCGGACCTCGACCCGGAGCAGCGGGCGAAGTACTACCGCGAGACGAAGCGGCCCGACGGAACGATGCTGCGGGAGTACGAGATCTACGCAGTCGATCGAGAGATCGAGATCGCCCCGGGACTCTTCTTTCCTGCGTGGACCTACAACGGGCAGGTTCCGGGGCCGACGATCCGCGCGACTGAGGGTGATCGGGTCAAAGTCACGTTCAGGAATGCCGGGTCACATCCGCACACGATGCACTTTCATGGCTGGCATGCGCCGGAGATGGATGGCGCGCTCCACGGTCAGGAAGTGCAGCCGGGCACAACGTTTGTCTACGAGTTCGATGCGGATCCGTTCGGGCTGCACCTGTATCACTGCCACACCGTTCCGCTGAAACGGCATATTCACAAAGGCCTCTACGGTGCTTTCATCATCGATCCCCGCCAGCGCCGCCCGCCGGCGGACGAACTGGTGATGGTGATGAACGCGTTCGATACGAACTTCGACGCGGACAACGAGGTCTACGCCGTCAACACCATCGCGAACGCGTACATGCAGGAGCCGATACGCGTGAAGGTCGGCCGGCTCACCCGTATCTATCTGATCAACGTCACCGAGTTCGATCTCCTGAACAGCCTGCACCTGCACGGGATGTTCTTCGACGTGTTCCGCACCGGCACGTCGCTGACGCCAGGCGAGAAGACCGACACGTTGATGCTGTGTCAGGGCGAACGCGCGATTCTCGAAACTACGTTCCGGTATCCCGGCGACTTCATGTTCCACGCGCACCAGACCGAGTTCGCGGAACTTGGCTGGATGGGGCTGTTCAGGGCGGTGGACAGTGACACTTAAAGGGTTGGCGGCTGCGTTGATTCCGCTCGTGCTGCTGGGGGCACTGATTGCGGCCATCGTGTGGTCGAAGCCGGCGGACGCCGTCCGCGGCGTCAACGTGCCGCCCGTCGAGCGGCTGACTTTTCAGCGCGTCACCCTCGAGCCAGGTGCGATTGTCGCGACGGTGATGAATGACGGTCCAGACGACCTGACGATCGCGCAGATCCAGGTTGACGACGCGTTCTGGACGTTCACAGCGGACAAAGGTCAGGCCCTCAGCCACCTCGGACGGACGACCCTGAGGATTCCGTACCCCTGGGTCGAAGGCGACGCACACCAGGTGCGCGTTCTCACTTCCACCGGTGCGGCATTCGCGCACGAGATCCCCGTAGCGGTGGCGACGCCGACGGCGACGTCCAAGTTTCTCGGGGTGTTCACCCTGATTGGCCTGTATGTGGGCGTCCTGCCGGTGGCGATCGGGTTGCTCTGGTTCCCCTTTCTCTCGAGGCTGTCCTCGCGAAGCATGGATTTCCTGCTGGCGCTGACCATCGGCCTCCTGCTGTTCCTGCTGGTCGACGGCGCCGAAGAAGGATTCGAGGCGTCGCAAGCACTGCCCGGTTCGTTCCAGGGTGGCGTCCTGTTCGTGCTGGCTGCTGGCGCAGCGTACATGGTGCTCGAGTGGGTCGGTGACGTTCTGAAGAAGCGGCGCGGGAGTGCCCCTTCGACGTCGCTCAAGTCAAGCGGCGGATGGGTCCTGGCGCTGTTGATTGCCGTCGGCATCGGGCTGCACAACTTCGGTGAAGGGTTGGCCATCGGATCGGCGTTCTCGCTCGGCGAGGCGACGCTCGGCGCGCTGCTGATCATCGGCTTCGCGTTGCACAACACCACGGAAGGGCTTGCTATCGTTGCGCCGTTGGCACGGGAGAAGCAAAAAGTCGGACTCGGAGATTTGATGAAGCTCGGCCTGATTGGTGGCGCGCCGACGATTGCCGGCGCGTGGCTTGGCGGTCTGGTGTATTCGCCGATCTGGTCGGTGCTGTTCCTCGCGGTCGGCGTCGGCGCGATCGCGCAGGTGACGCGTCAGATCGCGAAGCAGGTCGGGAAGGAAGCCGAACGCGGCCGGGCGTTTACGTCGACGCCGGTGCTCGCCGGGCTTCTCGCGGGGTTTGCGGTCATGTACGTGACGGGGATGCTGGTCGGATGAGTATCTGGGGATATCGGGTGTCCGTGAAGTGGATCACGATTACCGTCGTGGTGATGATGCTCGGCGCGCTGGCGGCAGCGCTCGCCCGTCCCGCGCCGCGTGAGGTCACGCTGGTCGCGCGCGGGATGACGTTCTATCTCGAGAACGGCGATCTCCCCAACCCGACGCTGACCTTCAAGGCCGGCGATCGCGTCCGCATCGTCTTCAAGAACCAGGACCGCGGCATTCAGCACAACTTCGCTGTGCCGTCTTTCAAGGCGGAGCTGGATCCGATCGGGTGGAATCAATCATCGGACGTCGTGTTCGACGTTCCCGAGAATGCCGGCACCTACGAATACTGGTGCCGCCCGCACATGATGATGATGCGCGGGCAGATCATTGTTCAGGAATAGTGATATCTGGTTAGTGATTGAAACTGCGCCAGGCCATCTCCACGGCTGAAGGCAAGCAGCGGTACGTCCGCCGGCTGTTTGCAACCATCGCCGACCGCTACGACTTCATCACCGGATTCCTCTCATATGGTCAGGATCGACGCTGGAAGCGGCGCCTGATTCAGCTCGCCGATCTGCAGCCTGAGGATCGCCTTCTCGATCTCGCGTGCGGCACAGGCGACATTGTGTTCGCGGGGGCCCAGAGCGTTGAGCGAGCCGTTGGCCTCGACGTCACGCACCGGATGCTGCAGTTGGCTCGGCAACGTTCTGGTCCGGCTAAAGGCGGACACTACGTACCCGGTGTCGCAGGGCACCCGTGTAATCCACGGTTCGTCACCGGCGACATGCTGGCGCTGCCGTTTCCGGACCGATCGTTCACGGTTGTGACGATTGGCTACGGCCTTCGAAACGTCCCCGATTTGACGCACTCGCTCGAAGAGATCCGCCGCGTCCTCGCGCCTCACGGCCGCGTGCTGTCGCTGGACTTCAATCGCCCGTCGAATCCGATCGTCCGCGCTGCGTATCTGATCTATCTGACGATCGTCGGCTCAGCCCTTGGCTTTGTGCTGCACGGCGATCCGAACACCTATCGCTACATCCCCGAATCGATTCGCAACTATCCGGGAGCCGCCGGCGTGGCATTCATGATGAAGCAGTCAGGCTTTACAGACGTGCGCGTGATTCGTGTCCTCGGTGGACTGATGGCGATTCATACTGCGAGCGTGCCCGCTTCGTAGTAGGGCACCCCGGCGCCCTACGCCAAGGACTAAACCAGCCAGGGCTCCAGCACCTGCATCAGGAACTCGAGCACATCGTCGTCGGTCAGCTCGGACGGTAGTGCGCCAGCTTTGATCGGCCGCTCTTCGTCGAGTCGCCGTGAGCCGCGCGATTGGGTGATGCGGCCGACGACCTGTGGACGTTCGCCGCTGGTATCGAGCGCCAGTTCAACAAAGTCGCCCCGGCCGCGATCGTTGGTGAGCCGCACGCTGTCGCCTGGCGTGGATGCGGTAAATGCGTATCCCTCGACCTTCAGGACGTTCGCAAGCTGCTGCACGAGCGGCGTCGCCACGACTTCGAGAAACACCTTGTAGTCGCGCGTCGCTTCATCCGTTTGTTGCCGCCGCTCCTGCGCCCGGCTACGTGCCGCCGCGACGCCTTGCTGCACGCGCTTTCTGACCTGCGAAACTTCCATTCCTGAATCCCGATCCCTGGTCCCTGGACCAGCCCTTGGGCCTTGGGCCTGAGCCCCTGGGCCTTCCGATTTATGTCACACCGCGCTGCCTCAACTTTCCAATCTCGGCAGCGCTCAGTCCGAGCTCGCCCAGCACAGTATCAGTGTGCTGCCCCAAAGTGGGCGGCGCGGTCCGAATGGAAGCGGGGGTGTCCGACAGCTTGATGGGCGTGCCCAGAACCTTCATCGGCCCGAGGACAGCGTGCTCAACCGCTTCAACCATCCGACGCGCGGCTACTTGCGGATCCGAAAGCGCCTCGGGCACGCTGCGTACGGCGCCGCACGGAACACCGGCGGTGGCGAATTCGCGGAGCCACCCGTCCCTCGTGCGTTCGCGCATCACCGGCTCGAGCAGCTCTTTCAGCGCCGCTTCGTTTCGGACGCGCGCTGGATTCGTGGAAAAGCGATCGTCGGCCAGCAAGTGTTGCAGACCGGTGGCGGCGCAGAACCGTTGAAACTGCTCGTCGTTTCCAACCGCAAGGAAGAGCTCGCCGTCCGATGCCGCGAACGTGTCATACGGCGCGATCGTCGCGTGACGGTTGCCGACCCGCCGCGATTCGGCGCCGGTCGTCAGATAGATCGACGCGTGGTAACTCAGCAACGAGATCACACCGTCCAACATACTGATGTCGATGTGTTGCCCGCGTCCGCTGCGCTCGCGCGCGAAGAGGGCGAGGAGGATGCCCTGAACGGCCAGCAGGCCAGCAACCATGTCGGTGACCGCGACGCCTACGCGGAAAGCGCGGCCATCGGCATCGCCGGTCACACTCATCAGGCCGCCCTCTGCCTGGATCACGGCGTCGTATCCCGCCTGATCGCGACGCGGGCCGTCCTGGCCGAAGCCGGAGATCGAGCAAAAGACGAGGCGCGGGTGACGCGCCGCGAGCGTCGAATAATCGAGCCCAAGCCGAGCCATAGCGCCGGGTCGGAAGTTTTCGACGACGACATCGGACTTGCTGATCAGCTTCGCCAGGATCTCGCGACCTTCCGTGTTTTTGAAGTCCAGCGTCAGGCTTTCCTTATTGCGGTTGATGCTGAGGAAGTACGCCGTTTCCTTGCCGACGAAGGGCGGTCCCCAGGCGCGGGTGTCGTCGCCGTGGACGGGGTGCTCGACCTTGATGACGCGGGCGCCCATGTCGGCCAGCAGCATCGTGCAATAGGGGCCGGAGAGCACCCGGGTCAGATCAACAATGGTGAGGCCGGCGAGCGGCCCGGGTCCGAGCATTGGCACATGTTAGCCGTAGCGTAGTGTCCGGCCTGAGCCGGACCTGCATGGGGAACCGAGCGTGACTAGACACATTCTGATCTTGCTCTTCGTTGCGGCGGCTGTGCCCACCTTCGCGCAGCAGCCGTCAGCGCCCACCGAGCCGGTGGTCGTGACGACAGGCGAGGGTCTCGTGCAGGCGGTGCCCGACCGAGCCTGGATCAACATCAGCGCCGAATCGAGGGCTGCAACCGCGCGTGAGGCGCAGAAGCGAAACACGGACGCGATGACGCCGGTGCTTTCGAAGTTGAAGTCCTCCGGCATTGCGGCGGATGCGATTCGCACGATCGCCTACGACGTGCAGTACGAATGGGACTTCGTCAACGGCAAGCGTGTCGGCAAGGGCTATGTGGCGCGAAACACCGTCGAGGTGCGTGTCGACAGCGTGGATCGCGTTGGTGAGTACCTGGAGATGGCCGTCGCGTCTGGTGCGACATCCCTTGGTGGCGTGCGATTCGACCTGAAAGATCGCGCCAAGCTCGAACGCGAAGCGCTTCGTCTGGCTGTCGCCGACGCGCGGGCCAAGGCGGACGCCGCCGCGTCCGGTGCCGGCCGTACCGTGGAGCGCATCGTCCGAATCGAGGAGGGAGGGGTCGAGGGTGGCCCCGTGCCGATGCCACGGTTCGCTCGCGCGGAGATCGCGGTGGCGGCTGCCGCACCGCCAATCGAAACGGGGCAGACCGAGATTCGCGCCCGCGTGACGTTGACGGCCGTTATTAAGTAGGGACCAGGCGTCAGAAATCAGGGACCAGGAGCTGACGACGCTCAATGACCACGACAGACTATGTGAAGGCGAGACGGCTGCTCGCACGGCGCGACCCGGTGATTCGCGACCTGATGAAGCGTCATGGACCGTGCGGATTGGCTGACGCGCAACACGAGGACGCGTTCACGGCGCTCACGCATGCGATCATTTCGCAGCAGCTCTCGACCAAGGCGGCTGCCACGATTGCCCGGAGATTCGACGCGTTGTTCGACGGCCCACCGACGCCTGCTGCGGTTGCCCGTCTCACCGATGAGCAGCTTCGAGCGGTCGGTTTCAGTTCGCAGAAGGTTCGCTATATTCGCGATCTGTCCGCCCGGGTTGCCGATGGCTCCGTCCCGCTGAACCAGGTGAACGAACTGCCGGACGAAGACGTAATTCAGTCGTTGACCCAGGTGAAGGGGATCGGGCGGTGGACGGCGGAGATGTTCCTGATGTTCCGTCTTCATCGTCCTGACGTGCTCCCTGTGGACGATCTTGGAATTCTGAAGGCCGTTCAGCGCGCTTACGGGCTGCGCAAGATGCCCCGGCCCGAACGGCTGACGAAGATAGGCGAACCCTGGCGGCCATATCGATCCGTGGCGTGCTGGTATCTCTGGAAGAGTCTTGGCAATAAACCCGAGTCGTAGGGCATCCCTTGAGGGATGCCGATGTGATGCGTGAGTAGGGCATCCCTTAAGGGATGCCATTGGTGAATGAAATGACTAATCGACGATTTATCCGCTTCTTCCTGGTTGTCGCGCTGACGTGCGCCGCCATGGCCACCACACCGCTGGCTCAGAGTCAGGCGGGCGCTCAGAAACCGGCGCCCACCAAGGCTCCGGCGTCCGCGCCGGCCGCCGCGCGGCCCCAGGCGGCTACCGCCGCGCCAACCGCTGCCGGCATTCCGCGCCTGGCGTTCGAGAAGTACACGCTGCCGAATGGCCTCGACGTGATCCTGCGGCGGGACAGCCGGCTGCCTGTTGTGGCGGTGGACCTCTGGTACCACGTTGGTCCCGCGAACGAAGCGAAGGGGCGTACCGGATTCGCGCATCTCTTCGAGCACATGATGTTTCAGTGCTCGAAGCACGTGCCGTGCGACCAGCACTTCCAGCTGCTTGAAGCCGCCGGCGCCAGCGACATCAACGGCACGACCGACTACGACCGGACCAACTACTTCGAGACGCTTCCCTCGAACCAGCTCGAGCTGGCGTTGTGGCTCGAGTCGGATCGGATGGGCTACCTGCTCGACAAGGTCGATCAGGCCGCGCTCGCCAATCAGCAGGACGTCGTTCGCAACGAGCGTCGTCAGAGCGTCGAGAACCAGCCGTACGGGATGGCTGAAGAAGCGCTCGTGCAGCTGCTGTATCCGGCAGGGCATCCTTACTACGGCAACGTCATCGGATCGCATGAGGACATTCAGGCCGTCAAGCTCGAGGACGTGCAGAACTTCTTCAAGCAGTACTACGCGCCCAATAACGCCAGCCTGGCCATCGTGGGCGACATCGATGTGGCGGCGACGAAGGCGCTCGTTCAGAAGTACTTCAGCACGCTGAAGCGGGGCGCGCCCGTTCCGAAGATCAGTGCGACCACGCCGAAGATCACCGCCGAGCGCCGCAAGGTCGTCCCGTCGCGCGTCGAGTTGCCGCGCGTCTACATGGCGTGGATCTCGCCGTCGTTCTACAAGCCGGGCGACGCTGACGCCGATGTCACGGCAACGATGCTCGGCGGCGGGCGTTCGAGCCGGCTTTACAAGAAGCTGGTGTACGAAAAGCAGATCGCGCAGGACGTCAGCGCATCGCAGCAATCACTGATTCTCGGATCGATCTTCCAGATCCAGATCACCGCGAAGCCTGGCAAGACGGTGCAGGAGATCGAAAAGGCGCTCGACGAAGAGCTCGCGACACTGCGCGCAACGCCACCCGACCGTGCGGAGATCGATCGCGCGCGCAACACAATCGAGACAAACATCGTCGGCGGGCTGGAAAGTCTCGGTGGGTTTGGCGGCGTCGCGGACAAGCTGAACGCCTACAACCACTATCTGGGGACGCCCGAGTACCTGCAGCAGGACGTCGCGCGGTATCGCGCGGTGACGCCCGCCTCCGTGCAGGCGTTCGCCAAGGCGTACCTCACGCCAGCGTCACGCGTGGTCGTTGAGGCCATCCCGGGAACGCCGCAGGCGTCGGCACAGGTGCCGACTCCGCCGGCTCCGAAACCGGGTGAGGGCGCGGGCGCGCAGTCGGTGAACAAGGACGAGCCGTGGCGCGGCACCATGCCGAAGGGCGCGACAGCGAAGGCGGTGGTGCTCCCGACGCCGCAGTCGGCGACGTTGCCAAACGGCCTGACGCTGATCCTCAACGAGCGTCGCGGCTTGCCGCTTGTCGCCGCGAGCGTCGTCCTGAGGACTGGCAGCGATTCGAACCCGCTCGACAAGCCTGGCCTCGCCAACTTCACCGCCGCGATGCTGGACGAGGGAACGGCGACGAGAAGCGCGCTGCAGATCGCCGATCAGGTGGCGCAGCTTGGCGGATCGCTTGGCACGGGCAGCTCGATGGATGCGACGACGATCAGCGGTCGATCGCTGAGCAAGAACTTCGCGTCGCTGCTTGATGTGATGGCCGACGTGACACTGCATCCGTCGTTCCCGGCGGAGGAGCTCGATCGCCAGCGATCGCAGCGGCTTGGTCAGCTCAAGCAGATTCGCGACAACCCGTCACAGGTCGCCGGCCAGGTGACGGCGATGGTGCTCTACGGCGACAAGCATCCGTACGGCTACAGCGAGATCGGCACCGAGGCGTCGGTGAAGGCGATCAGCCGCGCTGATTTGTCTGCATTCTGGAAGCAGAATTTCGTCGCGAACAACGCGGCGCTCGTCGTCGCCGGCGATATTTCGATGGCGGAACTGCGCGCGCTGGCAGAAAAATCGTTCGGGTCGTGGGAACGCGGCACACCCGCGCGTCCCACGCTGACGACGCCAACGTCGATTCCACCGCGCGTGGTGATCGTGGACAAGCCAGGCAGCCCGCAGACGCAGCTGCGCGTTGCCACCATCGGCGCCGCACGGTCGTCGCCAGACTTCCGGCCGCTGCAGGTGATGAACATCGCGCTGGGCGGCCTGTTCTCGAGCCGGATCAACATGAACCTGCGCGAGGCCCACGGCTACACCTACGGCGCCTCGTCTCAGTTCACCTTCCGCCGTGCGCCCGGACCGTTCCAGGTCGGCTCCGGCGTCCGGACCGACGTGACCGCGCCGTCCGTTTCCGAGATCTTCAAGGAGATCCGCGGGATGGTGGACAAGCCACTCGATCGCGACGAACTGCAGCGGGCGAAGGATTCGCTGGCGAATTCACTGGCCGGCGCGTTCGAAACCAACGCGGACTCGGTCGCCAACTTCTCCAACGTGTTCACCTACGACCTCGGTCTCGATTACTACACGAAGTACGCGCAGCAGGTGAATGCAGTGACGACCGATCAGACGCTGGCCGTGTCGAAGAAGTATCTGGTGCCCAGCAACATGGTGGTTGTTGCGGTCGGTGATCGGAAGGTCATCGAAGCGGAGCTCGCGAAGCTGAACGTCGGCAAGGTCGAGATTCGCGATGCAGAGGGACAACCTTCGAAGTAGCGGCCGGCCCGGATCAGCTC
>Ga0207701_10005029_pt1 | contig 13306 bp, 10 predicted proteins | sample KBSSwiSSwithPhiX_FD_184294 | JGI IMG/M metagenome (GOLD analysis project Ga0207701, IMG submission 184294) | Switchgrass rhizosphere bulk soil microbial communities from Kellogg Biological Station, Michigan, USA, with PhiX - S5 (SPAdes) (version 2) | ecosystem: Environmental > Terrestrial >... | reverse complement strand
TCACCATATCGGCAACCTGAACGTGACGTGTTGGGGGTTCGTCAAAGGTCGATGAAATTACCTCGCCCTTTACCGAACGCTGCATGTCCGTAACTTCTTCGGGACGCTCATCGATGAGCAGCACGATAAGTGTCGTTTCAGGATGATTTTCGGTGATCGAATTCGCTACCGTCTGCAGCAGCATCGTTTTACCGGTACGCGGCGGTGCCACGATCAACGCACGCTGGCCCTTACCGATCGGGGTTACGAGATCGAGAACGCGTGCGGCGACGTTATCCGCATCGATCTCCATCTTCAGCTGTTCGTCGGGATAAAGCGGCGTCAGGTTATCAAAGAAAACCTTCTCGCGTGACTGTTCGGGTGCCTCGAAATTGATCGCCTCGACCTTGATCAGGGCGAAATAGCGTTCGCCTTCTTTCGGCGGCCGTATTTGTCCGGAGACCGTATCACCGGTTCGAAGATCAAACTTTCGGATCTGTGACGGGCTTACGTAAATATCGTCAGGGCCCGGAAGGTAGTTGTATTCCGGAGCTCGCAGAAAGCCGAATCCATCAGGCAGCGTCTCAAGCACGCCCTCGGAAAATATCAGCCCGCTTTTTTCGGTCTGGGCCGCGAGAAGCTTAAAGATCAGTTCCTGTTTACGAAGTCCCGTTGCTCCTTCGATGCCCATTTCCTTAGCGATATGCGTCAGTTCGCTGATCGACATGTCCTTCAGGTCGGCAAGATTGAGCAAGCCACCGTTCGCACCACCATTCGACGGCTTAGAACCTTCCTTTTGCGATGCTCCGTCGGTTGTTGTTGTTTCAGATGTTTCGTTGTCCACGGTTCGTTCCGTTTTAGCCCTTCGGGGTGAGTTGGTTTTGGTAGCCATTTTGTTGTTCAGTTATGAGACACTGCGAAAATCGCGTTTTCGGTCTATTGTTCAAATCGGACGAGATTTGGAACTAGGTGCAAGACGATCTGAATATAGACGCGGAGGTAACTTAGTATGGAATAAGTTTGTAGTATTAAAAATGAAACAAGCCTTGAGAAACCTCAAGAACCCTCGGTTTTTTTAGGGATATTTTATCTTGTACTATATTAAAACGCATAAAGCAACTTAATTCTTACTTTTTTGGAGCGTTCGTCGGCGAATTAAATTACGCCGCTGATCTCGTTCCAGATATCGTCCCTGCCTTTTCCGCTTATAGACGAATATGCAATAACTTTACTACTCAGAAGAGTATTGCCGATTACTCTCAACTGTTTTTGCAATTCGTTATTTGAGAGCTTGTCGGATTTGGTCGCAACGACGATGAATGGTTTGTCGTTTGCGATCAACCACTCATTTAACTGCATATCCAGTTGCGTAGGTTCATGTCGCGAATCGATCAGCTGGACGGACAGAACGAGTTCGTCGCGGTCCGATAGATACTCTCGAGCCATGGTTCCCCAATCTGCCCGCATCGCTTTGGAAACTTTTGCATACCCGTAGCCCGGCAGATCCACGAAGTAAAATCGGTCGTTGACCAGGAAATAATTGATGCTTTGAGTTCGTCCCGGTGTGTTAGACGTACGAGCCAGACCTTTTCGGCCAAGGAGCGAATTCAACAGCGACGACTTACCTACATTCGATCGTCCTAAAAACGCGACCTCGGGCAAACCATCGGTTGTCCAGTGACTCTTATTGAATGCACTCTTTACGAATTCTGCCGATGTGATCTTCATTCGACCACGGTCGATACATCCGTGGCAGGTGCGTTTACGTCCCAGAGCTGCGGCGTCTCAAGCCTTTCGATCTCCTTCGCCGGTTCGAGAGCGAAATTCAGGACTTCATCGATCGTGTCCACAGTATGAATGGTAAGATCTTCCCGCACTTCTTCCGGAATGTCCGCCAGGTCCTTTTCATTCTCCTTCGAAATGATGATGGTTTTCAGGCCGAATCTATGTGCCGCCAGGAGCTTTTCTTTTACACCGCCGATCGGCAAAACCTTTCCGCGAAGCGTGATCTCGCCGGTCATAGCGACGTCATGCCGTGCACGTGTCTTGGTCAAAGCCGAAACCATCGAGGTCGCGATCGTGATGCCGGCACTGGGGCCATCTTTTGGAATCGCACCTTCGGGTACGTGAATATGCAGGTCCTTCATTTTGAAATCGTCGGGGTCGATTCCCAGGTCTTCAGCACGAGAACGAACACAAGTTAACGCCGCACGGGCCGATTCCTGCATAACCTCGCCGAGCTTACCCGTCAGCGTGATCTCACCTTTGCCTTTCACGATCGTCGCTTCAACCTGCAGCACATCGCCGCCGACCTCGGTCCACGCGAGCCCGTTAACTAGACCGATCTCGCTCTTGCGGGCAATGTCCTGTTTGCGGAAACGGATGGTCCCAAGGAGTTCACGCACCTTCTCAGCATCGATAACGACGCGGAAGTTTTCCTTGTCATCCGCCGTGACATATTTACGGGCGATCTTTCTTAGGCACGATCCGATCTCGCGTTCGAGGTTCCTAACGCCGGCCTCGCGAGTATAATGACGGATCGTTTCGAGAATGCCATCATCGGTAAATTTCACATTTTCCGGATCGATGCCGGTGGCTTCGCACTGCTTGCTGATCAGATGTCGCTTTGCGATCTCGACCTTTTCACGCTCGGTGTAACCCGACAAGCTCAGCGTTTCCAAACGGTCCTGCAATGCAGGCGGGATCGTGTGCAGAACGTTTGCCGTGGCGATGAAAAATACGTTCGAAAGATCGTAATCCACGTCAAGATAGTGATCTCGAAATGTATGGTTTTGTTCGGGGTCCAACACTTCCAGAAGTGCCGACGAAGGATCGCCGCGAAAATCACGTCCGAGCTTATCGACCTCGTCCAGAAGGATAACGGGATTAATCGTCCCGGCGCGTTTCATAAGCTGGATGATCTGCCCGGGTAACGCACCGATGTACGTCCGGCGATGGCCACGGATCTCTGCCTCGTCATGAACGCCGCCGAGCGCAAGCCGCATGAATTTTCGGCCGGTCGCATTCGCGATAGATTTACCAAGCGACGTTTTGCCGACACCAGGAGCGCCGACGAAACAAAGGATCGTGCCTTTTGGATTGCTGACGAGCTGACGAACCGCCAGAAATTCCAATATCCGTTCCTTTATCTTTTCAAGGCCGTAATGATCTTCATTCAACGTCTTTTCGGCTTCGTTCAGGTCTTCGAGTTCCTCCGAACGTTCCTTCCACGGGACATTGACCAGCCAATCCAGGTACGTTCGCGAGACAGTACTCTCTGCTGACATCGGCGGCATCGCTTCGAGTCGGGACAGTTCCTGAAGGGCTTTGTCCTTCGCCTCGTCGGTCATGCCTGCTTCTTCGATCTTGGTTTTTAATTCGTCAAGCTCGGCTTTTTCATCCTTACGGCCGAGTTCCTTGTGGATCGCCTTGATCTGCTCGTTCAGATAGTACTCGCGCTGGTGCTTATCCATCTGCTTCTTTGTGCGCGAATGGATCGAGCGGTCAAGCTGCCGTTTTTCGATCTCCGTCTCGAGAATGTCTACCAGTTTTTGCAGCCTTTCGGAAACAGAAAACGTTTGGAGCAGATCTTGCTTTTCTTCGACACCGATTCGCATATGCGACGACATCGAATCCGCGATCTGCGCAGCCGAAATCCCCCGAAGCGATGCATGCAGTGCGTCCGTGTACGCATCAGGGGATACACGCAGGAATTGCTCGACCAACGTATGCAGTTTCTGGAGTAAACCGTCAGTTCGGTAACCCGATTCGTCCGAGGAGGCGACCTTGCGCACATGCGCATAAAACATGCCTTCGTCGTCCTGTTCGACCCGGACCGATTGCCCCCGCTCACGGCCTTCGACAACGACCTTGATCTGGCCATTGTCCTGCCGCTGAGCCTGCAAGATCCGGCCTAACGTTCCGGTTGCGTAGATCTGGTCCGCGTTAGGCTCGTCGACGGTCGCATCGTGTTGTGTGGCAAGAAAGATGTCGCGCTCGCCATTCATCGCTTCTTCGAGCGCGCGGACGGAACTGGGCCTGCCGATCTTAAACGCTACCTTTGTAAAAGGGAAAATGACGACATCGCGGATGGGCACCATCGGATAGCGCTTTATGTCCGCCGGCATTTGATCTGTAAATTCCTGCATATGCTTGTTCGGGGGAACGGGTTTCGACTAATGTGAGCTGACTGTAATTCTATTTACGCAAAATTAACATCGAAAAGCAACGAAATATTGACGCCCTCTCGTGCTGCCCTCGATAGATCAGGTATTCGAAGTTCTGCCGCTTTAAACACCTATTACACTCTATTTTCTAGTATTTTATTTGCCGCCGCCGCTCCCGGCGAAAGCCTATTCCAACTTGCACGGCTTTGTGGTAAATTTTAATGACTCTCCTTATCCCAATTCTTGAACGGAACGGTTTTTTTTAATGGCAAAAACTCCCGCAGACGCCTTGCTGCGCCCTTATACAATTACATTCGAAACGCGGCCCAACTATCTTTATGCCCGGGTCGCCGCGCCTGTCATTAACCGCACGATCAAACTGGACTATCTTGCTGAGTTACTCCTTAAATGCGCCGAGGTCCGGTGCGATCAGGTATTGCTGGAGCGAGATATTCCCGTAATGATGTCGAAACATGACATTGAGTCGACGATCGACGATGTTCTTCGCGCAAGCGAAAACGTCAGGATCGCGTTTCTGAATCCACATAAACCGATCGAAAAAGACTTGCGTCGATTTGTGAATCTCGGTAATCGTCGCGGCGGCAAGTTTCGCTACTTCGCGGATCACGAGGATGCTGAAAAATGGCTTAGGCTCCCAAAATCGAAAAGCGGGCCTGTCGAGTGATCGACACAGCCCGCTCAAAACCTCGGCCCGTGGCCTATCTAGTTCGGCCGAAAAAGCTCGAAACGATCTTGCGAGGCGAAGGCTACGGTCTTGCCTTTGTAATTCAACAGGTTGACCTTTTTTAGGCCCTTCGTTTGAGCGAACACGAATACTTTTTTCAAGAATTCTTTCTGGTCGTTTTCACTCAAAGCATCCCACGAAGGCTGCGTGACAGCGTATCCAGTTTCATGGCTTGCGCGAAGGGTGTTCAAATAGGTTTTCAGGTCCGTTCCTTCAAGGTCGATCGAGTTCGCAACCGATACCGCTGCATTGTCGCTGGCGTATTTGTCAGCCCAAAAATACAAGCCGGTACTTGCCAATGCGACCAGGATAGTTGCCGCAACAAGCCAACGGTTAACGCCGAACGTTCGGGAAGCAGTTTTGGAACGTTCATCTTTAACAACGATCTGTGAACTCGGCCGATGGAAAGATTCCTGTTCAAATGCAGGCCGTTCGACCGATACCGTGTCCTTCTCTTCCGGCCGTTCCCTAAGTAGCTCGAAAAGCAGAAGCGTTTTGTTCGCGGCATTTGAAGCAGCCAGGTCGTAGGTATACCCATACTTCGCCTCGAGAGCTTGCGCTCCGTGTTCGCTCCGTTCTTTAAAGATAAGGTCGACGTACCTGTTTCCAAGGCGCACGTTGCAATCGATCGCAGCCGCCGCAATCTCAGGTACGTAAAAGAGTTCGCCGCATGTTTCTTTGTACTGACGAATACTGCCGAAAACGTCGGCATTCAGGAGATCGTCAAACGATTGGGCCGTCTCGAAATGGCTTATCAGGTCGTCAAATCGCTGTACGGCAAGTTCGATGTCTGCCTGGTGATCGTTCGTTGCGTGGTACGAAATGCTCGACCAGTTCTGATACAATGTCTTGATATGGCTAGCCATTTCGGCGCGCTGGAAAAGCAGCTTTCGTTTTTCCAAACCTGCGTCGCGCGAAAACAATCGCGTCATTACGAAATCGAACTTCCCCCGCACTTCTTCGCTAAAGCTCGAATTTCGGTAAAAACGAGCAAGGGCCATCAGTGCCTGTGAACTGAGCACCGGCCTGGAATTTTCGCAAAACCGGCGGATGTTTGCGACCGAAACATTTCGATCTCTTGCCGAAAGTGCAGAATGCCATTGCTGCGTTTCCTGCATTAGCGCAAATTCGGCTTCGGCATGCTGATCCGAATTTACATCTTCCGGCACTTGCAGGAACCGATGTAAGGTCTTTTTAACTTCCAAGTCGTCATAAGCTGCGGCCGGAAGTTTTAAGTGTTCTCTTTCGACACCCGCGAGCACATGTTCGACCATCTGGAGGCTTGAAACTTCCTCCATCGCCCGTTTACGGAAAAATTCTCTGTCATTCGACGTTTTGATGGGCTCTGGAATCGCCCTCGGCTTGGTTACAAGCGGCTCATCGAACTGCCCGGACCGTTCCGCTTCGAGCTGCGGATGTGGTTCAAGATCGCCAAATTGATTCAATTCGTCAAGAACGACTTCCGTCCCATTTCCAGAGGGTTTCTTCACTTCAATGACCGTGTCTTCGAGCAGGTTTTCATTCTTTAGCTCGTCGATCAGGTCTTCAAAAAGATTCATGGTGTTCACCGAGGTGCGGAGAGAAATTAGGCCCGGGCGCTGTCGATAGGTAAGAGTGCAGGTCTACGGGAGGATCTGCACTATCTCGCCTGTGTGCGTCAATTCGTACTTGTAGATCGTGTCGGCACCGCTTCTTGTTGCCGTGATCGTGTATTCTTTGCTGAGTTCGGTGTCATCCGGCGTGGCCGGATTCATTTCGAAGGTGTAGGCGCCGCGAATGACTTTGTCGCCCGTAGTCGTACCAAGTCCATTCGAAAGCATCTGCTGCAATTCGGTCAGGCGTCCGAACCGATTATTTTGGCTAAAAAAGCTCACCTGTGTGGACGAGATAGTTCGCATCGTGGCGAAGGTCGTTCCGTTTTCTGCGCTACGAATCCCTTTTTGCAATGCCGGAACCGCAAGAGCCGCAATAATGCCCACGATGGCGACAACTAAGAGTAATTCGACCAAAGAGAAACCGGCGTTTTCCTGAACTTTCATGGCTACTTTCCTCGAAATAACAATTAACTTGTGACAGTTTGTGGCACCACTTTTTGACATTGCGAACCGGGAAAATCCGAAGGCATCCATGCGAAGGTCAATGTTTATGGGACTGATATCGAGCTTTCTCGATTGTCCGGCCACAATCGCGCTATGGGATTTAGCAAAGCTTATGCCAGAAGAAAACCGTCTTAAATTGTTTCGAAAAAAGTGCTTCGAAATCATGCCTATTGGCAAAGCCGTCGTTTTTTACTATTCTTTCAGTTTTGCATTTGTTTTCGGATGCACGCTGTCCGACGCGATCGGTGGAATAATTGAGCTCTGTAATCGAACAAACTTCTGAGATCTACGGCATCGCCAATTGGGGCGCGGACTATTTCGGTGTAAACCGAAAGGGTAACCTGATCGTCTACGCGCCTGAGAATGAGAACCTGACAGCTGATGTTAAAGAGATAATCGACGACTTGAAGAAACGCGGCATCGACACGCCGGTTCTCCTTCGATTCCCCCAGCTGCTTTTCGGCCAGATCAGAAAACTGCAGACCGCATTTCGTAAATCGATAAAAGAATTCGAATACGAGGGCGGCCATCTGTGCGTATTTCCGATGAAGGTAAACCAGAATCGCGCCGTCATCGAGGAATATCTGAAAGAGGGCACGCGGTACAATTTCGGCCTCGAGGCTGGATCGAAAGCCGAACTTTATGCGGCGCTTGCCATGGAGCAATCAAAGGAAAGCCTGCTCGTGCTCAACGGTTTTAAAGATCGAGATTTCGTTCGTCTCGCCTTCGCCGGCGCCGGCGCTGGAAAGAATGTCGTGATCGTGATCGAGAAAATGAGCGAGCTGGAGCACACGCTGTCGTTGGTCAAGGAAGTTACCGATGCAGACCCTCAGGCCAGCCTGCCGATGGTAGGGGTTCGCGTAAAGCTTTACTCAAAAGGTTCCGGGAAATGGGAGAAATCCGGTGGCGAAGCCGCGAAATTCGGCCTAACCACGACCGAGATACTCGACGTGATCCGCAGGCTGCAGGAAGCAGGCCGAACGGACATGCTCAAGCTGCTTCACTTTCATATCGGTTCGCAGCTTACTGATATCAAACGCATAAAGAATGCAATGAAAGAAGCGGCACGCACGTACGCAAAGATCCGTCAGATGGGCGTGCCGATCGAGTATCTGGACGTCGGCGGTGGGATGGCGGTCGACTATGACGGTTCGCGAACCTCGTTCGAATCGTCGGCGAATTACAACGCACGCGAATTTGCAAATGACGTAATTTACGTGATCAAGATGGTCTGCGACGATGAGAACGTTCCCCATCCCACGATCATTCAGGAATCGGGGCGCTATCTTTCCGCTTATCACGCGGTGCTGGTGACCAACGTCCAGGAAGAGATCGAGACCGTCGTTCAAGATCACGTTCCGATGGTCATTGAAAAAGATGATCCGCAGGTCGTCCGCGAGCTCCACGATCTCCGCGAAACGATAAATTCAAAGAATTACCGCGAGTATTACCACGACTCGCTCGAGCATCGCGAAGAGCTTTTCACGATGTTCGATCTCGGCTTGATCACGCTTGAAGATAAGGGCAAGGGCGAAGTCCTTTTCTGGGATGTTTGCGAAAAAGCCGACCAATTCGCTCAACTGAAAAAGTACGTGTCCGAGGAATTCGACGACCTTCGACGCCTCATGTGCGCCAAATATCTCGCGAATTTTTCGGTGTTTCGCTCGATACCGGACAACTGGGCGCTCGAACAGCTATTCCCAATAGTTCCAATACATAAACTCAACAAAAAGCCGACCGAATATGCTACGCTATGTGATATTACCTGCGATTCGGACGGTATCGTCGACAAGTTTGTCGACCTTCACGACATTAAGCCTGTCCTCGAGCTGCATAAGCTAAATAAGGACGAGCCGTACTATTTGGCAATTATGCTAGTTGGAGCTTATCAGGAGGTGATGGGTAACAATCACAATCTGTTTGGTTCCCCGCACGAAGCACATATTTTTATCGGGGAAGATGGCCACATCATTAAGAAGGTGATCTATGGCGCGACCCTCGGCGACATGCTTTCGACGGTCCGCTACGACACGAATCAACTTCACGATCAATTCCGCAGGCAGATCATGAAACGCATTAAAGACGGTGAGTTGTCGACGAAAGAGGGCAATTCGCTGATCGAATTTTACGAGAATCAGGCTGAAAGTTATACATATTTGCTGCCCAACGGATCGGCCTAGCAAAAACGTTTTTATTTTTTATCTCTGGAGAAATTAATGGTAGCTCAAAAGAAAACCAAGGCTTCTAAGTTTTTAACGGTCCCGACAAAACCGGTGCCGATCGACCGCGACCGCTCGATAGCGGGTCTGCTCGAAAAAATGGAAGGAGCCGGCTTTGGCGCTCGACAGCTTGCCGAGGCACACCGCATTTGGCTCGACATGATGGACGACAACTCGACCATCTACCTTTGTGGCACGGGAAACTTGACCACGTCCGGGATGCGGCGACTGATCTCCTGGGTGATCAAGAATAGGTTCGTCGACGTGATCGTAATGTCCGGGACGGTTTTGTTTCACGATATTCACGAATCGTTGGGACGCAATCACTACCAGGCGCACCCGAGTATGACAGACGACGACCTTCACGGTAGCGACGTCATGCGCGTTGGCGACGTCATCTGGAGCAAAGAGGAATTTCAGGAGGCTGACGAGTGGATCGGAAGCGTCGTTAACCAACTCGATATATCCCGGCCGTATTCGGTCCGTGAGTTCCTCCATGTCATGGGCCGCGAACTTGCTGAGATCGCCCATGAAGACGGAATTGTTACCTCGGCGTTCAAGGCGAGGATACCCATTTTTTGTCCCGACCTTTTAGGATCCGAACTCGCAGTCGGCATTGCCCGTGCGCGATTCGAAAAGAAGCTGCAAATGACTTTTGACGTGACCGAGGACACGATGGAACTGATGCAGATCGCACAAAAAACCCGAAACTCGGCCATGATCTCGGTCGGCGGAGCAAGTGCGCACAAGATGGTCGATCTCACTGAGATCACATCATACATAACACGAACGACCCCGCGTGGCCATAAGTATGCGATCGCGGTCGCCACCGACCCGCTTTCATTAAGCGTTAGAACGCCTGCGTATTCCAGCGACCATACAAGTATGTTCGGCAAGCTGCACAAGGGGGCAACCACGGCGTTTGTCGATTGCGACCCGTCGATCGCATTACCGATGATAATCACTGCCCTTTCGCAGACTGCCGCGAAATTTATGAAGGGCCGCAAGCGGCCGACCTTCAGCTTTTCGGGCAGCGCGATGTCGATCGACGTGCCTTGATCTGTAAATTAAGATCGAAGAAAAAAGCGGGCGTTGAAAGCCCGCTTTTTTGCTGCTGAAAACAATGGCACCGTTTTCGGCCTTTTTGCGTCTTGATGTTTAGGAGGCAACGTGAGTAAATTATGAATCCGAAAACTGCACTTAAGGAAGAAACCAAAATGAATCCGAATAAAGCCCTCTGGGAAAAAGGTGATTTCACGCGAATCGCCCAAAGCATGCGCGCCAGTGGCGCGGCGCTTGTCGAGAAGCTCGCGATCACAAGCGGTCAGAAGATATTGGACCTTGGCGGCGGCGACGGAACGACCGCGATCCCTGCTGCACGGCTCGGCGCCGACGTTATTGTTGTTGATATCGCAAAAAATCTGGTCGAAGCAGGCAATAAACGAGTTGCGGAGCTTGGACTTGCAAATTGCACTTTTCAGGAAGGCGACGCTAGTAATCTTGAAGGTATCGCGGATAATTCGTTCGATAAGGTCGTCAGCGTTTTTGGCGCGATGTTTGCACCTCGACCGTTCGATGTGGCAAAAGAGATGGTCCGTGTGACGAAACCAGGCGGAAAAATCATCATGGGAAACTGGATACCCAACGACCCGACTCTCGTGGCACAGATCCTGAAGATCAGCTCGGCGTATACTCCTCCACCACCGGAAGGCTTTGTCAGTCCGATGACATGGGGCGTCGAAAGCAACGTAGTCGAACGTTTTGTGGCGGCCGGCATTTCGGAAGATCAGATCTCATTCGAGACCGATACATTCACATTCGAAACTGCAAACTCCCCGGCAGAGTTCGTTGCGGACTTTAAGAATTACTACGGCCCTACCATGAATGCATTTGAAGCGGCCGAAGCGAATGGCAAAGCTGCCGACCTGCAGAACGAACTAGTGCAACTTTTTGAGAGTCAGAACGAAAGCGGGAATGACACAACTTCGATCCCGGCCACGTTTTTACGAGTTACTGTTACTAAGTGAATATTTTCTCCGAGCGGAATTAAAAAGGGCTTCATGGCATGTGAAGCCTTTTTGCTATTTATATCTCGCTGTATAGTCGCGACTTGAATTTCAATCACTTAAACGCAACACTTTCGATATGAGTGAATCCGCAGGTCTTCCCATGAACTTCGGCGGTATTGACGAGGACGAATATTCCTCGTTTTATGCCTCTCAGATCCTTATTTGGCCGATTTCTTACGAAGGCACAGTTTCATATGGGTCTGGAACCGGTGCGGGAGCCATGGCCATCGTCGATGCGTCGAGGAACATGGAGCTCTACGAAGAGGAAACCGATACCGAGGTTTATAAGGTCGGCATCCATACGCTCGACGAATTCAAACCCCGTGAGACGCCGGAGTCAATGATGAACGACCTGTACGAGCAGACAAAAGAGCTGCTCAAATCCGACAAGTTCATCTGCATGCTGGGGGGCGAACACTCAGTTTCCGCTCCCATAATCAAAGCTCATTACGAAAAATATCCGAACCTTAGCGTGCTTCAGATCGACGCACATGCAGACCTCCGCGACACGTATGACGGCACGCCCCACTCGCACGCATCGATCATGGCTCGTGTAGTAAGGGACCTTCGAATCCCTTCGGTGCAGGTTGGCATTCGCTCGATCTCCGGCGAGGAAGCGCGCGCGTTGAACGAGGGCCTGCCGACAAAAATATTCTGGGCTCGCGACATCGTGGGCAGGACCGATTGGATCGAAGACGCGGTCGATTCCCTTTCCGACGAGGTCTATCTAACGATCGACATAGACGGACTCGACCCGAGTATTGTTCCTACCACGGGTACGCCCGAACCTGGCGGCCTCGGATGGTACGAGACGCTTGCGCTCGTTCGCCGAATCGCAGAAAAAAAGACGATCGTTGGTATGGACCTGGTCGAGTATTCCTATTTCGAAAACTACGATTCGCCGGCGTTCCTTTGTTCAAAACTTGTTTACAAGACACTCGCATACATTTTCCACGGCCGGTTGCCTAAGGTCATGTCGGCAAGCTGAAATGCGACCATCTACATTGTTTTCCTCTTTTTCTGAACTTCGTGTAATCTGAAAACGTAATAAAATGGTTATTTTACCGTCCCCGGACGGTCGATACATTCGAAATTATTGGAGATCTCCAGATGTATTCAAAAGGAATTGCTTTAGGCGCGCTTATTGTTTTAGCAGCGTCGTTTTCGGGCTGTAAAACCGGCATATTCGGAGGCGAACCGGCGCCAGCGCCTGTCGCTCCGGCTCCGGCCGCACCGATAGTCGTAGACGGCACACGAACCTCTTATGCCGACGTCGTCGAACGAACATCGCCCGCGGTGGTTCGGATCGAAGCTGAACATAAAAATCGTATTTCCCAGCGGCAGACGACGCCCTTCGGTGACGACGACTTTTTCCGTCAGTTCCCCATGCCTCGACAGGACCAACGGCCGCAGATCGAACGCGGAATGGGCTCCGGCGTTATCGTTAGTGCAGACGGCACCATACTAACGAATGCCCACGTCGTCGACGAAGCAGAAAAGATAACCGTGATGCTCAATGACAACAAAGCGTTCGAGGCGAAACTTGTCGGCATAGACAAACCGAGCGATCTTGCGGTGTTGAAGATCGAGGCGCAGAATTTGCCGTTCCTGATGCTCGGAAATTCCGACAGCGTGAGAGTGGGCGACATCGTGTTAGCTATCGGAAACCCGTTGGGCATCGGGCAGTCGGTGACCGCCGGTATAATCTCGGCTAAAGGCCGTCGTACCGGTTTAAGCGACGGCAGCTTTGAAGATTTTCTGCAAACCGACGCTCCTATAAATCGAGGAAATTCTGGTGGCGCCCTCGTCAATCTCAACGGCGAACTTATCGGCATCAACTCTCAGATACTTTCGGGCGGCGCTTCCGGCGGCAACATCGGAATCGGTTTTTCAATACCCTCCAATATGGCTAAATCCGTGCTGGACCAGCTTTTGAAAGATGGCAAGGTCCACCGTGGAATGCTCGGCGTCAACATACAAACTTTGACCGAAGATACCGCAAAAGCACTCGACCTCACGGACGTTTCGG
>Ga0207701_10005028_pt1 | contig 13308 bp, 13 predicted proteins | sample KBSSwiSSwithPhiX_FD_184294 | JGI IMG/M metagenome (GOLD analysis project Ga0207701, IMG submission 184294) | Switchgrass rhizosphere bulk soil microbial communities from Kellogg Biological Station, Michigan, USA, with PhiX - S5 (SPAdes) (version 2) | ecosystem: Environmental > Terrestrial >... | reverse complement strand
GTCGACCGCCAGGCTCTCGGAGGTCGCGCGCAGGGTTTGGGCGCGGGCATAATCGGCTGGCGTCCCTTGCGCGGCGTTCCCGGGAGAGCGAAGCATGGCATACAAAGGCAATGATCTCGACTTGCGGCCGGCGCGTCCATCTGTACCTGCGCGGGAGGCGCCGGGCGCGGCCGAGCGAGCCGCCGCCGCAACCGGGGCGCGGCCCGCGAGCGGCGATCCGATCTCCGTCGACGACACGGTGCTGGCCTGCTGCAACTGCGCCTACGATGTTGCGCGCTTCCATGGCTCTGAGGACGTGCGCCTCGAGCATCTCCTGCATGCCCTGACACGTGTCGGCGCAGCGGCCGAGCTCCTGGCCGAGCTGGAGATCCGCGTCGACACTCTGCGGCGCGAGACCGCGGTGGCGATTGCCGCGGAGATGCCGGCCGGCCTCGTCGCCGACCATGGGACGCCGCACGCGTCTGCCGCCTTCGAGGACGTCCTGCGACGAGCCGCCGACCAGGCCGCCAAGCACAGTGCGCCGGCGGGCTTGCCCGACCTGCTCAGGACCGTGCTGGGTGGTGGCCCCGGCTCGCCCGCGGCCGCCCTGCTGATGCGCGCCGCAGCCGACCCGCAACGGCTCGAGCGCTGGCGCGACGCGCCGCTTCGCGCCGCGCTCAATCCTGCCGCGCCTGAGGCGGCGGCTCAGCCCAACCAGCTGTCGCTGGGTGCGGCCGGCGCGCTGCTCGGGCGTCTCGATCACATGGAAGCAGCACTTCGCGCCTTGCAGGCCGAGGTCGCCACCGATCGCCAAGCCATCGGCGACCTCCTGCGCGGTGTGCAGTCCGGCCTGCAGGGGCTGCGCAGCGACGGCACGCACGTTGTCGTCTCCGACCGCGCCCCAGCCGATGCCCTGCTCGAGGCGAAGCTCGCCGACCTCGGCAAGGCCATGAGTACGCTCTCCGAGCGCATCGCCGGCATCGACAAGGTACCCGCGGGCGACGCCACCCATGGCCTGGAAGTCGCCAACCGCATCGCGGATGCATTTTCCGAGCGCCTCGGCAAGACCGTGAAGGTCCCCGTGTCCAAGATAGCGCGTGCGTTGATTTCGGTGTCCGACAAGACCGGCCTGGCCGAGCTGGCGCGCGGTCTGGTCAAGGAGGGCCTGGAGATCCTGTCGACCGGCGGCACCGCCAAGGCGCTGTACGCGGCCGGCGTGGCCGTGCGCGAGGTCAGCGACTTCACCGGCGCGCCCGAGATCCTGGATGGGCGAGTCAAGACCCTGCACCCCCGGGTCCACGGCGGCATCCTGGGCCGCCCGACCGCCAAGCACCGCGAGGAGATGCGCCAGGCCGGTCTGGCGCCGATCGATCTGGTCGTGGTCAACCTGTATCCGTTCCGCGAGACCGTGGCGCGCGGCGCGCCGTTCGAGGAGGTGATCGAGAACATCGACATCGGCGGTCCGGCGATGATTCGCTCGGCGGCCAAGAACCACGAGCGGGTCGCGGTGGTGGTCGAGCCGGCCGACTACCCGCGGGTGCTGGCGGAGATCCAGGCCCACGGCGAGGTGTCGGCCGCGCTGCGCTTCGAGCTGGCCCGCAAGGCCTTCGCGCACACCGCCGCCTACGATGGCGCCGTGGCGTCCTACCTGGGCCGGGTCACCGCGCCCGACGCGCCGCTGGCCGACTTTCCGCAGACCTTGCACCTGTCCGGGCGCCTGGAGCGCTCGCTGCGCTACGGGGAGAACCCGCACCAGAAGGCGGCGTTCTACGTCCAGGACGGCGCCACCGGCCCCTCGCTGGCGCGCGCCCAGGTGCTGCAGGGCAAGGAGCTGTCCTACAACAACCTGCTGGACCTGGACGCGGCCATGCGCATCGCGGCCGAGTTCGCGGCGCCCGCGGTGGCCATCATCAAGCACAGCAACCCGTGCGGGGTGGCCATCTCCCAGGCCGGCATCGCCGACGCCTACCGGCGCGCGCGCGAGACCGATCCGGTGTCGGCCTTCGGCGGCATCGTCGCCGTCAACCGCGCCGTGGACGCCGAGCTGGGGCGCGAGCTGTCGGAGACCTTCCTGGAGTGCGTGATCGCCCCGGCCTACGCGCCCGAGGCGCTGGCCGCGCTGGCGGCCAAGAAGAACCTGCGCCTGCTGTCCTACGACTTCGCGCGCGACGCCCAGGACCCGGCGGCCACGGCCGATGTCCAATCTTCTGGTGTCGATATCCGGTCGGTGGCCGGCGGCTTTCTGGTGCAGACCCGCGACACCACCACCTCGGCCGCGGGCGAGGGCCGGGTCGCCTCGCAGCGGGCGCCCAGCGCCGACGAGCTCACCGACCTGGACTTCGCCTGGCGGGTCGCCAAGCACGTCAAGTCCAACGCCATCGTCTTCGCGGGCGCGGGCCGCACGCTGGGCATCGGCGCCGGCCAGATGTCGCGCGTGGACTCGGTGCGCATCGCGATCTCCAAGGCGCGCGCGCCCCTCAAGGGCGCCGTGCTGGCCTCGGACGCCTTCTTCCCGTTCCGCGACAGCATCGACGAGGCCGCCAAGGCCGGCGTGACCGCGGTGATCCAGCCCGGGGGCTCGGTGCGCGACGACGAGGTCCTGACCGCCGCCAACGAGCACGGCATGGCGGTGGTCCTGACCGGCGAACGCCACTTTCGTCATTGACGCTTTCGCGGTAGGTAACCCATGCGTATGGGCCTTCACGTTCTCCTGGTCGGGTCGGGTGGGCGCGAGCACGCGCTGGCCTGGAAGCTGGCGCAGAGCCCGCTGGTCGATCGCATCACCGCGGCGCCGGGCAACCCGGGCGTCGCGACCGTCGCCAAGACCCAGCTGGCGCCGATAAAGGCCGAGGCGGTCGACGAGCTGGCCGCGCTGGCCCGGCGCGAGCACGTCGACCTGGTGGTGTGCGGGCCCGAGTCGGCGCTGGTGGCCGGCCTGGGCGACGCCGTGGTGGCCGCGGGCATCCCGTTCTTTGGACCGTCGCGCGCCGCCGCCGAGATCGAGGGCTCGAAGGCCTACGCCAAGCGCCTGATGGCCGGAGCCGGCGTCCCCACGGCGGCCTTCGGGGTGTTCGACGATCTGGCCGCGGCCGAGGCGTTCATCGACGCCCAGCGCGGCGCGGTGGTGGTCAAGGCCGATGGACTGTGCGCGGGCAAGGGCGTGGTGGTGACCAGCAGCGCCGCCGAGGCCAAGGCGGCCGCGCGCCAGATGCTGGCCGAGCGCAGCTTCGGCGACGCCGGCGCGCGGGTGGTGATCGAGGAGCGGCTCAGCGGGCGCGAGGTCTCGATGATGGCCCTGTGCGACGGCGCCCGCTTCGAGCTCCTGGCCTCGGCCGAGGACCACAAGGCGGTCGGCGACGGCGACGTCGGGCCCAACACCGGCGGCATGGGCACCTATTCGCCGTCGCCGCTGATCGACGCCGCCACCCAGCGCCAGGTGATCGACACCATCTTCGCGCCCACGGTGCGCGCGCTGGCGGCGGCCGGGCGGCCGTTCCGCGGCTTGCTGTACGGCGGGCTGATGCTGACGCCGGATCGCGGCCCGATGGTCATCGAGTGGAACTGTCGCTTCGGCGATCCCGAGACCCAGTCGGTGCTGGTGCGCATGGAGGACGATCTGCTGCCCTGGTTGCTGGGCGCGGCGCGCGGCCAGCTGCCGGACGGGACCATCCGCTGGCGCGCCGGCGCCGCGGTGTGCGTGGTGCTGGCGGCGCCCGGCTATCCGGCCCGGCCGCGGGTCGGCGAGCCGATCGCGCTCGGCGATGACGCTGGCCGCGCCGGCGAGGTGCTGGTGTTCCACGCGGGCACCCGGCGCGGGCCAGCGGGGGCGGCCACCGGCGCGTCCGGCGCCGGCCCGCTGCTGACCGCGGGCGGCCGGGTGCTGGGCGTGACCGCGCGAGGCACCGACCTGGGCGCGGCGCGCGCCGCGGCCTACGGCGCGATCCGCGACATTCACTTCGACGGCATGCACTATCGCAGCGACATCGGAACCAGAGGAGACAAGAGATGAGCAGCAGCGCGCAGGGATCCGGCGTCGGCCGGATCGACGTCGGTATCATGATGGGGTCCAAGTCCGACCTGGAGACCATGCGTCCCGCGGCCAAGGTGCTGGAAGGCCTGGGGCTGGTGGTCGAGGTACGGGTGCTGTCGGCGCATCGCACGCCCGAGCACGCCGCCGCCTTCGTGCGCGAGGCGACGCAGAATGGCGCCAAGGCGTTCATCTGCGGCGCGGGCGGCGCGGCCCACCTGGCGGGCGCGGTCGCGGCGCACACCACCCGGCCGGTCATCGGCGTGCCGATCGCCGCCGGCACCCTGGGCGGGTTCGACTCGCTGCTGTCGACGGTGATGATGCCGCCGGGCATGCCGGTGGCCACGGTGGCGGTGGGCGGCGCCGAGAACGCCGGCCTGCTGGCCGCGCAGATCATCGCGGTCGGCGATCCCGCGCTGGCGGCGCGCGTCGAGGCGGAGCGCGAATCCCGCCGGCGCAAGGTGCTGGAGAGCGACGCCGAGGTGCGGGCCCAGTTCGGCCGCGGCGCCACGCCCGCTGGCAAGTAGACGGACGGGCGCATGGCCCACGCCTTCCCCGAGGAGATCCTGTTCGCCGCACACGCTTTGCGGCGGGGAGAGGTGGTGGCCTATCCGACGGAGACCTTCTATGGCCTGGCGGTCAACGCGCTCGACGAGCTGGCGCTGGCCCGGCTGCGCCAGCTGAAGGGGCGCGGCGAGAAGGCGATCTCGGTGCTGGTGCTGGGCGACGCCATGATCGAGCGGCTGTGCCGCACGGTGCCTGCCGCCGCGCGCAAGCTGATGGCGCGCCACTGGCCCGGCCCGCTGACCATCGCGCTGCCGGCGCGGGCCGGCCTGCCGGCGCCGCTGATCTCCGAGGGGTGCGTCGCCATCCGCGAGTCGCCGCACCCGACCGCGCGCGCGCTGCTGGAGGTCTTCGGCGGCCCCATCACCGCCACCAGCGCCAACCCCGCCGGCGTCGATCCGCCCAGCACCCCCGAGGGCGTGGAGGAGCTGTTCGAGGGCCGCTGCCGGGTGATTCACGCCGGCGCCACCCCCGGCGGCGCCCCCAGCACCCTGGTCCGCGTCCGCGGCACCCGCATCGAGGTCCTGCGCCAGGGCGCGCTGGACATCTCCCGCGAGTAGAACAAGACAAGACGCCGTTCCGTTTTGTCCGGCGCCCGGATCGTGTATGACAGCCATATGGCCGTCATCGCCCCCTTTCGTGGACTTCGCTACGACCTGACGCGCGTCGGCGATCCGGCGCGCGTGCTGGCGCCGCCCTATGACGTGATCTCCGAGACCCAGCGTCAGGAGCTGGAGGCGCGCCATCCGCACAACGTGGTGCGCCTCGAGTTACCGCGCGGCGAGGGTGACGCCAAGTACGGGCACGCGGCGGCGCTGCTGGACAGCTGGACCGCCGAAGGGATCTTGCGCCGCGACGAACGTCCGGCCCTGTATCGATACGAGCAGACCTTTCGCTTCCCGCCCGACGGCGGCAAGGACCTCACCCGCAAGGGCTTCTTCGGCCTGGTCAAGCTGGAGCCGTTCGCGAACCGGGTGGTGCTGCCGCACGAGCACACCTTGTCGGCGCCCAAGGAGGATCGGCGCAAGTTGATGCGCGCGACCCGCACCCACATCTCGCAGGTGTTCGGCCTGTACCGCGATCCCGAGGGCGCGACCGAGGCGCCGCTGCGCGAGGCCGAGTCGGCGCCGGCGTTGCTCGACGGGACCACCGCCGACGGGTGCCGCCACCGGCTGTGGGCGGTGACCGACCCGCGCGCCATCGCCCGCGTCGCCGAGGTGCTGCGCGACAAGCAGATCCTGATCGCCGACGGCCACCACCGCTACGAGACCATGGTCGGCCTGCGCGACGAGCTGCGGCCGGCCGGCCGCGCGCCCGGACGCTCGGGCGCGGACTGGGGCGCGATCTTCCTGGCGCGCGCCGAGGATCCCGGCCTGCTGGTGTTGCCGACCCACCGGCTGGTCGCCCAGCTGCCGTCATCCCTCTGGAACCCGGACGCCCTGCGCGCCAGCGCCGCCACCGCCTTCGAGGTCACGCGCGACGACCAGGGCGACGCGGCGGCCATCGAGGCGCGGCTGGCCAGCGCGGCCGCCGCCGGGCGCGTGGCCTTCGCGGTGCGCGCGGCTGGCGAGCGCCAGACCACCTGGCTGACCCTGAAGCCGGACGCCGACCTGTCGGCGCTGGGCCCGCCGGCGCTGCGCCAGCTGGACGTCAGCGTGCTGCACGGCCTGGTGCTGGGTCCGCTGCTGGGCATCGATGCCGGCGCGATGGCCAAGCAGTCCTACCTTGGCTACACCCACGACACCCAGCAGGCGCTGGCCGAGGTCGCGGGCGGCCGGGTGCAGGCCGCCTTCTTGATGAACGCCACCAAGGTTCATCAAGTACTGGAGGCCTGCGAGGCCGGCTTCGTGCTGCCGCAGAAGTCGACCTACTTCCAGCCCAAGCTGGCCACCGGTCTGGTGATGTACCAGGTCGACCCGAACGCGGAGGTCGCGCCGGGGTGAATCCCGACGACACCACGGTCGATACCTTGCTGCGCGGGCGGGTCACGCTGGTGCAGCCCCGGCGCGGGTTCCGCAGCAGCCTCGATCCGCTGCTGCTGGCGCGTTTTCTGACGCCTCCTCACGGACGTTTCCTGGACATCGGCTGCGGTACGGGCGCGCTGTCGTTCACGCTGCTGGCCGACGACCCCAGCGCCACCGGCGTGGGCGTCGAGCTGCAGGAGCGGCTGGCGCGCCTGGCCGGGCTGGGCCGCGCGCGCAACCAGCTCGACGACCGCTTTCAGGTCGTCGAGGGTGACATCCGCGCGCTGGCGGTGGGGCTGTCGGCGACGCCGTTCGATCTGGTGGCGACCAACCCGCCGTTCCGGGTGACCGGGCACGGGGTCAGGTCGCCCGACGGCGAGCGGGCGCGCGCCAACCACGAGGTCACCCTGACCCTGGCCGAATGGCTGGACTGCGCCGCGCGGCTGCTACGGCCCGGCGGCCGCCTGGGCGTGGTCTACGCCGCCGAACGCCTGCCCGAGTTGCTGGCCGGCATGAACGCCCGCGAGCTGTCGCCAGCCCGCCTGCGCGCCGTGCATCCCTTCGCCGACCGCCCGGCCGTGCGCGTGCTGGTCGAGGCCCACCGCCAGTCGCGGCGCACCCTGGTCATCGAGCCCCCCCTGGTGCTGCACGAGGCCGCCGAAGGCGAAGCCAAGTTCACCGCCGAAGCCCAGCGCCTGCTGGAAGCCGACGGGCCAGAAGTCCCTCGCTAGCCAGGGAACGGGAACGGGAACGAAAAAGGGATCCGGATCCGGTTCGTTCCCGTTCCCGTTCCCGTTCCCGAGACCACTTCTCCGTCAGCTCTTGTCCGCCGGCGCGTTCGCGACCGGCCCTTCCTTGAGCGCCTCGTCGATCGGGGGCAGGTCGTCCAGGTTGGGCACCAGGGTGATCTCGATGCGCCGGTTCTTGGCCTTGTTCTCCGGCGTGTCGTTGGCGGCGACCGGCGACTGGTCGGCGTAGCCGGCGGCCGACAGGCGCTTGGGCTCCATGCCGCTGGCGATCATGAAGTTCACCACCTCGACCGCGCGCGCGGTCGACAGGTCCCAGTTGGACCGGAAGCGCTTGGACTTCATGGGCGCGTTGTCGGTGTGCCCGGCGACCTGGAAGTTGCGGTTGGCGATCTCCTTCAGCACGTCGGTCACCTGGCGCAGCGCCTCCTCGCCCTCTTTCTTGAGCTCGGTCTTGCCGGGATCGAACAGGATCTGGTCGCCCAGGCGCACGATCATGCGGTTCTCGCGCAGCTCGACCTGCAGCTTGCCGGCGTCGGTCAGCTGCTTGAACTGCGACACCAGCTTGCGGAACTGGGCGGCCCGCGCCTCGGCCTGTGCCTGCGCCTTGCGCAGATCCTCCATGCGCTTCTTGGCGGTCTCGAGCTCACCGCCCAGGTTTCCGCGCTCGGTCTCCAGGCGTGACACGTCCTGGCCCAGCGCCTCCAGCTTCTTGGTCAGCACGCCCACGCGCGCGTCACGCGTCTCGACGTCTTTCTTGTGCTGCGCCTTCTCCGCCGCCGTGGCGGCCTCGGCCTGGGACAGCTTCTGCTTTTGCTGATCGCGGTCCTTGAGAGCGGCGTCGTACAGCTCCTGATCGACGCCGCAGCCGGCGGCGAACGTCCCCAGAGCGACGCCCATGACGGCCACGACGCCCACATTCGCAACCATGGCCACTGTGCCCGTCAGCCGGGTGAAGATGTTCATCGGGTTCCTCCTTTTGGTCTCGATGGCGCTTTGGCCGCGCCGAACGCGCGCTCGACAATCGCGTCGAGGTCGCCGCCCGGGATCGGGCTCGCGGCCGATTCGAAGTCCCACCCCAGGTTGGCCGCCAGCCGCGCGCGCACCGCGACCCGGTCGAGCCCGAGACGCTGCAACAGGGCGGCGCGCTCGGCGAGCTCGCCCCGGTACATGGCGTCGCGCTTCGCTGCCAGGGTCTTGGCGTGCGCGGGGTTGCGTTTCGGTTGCATCCAGTCGAACGGCATCCGGTCCTCCCGTCGGGCGAGCGCGCACACTGTAACGCGAAGCCGAAATTTTACGGCGAATTTCCGAGCGCGACCTTGGCGGCGTCCCACAGCCGGTCCTGCTCTTCGGCTGAGGCGTCGGCCACCGCCCGTCCCTGCGCGCGCAGGGCATCCTCGATATGGGCGAAGCGCGCCGCGAAGCGGTCGTGGGCGTCGCGCAGCGCGCTCTCGGCGTCAAGGCCCAGCTTGCGCGCCAGGTTGGTGGTCGCCAGCAGCACGTCGCCGAGCTCGCGGTGCATCTCGCCGCGGTCGCCGCCGGCGATCGCCGTGTCCAGCTCCGCCAGCTCTTCGTCGATCTTGAGGCGTGGGCCCTTGGCGTCCGGCCAGTCGAAGCCGACGGCGCCGGCCTTCTCCCCGCCGCGGGTCGCGCGCAGCAGGGCCGGCGCGCTCTTGGGGATGCCGTCGAGCGCCCCGCGCTTGCCCTTCTCGGCCTTCTCCGCGGCCTTGAGCTTGGCCCAGTTGGCCAGGACCGAATCGGCGTCTTTCGCCACCACATCCCCAAACACATGTGGGTGGCGGCGCACCAGCTTGGCGACGATGGCGCGAGCGACGTCGTCGATCCCGAAGGCGCCCTCGGCGAAGCGCAGCTCCGACTGGAAGACAATCTGCAAGAGCAGATCGCCCAGCTCCTCGCGGTGGTCGTCGACCGTGCCGCCGGCCAGCGCATCGACCACCTCGTAGGTCTCCTCGACCAGGTAGGGGACCAGCGTCTGCAGGGTCTGCTCGCGGTCCCAGGGGCACCCGCCGGGCGCCAGCAGCCGCTGCATCAGCCCGACCAGGCGGCTCACCTCGGCGCCGGTCTGCTTGCCCGGCAAGGGGGTCAAATCGGGCAGGGCGCCGCTGCCTGCGCTGGTGCCGGAAATAGCCTGGGATGTGGCCGCGGACGTGGCCTCGGACGTAGCCTGGGACGTGGCTTCGGGCGGGCTTTTCACGCCGCGCAGTCTACACATTGAATCGGGCGGGTTCGCGTGCTAATTCCGAGACGACCTTGAGCGATCGAGTCATCACTGCGCCCCGTGCACCCGACCGCCGTGCGGCCGAGGTGACCACGGCGCGGCTCACGCTCGACGACAACGGCGTGGCGCTGGCCCTGTACGGCGAGCGCAACGCCAACTTGAAGATCATCGAGCACGAGACCGGCGTCGAGCTGCACGCCCGCGGCAACGAGCTGACCGTGGTGGGCGCCGCCGACGCGGTGGCGATGACCCGCCGGCTGGTCGAGCAGCTCTACGCGATGGTGCGCGCCGGGACCCCCGTCAGCCCGGAGGACATCGGCCGCGCGGCGCTGGCCCTGCGCGCCGACGCGGGGGTCGACCTGCGCGAGGTGTTCTCCGACACCATCCTGATCGCCGGGCGGGCGCGCGCCATCGCGCCCAAGGGTCTGGCCCAGAAGCGCTACGTCGACGCCATCCGGGCTCATGACATCGTGTTCGGCATCGGTCCGGCCGGCACCGGCAAGACCTACCTGGCGATGGCGCTGGCGGTGCGGGCGCTGATGGAGAAGCAGGTCAAGCGCATCGTGCTCACCCGGCCCGCGGTCGAGGCTGGCGAGCGCCTCGGCTTTCTGCCCGGCAGCCTGGAGGAGAAGGTCTCGCCCTACCTGCGCCCGCTGTACGACGCGCTTCACGACATGATGGACTTCGAGAAGGCCGACCAGCTGCTGGCGCGCGGCCTGATCGAGGTGGCGCCCATCGCCTTCATGCGCGGGCGCACCCTCAACGACGCCTTCGTGATCCTCGACGAGGCCCAGAACACCACCACCGAGCAGATGAAGATGTTCCTGACCCGCCTGGGCTTCGAGTCCAAGGCGGTGATCACCGGCGACGTCACCCAGATCGACCTGCCCGACAACCGCCGCTCCGGCCTGAACGAGGCGGTGGCGCTGCTGTCCGGCATCGAGGGCATCGCCTTCCGCTACTTCACCGAGGTCGACGTGGTCCGCCACCCGCTGGTGCAGGAGATCATCAAGGCGTACGACGCCAAGTCGGCGCAGGATCGCGCCAAGTAGGCGCTTCCGATACACTACCTGCGTGACCGCTCCGGAGGACCTGCGCAGCATCGCCGACCGCTACCGCTACGAGGTCGGCGAGCTGGTGGCGACCTCGCGCGCGATGTCGTCGGAGCGCGACATCCGCGCCCTGCTGGCCCTGATCCTGGAGAAGTGCCGCCAGGTCACCGGCGCCGACGCGGGCAGCGTCTACGTGCTGGAGGGCGAGGGGCCCACCCCGCAGAAGCGCCTGCACTTCATGCTGTCGCAGAACGACTCGATCGCGATCAACTTCAAGGAGTTCACCCTGGGCGTCGACGAGAAGTCCATCGTCGGCAAGGCCGTGCTCGACGCCCGCCCGATCAACATCCCCGACCTGGACCACCTGGACGACGCCGGGCAGAACCCCTGGGGCTTCCGGCACAACAAGAGCTTCGACGAGAAGACCGGATACCGCGCGCGCTCGATGTTGACCGTGCCCATGCTGTCCGCCGAGAGCGTGGTCATCGGGGTGGTGCAGCTCATCAACCGCAAGCGCAACCCCGCGGCGCGGCTGCTGGGGCCCGACGACTTCAACCGCGAGGTGGTCGCCTTCGACGACTGGTCGGAGGAGCTGGGGCTGGCGCTGGCGTCACAGGCCGGCATCTCGCTGGAGAACGCCATCCTGTACGACGAGATCAAGCGGCTGTTCGAGGGTTTCGTCGACGCCTCGGTGACCGCCATCGAGTCGCGCGATCCGACCACCTCGGGCCATTCGCGCCGGGTGGCGACCCTGTCGGTGGCGCTGGCCGAGAAGGTCGACACCATCGGCGAGGGCGTGTTCAAGGACGTCCACTTCACCCGCGCCGGGTTCAAGAAGATCGAGTACGCCGGCATGCTGCACGACTTCGGCAAGGTCGGCGTGCGCGAGAAGGTGCTGGTCAAGGCCAAGAAGCTGTACGAAGAGGACCGGCGCGCCATCGAGATGCGCTTCGCCTATATCCGGCGCGGCATCGAGGGCGAGCTCTGCGAGCGCAAGCTGCGGCTGGCGCTGGAGCTGGGGCGCGACGGCGTCGGCGATCGCTTCGCCGCGCTGGACGCGGAGGCGGCCAGGAGGATCGCCGGCCTGGACGAGGCCTGGTCCTTCATCAGCAAGGCCAACGAGCCGACCCTGCTGGAGGAGGGCGGGTTCGAGCGCCTCGTCGAGATCGCCCAGCTGCAATACCTGTCGCCGTCGGGCGAGCTGCGGCCGTATCTGGAGACCGGGGAGGTCGCGGCGCTGCAGATCGCGCGCGGCAGCCTGACCGCCGTCGAGCGCGTGGAGATCGAGAGCCACGTGGTGCACACCTACAACTTCCTGAAGAAGATCCCCTGGCAGCGCGACATGGCCGACCTGCCGCGCATCGCGGGCGCGCACCACGAGTACCTGAACGGCATCGGCTACCCGCGCCGGCTCAGCGGCGGTGACATCCCCATCGAGAGCCGCATGATGACCATCGCGGACATCTACGACGCGCTCACCGCGTCCGACCGCCCCTACAAGAAGGCGGTGCCCATCGACCGCGCCCTGGGCATCATCGAGGGCGAGGTCAAGGCCGGCAAGTGCGACGCCGATCTGTTCAAGGTCTTCGTCGAGTCCGAGGTCTACAAGAAGGTCCTGTGACCATGGTCGAGACCGTGTTACGCGGGCGCGCCGTGGGCGCGATCCCGGCGCCCACCCGCCGGGCGGTGGCGGCCCGGTTGCGCCGGGCGCTGCGCGCGCTCGGCCGCGCGTCGTCGTCGGCGACGCTGGTCTTCACCGACGACGCCGAGATCCGGACGCTCAACCGCGACTACCGCAAGCACGACCGCGCCACCGACGTGCTCAGCTTTCACCTGCAAGAGCTGAAGGGCGAGAGCGATCCGGCGGGCGCGGGAATCAACCTGGGCGACATCGTGATCTCGGTCGAGACGGCGCGCCGCCGCGCCGCCGGCAAGCGCCTGGGCGGCGAGCTGGAGCGGCTGGCAATCCACGGCCTGTGCCACCTCTTCGGCCACGACCACAAGCGCCCCGCCCAGGCCAAGGTCATGTTCGCCCTGGAACGCCGCTTGCGGCGGTTACCCGCGGTTAAAACCGCATTCCGCGTTTCGCGCGGAAGGCGAACCACTTCCAGGTGAGGTAGCCGGCGCCGGCCGCGCCGGCGACGGCCAGGACCCCAGGGCCAGCGGTGGCAAGGAGCAACCCGGTGCCACCCCAGGCGGCGACCGCAAAGATGCCCTTTTTCTTCGCCTCTGACTTGTCGCGCGAGATCAGGCTGTCCATTGTCCCTCCCCTCAAGGGGTAGCATGGGCATCGCGGTCGAGCCAACAACCCCCCAATCGAGGGGTTCGCTCCGCCCGCGCTAGAAAGCATGCGCGCCGTGGGCCCCCACGGCGAACTCGAAGGCGGTCATCACCGACCACTGGGGGTCGCCCCCGGCCCCGGGCAGGGTGGCGGCGCCCTGCAGGCGCAGGCGGGAGAACTCGCTGGGCCAGAAGGTGAGATTGGCGGACACCCGCTGCAGGTTCGCGGTGAAGGCGCCGTTGATGCAGCCCAGGTCGTCCAGGGGGCAGGCGGGGGTTATCGCGCCCGCGCCGTTGCGCGTCGGCGTGCCCAGCTCCCAGCGCGCCGCGGTCGCCCAGCGCTGGGCGAAGCGCCAGAACAGCGCCGCGAAGCCGCCGGTGTCGTGCAGCGTCTCGCCGCCGATCTCTCTCCGCCGGTAGAACCACTCGGCCTGCAGCGCCACGATGGTCTGGCGCC
>Ga0207701_10005027_pt1 | contig 13309 bp, 8 predicted proteins | sample KBSSwiSSwithPhiX_FD_184294 | JGI IMG/M metagenome (GOLD analysis project Ga0207701, IMG submission 184294) | Switchgrass rhizosphere bulk soil microbial communities from Kellogg Biological Station, Michigan, USA, with PhiX - S5 (SPAdes) (version 2) | ecosystem: Environmental > Terrestrial > Soil... | reverse complement strand
CCCCCAGCGCACATCGCTGATGAACGGCACCGGACGATCGCTCGTCTCGTACGCGCAGACGAGCGATGGCTGGTCGCCCGGGCGATACGAGTAGTACACGAACATCGGACGGCCGCGGACGTTCTCGCGCGGCACGAGTCCCCAGTAGCGACTGTCCTTCGAGCAGTAGCGGTTGTCGCCCATCATGAAGTAATGCGTCGGTGGTATGACGAGCGGGCCCCAGTTGTCGTGCGTGGGCTGCGACGGCGCGAGACCGAAGCGTGAGCTCGCGAGTGCGTAGCGCTTCTGCCAGATGAACAGATCGTTCGTTTCGTCGGGATTGCCCTTCTCGTTGTTGGCCGCCGCAAACCCCTGCCGCTGCTCGATGCCGTTCACGTACGCGAGCCCGTCGCGCATGTAGATCGTGTCGCCCGGCATGCCGATGAGACGCTTCACGAGCGTCGGCGTCGGATCGTTGCCGATCGCCGCCTCGTCAGGCTGATACGGCGAGACGAAGACCACGACCTCACCGCGCTTCGGGTCCGAGTAGCCGGGAAGGTTGACGCTCGTGAACGGAATGTGAGGGCCATACACGAGCTTGTTGACGAACAGCCAGTCGCCGACGAGCAGCGTGGGGATCATGCTGCCGGACGGAATCCGGAATGCCTCGACGAAGAACGTGCGGATAAAGAGGAAGATCACCAGTGCGCCGGCGATCGATTTCACATTCTCCCAGAGGGTCGTCGGGAGCGCACGTTTGGGCTGGGACTTGCCGCGAGCAGCGGCGACGCTCGAGCTCTTCGCAGGCGGGGCCGAGCGTTTCTTTGTGGACGCCACGTGACGCAGGTGAGAGAGCGAGGGACTTGGGAACGTGATCGTTCAATCTAATTACGCCGCTCGGCGAGGGGTGTTTCTCCCGAGGGCGAAAACGCCAGAGGGGCGCGCTCCATGGAGCGCGCCCCTCTGACACAACGACTCGCGTAAGAGCGACAGACTACTTGAGGTGCTTGTTCACCAGCTTCGTCATGTCGAACATCGACACCTGCGCCTTGCCGCCGAAGACGGGCTTGAGCTTGTCGTCGGCGTTGATCATGCGCCGATTCTTCGCGTCCTGCAGGTTGTTCTTCTTGATGTACTGCCAGAGCTTCTTGGTGACCTCGGTGCGTGGCATCGGGTTCGCGCCGACGACGGGCGCGAGCTGAGCGGACGGCGTCATCGCCTTCATGAACGCCGGATTTGGCGCACGCTTCGCCTTTTTGGCTGGGGCCTTCTTCGCGGCGGCCTTCTTCCCGGCGCTCTTCTTAGCACCGGCCTTCTTCCCAGCGCTCTTCTTGCCGGCGCCCTTCTTCTTGGCAGTGGCCATCGATTGCTCTCCTGGTGGATGATCGACACGCGTTCTCGAGGGGCGAACACGAATCCGTCGCGCAACAAGCTAAAAGACCCTGTGCTGGACGCAATAGGCAGAGAGGCGCGTTTTCCCTATGAAATAGGGCAGAAACACCCATTGCACGCAGAGGCGCTGAGGGCGCGGAGGTTGTCCCCGGCATCCTCCGCGCCTCTGCGGGTCAATCGGTTTTCCCCTCTGCAGCGTCAGGTTCGTCGAGCTCTACCTAACGCGATTCCGAGAGCTTCTCGAGCAGCGCCATCATTCTCACGTCGTACGGGTCCGGCGTGTCGTCGTCCTCGGCGATGTCGTAATGCTCCTGCGGCGTCTCGAGAATGAGCGGAACCCCCTTCGCACGCTTGTCACGCAGCAGCCAGCGGAACGGCTCGACGCCGATCTGTCCATCGCCGATCAGCACGTGCCGATCCTTGTTCGACCCGAGCGCCCCCTCGCTATCGTTGAGATGGAAAAAGCTCGGCGCCTCGCCGGTCGCGGTCTCGAACTGATCGAGTACCACGCGCACCGCATCGTCCGACATCGTGATGTCGTGCCCGCTCGAGTAGAGGTGACACGTGTCCAGGCCGTAGCCGGTGCGTTCCCGCAGCGCGGACGGCACGTGCGAGAGAATCTCTCCGACCTCCTCGGCCGTGCGCCCCATCGTGCGGCCTGCGCCGGCGGTGTTCTCCACGAGAAGACGCGTCGTCCCAGGCACTGTCTCGAGCGCTCTCGTGATCGCCGCGCCGATGCGTCTCGCTGAGACGGATCGCTCACTGTCGAGGGCGGATCCCGGGTGGAAGCACACGGCACCGATGCCGAGTGCAGCGGCGCGCTCGACTTCCTTTGTGAGACCCAACGTCGCTCGCTCGTACTTCGCGTCGTCAGGCGTCGCGACGCTGAGGACGTATGCCGCGTGCGCGACGATGTGCTCCGGACGAATGTCGGTCCCCGCGAGCGCCGCCTTGAAGCGCTCGACGCGTTCCGGACGGACGGAGATCTTCTCGTTATAGAACTGCGGCTTGGCGGTGAACACCTGCAGTGCACGCATTCCGCTGCGCGCAGCGCGGCGCACTGCCATGTGAATGCCGCCGTTGTCGATGGTGTGAGCGCCGAGGATGAGCATGGGCGAATTCTCGCCGAGGCGCCGCCCTTTCGCTACCGATGACCGATCACCAATGACCCACGACCCCAAACAGAAAACTCGCCATGACATCACGAGATGTCGTGGCGAGTCGTGAGTTCTGGGGCGTGGGTAATTGGTTTTCGATTCTCGGTATCAATTCATCTTGAGTGTTCCGACTCTCGCGACGACCGAGCGGTCCGTGCCACGCCAGCCCACCGCGACCAGTTGCTTTCGCAGTGCGACGAGCGGCCGCTCGGCCTCCGGCGTACCACTCGACGCTTCGGGTCGCTCGGGCGTGAAGATGTGGCCCCACGTGCGCGACATCGCGAGCGCGATCTGCGAGCGCTCGCCGTTCGGGTCTTCGAACGCCACGACGACGACGCTGTCGGCCGCGGCCACCGCAGTGGACGACGGACGATCGCCGTACATGATCGGCACCGGCGAGTGAAAGAGCTCGCCTCGCTCCATGGAGTGGGCGAAGAACACGCCCGGTCCACCGGCCGCGTTCAGGAAGTACGCCACGTGCACGTAGCCTGACGAGCCGTCAGCGGCGATCGCCGGCGCGGGCCGCGCGCACCCAACCGCGCCGCGATCCGTCGTATCGACGGGCACTGGAGCGATCCAGGTTCCGCCCGCGTCATCCGAGCGTGATGCAAGCAGCACCGCGCGGCCGCCTGCTCGCTTCGACCACCAGACGCCGTAGATCTCCGTCGACGACAGCGCGGACACACGAAACGAGCCGGCACACGCCGACGAATCGCTTGGCGTCGAGGGAACCGCGGCGATCGGTTCGAGCGCGAGCGAGCCATCAGGTCTCAGGACCAGATGCGCGTCGGCCGGGACCGACCCTTCGTCGCCGGAGGCGGGCATGGCAACCGTGAGCGCGTTGCCGCGCCAATCGACCGGCTCCTTATCGCACGCGCCAAGCGCGAGCGTGCAAGCGACAGGCAGGATGGCGGTCGGGAAGCGCTTCGCGAGACGATCGAATATCTTCAAAACGTCGGTCCTCGATCCTTGCTGCCTCTACCCGGACTGCCCATGTCTGCTCCTACCGTGAATCCGCCGCGAGCCGCACAGCGCGGCGCCGCCTCCGCGACGTCATCTGCCGCGAACACAACAGAGCCGCTCCCGAACATGGGACTGCTGACCGGCTTCAACGGCAACCGCCGTGTGCCTCCTCCGGTGAATGAGCCGGTGCGCTCGTACGCGCCAGGCTCTCCCGAACGCGCTGCGCTGAAGGACCGCCTGACGTCCATGGCGTCGGAGCGCATCGAGATACCCGTGGTGATCGGTGGAAAGGAATATCGCTCGGGTGAGATCGCTCAGGCAGTGATGCCGCACGCACACCGTCACGTGCTCGCCGACTGGCACAAGGCAACGAAGGAGCATGTGCTCGCCGCGGTGGACGCTGCGCGAGAGGCACAGCGCGAGTGGGCGAACTGGGCATGGGAAGATCGGGCGGCGGTGTTCCTCCGTGCCGCGGAGCTCCTGGCCACGACATGGAGAACGACGCTCAACGCGGCGACGATGCTCGGCCAGTCCAAGACGGCGTTCCAGGCTGAGATCGATTCCGCGTGTGAGCTGATCGACTTCTGGCGCTTCAACTGCGCCTTTGCGCAAGGCCTATACGACGAGCAGCCTCAGAGCACGAACGCGATGTGGAACCAGCTCGACTACCGCGCGCTCGAGGGGTTCGTATACGCGGTGACGCCGTTCAACTTCACGGCGATCGGCGGCAACCTGCCGACATCGCCGGCGCTCATGGGCAACTCGGTGATCTGGAAGCCCGCGTCGACCGCGATGCTGTCCGGCTATTACGTGCTGAAGCTGCTCGAGGCCGCGGGGCTCCCACCGGGCGTGATCAACTTCGTGCCCGGCGATGCGGCAATGATCTCGGATATCCTGCTCTCCCATCGCGAGCTCGCGGGTGTGCATTTCACCGGCAGCACCGCCGTCTTCAACAGCATGTGGAAGACGATCGGCGCGAACATGAATCGCTATCGCAGCTACCCACGCATCGTGGGCGAGACCGGCGGGAAGGACTTCATCATCGCGCATCCGTCGGCAGACCCGCAGGCGCTCGCAGTCGCCATCGCGCGCGGCGGTTACGAGTATCAGGGCCAGAAGTGCTCCGCGGCGAGCCGAGTGTACGTGCCGAAGTCGATCTGGCCGCAGGTACGTGATGCAACGGTCGGCATGATCGAGCAGATCCGCATGGGCGACGTTCGCGATTTCCGTAACTTCATGGGCGCGGTCATCGACGAGAAATCATTCAAGAAGATCGACGAGTACATCGGCGACGCACGCAAGAACGCGCGGATCGTGGCCGGCGGCGTCACGAAGGGCGACGAGGGCTACTTCATCGCGCCGACGCTCGTAGAGACCGACCAGCGTGATTACCGTCTCATGTGCGAGGAGATCTTCGGCCCAGTGGTGACGGCGTTCGTCTACGACGACGACGAGTGGACGGAGACGCTCGAGGTCATCGACCAGACGTCGCCGTACGCGCTCACCGGTTCCGTGTTCTCGACGGATCGTCGCGCCATCCAGCAGGCCAACCTCGCCCTCCGAAACTCGGCCGGAAACTTCTACATCAACGACAAGCCGACGGGCGCGGTGGTAGGCCAGCAGCCGTTCGGTGGCGCGAGAGCGAGCGGGACGAACGACAAGGCCGGGTCGAAGCTGAATCTCGTTCGCTGGGTGAGCCCGCGGGCGATCAAAGAGACGTTTTCGCCGCCGACGGACTATCAGTATCCGTTCATGGCGGAGGAGTGAAGCCAGGCAGTAGTCGATAGTCGTAAGTCGATAGTCGCAAGTCGTTAGACCCAACACAGCGACTGAATGGTCCATCAGCCGGCGTCACACCCAACAGCTAACGACTCCCGACCATCGACTAACGACTCCCGAGTGTTAGGCACCATCACCTGGGCCGTCATTGCCCTGGGGGTGGTGCTTCGCTGCATCAGCTACACTCGTCGGTCGGTTCTCTGGACCGACGAGGCGGCCTTGGCGAGCAACATCATGGAGCGATCGCTCTCGGATCTGCTCACGATCCCGCTCGATTACGGCCAGGCCGCGCCAAAGGGGTTCCTTCTGCTCGAGTGGCTCGTCACGCGCGCGTTCGGGACGAGTGATCTGGCGTTCAGGCTCGTGCCCTTCGTCAGCGGGATCGTCAGTCTGTTTCTGTTCGCCGCCATCGCGCGCCGCCTTCTCACGCCGTCCGGCGCGCTCGGCGCCCTGCTCTTCTTTTCCGTCGGCTACTGGTTCCTCGTCTATGCGTCCGACACACACCCCTATGGGCTCGACCTGGCGTTGTCGCTGGCGGCGCTGCTCGTATGCATCGACCTTCGGCGCCTCGCGTATCCGCCGGAGCGCGTGTGGGCCGCGGGCTTGTTCGGCGCCGTCGCCGTCTGGTTCTCGAACGCCGCCCTCGTCGCGCTCTTCGGGCTTGGCGTCGCGTTAGGCGCCATCGCCTGGCGCGAGCGCGGCTGGCGCGCCGCCGTCCGCGAGCTCTGGCCCATCGCGGCCATGTGGAGCGCGAGCGCTGCGGCCGCGGCATGGGTCGCCGTGCACGGCATGTTTCCGACGACGCGTGAGTACCTGGCCTGGTGGTGGCGGGACGCCATGATGCCGGTGCTCCGCTCGCCAGCCGCGTTCCGATGGCTCTGGGACGCGTGGCGGATCCAACTGCTGCTCTTTCACGGCTGGTCCGTCGAGAACGCTGTCTGGACGTCGCTTTACGTCGCGCTCGCGCTCATCGGCTTTGTGAGCCTGCTCATGCGGCGCGCTGGCGAGGCGATACTCGCGGCGAGCGTCGTTGGCGCGTACGTCGTCGTTTCGATGGCGAAGCAATACCCATACGAGGCGCGACTCGTCCTCGCATCCATCGCGGTCTTTGTGCTCGGCATCGGGGAATCGATCGGACAACTCGCCGGGGCCGAGTGGGGTCGTGTGCGCGTGGTGCCGCGGCTCCTCGCCGTGCTGGTCTGCCTGCCGCCGATTTATCGCATCATTACGTTTCCGCCGCCGTATCAGTGGTCGGTCACGGGGTCCTACCTCGCCCAGATCCGCGACCGATGGCAGCCGGGTGACATGGTGTACTCGACATACGGCACTGCCTTCGAGGTGCTGCACAGCGCGCCGCACTTCGGGTTGCGCGCCGAAGACTACGTCCTCGGCCCCTGCGACTTGAGCGATCCGCGCCAGTCCCTCCGCGCGGCCGATGCGCTGCGCGGGCGGCGGCGAGCGTGGGTGATCGTCGGTACGGGGCGGTATTTCCCCGAGGCACCGGAGTATGGCTATCTGCGCACGATCGGCGTTCGCGGCGATTCATTGCCGGTTCGACTCGCCGGCTCGTTTCGCGCTCTTGCGCCGGCGCCGTTCGACATTGCGACGGCCTACCTGTTCGACCTGAGCGATACGACCCGCCTCGGTCGTACAACGGCCGATACGTACGTGCTGTCACCATTGCTCCGCCGATCCGGGCGCCGGGTCAATGACTGGAATTGTTATGGGGTGTGGCGCCCACTGCATCGGGAATCGGGAATCGGGAATAGCGGGAACCGGGAGGCGGCGCGCCGCGGGCGCTGCCGCCGGGACTCGGGAACCGAGGGCTCTCTGCACGAGTCCAGATTGTATGGACGAAATCGATTCTGCGCATGCGCGTGGCCCGCTCGGCGACGAGGACGTTAGACTAGGTTCGAAGCTCTGTTCCCGGTTCCCCGTTCCCGGTTCCCTCTCCCGCCTAACGTGCCATACCAGTTCTACACCGCCGACGTGTTTACGGACACGCAATTTGGCGGTAACCAGCTCGCCGTCCTCCCCGATGCCCGCGGCCTCACCACCGAGCAGATGGCCGCCATCACGCGGGAGTTCAACTACTCCGAGTCGACGTTTGTTTTTCCACCGGACGATCCAAAGCACACGCGTCGAGTGCGGATCTTCACGCCGGGAGGCGAGGTGCCCTTCGCCGGCCACCCAACCGTCGGCACGGCGCACGTCCTCGCTGCCATCGGGGACGTTCCACTCACCGGCGCCGAGACGCGGATTGTGCTCGAGGAAAACGTCGGTCCGGTCCCCGTGGTCATCCGCGCGCGCGACGGGAAGCCGGAATTCGCGCAGTTCTCGGTGGCAATGCTGCCAAAGGTGACCGAGCCGACCGTCTCACGCGAAACGCTCGCATCGATGCTGTCCCTCGATCCGAAAGACCTCCTCGACGGCGACTACGCTCCGCAGGGCGTGTCGTGCGGGCTGCCGTTTCTCCTCGTGCCACTGCGCGATCGCAGCGCGGTGGCCCGCTCGAAGCTCAAGCTCGAGCAGTGGGAACGGGCGCTCCAGGGCAACGAGCACGAGATGGTGATGGTGTTCGCGGCGGACGGGGAACGCCCGGGCTCCGACATGCGCGCGCGGATGTATGGACCGTCCGTGAACGTGATCGAGGACCCGGCCACCGGCTCCGCCTGCGCGTGTCTCGCCGGTTATCTCGCTGCCCGAACGCCGAGGGACGGCACTCTGCGCTGGGTGGTCGAGCAGGGGTTCGAAATGGGACGACCGAGCATCATCCACATCGAAGCGGACAAAGCGAATGGCGACATTACTGCCGTTCGCGTCGGCGGAAACACTGTCGTAGTGGCGAAGGGCGAGTTGTTAGGCATCTGAACGGACCGGGACTCGGGACATCGGGACATCGGGACTCGGCCAGAATGCTATTGGCGCCGAGGAGCCTTCCTCGGCAGCAATAGTCTCCCGGCCGAGTCCCGAGTCCCGTCCCTATGGCGTCGGGATGCCCAGGTTGTACCTCGCGTTCAGCGCCTGCGCGGCTGCCTGAGCGATGATCGCCTGGCCGGCCGCGTTAGGGTGCAGCCCGTCCAGACTCATGAACGGCCCAAAGGGCTGCGGCGTCGTCAACAGCGCCACGACATCGAGCGGCGTGCGGACGCCGGGAGCAGAGTAGAACGCATCGAGGCTGAAGAACGCGAGGCCCCGCGCCTGCGCCTCGCCCTGGATCGCGGCGTTCATCGCCGTCACCACGGCCACGACGACCGACTGCTCCGCGGGAGTGAGCACGAGGTCAACAGTCGTCGGGAACTGAGATGCCGCGCAGCTGAACGGAACCGGAGGCTGACTAGCCAGGCGCGCCAGGAGCCCAGCCTGCATCACCGGCGCGAGCTTGAGCGGCACGTACATCAGGTTCTGTGCGGCCGTCGTGCCGCAGTCCGGGTCCACCGCGACATTGAACGCGACGAGGAGTGCCGTCGCATTTGCCGCGATCTCCGCACCGCTCCGGAATCCGGGAATCACTAACGGGTTTGCGGGCAGTCCCACGAGCAGCACGTGCTTCACCTCCGCCGCGGCGATGCGATCGAGAATCTCATGGTACTGCGCGGCAAACGTCGCCGGGTTTTCGATCGGGAACGGCGGCGGACCCACGAGCGCGACACCGGACCTCGCGTTCAGCACTTCGTTCGCCCCGAGCTCCACCGACACGAGCTTCGGAGTCTCCGCTTCCATCGCGCTGACCTGCGTCTGGCCCGCAGCCAGCACACGCGAGTACAACGGACCGTTGGCGGGGTCGAGGACGTTCTGCGGCGTGGTGGAAAGCGCGTCCGACGCCCGGGCCCCGAAGATCGCCACGTTCTGCGTCGGCAATGTGACACCATCAACGAGCGGCGCACACGACAGGGTCGCCGGATTCGCGAGCGTCTGTTCCCCGCTCAACCGCACGCCAAGACCAAGTGGCGGCGCGATTGGGGAATGGCATCCGGGAAGCTGGATGTAAGGCTGCGTGATCTCTCGATTGCCCATGCGGGCGAGCTGAGCCGGCCACGAGCTCTTTTGCGTGACGGAGTCCACACCGTCCGACTGCGCCCCCATGCTGATGCTCGTTCCTATCGCGACGTAGCGCTGAAACACGCCGCGCCCTTCGCTCTGCTGCAGCGACGGCCGGTCCGCGTTGATGTGCGGCGACACCGGCGAGTCGGCGCACGCCGCGAGACTCGTGCACGCGGCGACGAGTGGGACGAGAACAACACGTCGTCTGGTCATAAGGAGCTCCGCATCGCTCGGCCGAGCGCTCGGGCGATTGACTGGGGACGGGTTACGCGCGGGCGCGTGTGCGCGACCGCCGACGCGCATGATGCTCGGGGGCGCCGACGTGACTGGCATACGTAAGCGTCGTGCTCGGCGCTGCGTTAGTGGTCAATGGTGTCGACACTGTCACAGGCCTGCCAAACGGCCAGTTCCTTGCAATTCTCTGCGGCCCGATGTCACAGCCCAGACTCGCCACTCCGCCGTCGATCCTCGTCATCGACCCCAATGAGCTGCGCGTAACGAGAATCCGCGCGCTTCGCGGTCCGAACTACTGGCGCCTCGCGCCGGTCATCGCGTGCGACGTCCGGCTCGGTGCGCTCGAGTCCGTATCGTCCGTCGACCCGCCCGGCTTCAACGACCGCCTGCTCGATGCCGTGCCGACGCTCGCGACCCACCCATGCTCGCTCGGTGCGCCTGGCGGCTTCGTCGAGCGACTCCGCAGCGGCACCCACATCCCCCACATCCTCGAGCACGTTTCGCTCGAGCTGCAGAATCTCGCCGGCAGCGACGTGGGATTTGGACGCGTGGTCGCGTCGGGCGACGCCGGCGTCTGGTGGGTCATCGTCGCGTATGACGAGGAAGACGTCGGCCTCCAGAGCGTGCGCGATGCGATCTCGATCGTGCGCGCCGCGCTCGGCGGACCTCCGTTCGATGCCGAGGCGAGCATACGCGAGCTGCAGGATCTCTACGAGCGCGTCCGACTCGGCCCGTCCACATGGGCGATCGTGGAGGAAGCGCGGCGACGCGGGATACCCGTCCGTCGCCTGAACTCCCACTCGTTGGTTCAGCTCGGTCTTGGCCGAAACCTCCGACGCATTCAGGCAACGCTCACGGATCACACGAGCGCGATTGCGATCGAGATCGCGCAGGACAAGGACGACACCAAGCGGGTGCTCGAGGCAATCGGCCTGCCCGTTCCGCACGGTGCCGTGGCCGAGTCGGCCGAGCAGGCCGTCGAGCTCGCGCAGGACATCGGATTTCCGGTGATCATCAAGCCGCTCGATCTGAGCCACGGTCGAGGGATCTCACCGCGCCTCTCCGACGAGACCGCAGTTCGCGACGCCTGGGCGCGCGCGAGCCAGATCTCCGACCGTCTGATCGTCGAGCAGTTCGCAGAAGGCCGCGATCACCGCGTCCTCGTGATTGGCGGGAAAGTCGTCGCCGTAGCCGAGCGCGTGCCTGCACACGTCAAGGGCGATGGCGTGCACTCCATCCGCGAGCTGATCGACGCGGCCAACCAGGATCCTCGACGTGGCGTCGGGCACACCAAGGTGCTCACGCGACTCGAGTGCGACGACGGCGTGGTGGAGCTGCTCGCGCGTTCGGGGCTCACGCTGGCTAGCGTGCCTAACGATGGCGAGTCCGTCTACCTGGCGGCCACGGCCAACCTCTCCACCGGCGGCACGTCAATCGACCGCACCGACGAGATTCACCCGAGCAACGTGACCGCGTGCGAGATGGCGGCCGGTGTGGTGGGCCTCGACATCGCCGGGATCGACGTCATCACGCCGGACATCTCGGTGCCTTTCCGGGAGAACGGTGCCGCCATCATCGAGGTGAACGCGGCGCCCGGCGTTCGGATGCACACGCATCCCACCGAGGGCGAGCCGCGCAACGTCGGCGCCCCGATCGTCGACATGCTCTACCCGCCGGGCGCGCCGACGACGATACCCGTCGTTTCCGTGACGGGCACGAACGGCAAGACGACGACGGTCCGGCTCATCGCGCACATCTTCCGACACACCGGAAAGACGGTGGGCTTCACGACGACCGACGGCGTCTACCTCAACAACCGGCTCGTCATCGAAGGCGACATGACCGGGCCGTTCAGCGCGAACATCATCCTGTCGAACCCGACGGTCGATGTCGCGGTCCTCGAGACGGCGCGTGGCGGAATTCTCCGCGCGGGCCTTGGCTTCGACGAGTGCGACGTGGGCATCGTGCTGAACGTCAGCGCGGACCATCTCGGGCTCGGGGGCATCAACACGCTCGAGCAGCTGGCCGAAGTGAAGAGCGTGATCGCGGCCGTGGTGAAACGTGAGGGCCACGCTGTGCTGAACGCCGACGATCCGCGCGTGCTCGCGATGCGCGAGCGGTCGCCTGGTGATGTCGTGCTGGTCTCGACGTCGCCGGAGGAGAACCCCGCCGTGGACGAGCATCTCGCGCAGTCGGGCATCGCGGTGCTCGTGGAGCGGAACACGTTCGTCATCCGCCGCGGGCGACTGCGCATCCCCATCGCCGGCGCGCACGAGGTTCCGCTCATGATGGGCGGCGCGGCGCGCTTTCAGCGCGGCAACATTCTGTCGGCGATCGCCGCAGCGTACGTGCAGGGCATCCGCTACGACGACATTCGCGCGGGCCTCCTGTCGTTCTTCCCTTCCCCGGCGCTCACCCCCGGGCGGCTCAACCTCATGCGCGTCGGGCGCGGACGGATCCTCGTGGACTATGCGCATAACGCGATGGCCGTGGGCGGACTCATGGAGCTCGTGTTAGGCATGGATGCCGGGCGTCGTATCGGTGTGATCACCGCGCCAGGGGATCGCCGCGACGAGGACATCCGTGAGCTCGGCCGGCTCGCCGCGGGGCTCGACCACGTGATCATCAAGGAGGACAGCGATCTCCGCGGTCGCGAGCCGGGCGAGATCGCCGGTCTCGTTCGTGAGGGACTCGTCGCCGGCGGTCTGTCCGAAGATGAGATCGAGGTCGTCGCGGATGAGCTCGACGCGGTCGACCGCGGCATCGCGCTGCTGGACGACCGTGACCTCATCGTAATGCTCGCCGACGACGTCCCCGCCGTTCTGGAGCACCTGCGCGGGCGCTCGCAGCCAGCGGCGGTGTCATGACGACTCCGGAGCTCTCAGCGCGTCCCGATCCAGCGGTGGAGATCCGCATGACGGCGCTGCACGCGACACGCGGCGCGAACTACTGGTCGCGCGAGCCGGTGACGCGATTGGACGTCGTCGTCGGCGCCTTCGAAGACATCTCATCGGCGCAGGTGCCTGGGGTCACCGCGTCGCTCGTCGCCGCCATGCCCGGCCTCGTGGAGCACCGCTGCAGCATCGGCGAACGCGGCGGATTCATCACGCGACTCCGCCGCGGGACATATGCGCCGCACATCATCGAGCACGTCGCGCTCGAGCTGCAGGGGCTGATCGGCCACGAGGTCGGGTATGGACGCACGCGCGGCGGCGACGTACCGGGCGAGTATACGGTCGTATTCGAGCACGCGAACGAGGGTGTCGGCGTTCGGGCAGCCGCGCTCGCGCTCGACACCGTCCAGCGCGCGTTCGCCGGCACCCTCGATTCCATCGAGCCTGCGGTGGCCGAGCTCCGTGCGCTTGCGGCGCTCCCGCGCGCCGCACCACTCCGTGCGCGCGTGCTGTGCGGCATCACCGGCGGAGCGCTTCGCGGCGAGACGCGGGCCGAGCTGCAACGACTGGGCTTCGGCGGCGAGGACGATCTGGTCGTCGACGTCGCACCCGGGTACATCCTTCAGGCAGGTCTCCCGTACTCGCACTCGGACGCCGCTATCGTGCTCGACGACCAACCCACCGATGTCCCCGAGCGATATCGCGACCGCGAGCGCGCCTCGCGGCTCGTGTCCGTCGTCGGTGACGCCGTCAATCCGGGCGGGTTCGTCGTCGCGCCGGCCAGTGCGTGGGACGTGCAGGACCGCGTTCGCGATGCGGGCTGTCGCGTCGCCGTCTTCGCGGCCGACGACGCGATCTCGGCGAAGG
>Ga0207701_10005026_pt1 | contig 13311 bp, 6 predicted proteins | sample KBSSwiSSwithPhiX_FD_184294 | JGI IMG/M metagenome (GOLD analysis project Ga0207701, IMG submission 184294) | Switchgrass rhizosphere bulk soil microbial communities from Kellogg Biological Station, Michigan, USA, with PhiX - S5 (SPAdes) (version 2) | ecosystem: Environmental > Terrestrial > Soil... | reverse complement strand
GCGTCTGGATGCGGACGGCGATCCGCGAGAAGGTGTCCAGCCCCAGGGCGCTGCTGAACACGTTACTGCACGAGTTCTGCCACCACCTCGACTGTGCGCGCCTGTCGATGCCGCAGAGCTACCACACGCGCGGCTTCTTCTGGCGCATCGACCACCTCTATCACCTGGCGCTGGCGACGCCGCCCGCGGCGCGCCGGCCGCTGCGCTGGGTGAAGCGCGGGGCGGTGTGGGCGATCGACTGGAACCGCCTGCGCGGCGCGGCGCGCGGCTAAGCCCCGCGCGCCCGCCGTTCGTCTGCTACAACGAAGGCGTCGTGCGCGCCCGTTTCGCTGCATTCGTGCTTCCGTTCTTCGCCGTGCTGGCGGCGGCGGGCACGCCTGTGCTGCCGACGGCGCACGCCGCTGCGGTCGAGCGCACGCCCGTGCTGGGCGGCGAGACCGAGCGTACGCCGGTCATCGCGTCGCACGACACGCCGCCCCAGCTGCGCGTCGCGCGCGAGTCGAACGCGCGCCCCAGCTTCTGGAAGTTACCGCCTCACGCCCTCACGCTCCGTCTCGTCGCGACGCCGGTTCCGTCGGTGCTCGCGCGCGTTGCCGATGCGGCGCGCGCGCCGGTTGCGCCGCCGTCCGCGCCGCGAACGTGCCGCGGCCCGCCCCGAACGTAGTCCGTTCGGCAATCCGGGTATCGCAGGCAACCACTTGCATGGAGGGATCCATGTCTGAAGACACGTCTGGGCAGAGTGGCACCGTGATCGAGCGCGAAGTCGCGCGCAAGGTGTCGGGGAAGGGTGGCACGATCGTCATCGTCGCCATCGTTCTCGCGCTCGCGTTGCTGATGGCGTTCAACATGAACTGACCACCGGCAGCGGAAGGCCCGCGGTGGTTCGAAGCCACCGCGGGCTTTGCCTCCTCGCCCGTCGGATAGATCCGGGTGAGCGCGCGGGCGGCGCCCACCACATACAGCGCGCCCCACAGCGCGAGGGCGGCCGGGACGGACCAGCCGAGCCGGCGCGGGGGCGCCACGTCGGGCGCCGACGCGAACGCCGCCTCGGCGCGCGCGAGCGTGCGCGCCGACGCGAGGTCATCCGGGGCCGGGCGCGGCAGTTGCCGGAGCCGTTCCAGCAAGGGGTCTCGGGTCGTCATGAGCTTGCCTTTCTTTCCATCGAGCTTGCCATCGGGATCGCGCCGTCGGTCCCTCCCAGCGCCGCCGCGAGGGCCGCGCGCGCGCGCGCCAGCCGCTGTCGCGCCGCATCCGGTCGGATCGACAGGACCGCGGCCGCCTGCGCGGCGTCCAGCCCCTCCACGCCGACCAGCAGCAGGATCTCGCGGTGGACCTCGGGCAGCGACGCCAGCGCGCGTTCGAGATCGCGGCACGCCGGATCATCCGTCGGCGCGGGCGCGGCGGCGTGGCGTTCGAGCGCCGCGGGATCGCCCGCGAGCGCGGCGGGGTCGGCGCGCCGGCGCGCCGACAGGAAGCGGTTGCGCGTGATCGTGAAGATCCAGGCCGCGAGATCCGTGTCCGCCTCGAGGCGCGCCGCGTGGCGCGCGATCCCCAGCCACACCTCCTGATGCAGATCCTCGGCGACGTCGCGGCGCCCTGCGAGGCGCAGCAGGAACCCGAAGGTCGCCTGCGCGAAACGCCCGTAGAGATCACGGAACGCCGCGCGATCGCCACGCCGCAGCCGATCGACCAGCGCGGTGTCGGCGGACGGGGCGGCCATCTTCTTCTAGTAAACGCCGTCCGGGGGCGGGGTGTGACAACGAAAAAGCGGCGCGGGCGATGTCACGCCGGGCCGGGCGGCGGCGTTCTCTGCAGGCAGGAGGACACGATGAGCGGATTCAGCTTCAGTCAGTTCATGATGGAAGGCGGGTGGGGGATGTACCCGGTGTTGCTGCTCGGGGTCGTGACGCTGGCGAGCGCGACCCGGTACGCGCTGCGGCCGGAACGGCTGTGCCTGCGGTTCGTCTCGATCCTGTGGCTGACGTTGCTGGTCGTGATCGTGCACGCGACGATCACCGACGTCGCGGCGGTGTTCCACTACTTCGAGGACCCGGTGCGCGCGCCCGACAACGAGATGGCGCGGACGCTGATGATTGGCCTCAAGGAATCGACGCGGCCCGCGGTGCTGGGCGGCATCTTCCTGACGCTGGTGCCGTTGCTCGCCGCGGTCGGTGTCTACCGCGAATACGGCCTGGGTCGGCCGGCGACGCCTAGCCGCTCTCGCGCGGAGCGCGAGGGTGCGGCTACCTGAAAAAACGATAGTCGCACACCGCGCCTGTGGCGCGGAGCGACTAGCGCTTGACCGGCTTCTTGGGCATCAGCAGCGGAACGCCGTTCTTCTCCTGGATGACCATCTCGCCGCCGTCCCGGCACGATCCGCTGATCGTCTTGCCGTCGTCGCTCTTGCCCTGGATCTTGCCCGCCTCGATCGCCGCGGTGGCGTGGGCGCGAACGCGCTGGTTCGCGGCGTTTCCCGACGAGACCGTGAACGTGTAGCCGGTCTCGTTGCTGACGCGGCAGCTTGCCGCCGCCTGCGAGCCGGCCACGGCCAGGAGGCCGTTCACGACCCATATAATGACGCTGGTTCGTGACATCAGACCGTTAGAGCCCCCCGCCGGCCCGATTTCATCGACCGGCATTAGAGTTGACGCGATGTGGATGAGCGACAAGCGCCTCCTGCGCGCCCTGCTGGTCCTGGCGCTGGCCTCGGTGTTCTGCGGCGCCCTGGCCCTGACGCGGGTGGGTCTGACCGGCCGCGCCGCGTTGCTGTTCCTGGGGTGGAACCTGATCCTGGCCTGGGTCCCGCTGGTCGTGTCGGTGGTCATCGCCGCCCGCCACGCGCCGGGGCGGGCGCCCACGCGCCTGGGGACGTTCGGGCTGGGGGCGGTCTGGCTGGCGTTCTTTCCCAACGCGCCTTACCTGGTGACCGATCTGATCCACCTGCGCGCGCACGGGGTGGTGCTGCACCTTTACGACGCGATGATGGTCTTCGCTTTCGCCATGACGGGCCTGTGTATCGCGTTTCTCTCGCTGTGGTTGATCCACCGTCTTGTCGAACGGCGCGCCGGCACCACCGCGGGCTGGGTGTTCGTCGCCGCGATCGCCGGCCTGTCGGGATTCGGCGTCTTTCTCGGGCGGTTTCCCCGCTGGAACAGCTGGGACATCGTGACCCGCCCGGGAGAGCTGTTCGCGACCCTCGCGCTGCATGCGCAGGACCCGCTGTCGCATCCGCGCGCGATCGGGATGACGCTGATGATGGGAACGCTGTTCGCGATCGCGTACCTGATGCTGTACGCGCTGACGTCGCTGGGCGACGCAGAGCCCGACGCAGAACCAGCTGATCGCTAGCGCGTCTTCACGGCCGCCGTCAGCACGGCGGTCGAGTGCGTCGCGTCGAACAGCTTGGCGGCCGCGGCGAGCTGATCGGCGGTGACCGCGCGTGTCGCCTGCGCGAGCGCCGCCCCATCGATCCCCATCTGCGCCCGGCGGCCCATCGCGAACGCCGTCTCGAACGGCGCGTCCGCGATCGCCTTTGCCGACGGCGCCGTCATGCCCAGCGCGTCGCCGTACGTGTCCACCGCGCGCGCGGGCTCGTCGGCTGCGAGCGGCGCGCCGACGATGCCGCTGATCTCCGCGCGCAGGCGCGCCGCCGCCGGCTCGGCCGGCTGTCCCTTGGGCAGCGGTCCGCCGACGAACAGGATGTCTGGTCGCGCGAGCGGGGCGAAGTCGGCCTTCCACGTGCGCGCCGTATCGCCCGGCGCGGTGACGCGCGACGCTGCGACGAGGAACGCCGGGTACGTCGGATCGCGCGGCTCGGGCACCGGCACGGCCAGTGCCACCGCGGTCGGCGCCTCGTTCATGACCAGCGTTCCCGTCACGCGCGACGCCGCCGGGGCCCGCGCGGCCGGCATCTTTCCGGTCGGCGCGTCGTCGAACTCCGCGCGGACGCGCTTCAAGACGTCCTGGAGGTCGAAGTGGCCGGCGATCACCAGCCGGGCCGTGGTCGCGCCGTAGTGCGACCGCCGGAAGGACTCCACCTCGTCCAGCGTCAGCTTGTCGAGCTCCGCCGCCACGCCACCCCGCAGACCGCCGCCCCGGCTGGGGTGCAGCGACTCCGCGGCGCGGGTCATCGCGGCCGCGGTCGCGTCGCGCTCCTGCAGGGTCGCGACTTCGTTGAAGAGACGCGTCTTCTCGCGCGCGAGATCATTTTCCGTTGGCGCGAGGCGCGACATTCGCAATGCCGCGTCGTCCAGCTCCTCAATGATCCGTTCCGAGGGAACCTCGACCGCGTACAACGTGAAGTCCGCTCCGGTCTCGGCGTGAAACCCGTGGCCGTACCGCGCTTCCAGCTGGCTGATCGTCCGCGCAGGCCTGTCGGGCCCGCCCGCGGTCGCGATCAGATGTTCGACGAGGTGCGCCATCCCGGAGCGGCCCGCGGGATCGTGGTCGGCGCCGACATCAAACAGCAGGACCAGCGCGGCTTTATCTCCCTTCGGCGTCGCGAGGAGATCGACGCGCAACCCGTTCTCCAAACGAAAGTGCGCGTCGGTAACCTTCTTGTTGCAGCCCGCGCTCAACGTTGCGAGCAACCAGAGAGTGAACGCAGCGCGCCGAAAAGCCATCGCGCGCACTGTATCAGCAGCAGACTGCGTCTTGTACGCGATCAGATGCGCGTGTTAGTTTGCGAGCCCGCAGTGGCTTACTTATCGTGGCGAGGGGGACGTCAGGGGACTTCTGCGCAGCGCGTGCGCTCCCTGGCGAAAGTTTTTGGCATCGCAGCAGGCGCGCTCCTGCTCTGCGCAACGCGCGCGGCGTTCGCCGCGGCACCGACGGCGGCAACGTCGCCTGCGACGTCCATAACGTCGACGTCGGCGTTGCTCAACGGTTCGGGCAATCCGAACGGCGAGATGACGACCGGCTGGTTCCGCATCAACACGGCGAACCCCGGCACGTGCAACGACACGTTCGGCACGCGCGTCCCCGCCACGTCGGGCACGTCGCTCGGCACGGGCACGTCGAGCATGAGCTACGGCATCGCGACGAACGCGCTGATGCCGGGCACGACGTACTACTTCTGCGCGGTCACGTCGAACGCGTCGGGCAACGGCTTCGGCTCGGTGCTGACGTTCACGACGCCCGCGCCGCCCGTCGTCACCACGACCGGCGCCGGTACCATCACCAGCAACAGCGCCGTGCTCGGCGGATCCGCGAACCCGACCGCCGCCACGTCGACGGGCTGGTTCCGCCTCTACACGACCGATCCCGGCACGTGCAGCGACTCCAGCGGGACGCGCATTCCCGTCACCGCCGGCACCGGCCAGAACCTCGGCAGCGGCACCGCGCCCGTCGGTTACTCGTTCAACACCAACACGGTGCTGACGCTGACGCCCGGCACGACCTACTTCTATTGCGCGCTGGCGTCCAACTCGCTCGGTACCTCGGTCGGCGCGATCGCCTCGTTCACGACCCTGCCCGTGATCCCCGGCGTGACGACGACCGCCGCGAGCGCGCTGACCGCGAACTCGGCGACGTTGAACGGCAGCGCGAACCCGGGCGGCGGCGCGACGACGGCCTGGTTCCGCTACAGCTCGACCAACCCGGGCGCGTGCAGTGACACGTTCGGCACGCGCATCCCGACGGGCTCGGGCGGCTCCGACCTCGGGTCCAGCAACACGACGCAGACGTTCTCGCAGCCGATCGCCGGCCTGACGATGGGCACGACCTACTACTACTGCGCGATCGCCTCGAACCCGGCGGGTGTCGCGCTCGGCAACCTGCAAAGCTTCATCACGCCGACCGCGCCGGCCGCGACGACGAACACGCCGCCGACGATCAACGACACCACCGTCACGCTGAGCGGAACGGTCAACCCGAACGGCGCCGCGACGACCGGGTACTTCCGCTACGCGACGACCAGCCCGGGCACCTGCAACGACACCTTCGGCACGCGCGTCCCCGCGACCGGCGCGCAGGATCTCGGGTCCAGCTACAGCGCGTCGGTGTTCACGCTGTCCGCGACGGCGCTCGCGCCGACGACGACCTACTACTACTGCGTCATCGCGCAGAACGCGCTGGGCACGACCATGGGCGCGGTCGTCCAGTTCACGACGAAGGATCGGCCGACGGTCACGACGGCGGCCGCGTCGTCGATCACCAGCAGTTCGGCGATCCTCAACGGCACCGGCAACCCGAACGGCGCCTCGGCGACCGGCTGGTTCCGCCTGTTCTCGACCGATCCAGGCTCGTGCTCCGACGTCGGCGGCATCGCGCGCATCCCGTCGAGCGGCGGCCAGAACCTGGGCACCGGCACGACCGTCGCCAGCTACGCCTACAACACGAACACGGTCACGTCGCTGTCGCCCGGCACCGTCTACTACTACTGCGCGCTGGCGTCGAACACGTTCGGCACCGGCGCCGGCGCGGTCGTCTCGTTCACGACGGCGCCCGCGATCCCGTCGGTCTCGACGGGATCGGCCAGCGCGCTGACGGCGACCACCGCGACGCTGAACGGCTCGGCGAACCCGGGCGGCGGCTCGACGACCGGCTGGTTCCGCTACAGCACGGCCAGCCCGGGCACGTGCAACGACACGTTCGGCACGCGCGCGCCGCCGACGTCGGGCGGATCGTCGCTCGGCGCGGGCCTGAGCAGCGTCTCGTTCTTCCAGGGCATCACCGGTCTCACCAGCGGGACGACCTACTACTACTGCGCGATCGCGCAGAACTCGGCGGGCATGTCGTTCGGCGGCGTCGGCTCGTTCGTGACGCCCAGCGCGCCGTCGGTGACGACCAACATCGTCACGAGCATCGGCAACGTCACCGCGCAGCTCAACGGCACCGCGAACCCGAACGGCGACTCCGCCATCGGCTGGTTCCGCCTGGGCACGACCAACCCCGGCACCTGCGACGACACCTTCGGCAACCGCGTTCCGACCGTCGGGAGCAACACGCTCGGGTCGAGCGGCTCGGTTCCCTACCAGCAGCCGGCCAGCGGCCTGTCGCCCAACACGACGTACTACGTCTGCGCGGTCGCGCAGAACTCGCTCGGGACGTCGTTCGGCGCGGTCCAGTCGTTCACCACGTTCGACAAGCCGGTGTCGGCGACGACGGCGGCGAGCGGCGTCGCCACGACGAGCGCGACGCTGAACGGCTCGGGCAATCCGAACGGCGCCTCGGCGACCGGCTGGTTCCGCCTGTACACCTCGGATCCGGCGGGCGTCTGCAGCGACACGACGGGCATCCGCGTCTCCGCGAGCACCAGCGCGAACCTGGGCAGCGGCCGCACCGCCGTGACCTATTCGTTCAACACGAACACCGCGACCACGCTGTTGCCGGGCACCCAGTACTGGTTCTGCGCGCTCGCGAACAACGCGTACGGCACGTCGGTCGGTTCGATGCAGACGTTCACGACGCCGCCCGTGCTGCCGCAGGTGACGACGACGTCGGCGACGCTGGTGACCAGCTCGTCGGCGACGATCAACGGCTCGGGCGTCCCCGGCGGCGCGTCGACCACCGCCTGGTTCCGCTACAGCCCGACGAACCCCGGTGGCTGCAGCGACACCTTCGGCACACGCATCCCGGCGATGACGGGCGGCACCGATCTCGGCGCCGGCAACAGCAGTGTTCCGTTCTCGCAGATGCTGACGGGTCTCACGCAGGGGACGACCTACTACTACTGCGCGATCGCGTCCAACACGCTGGGCACGGTGTTCGGCGGCCTCGGATCGTTCACGACGCAGAACGCGCCCAGCGTGACGACGAACGCCGCGTCGGGCATCGGCGACACGACCGCCGGGCTCTCCGGCACCGCGAACCCGAACGGCGCCGCCTCGACCGGCTGGTTCCGCTACGCGGCCACGAACCCTGGCACCTGCGACGACGCGTTCGGCACGCGCGTGCCCGCGTCGGGCGGGACCGACCTCGGCTCCGGCATGTCGCTGGTCGGCTACACGCAGGCGGTGAACGGCCTCACCGCCAACACGACCTACTACTACTGCGCGATCGCGTCCAACGCGCTCGGCAAGTCGTTCGGCGCCGTCGTGTCGTTCACGACGCGCGCGCCGGCGGCGGTGACGACGCAGGCCGCGACGGCGCTGACGACCAGCACCGCGCAGCTGAACGGCTCGGCCAATCCGAACGGCGCCTCGACGTTCGGATGGTTCCGCCTCTACACGACCGATCCGGGCAGCACCTGCAGCGACTCGGCCGGGATTCGCGTTCACCCGAGCACGAGCTTCAACCTCGGCACGGGCACGACCACGCAGAACTTCGCCTACAACACCAACACCGCGACGACGCTGACGCCGGGCACGACCTACTGGTACTGCGCGATCGCGCAGAACAGCTTCGGCACGTCGCTGGGCGCGATCGTGTCGTTCACGACGCCGGCGGCCGCGCCCAGCGTGTCGACGGGCTCGGCGAGCGCGGTGACCGACATGACCGCGACGCTGAACGGCACCGTGAACCCGGGCGGCGGCCAGACGACCGGTTGGTTCCGCTACAGCAGCACGTACCCTGGATCGTGCAGCGACACGTTCGGCACGCGCATTCCCGCTGCGACGGGCGGCTCGAACCTCGGTTCGGGCAACACGAGCATGGCGTTCTCGCAGATGATCAGCGGCCTCGCGCAGGGGACGACGTACTACTTCTGCGCGATCGCGTCGAACTCGGCGGGCACGACGCTGGGCGGGCTGAACAGCTTCGTCACGCCGACCGCGCCCACCGTCACGACCAGCTCGCCGTCGGTCATCAACGACACGAACGTCACGCTGGTCGGTTCAGGAAATCCCAATCGCGCGCAGACGACCGGCTGGTTCCGCTACAGCACGACCAACCCTGTCACCTGTGACGACACGTTCGGCACCCGCGTGCCCGCCAGCGGCGGCACCGACCTCGGGGCCAGCAGCGGCTCGGTCGGCTTCACGCAGTCGGTGACCGGCCTGTCGCCGGTGACGACGTACTACTACTGCGCGATCGCGTCCAACGCGCTCGGCACCGCGTTCGGGTCGGTCGTCCAGTTCACGACGAAGAACAGCCCGACGACGACGACCACGGCCGCGTCGTCGCTGACCAGCAGCACCGCGCAGCTCAACGGCACGGGCAACCCGAACGGCGCGTCCGCCGTCGGCTGGTTCCGCCTGTACACGACCGATCCGGGCGGCGTCTGCAGCGACTCGACCGGCTTCCGCGTCAGTCCGAGCACGAGCTTCAACCTGGGCGCCGGCACCGCCGCCGTCAGCTTCACTTACAACACGAACCTCGCGACCTCGCTGACGCCCGGCACGATGTACTGGTACTGCGCGCTCGCGAACAACGCGTACGGCACGACGACGGGTTCGGTGGTGTCCTTCACGACGCCGCCCGCGGTGCCGGTCGTGTCGACCGGCTCGGCGAACCCGATCTCGTCGACGGGCGCGACGCTGAGCGCGTCCGCGAACCCGAACGGCGGCGCGACGACCGGCTGGTTCCGCTACAGCACGACCAGCCCCGGCACGTGCAACGACACCTTCGGCACGCGTGTCCCGGCGATGACGGGCGGCTCGGACCTCGGGTCCAGCAACACGAGCCAGCCGTTCACGCAGGCGATCACCGGCCTCGCCCAGGGGACGACGTATTACTACTGCGCGCTCGCCTCGAACTCGGCGGGCACCGGCGTCGGCGGCGTGACCTCCTTCCGGACGCTGACGTCGCCCACCGTCACCACGAACGCGGCGACCAGCGTGAGCAACCTGTCCGCGCAGCTGAACGGCTCCGCGAATCCGAACGGCGACGCCGCCATCGGCTGGTTCCGCCTGGGCACGACCAACCCGGTCACCTGCGACGACACGTTCGGCAACCGCGTCCCGACGGTCGGCAGCGTGACGCTGGGCTCCACCACCAGCGCGCAGTCGTACAGCCAGCCGGCCAGCGGTCTGACCCCGAACACGACGTACTGGGTTTGCGCGATCGCGTCGAACTCGCTGGGCACTTCGTTCGGCGCGCCGGTGTCGTTCACGACGTTCGACAAGCCGGTGGTGACCACGTCGCCCGCGACCTCGGTCGCCACGACGTCGGCGCAGCTGAACGGCTCCGGCAATCCGAACGGCACCACGGGGAGCGGCTGGTTCCGCCTTTACACGAGCAATCCCGGCGCGTGCAGCGATTCGGCCGGCACCCGCGTTCACCCCAGCCTCAGCGCCAACCTGGGCAGCGGCCGATCGGCGCTCGCGTATGCCTACAACACCAACACCGCCGTCGCGCTGACGCCGGGCACGACGTACTGGTACTGCGCGGTCGCGAGCAACGCGTACGGGACCTCGCTGGGCGCGGTCGTCACGTTCACGACGCCGCCGGTGCTGCCGTCGGTCTCCACCGGCTCGGCGACCAATCTCACCAGCACCACCGCGACGATCAACGGGTCGGCCAACCCGGGCGGCGCGACGACGACCGGCTGGTTCCGCTACAGCTCGACCAACCCGGGCCTGTGCAGCGACACGTTCGGGACGCGCCTCCCGGCGACGGGCGGCTCCGACCTGGGCGCCGGCAACACCAGCGTTCCGTTCTCGCAGGCGCTGACCGGGCTGGTTCCGAACACGATCTACTACTTCTGCGCGATCGGCTCGAACTCTCAGGGCATCGCGTACGGTTCGCTGCTGCAGTTCACGGCGCCTGCGTCGCCGACGGTGACGACGCTGGCGGCGACGCCTGTCACGTCGATGACCGCGACGCTGAACGGCCAGGCGAACCCGAACGGGAACGCGACCACCGGCTGGTTCCGCTTCTCGACCGCGAACCCGGGCGCGTGCAACGACACCTTCGGCACGCGCGTGCCGGGGACCTCCGGCACCGGCACCAACATTGGCAGCAGCACGACGGTGCAGCCGTACTCGCAGGCGTTGACGTCGCTGGCGCCGGGCGCGACCTACTACTTCTGCGCGATCGCGAACAACTCGCAGGGGACGTCGTTCGGCGCCGTCCTCTCGTTCACGACGCCGATCACTGACCAGGTGCCGGGCGTGACGACCGTGGCCCCGACCGCCATCAGCGGCACGGGCGCGACGATGAACGGGCAGGCGAACCCGAACGGCGGCCCGACGACCGGCTGGTTCCGGTACGCGTCGACCAGCCCGGGTTCGTGCAACGACAGCTTCGGCACGCGAATTCCGGCCAGCGGCGGCTCGTCCCTCGGCTCGGGCAACAGCCCGGTCGACTACGCGCAGGCGATCACCGGCCTCATGCCGGGGACGACGTACTTCTTCTGCGCGATCGCCTCGAACGGCGCGGGCACGTCGGTCGGTTCGGTCCTCTCGATCACGACGCCGGTCGCGCCCAACGTCACCACCGATCCCGCGACGGCCATCGGCACGACGACCGCGACGCTGAACGGCTCGGCGAACCCGCGCGGCTCGGCGACGACCGGCTGGTTCCGCTACGACTCGACCGATCCGGGTTCGTGCAACGACGGGTTCGGGACGCGCATCCCGTCCAGCGGCGGTTCGACGCTGGGCGCGGGCACCACCGACGTGAACTTCTCGCAGGCGATCACGTCGCTCTCCGCGAACACGACGTACTACTACTGCGCGATCGCCCAGAACGGCGCCGGGATCTCGTTCGGCGCGGTCCGCACCTTCGTCACGCCGCTGGCGCCGACGGTGCTCAGCGTCGACGCGACCGCCGTGAGCAGCGCGGCGGCGACGATCAACGGCACGGCCAACCCGAACGGCAGCGCGACGACCGGCTGGTTCCGCTTCAGCGCGACCAGCCCCGGTACCTGCGATGACAGCTTCGGCACGCGCGTGCCGGGGAGCGGCGGCTCGGATCTCGGCGCCGCGAGCAGCCCGGTGCCGTACACGCAGATGCTGGCGGGCCTGACGCCCAGCACGACGTACTACTTCTGCGCCATCGCCAGCAACACGGTCGGCACGTCGTTTGGCGCCGTGCTGACGTTCACGACGCCGGCCGCGCCGCTCGTGACCACCGCGCCGGCGACGTCGGTCGCCTCGACGGGCGCGTCGCTGAATGGCTCGGCGAACCCGCGCATGGCGGCCGCGACCGGCTACTTCCGCCTCGCGACCACCAACCCCGGCACGTGCAACGACACCTTTGGCACGCGCATCCCGACGACGGGCGGCACCGCGCTGGGCGCGGGCACCGCGGACGTCGCGTTCGCCGAGACGCTCACCACCTTGAGCCCGGGCACCACCTACTACTACTGCGCGATCGCCACCAACGCGGAGGGCACCGGCTTCGGCACGGTGGTGTCGTTCTCGACGCCGGCTGCGCCCACCGTCACCACCCTGGCCGCCGCTGGCGTGACCAGCACGGCCGCGACGTTCAACGGCTCGGCGAACCCGGGCGGCGCCTCCGCCACGGGCTACTTCCGCTACGGCACGACGAACCCGGGCAGCACGTGCAGCGACACCTTCGGCACGCGTTCGCCCACGACCGGCGGCACCTCGCTGGGTGCGGGTTCGGCGGCGGTCGCGTTCCAGCAGAGCGAGACCGGCCTGCAGCCGGGCACGACGTACTACTACTGCGCCGCCGCGCAGAACGCGGTCGGCACCGCGTTCGGATCGGTGCAGAGCTTCGTGACGCTGGCGGTCCCGACGGTCACGACGCAGGCCGCGACGGGTGTCAGCAGCACGGGCGCGACGCTCAACGGCCAGGCGGTCGCCAACGGCGCCGCGACGACGGGCTACTTCCGCTACGGGACGACGGACCCGGGCACCTGCGACGATCTCTACGGAACGCGCGTTCCCGCGACGGGCGGTACCTCGCTCGGGTCGGGCAGCGCGGCCGCGCCGTTCTCGCAGCCGCTCACGGGCCTGACGCCGGGCACGACGTACTACTTCTGCGCGATCGCCCAGAACGCCGTCGGCGCCGCGGCCGGCACCGCGCTGACGTTCACCACCAACGCGATCGGGCCGACGGTGACGACGTCGTCGGTCTCGGGCGTGACGCTGACGGGCGCGACGCTGAACGGCGCGGCGATCCCGAACGGCGCGGCGACGACGGGCTGGTTCCGTTACGGGACGACGATGCCGTCGGCCTGCAACGACACCTTCGGAACGCGTGTCCCGGCGTCGGCTGGCTCGGCGCTGGGCTCCGGCACGACGTCGGTCAGCTTCTCGCAGGACGTGACCGGCCTCTCCGCCGGCGTCACGTACTACTTCTGCGCGATCGGATCGAACTCGGCCGGGACGGCGTTCGGCGCGGTGCAGACGTTCCGTGTCGATGCGCAGGCGCCGACCGTCGCGACGGGCGCGGCGACCGCGCTGACGGCGACCGGCGCCACGCTGAACGGTTCGGCGAACCCGAACGGGACGTCGGCGAGCG
>Ga0207701_10005025_pt1 | contig 13314 bp, 10 predicted proteins | sample KBSSwiSSwithPhiX_FD_184294 | JGI IMG/M metagenome (GOLD analysis project Ga0207701, IMG submission 184294) | Switchgrass rhizosphere bulk soil microbial communities from Kellogg Biological Station, Michigan, USA, with PhiX - S5 (SPAdes) (version 2) | ecosystem: Environmental > Terrestrial >... | reverse complement strand
CAGCGCGTTCAACCTGCGCGAGTTCCACGAGCGGGTGATGACCAACGGCATCGCGCCGTGGTGGGCGCACCGGGAGTTGCTCATGCCCGGAGACACGCGGCCGGTCATCGAGTAGGGGACGGCCTTCAGGCCGTCCCACGACGGCCGCGCCTTCGGCGCGTTGGGGCCGGTGGGGCGGGTGGGTTCCTGTTAGGGAATGGCCTTTCCGCCTCCGCGTAAGCTTCGGCGGATCACCATCCTTGCGAAGGTGGGCAGTCCGTCCCACGCGGCCCGGTCTGAAGACCGGGCCCTACCGACGTGTCACCGTCGCGCTAACCGATCGCCCACGATATTCACCGACAGCGTTGTCATCAGGATGAACAACCCCGGCGCGAACGCCAGCCACGGCTCGGTGGCGAGCGTCGCCTGCGCCTGGTAGAGCATGTTCCCCCAGCTCGCGCGCGGCGGCTGCACGCCGACGCCGAAGAAGCTGAGCGCCGACTCGAGCAGGATGCCGCGCGCCACGGCCAGCGTGAGCGAGACAATCACCACGTGCGCCGCGTTGGGCAGCAGGTGCGCGCCGATGATCCGCGCGTGCCCGGCGCCGGCGGCGCGCGCGTTCTCGACGAAGCCGCGGCCGCGCAGCGTCGCAAACTCCGCCCGCACCACCCGCGCGGTCTCCATCCAGCCGGCGAGCCCGATGAGCAGCACCAGCAGCGGCACCGACGGCTGCAGCACGCTGGTGGCGATCATCAGCAGCGGCAGCCGCGGCACGGCCAGCATCGCGTCGGTGCCGCGCATGAGCAGCGTGTCGATCGCGCCGCCCGCGTAGCCGGCGACGCCGCCGACCGCGACGCCCGATGCGCCCGCCACCGCGGCGGACAACAGGCCGACAGCGAGCGAGACGCGTGCGCCGTACAACACGCGTGCGAGCACGTCGCGCCCGAGCTCGTCGGTGCCGAACCAGTGCGCGGCCGACGGCGCCTCGCGCCGTCGATCGAGGTCGAGATGATCGGGTGGATACGGCGCCAGCGCCGGAGCGGCCAGCGCCGCAGCGAGGAGCACGGCAAGCAGCAGCGCCGCCGCGGTGCCCTCGGAGCGCGGGCGGATCTCGACCGGCCTCATTGGTTCGGGCTGCGGCGTGCCCCGGCCGTCCAGCACCGGCATCATCGCAGCGCCACGCGCGGATCGAGCAGCGCGTGCGCCGTGTCCGCGACGACGTTGAAGGCGACGATTGCGGTCGAGGCGAGCATCAGGAGCGCCATCAGCACCGCGTAGTCGCGCCGCGCCAGCGCCTCGGTGAAGAGGCTGCCGAGCCCCGGCCAGGCAAAGACGCTCTCGGTGACGACGGCGCCTGAGACGAGCAGCGCCGCATCGACCATCACGATCGCGAGCACCGGCCCGAGCGCATTGCGCAGCGCGTGCCGGAGGATCACCGCGCGGGCCGGGACGCCGCGCGCCCGCGCCGCGACGACGAATGGTTGCGCGAGCGTTTCGATCATCGACCCGCGCAGGTAGCGCGACCACGCGGCTGCCTGGACGACGGCGAGCACCGTGGCCGGCAGCGCGAGGTGCTGCAGGTGATCGAGCAGCCCGCCGCCGCCGAACGTCGTCCGGCCGGAAGAGGGGAGCCAGCCGAGTCCGATCGCGAAGACGATCTGCAGCAGCAGGCCGAACCAGAACGCCGGCAGCGAAATCCCCGCAATCGCCAGCGCCGTCGTCGTCCGGTCGAACCACCCGCGCGGGCGCAGTGCCGCGACGATGCCCGCGGGCAACGCGAGCGCGAGCGCGAAGGCGATCGCGGTGGCGACCAGCTCGAGCGTCGCCGGGACGCGCTCGATGATGCGCATCCCGACCGGGCGGCCGTCGCTGAAGCTGTAGCCCCAGTCGCCCTGCGCGAACGCAACCAGCCACGACCAGTACTGCTCCCACAGCGGTCGGTCGAGACCCAGCGCGCGGCGCAGCCGCTCGATGTCCTGCGGGCGGACGTTCGGGTTCGAGAGGTAGATGGCGAGCGGGCCGCCGGGGACGCTGTGGATCAGGAGGAAGACGAGCGCGGAGATGAGGAGGAGCAGCGGCGCCGCCTGGAGGATGCGCCGCGCGAGAAACCGGGCCATCAGTTGTAGGGCACCGCTTTAGCGGTGCCAGTGTGGCGCGGCTGAAGCCGCGCCCTACGATCGAGCGTGCGGTCGCGGCCTAGCGTAGTTGCCATTCGTGCACGTTCCAGAAGATGCCGGTGTTGGTCGGGTTCCCCTTGAAGTTCTGGAGCGTCGCCGGGATCGCGTCGAGGCGGGTGATGCTGTAGAGGGGCAGCTCCGGCACCGCCTCCGCGACCATCACCTGCGCGCGCTGCAGCAGCCGCTTGCGCTCCTCGTGGTTGACGGTACGGTCCGAGGCGTAGAGCAGCTTCGTCAGCTCGTCGTCCTTGTAGTAGTTGATGTTCCGTCCCGCCGGCGGCGTCCGGTCTGCGGCGAAGAACGTCGTCAGCTCCGGATCGGCCGGCATCTGCCACCAGTGCAGCATCGCGTCGAAGCGCCCCTCGAACCAGAGCGTGCTGATCGCGGTACCGTCGACCAGCTGAACGTGAATGTCGACGCCGACGTCGCGCAGCTGCCGCTCAATCGCCTGGGAGATGTTCTCGCGCGTCGCGAAGCCCGCCTGGGTGATGAGGGTGAAGGCGAGCGGCTTGCCGTCCCGCTGCCGGATGCCGTTCGGGCCGGGCCTCCAGCCCGCCTCGTCGAGCAGGCGCTTCGCTGCGGCTGGATCGAACCCGTAGCGCGCGATGCCGTCGGTATACGCCCACGAGACCGGTTGAATCGGCCCGTGCGCTACCGGGGCAAGGCCGTCGAGGATGGTGCGCGTGTAGAGCTCGCGATCGAGCGCGTGGAGCAGCGCGCGCCGCACCCGCAAGTCGGTGAACGCCGGCACCTGCCGCTCGTTCAGCGTCACGTGTTCGTAGGCATTGCCGGGGGTCTTGTGGACGACGATCGACGGCATCGCGGAGATCTCACGGAACTTGTCCCACGGCACGAGCGCGACGACGTGGACCTCGCCGCTCTTCAGCTGGTTGATGCGCGTGTTGGTGTTGGCGACGAACCGGAACATCAGGCGGCGGATGTGTGGATACTCGGCACCGCGCCAATACTCGGGCACGCGCTCGAGCAGGATGTATTCGCCGGCCTTCCACTCCGCGACGCGGTACGGGCCGGTGCCGAGCGGGTTGCGGTTGTAGTCCTGCGCGCGATCGATGTCACGCCCGTCGAGCACGTGCTTCGGCAGCATGCCGCGGATGAACTGGATGTCGTAGGGCGCGTAGATCTCGCGATAGTGAACCACCGCCGTCAACGGATCCGGTGTGTCGACCGAGGCGATGCGGTCGAAGCCGTCCGTGCTCTCCGGGTTGTAGTTGGGGCCGTTGATCGCGTCGACGGTGAACTTCACGTCGGCCGAAGTCAGCGGCGTCCCGTCGTGCCACTTCACTCCGGGCCGCAGCTTCCAGACAACGTCCATGCCGCCGTCGGGACGAAGCGTCACGCCGCCGTTCTCGGGGGTCGGTACTTCAGAGGCGAGCAGCGGTATCACCTTCATCTGCTCGTCGGTCGTCGTCAGCCCCTCGACGACGCAGGTCTGGATGTCCTCGAGGATGTGCGTGCTGAAGCGGTTGAGCGTGTCGGGCTCGCGGTCGTAGCCGACGATCAGCAAATCGTTCGACGGTGCGGCGCCGGCCGACCGTCGTGCGCACGCTGGAGCGGAGAGCAGGAGGATCAATAGCAGCGCCAGTGCACTCCAACAGGAGATCAGGAGGGCAGGAGGCTTGTCTTTTTCTCTTCCTTTCTCAAAAAGAACTCGCATCTCCGAAACTCGATGTTTGTTCTTAGAATGTCGCGTCGGCGTGAACAAGCGGCCACGCAAAGTATCCGGCCGTGGTGAATACCCAATGTCTTTGTGATTTAGAGAAAAAGGTGCCTCCTGATCTCTTGATCTCCTGACCTCCTGTTCGTGTCTCCGGCGCCGCGAATCAGTAAGCTGCAATTGAAAGCAGGAGGTGTGCGACGCTCGCATGATCGATCCGCCACTCATGACATCAGCTCCGCGATCAGAGGAACAGGGATGGAGCCGTACGCGAGGAGCCGATCGTGAAACCCGCGCAATGAAAACGCCGCTCCTTCTCTCCGCTCGCGCTGCCGTCGAAGGGCATGCAGCCCCTCAGTTCCGAGCCAGTACATCAGCGCCGTCCCCGGAAACATCGAGTTCTTGCACGCCTCGCCGCGTGCCGCATCCGGCGACATGCCGACTCGATCGCGATACAGCGCAACCGCGTCATCGAAGCCGAGCGTGCCCGTGTGCAGGCCGATGTCGGCCACCGCGCGCGCCAGGAGTCGCGCGCGCGTGTGCTGCTGGGCGACCGACTCTTCGGGCGTGAAGAACCCGGCGTCGTCCATCACGTCGGTCGCGTAGCAGGCCCACCCTTCCGCCATCGTCCCGCCGAGAAACATGCCGATGCGGTTGGCGCAGTCGACCGCGGCGACGCGGCCGATCTCCGACCCGCCGCGGTACGCGTAGTAGTTCTGCACGTGGTGGCCGATCGCGCCGTGGTGAACGACGTGGTTCAACTTGATCACGCTCGTGTTGGTTGCCTGCAGCCGCCGCAGCTGTTCTTCGCGCGGCATCGCGGCGTCGATCGGCGTGACGACGTAGTCGTGGACCGGCAGCCGATCGAACGGCGCAGGCGATCGATAGAACAGGTAGTAGAGGAGCGGGGCTGCATCCCGCGTCTGCACCGGGATCGGTACGTAGCGGATCGGATCGTCCGGCCACGTGACCAGATCGCGCTCAGCCGCCCGCTCGCGGCACGCGTCCCACTCGCGCTGGTAGGCGGGGAGATAATCGTCGAGATCCGGATGCGCCGCGTTCAGGCGCTGTTGCACCTCGGGCCAGCCGCCGGGCGCGACCTCCAGCGCCTGCGTTCGCAGGGTTTCGAGCGCTTCGTCGAGCGCCTGCGCGGCGTCGGCGGCGAGCGCCGGAGCCGATCGCCGGCACCAGTGGCCGGTCCTCAGGAGCGTCCCGAGCAGATCCGGTCCGCAGGAGTATCGATCGGGCGGCGCAGACGTCGCGTCGTGCACGATCCACGACTTGAACTGTTCGAAGGCATCTCCGGCCTGTGCGGCCGCGGCGATCAACTGGTGACCTCGCCGATAGTCGATGGCATCAATCTGGATCCACCGGCGGATGCCGTCGCCGAGCAGCCGGGCGGCGCCCTCGCACTCGCGCACCGCCTTGGCGCGCCATTCATCGGGGATCGCGCGGTCGAGCGATCGACGCGCGCCGTCGAGGAACGCCGCCGTCGACTCGAGGCGCGACACGGCAGCCTCGGCGCGCTCGGCGACCGGCGCGAAGGGTCGTGTCATCAGCGCGATCACCCCGAAGATCGCCTCGCCGACGGCCAGCGAGGGATTGCCACGCTGGAAGTGGCGGCTCTCGACCTCGGCGATCTGCACGTCGAGGAACGCCGCCGCCAGCTGCCGATCGCGCTCGCCGACGTCCTGCAGGCTCGCCGATGGTTCGGCCGCCGCATCCAGCGACGTGCGCAGCGCGCGCATCTCGCCGAGCGCCGACGCGAGGCCATCCGGCGACCAGTCGGGGAGCCGGTGGTCGTAGTCGTGGACGCCGGTGAAGGTGGCATTCACCGGGCGCAGGCGGTAGTAGCTCTCGAAAAACGCGTCGAGCTTGATCATCGATGCTTATCCCTGCTCCGTCGCTGGAACGCAGAGCTCGCAGAGCACGCAGAGAACCCAAAAAAATACTCTGCGGTCTCCGCGGCCTCGGCGTTCACTCACGGTCCAGCGGCAGCCCGACCCATCGCCGCTCGCGGAACGACTGCTCGACCGCGTTGATCACTTCCTGCACCCAGGCGCCGTCGCCGAAATCGCCCTCGTTGGCGTCGCCGCCGCTCTGGATCTCGCCGATGAAGCTGCTGACGAGGTTGGCGTAGAAGAGCGTCCGCCACGATTCCTGCCGGTTGCCGCCGGGCGGATAGCAGCGCGCCGGGATCTCGAGCTCGCGGAATTCGACCTGATCGGGCGTCGCCGCGCGCAGCGTCTCGCAGATGCCTTCCTCCTCGACCAGGCGGCAGATCAGCGCCCCCTTGCTGCCGTAGACGCGCGCTTCGATCCCGGGATAGTTGCCGACGGTCACGAAGCTGGTCTGCACCGAGCACAACGCGCCATTGGTGAACTCGCCCAGGAAGATGTCGCCGTCGTCGATGTTCATGCGCATCATCCGGCCGGTCGCGCGCACCATGCGCTCGGGGATGAAGTTGCGCATCGTGCCGACCACCTGGTCGAGATCGCTGCCGACCACGAGGTGCGCGATGTCGATGATCGGCGCGCCGTATCCCTCGAGCGACGAGACCTGCAGCACCGACTGATCGGCGTCAGGGTCGACCTGCCGCAGCGGGTTCATCGGGTCGAGCCACTGGGAGTTCTGTTCGTAGCCGTTGAAAATGAACGGCGTGCCGATGAAGCCGTCGGCGATAAGCTCCCGCATGTAGCGCATCGCCGGGCTGTAGCGGAAGGTCAGCCCCACTTTCGTCTTCAGCCCCTTCGAGCGCGCGAGATCGCGCGCCCGCCGCGTATCGCGGAAGTCGTAGGCCACCGGCTTCTCGCAAAGCACGTGCTTGCCGGCCTCGAGCGCGCCCCACGCCAGCTCGAAGTGCGTGTGGCTCGGCGTGCAGACGTCGATCGCGTCGATGTCGTCGCGACGGAAGAGCTCGCGCGGATCGGCGACGGCGTCAGGAATATCGAATTCCTGTGCAGCCGAGCGCGCGCGATCGATTTCGGTATCGGCGATGGCGACGACGCGGCAGCGCGCGTCGCGGCGGTAGCCGGGGAGGTGCGCGCCCCGTGCCCAGGCCCCTGCCCCGAGCACGCCGACGCGAATCAGATGGCCGTTGGTCATGAGCCCGATAGAATAATGTGATTCGCCACCAAAACACGAAACTCGCAACAGCGGCGGGCGCAGGAGACGACGATGGGACTGATGGATTTCATCAAAGGCGAGCTGATCGAGATCATCGAGTGGACCGACGACTCGAGGGACACGCTCTCGTACCGCTTCCCCGACGATGACAAGGAGATCAAGAACGGCGCGCAGCTCGTCGTGCGCGAGTCGCAGGTCGTACAGTTCGTCTACCTCGGCCAGTACGGTGATCTCTTCCCGCCCGGCAAGCACACGCTGACCACCGACAACATCCCGGTGCTGACGACCCTCAAGGGGTGGAAGTACGGGTTCCAGTCACCGTTCAAGGCCGACGTCTACTTCGTCGTCACGCGGTTGTTTGCCGGCAACAAATGGGGGACCTCCAACCCGGTAATGATGCGCGACGCCGACTTCGGCATCGTCCGGCTGCGCGCCTTCGGCACCTACGATTTCCGCGTCGTCGAGCCGGCGCGCTTCCTCAAGGAGGTCGCCGGCACCGATCAGCACTTCCGCCTCGACGAGTTCGCCGACGTGATGCGCTCGCGCATCGTCAGCGTGTTCAGCGATGCGCTCGCGAGCAGCAAGGTGCCGGCGCTCGACGTCGCGTCGCGCTACACCGAGCTTGGCGACGCGCTGCTGCCGCTCATCAACCCGGTGGTCCGCGAGAAATACGGCATCGAGATGACCAGCTTCATCCTCGAAAACGTGTCGGTGCCGCCGGAGGTGGAGGCGGCGATCGACAAGCGCTCGAGCATGGCCGCGGTCGGGAACCTGAACGACTACGTGAAGTACCAGATGGCGCAGGGGCTGGAGAAAGGCGGCAGCGGCGTCGGCGGCCTTGGCGCCGAGCTCGCCGTCGGCGCGTCGATCGCGCAGCAGATGCTGAATCAGCCTGGCGGCATCGCCGCGCAGGCGACGCAGCCCGCGGCGCCGGCCGCTGCTGCTGCGGGCGCAGCGCTGCCCGAACTGGTCGGCCCGGCCGAAGCGGCGGCGGCGCTCGGCGTGGCGGAGTCGGACGTGATCGCGAGCCTCGAGGCGGGCGATCTCAAGGGGCGGAAGATCGGCACGCAGTGGCGGATCACGAAGGCGGCGCTCCGGGAATTCCTTGGATAACGCCGGACCCTTCGACGCGGCTCAGGGCAGGCCGTCAGCAACCGCGCGCGAAAAATACGAGTGCCCCGCCTGCGGCGCTGACGCGCACTGGAACGCCGCGAAGCAGGCGCTCGTCTGTCCGTTCTGCGGCACCGAGTCGCCGGCGACACTGCAGAAGCGCGGCGCCGAGACGGTGGTCGTCGAGCACGACCTGGTGGCGGCGCTGCGCGGCATCCCCGACGCCAAGCGCGGCTGGCAGGCGGAGAAGGTCACCGTCAAGTGCCAGAACTGCCACGCCGTATCGGTGTTCGATCCGGCGCGCGTCGGGCAGCGCTGCGAGTTCTGCGGCTCGTCGCAGCTCGTGCCCTACGAGCAGGTGAAGGACGCGTTCAGCCCGGAGTCGCTGCTGCCGTTTGCGGTCAACGAATCGCGCGCGCGCGAGCTGGTGCGCGCGTGGTACGGCCGGCAATGGCTGGCGCCGAACAACCTGAAGAAGCGCGCGCTCACCGATACCGTTCACGGGCTCTACCTTCCGTACTGGACCTTCGACGCGCAGGTGCACGCGAGCTGGACCGCCGAAGCGGGCCACTACTACTACGAAAACCAGAACGGCAAGCGGGTGCAGAGGGTGCGCTGGTCGTACGCCTCCGGCGCCATCGATCATTTCTTCGACGATGAGCTGGTGTGCGCGTCGACGGGGGTCGCGTCGTGGCTGCTGAAGAAGGTCGAGCCGTTTCCGACCGCGACGCTGATTCCGTACGACCCCGGCTATGTCGCCGGGTGGACGGTGGAGCGCTACCAGATCGACCTGGTGAATGCCGCGCAGCATTCGCGCCAGGCGATGGATGCCAAGATCCGCCAGTTGTGCGCGGACGACGTGCCTGGCGATACGCAGCGGAACCTGCAGGTGAACGCGACCTACACCGACCAGCGCTTCAAGCACATCCTGGTGCCGGTGTGGCTGCTCACCTACACCTACGGGCACAAGGTGTTCCAGGTGGTGGCGAACGGCGTCACCGGAGAAATGGCCGGCGATCGGCCGTGGAGCTGGATCAAGATCGCGCTGCTCGTCATCCTCGCGCTGTTCGTGTTGTATCTCTACGGGCAGACGAACTGATGCGGCTCGCGTGATACGCTGCTTCGCAGCGCACAGAGGATGCAGAGGGTACGTAGGGCGGCCCTTCAGGGCCGCCGCCGCCAGAGGACAGAGACATGGCTACACAGATCGATAAAGCAACTCACTCCGATGCGGCAGAGCCGCTGGCGAGCGTTCCGCTCTGGATTGGCGGTCAGCGCACCCCGTCGCGCAGTTCGCGCAGCGGCAACGTGACCAACGCCTCGACCGGCAAGGTGGTGCGGACGGTGCCGTTCGCGAACGCCGACGATATCGACGCGGCGGTGAAGGCGGCGACCGCGGCATTTCCCGAATGGCGGGCGACGCCGCCGCTGCGCCGCGCGCGCATCCTGACGCGCTTCCGCGAGCTGATGGAGCAGCACCAGAAGGAACTGGCCGCGATCGTCAGCGAGGAGCACGGCAAGGTGTTCCTCGACGCGATGGGATCGGTGCAGCGCGGCATCGAGGTGATCGAGTTCGCTGCCGGCGCGCCGCACCTGCTCAAGGGCGAGCACGCCGGTTCGGTCGGTCGCGGCGTCGACGCGCACTCGCGGCTGCAGCCGCTCGGCGTCTGCGCCGGCATCACGCCGTTCAACTTTCCGGTGATGGTGCCGCTCTGGATGTTCCCAATCGCGCTCGCGTGCGGCAACACCTTCGTGCTCAAGCCGTCGGAAAAGGATCCCTCGGCGAGCATCCGGATGGCGGAGCTGCTGCGCGAGGCGGGCCTGCCGGACGGCGTCTTCAACGTCGTGCACGGCGACAAGGAGGCGGTCGACGCCATCCTTCACCACCCCGGCATCAAGGCGGTGTCCTTCGTCGGCTCGACGCCGATCGCGAAATACATCTACTCAACCGCGGCGGCCAACGGCAAGCGCGTGCAGGCGCTCGGCGGCGCCAAGAACCACGCCGTGGTTCTGCCCGACGCCGACCTCGACTTCACCGCGGACGCGCTGATTGGCGCCGCCTATGGATCCGCGGGCGAGCGCTGCATGGCGGTGTCAGCCGTCGTTGCGGTCGGCGCGGCCGGCGACACGCTGGTCGCGAAGCTGGCGGAGAAGGCGAAGAAGCTGAAGGTCGGCGCCAGCATGTCGGAAGGCATGGACATGGGGCCGCTGGTCACCGAAGCGCACCGCGACAAGGTGCGCGGCTACGTCGACGCCGGCGTCGAGTCCGGCGCCACCCTGGTCGTCGACGGTCGAGGCCTGAAAGTCTCCGGCTCCGAGAGCGGCTTCTTCCTCGGGCCGTCGCTCTTCGACCACGTGACGCCGGAGATGAAGGTGTATCAGGACGAGATCTTCGGGCCGGTGCTCGTCGTGCTGCGCGCGAACACGCTGAACGAGGCGATCGATCTGGTCAACCGCAACCCGTACGGCAACGGCGTCGCGCTCTTCACCAGCTCGGGCGGCGCCGCGCGCCACTTCGAGGACGAGATCGAGGTCGGCATGGTCGGCATCAACGTGCCGATTCCGGTGCCGATGGCGTTCTTCTCGTTCGGCGGCTGGAAGCAGTCGCTGTTCGGCGACCTGCACATGCACGGGCTCGAGGGGATCTACTTCAACACGCGCACCAAGGCGATCACCACGCGCTGGCCGAACGAGGACGCGGTGTCGTCGGGGTTCATGATGCCGACGCTCGGGTGAGAACCCAGAGCCCGCGGAGACCGCAGAGCAAGAAACGAACAAGATTTTCTCTGTGCCACGATGATCCTGACGTTTCTCTTGTCGGCGATTCTGGCGCAGGCGCCCACGGCTTACGTCGACAAATACGCGAACGTCAACGGGCTGCGCCTGCACTACCTCGATTGGGGCAGCCCGGAGAAGCCGGCGATGATCCTGCTCCACGGGATCGCGCGGCACGCGCACACCTTCGACCACCTCGCGCCGCACTTCGCGCGCAACTTTCACGTCCTCGCGATCGACATGCGCGGCCACGGCGACTCGGATTGGGATCCCGAAGGCGATTACCTGGTCGAGGATCACGTCAAGGATCTCGAAGATCTGGTGGCGCAGCTGCGGCTGCAGCGCATCACGTTGCTCGGCAACTCGACCGGCGGCCGAGTGGCGCAGGTGTTCGCCGGGCTGCATCCGAACCTGGTCGCGAAGCTGATCGTCGAGGATGTCGGCCCCGAGCGTCCCGACGACATCGCCAGCGGCTTCGCACGGCGCGTCAAGCAGGAAGCCGAAGGGTGGGCGAGCGAAGACGAGCTCGTGGCGCAGCTGACAGCGGAAAACCAAGGCGTCCCGGCGGAATGGATCCGCAGCTACGCGCATTTCGGCGTCAAGCGGCGCGGCGACGGCCGCCTGCTCTGGAAGCGCGATCCCGATCTGGTGCGAGGCTTCCTGCCGACCGAGCTGTGGCGCTACGTCAGCCGCATCACGTCGCCGACGATCTACATCCTCGGCGGCCGGAGCACGATCGTGCCGGCCGAAACGCAGCGGCGCTTGAAGGAAATGCTGCCGCGCTGCGAGATCGTCGTCATGCCCGGCCTCGGCCACTACCCCGACGTCGAAAGCCCGGCCGCCTTCCTCGCCATCGTCGATCGGTTTCTTCAGTCGTAGGGTGTGAGGCGCGCTGAAGCGGCGCCCTACGGACGCAGGTTAGACTCGCGCCAGCACCGATTCGTACTCGGCTTCGTACTGCGGCACGACGAGGTCGGTGCAGTAGCGCTCGCGCACGATCTGCGCCGCGTGGCGGCCGATCGATTCGCGCAGCTTTGCATCGGTCAGAAGCGCGATGCCGCGCTCGGCCATCATCTCGATCGCCTCCGGCGGGCAGACGAAGCCGGTGACGCCGTCTTCGATGATCTCCGGCAGCCCGCCGACCTTCGACGCCACCACCGGCACCTCGCACGCCATCGCCTCGAGCGCCGCGAGGCCGAAGCTCTCCTGCGCCGACGGCAGCAGGAACAGATCCGCCACCGACAGCCACGGCACCAGATCGTACTGTTCGCCGGCGAAGACGACGTCGCCGGTCAGGCCGTAGTCGGCGACACGCGTCTCGATCTCGGCTCGCACCGGCCCATCGCCGATCAGCACGAAGCGGGCGCGCACCCTCTGGCGGATCAGCCGGAAGACGTCGATCGCCGCGTCCACGCGTTTCACCGGACGGAAGTTCGACACGTGCACGACGAGGGCGTCGCACTCTCCCGTCGGGCAGAGGCGTGCGCGCAGCTCAGGATCGACGCGGCGGCGGTATTCCGTGCAGTCGAGGAAGTTCGGGATGACGCGGATTTCATGGCGGACACCGAGCGATTTGATCGTGTCCGCCTTCAGGCTTTCCGACACGGTCGTGACGCCGTGCGACTGTTCGATCGAAAAGGCGACCGCCCTCGCGTACGAGGGATCGCTGCCGACCAGCGTGATGTCGGTGCCGTGCAGCGTCGTCACCGTCCGCGGCACCGGCACCGCCGGCCGCCGGCCGCACGACGCGTCGAGCATCTGGTAAGCGAGGTACGCGGCGGTCGCGTGCGGCACGGCGTAGTGCGCGTGGACGATGTCGAGACGCCGCTCCTCGGCGACGCGAGCGACGGTCGTCGCCAGCGCGAGCAGGTACTGCGGCTCGCGGAACAGCGGGTAAGGCGGTACTTCGACCGGCACGAACGACATGTTCGGGACGCCGCGCCGCCAGCGGAACGGCGGCTCGCTGCTGATCAGGTGCACCGTGTGGCCGCGCAGCGCGAGCGCGTGCGCCAGTTCCGTCGCGACGACCCCGCTGCCTCCGACCGACGCGTAGCACACCATGCCGATGTTCATGGGAACTGCTTCAGCAGGCCGGCGCGCTGCACCGGCTCGCGGACGACGATGCCTTCGGCGAACGCCACGCCGGCGAGCGCGCCGAATTGCGCGTCGCGGCTCTCGACCAGCTGCCGGAACGTCGATGCCGTCAGCCGCGTCGCCACCGCGCTGCCGCCGGGCGGCGCGAACTGGCTGACGTAGCACTCGAGCGATTGCCGTTTGCGCTCGTAATGCGCCGACACGTCGACGACGAACGACGGCGTGGCGCTGTCGTTGATGAAGTAGTAGCAGAGCCACTCCGGCCGCCACGCCTCGGCGCCGGTGTCGTAACGGCGGAGGCCGCTGCGGAACACCGCGGTGCGCAGCACGTGGCTGGCGGCGACGTGATCGGGGTGGCGATCGTCCCAGTACGGGATC
>Ga0207701_10005022_pt1 | contig 13320 bp, 9 predicted proteins | sample KBSSwiSSwithPhiX_FD_184294 | JGI IMG/M metagenome (GOLD analysis project Ga0207701, IMG submission 184294) | Switchgrass rhizosphere bulk soil microbial communities from Kellogg Biological Station, Michigan, USA, with PhiX - S5 (SPAdes) (version 2) | ecosystem: Environmental > Terrestrial > Soil... | reverse complement strand
CGTTGGCGGCTCGCAATGACGAACCTCACTCAGTCCTCAACGACTTCACTGGATTTGCCACAGCTGCCTTTATGGCCTGGAAACTCACCGTAACAAATGCAATAAGCGCAGCGACAATTCCTGCCACTACGAATACCCACCATTGAATATTGACCCGGTAGGCAAAGTCCTGCAGCCAATTATTCATTGCATACCACGCTATGGGAAATGCCATAACTGCAGCAACGCCAACGAGAATCAAAAAATCCTTTGATAATAATCCAACAATACCACTTACGTCTGCACCAAGCACTTTCCGTACGCCTATTTCTTTTATTCGTTGTGAAATCGCAAACGCAGACAATCCAAATAGACCCAAACAGGCTATGAAAATGGCAACGCAGGCAAAAACTGTAAAGAGCGTTCCTTGTTTTTGCTCCGACTCGTAAAGCTTGTCGAAATTGTCATCCAAAAAAGTATAATCGAGAGGAGTCTCCGGAAAGTATTTTTTCCAGCTCGTTTCCAGGTAACCCAACGTCGACGCAAGATTGCTGCCGGTTAATTTTATTGACAGGTTATTAAAATATGGCTGCGAAGGCGGGAACATCACCAGTATCATCGGCGCAATTGCCTGGTGCATAGATTCAAAATGAAAATCTTTCAGCACGCCTATGATGTGGCCTCTTTGTCCTCCATATTTAAAATCCTTACCAATAGCTGCATTTGCATTTTTCCATCCAAGGGCCTTTACTGTTGATTCGTTAATAACAAAGCTTGCCGTATCCATTCCATAGTCTCTTGAAAAAAACCTTCCTGCGGCTACTGAGATTCCGAATGTGGTTACAAAATCATAGTCGGTGGAAACAAATTTTATATCAGTAGTGACAGGCTGCAGTGAATCACCAGCTAATGTGGAAGCGCCCATGTTATCCAGCAACCGCCCCGTTGGAATGCGCGAAGAGCGGGTCATGTCTTTGTACGCCGCATTTTTCAATAGCTCGGATCTGAAAGCATCGTATTGGCGAGCTACCTCATTGGTGTACGACATTGTTACCACGCGATCCCTGTTATAACCAAGCGATTTGTTCTGTATGTAGTGCAATTGCTGAAATACGATAACTGTGGTTATGATGAGGATTATACTAATCGAAAACTGCGCAACAACCAAAACCTTTCGGAAGGAAATGCTGCTGCCTCCGACTTTAAATAATCCTTTCAGTGTTTGCACAGGCCGAAATGATGACATGAACAAGGCCGGGTAAATCCCGGAAAGAAGACCTACAACAAACGGAGTAAGCAGGAGTGGTACCATGATTTTCGCCTGTAGCAGTGAAGTGAACGCCAATTCCTGCCCGGATACTCTATTCAGCCATGGCATGGCGAGGTAGGTAAGAACTGCTGCAAGTATCGTGGCCGCCCAGCATACAAGGACCGATTCACCCAGAAATTGACCGATAAGCTCTTTTTTCCTCGCGCCAACAACCTTGCGGATGCCAATTTCCTTACCACGAAGTGCAGAACGGGCCGTGGAAAGATTCATATAATTTATACACGCGATAAGCAGGATAAATAATGCTATTGCAGAAAATATATAGACCCTGCTTATGTCACTGTTAGGTTCTGCTTCATAATCGGTATGAGAATAAAGATGGATATCGGTTAATTTCTGCAAACGCAGTTTGGTAAACTTTGATGGCTGGTTACCGATATATTCCTCGCCGGTCATTCGCCTGTCCACGAACGCGGGAAACTGCGCGATCATCTTTTCCGGAGAAAAGTTCTCAGGCATTAATATATACGTGAAAAAGGAATTATTGCCCCAGTTGGTCCGCAAATTCTTTTCGCCATACACAGTTGAATCCTTCAAAGTATTAAATGACACCAGCATGCCGGGGTGCATGTGCGCATTCGATGGAAAAGCCTTGTAAATGCCCGTAACCTTCATATCATATTGGCCATTTAACCTGATGGATTTATCCATCGGATCCTCATCACCGAAATATTTTTTGGCTATTTCCTCGGTAAGCATTACCGAGAATGGGTTGTATAGTGCGGTTTTGGGATTCCCTTTCAGCACTTTTACCGTGAAGACATCAAATAAATTCTCATCTGCGAAATAGACGGTTCTTTCGTTAAACATTTTCTCCTTATACTTCATCGGCGTCGGTCCATTGTCAAGAAGCCTTGTCATTTTCTTTATCTCTGGAAAATCCGTTGGCAGGTAATAGCCGAACGGAGGGGCTACAGTGCTTAGTACAAGCGATACAACTCCGTCCTGGTTGTTGAAGCTTCTCGTTATACGATAGATATGATCCGCATTCTTATTATACCTGTCGTAACTGAGCTCGTTCAGTATATACGCCGTGATGAGCAGGCAACACGTCAGGCCTACGGTAAGTCCAAAGAGATTGATGAATGAAATAAATCTGTACTTAAGCAGATTTCGAATGGCGATTTTAAGATAGTTGCGAATCATGGTAATAGCCCCCCTACCCGCCATTTAGCGGGAAATTTTTTAGTGCACATTTTTGTTTGTGCAACCAGGAAAATAATGATCAGCAGATCTTCAGCTGAAGTGTGTGGTGAATTCTGAACAGGAAAACCTGCTCCTCCGAGACAGGTCAAGCCAGTAACATCAATATCAACTTTTCTTAAAGAACTTACACATTCTATCAGGGCCGTCGCGACGATTCCTTGAAAACTTACACCATAATATTTTCCAACACGGTCTGTCCGTCCAGCATCCGGATAATCCGATGGCTATAACGGGCATCATGCTCGGAGTGCGTTACCATTATGATTGTAGTCCCCTGCTCGTTCAAATCTGTCAGTAACTGCATTACTTCATTACCATTGGATGAATCAAGATTTCCGGTAGGTTCGTCCGCAAGAATCAATTTAGGCTTATTTACTACCGCTCTCGCAACTGCCACACGTTGCTGCTGTCCACCCGATAATTGCTGGGGATAGTGATTGCGACGATGCATGATCTGCATTTTATCCAAAACTTCTTCAACCCTTTTCTTACGATCCCCGGCTTTCACGCCGGTGTAGATGAGTGGGAGTTCCACATTTTCAAACACCGTGAGCTCGTCGATCAGGTTAAAACTCTGGAATACGAAACCGATATTGCGCTTGCGCAGATCAGCCCTTTTCCTTTCATTAAATTTGGCAACTTCAATTCCGTTGAAAAGGAAACTGCCGGAATCCGGATCATCTAGCAACCCCACAATGTTGAGAAGGGTAGATTTACCGCAACCGGATGGTCCCATCACGGCCACAAATTCGCCTTCCTTAACTTCAAACGACAGCTTGTTCAAAGCAACCGTTTCCACTTCTTCTGTGCGATAAATCTTTTCCAGGTTAGAAATTTTAATCATGGTAGTCTTTTTAAGATAATGTTGAAAGTTTATATGTTTAATAAATAGAAATGAAACGGACGAACATCAGCCGTTGTCGTTTTTTTTGCTTTCGACGGGGTCGCTTTCTTCGCCTTGACCGGCTTGTTTTCGCATTTTTTGAGGCAGCTGCTTTCAACTTGCTTAAATGATAGTGAACTCAGGCAGCAAATAAATGCCAGGATGTAAATAATTTTCTTTTTCATGGCAATCTGGTTTAAGGTTTGTCCAAAGGACCTCCTTCGGAGAGGTCCTAAGGTTTATGGTTAATGGTTTGGGTTCTGTATAAAGCCCTCATGTCAAAGTCTTCAAAAAATCAATTTTGTTGCAGGGGCCGTCACGTATAAACATCAAACCTCACGTTTACCCCTATTTATTCAGCACCAGTTCCTGCATGTTTCCATAGTTCTCATAACTCGAGGTGACAACTTTATCACCAGGCTTTAGTCCTTCAAGTACTTCATAGTAATCCGGATTCTGACGGCCCAACTGAATGTCTACCTTATATGCGATCTTACCGTTGTCTGCAACTTTAAAAATCCAGTTACCACCGGTCTGTTGGTAAAAACCTCCTTTGGCAACCTGCACCGCTTCCACCTCATCACTAAATGCGAGTCTTATCTGCAGCGTTTGCCCCCGACGTATTCCCTGCGGCACTTCGCCGTCGAATTCCATGTCAACCTGGAACCGCCCGTTAGTAACCTGGGTATAAACTTTCTTAACCACCAGCTTATAATCTTTATTCGCAAACGTGAAGCTGCCTCGTAAACCCGTAATAATTCTGGAGATATAATGTTCATCTATATCTACTCTTACTTTAAATCCACTTAGTACATCAATCTGGCCCAGCCTTTCCGTCTTATTCTTCAATTGTCCTATTTCGGCATCTAACGAAGTAAGTTGTCCATCCACCGGTGCCCTTACGATAAGGTCCCCGACTTTCTTGCGCATCACATCCAATGCATTTTGTGTACGTTCGTAAGACTGCCGCGCCTGGTTTAATTCCTGTTTTACTGAAATAGAATCCTGTTTCAGGATCTGCTCCGACAATCTTTTCTTCTCCAACTGGTAATTATAATTGTTTTCAGACTGTTTGAATTCCTGCAATCCAATCGCTTTTTGTTCATACAATTGCTTGTTGAGTTTGTAAACACGTTCTGCCTCTTTCAACTGACTCTCTACATCAGTACCCTGGTTTAGCTTGCCAATGGTATTTTGCCGCGCTGCATTTTGCGATATCTGCATTTGAGTAAGCAGGTTGTATACCGATGTTTCCTGGTTTACAAGACTAAGCTCAAGATCGGTGTTGGACAACCTGAGGATGGGCTCTCCTTTTTTCATAATAGCGCCGTCATCAACGTATTTTTCTTCAACACGCCCGCCTTCTATTGCATCGAGGTATATTGAAGTGATGGGAAGTACGATACCATTGACGGGAATCGTTTCCTGGAAAGGCCCTTTTTTTACTTCGCTGATTGTAATTCTTTCTGTGTCGACATTCAATCGGCTCTTTCCGGAAGTGAAATAATAGCTGGCCGCAGCTAAACTCACAATTCCAAAAATTGCCACGATAGTCAGGATTCTTTTTCTACCCCATCTCTTTTTTGCTATGACTCGATCCACTTGAAAACTTTTTTATCGACTGAACTATAATTATACGACCAGAATCTGCCGAAGGTTACAGTCATGAAATATTATAATTGTTGCCACAGGTACTAAGTGAGAAATATGCCAGTTCCAGAAGCTTTTGATTAAGAAGCATTTAAGTCCAAATAGAAGTACGAAGGCGTTCGTTAATGATACACCCGGTGTCCGCTTTTGATACAGTGTTTTTAGGCTGTATTTTTTAAAAAATTAGTTGCCAGCACTTTGTAATTATGGTATACTTGCAGCAGAAGCAAAAGGCGTTGACAATTGGTAACAGGATTCCTGAAAAAATTCTCATATGTGATCTTTGTCCATTACCAAATTGTTAATTATAAAAGCCGAATGCAACATGAATCTAAAAAACGCCTCCATATTAATAATAGATGACGATCCGGACGTACTAACTGCTGTTCGGCTTTTGCTAAAGACCGAAGTCAGAGATGTGGTTACCGAGAAGACACCTGAAAATATCCGCTGGCATTTATCAAAGGACGATTTCGATATCATATTACTTGATATGAATTTTACCAGTTCGATTAATACCGGCAATGAAGGGTTGTTCTGGTTAAAGGAGATCCGGAAGATCAGGCCCGACGCGTCGGTGATCATGATCACCGCTTATGGTGATATAGACCTTGCCGTTCGTTCGTTGAAAGAAGGTGCTTCTGATTTTGTGGTCAAGCCCTGGCACAATGAAAAATTGATGTCCACGATTAAAGAGATATTAAAAAGAAAAGGAACAAAAACGGCAGGCCTGCCAATGTTGAACACCGATTCAATGGTGGGTAAAGAATTGCTGGGTGAATCCGAAGTGATGCAGCAAATTTTTTACAAGATTGAAAAAATCGCTCCCACGGATGCCAATATTCTTATTCTTGGAGAAAATGGAACGGGTAAAGACTTAATCGCAAAAGCAATTCATCAGCAATCACTCAGAGCTGAAAAGCCATTCATTAAAGTGGATGTGGGCGCATTGACGGAAACACTTTTTGAGAGCGAATTGTTTGGGCATAGGAAAGGTGCGTTTACTGATGCGAGAGAGGACCGCATAGGCCGTTTTGAAGCGGCAAACAATGGCACTGTTTTTTTGGATGAGATTGGTAACATCCCACTTCACCTCCAGGCCAAGTTATTAAGCGTTTTGCAAAATCGGCAGGTGATCAGGCTTGGCAGCAATGAACCAATTCCGATTGACATAAGGTTGATCTGCGCGACTAATGTTCCGTTGACTGAGTTGGCAAATGAAACCCGGTTCAGGAAAGACCTCATTTACCGGATCAACACTGTAGAGATAACAGTACCTCCACTGAGGAAAAGAGGAAACGACATTATTTTACTCGCCAGGCATTTCAGCAAACTGTACAGCAATAAATACCTGAAGCCAACTCTTGAACTGGACTTAAAGGCCACAGAAAAATTGCTGAATCACCACTACCCGGGCAATGTGAGAGAATTGCAGTATATCATCGAAAGGGCGGTGATCATGTCCGACGGAAATGTGTTGCAGGCAAATGATTTACTGTTCTCGCCGATTGAAACTTCGCAGGTGGAAGAATCAGAACTGGCGGAACTGAAACTCAGCGACGTTGAAAAAAACACGATCCTGAAGGTTATAGAGAAACATCATGGGAATATAACCCGCGCGGCCAGGGAACTGGGGCTTACCCGCACCGCATTATACAGGAGGCTGAGCAAATATGATATTTGAAAGAAATGTCCTAATGTGCTAATTTGCTGACCACGCTTTCCTTCCGGTCATTCACTTATTTATTTACTAATCACTATCATGCTATTTAAGAATATAGAGTGGCGCATATTGATAAGGGTGCTGATTTTATTTGTATCGCTGACAGCGGCGTGCCTTTTATTAATAAAGGGACAATATGTGTACCTGTTGCTGGTGGTGCCCATCATCATTTACGAGCTGGTTGAGTTTTACAGGTTTCATTATAAGGCACACAAGGAACTCGATCAGTTTGTCGAATCCGTGCATTATCGTGACTTCTCCCGCTATTTTGATGTAAAGCATGCGCCCGCTGATATTCAGCCTCTGCGCAAAGGATTCAACGAAATAAACACCACTTTCAAAGTCATTAGTAAAGAAAAGGAAACTCAGTATCAATACCTGCAAAAAATACTTGAACTCGTGGATACCGGTATTTTATCGTATGAAGAGAAGACGGGCGAAGTGGTATGGATGAACGAGTCGCTTAAAAAAATGTTGCAGCTTCCGTACCTCAAAACAATTCACTCTCTCAACAGGAGGGACGAGGAATTGTGCCGGGATATCCTGGCTGTTAAACCCGGAGAAAGCCTGATCACCACCGCGCACCCCGAAAGAACTTCGGTCAAAATTCTTTTATCAGCGACGGCATTTCAAACCGATGGAAAGGTTTATAAGCTAATCGCATTTCAGAATGTTAATGAAGCACTGGACGAAACAGAATCGAAAGCCTGGCAAAAACTTTTAAGCGTGTTAACGCATGAAATCATGAATTCGGTGGCGCCGATCTCATCATTGGCAGAGACGCTGAAGAACAGGCTGCAGCAATCAGTATCTGTCCTGAATGACGACTCAGGCACTGCGGATGATCTCGAGATAGGAATTGAAACTATTAAACGAAGAAGCGAGGGACTTTTGAAATTTGCTGAAACGTATAGGAACTTAAACAAGATTACCACTCTTAACCTGCAGAAAGTTTATGTAAGAGATATTTTTGAAAACCTCCTGCAGCTTATGCAGCCTACGCTGGAGCAAAAAAACATTGAAGTCGAAACCATATTAAAAGACACCGATCTTGTCATTGAAGCAGACACTAATCTCTTGGAACAGGTAATGATCAACCTCGTCGTGAATGCAATTGAAGCTGTCAAAGACAGACCAGAACCGAGGATCGTTTTGACCGCCTTTGTCGCAAATAACCGCAGGACCATCATCAAAGTCGCCGACAACGGCCACGGCATGGCAGAAGAGTTACTCGACAAAATATTCATTCCGTTCTTCAGTACTAAAAAAAGCGGAAGCGGTATCGGGCTAAGCCTGTGCAAACAAATCATGATGCTGCATAAAGGAAACATTCATGTACATTCCCGGGAAGGCGAGGGTACAGCATTTCAACTGTTATTTTAATTACCTGTTAAATAGAATCCATGGAAAATATAAAAATTTCAACAGCGCAGTTTGAGCACAAAAGTGGCGACAAGGAATATAATTTGTCTGTCATTGACAGGCTTGCAGAAAAAGCATCGCAGGAAGGAGCTCACGCAATCGCATTCCATGAGTGTTCGGTTTCGGGTTATACTTTTGCCCGCCATTTATCAAAAGAACAGATGCTGGATCTGGCTGAGATAATTCCTTCGGGTGACAGCATAAAAAAGCTCAGGGAGATTGCAAAAAAATATAACCTCGCCGTACTGGCGGGCCTTTTCGAGAAAGACAACGACGATAACTTATTCAAAGCTTACGTGTGTGTTGACAAAAACGGATTGGTGGCGAAGCATAGAAAAATACATCCATTCATCAACCCCTATCTCCTGCCCGGCGACGGCTATACTACTTTTGAACTGGGCGGTTGGAAATGTGGCATTCTCATTTGCTACGACAACAACATAATTGAAAATGTCAGGGCAACCGCATTGCTGGGAGCGGATATTATTTTCATGCCGCACGTAACGATGTGTACGCCTGCCCCGCGTCCCGGTGCGGGCTTTGTGGACCCACAGCTTTGGGAAAACCGCGAAGCTGATCCTACCTCATTACGTTTGGAATTTGACGGAATGAAAGGAAGGCAGTGGCTGATGAAATGGCTTCCTGCCCGTGCCTATGATAACGGCATTTACGCAATTTTTTCTAATGCCATCGGCATGGATGATGACCAGCTTAAGAATGGATGCTCCATGATCTTAGATCCGTTCGGAGATATTATTGCCGAATGTCGTTCCTTCGACGATAGCATTGTTACCGCCACAATCACAGGAGAGAAACTTAAAATGTCAGGGGGCTACCGCTACAGGAAAGCCAGGCGGCCGGATCTATACCGGGACATTATAGGAAAAGAGCACACCTCCGTACAGAAAGTGGTTTGGCTTGAGCATGAGAAAGAGCCCGGTGTTTAAACTATTATGAGCAGGTGGTGACGTGAAAACCTGGCAGGTGATACCTGGTAGTATTAACTAGGTAACGTGAAAGATAAAAGCTAAGATGAACGCAATGATCGTACTAATGAATCCATACATAAAAATATTGTAGGCGATATTGATATACTTGAATTTCCATTTTAAGACCACCCCCTGGTAATATATATCTCTCGATAAACTGTCATATAAATCCACCGGGTGTGTATACAGTTCTCTCATCGCCTTTTTATAGTCATTAACTGACAAGTTTGCAAAATCTCCATAAAACAGTAAATTCTTTTCTTCGTTTGCTGACTGCACCCTTCCAATTATCCTTGGCCGGGTAGATATAATTGATACAACGATCGTAACCGCTGAAGTAATGACCAGGAACGCAGTCGGAATCAACAGGTACCTGTTTTCTTCCAGCTTAGTGACCAGCACAGATAAAACGATAGACATGATTATAGAGTTAACGCTGATAAGAAGGCTCGCCTTATCATGCGCTTTATTCGACAGGTCCATATGCCTGGTTTCTGTAATCCGGTACAAGGTCTGCACTCCCCGTTCCAGCTTTAGAGCCTCTTCCGCAACTTTCTTTTCTTTGGCGGGGATATAATTTTCAAATTCTCCCGGGGATTCCTGCTGCACGAGACGAACCATTTCACGTTTTGCCTGGAAGGCTGCCAGCGTTTTTTCTTTTCTTTTCTGGAATATCTCCCGGGCAGTCCTGGTAAAGTAAAAATGATTGTTGATCATTTTTATATACTCATTGATCCATTCTTCGTCGGAATATTCAACCTGGGCCACTGCAGCAAATTCATTCCGTAAAGACTCGGCAAGTTGAAGTGAATCCTTCTCGGCCAGGTGATACATGGTCGCATCGCAGATCAGTTGCGAGATCACCGATACGGGCTGCTGCGGTACCCGTGTGGAAAGGATACATTCCTCTAATTTTTCGAAAACGCCATCGTCCAGTTTTTTGGTTCTGAAATATTCTCTCGCCAGCTTCACCGATTTTCCCTGGTAATTGCGATGATCTTCGCTAAAGCCCAGTTCGGTGAACCATGCGGCCAGGTGTGCCAGTTTTAATTCCTGTCCACCGAGGTTCATGGTTACACCCAGTGCATCGCAGTTTCGGACAATATTTACCGTCCGGTTGTAATTATGAAAACTATATTGATCATTGACATGGGCGGCATAATAATCTCTGACATATAGTGCCGTGTCACGTAGCAGTTCAGTGGTAATCTTCATATTAATATGACCCCGGCAACTGATGTAATTGCCAGGCCCGTTCATTCAATCCAAGGTAAATAATTGTCAGGAAAATTCCTGAATGTATTATTAAATGTACCAAATATCCGCACATCGCAAAATTGAAGAATATCTTTCTTAACGGGGCCAACTTTCTAACATCTAATTCACTTGCCACTTCGCGGGCCAACACACGAACCATACGAATTAATTCGCATTTAACGATCCAATTTACGGGGAATTTTTGTCTGTGACAGAACGGTCCTTCCATTTAAAACTTAAGGGCACATTTACTTTTATATTAAAACTGCGGCCCACGTTAAACACCCCCTGCCTGCCCGTAACATTGTTGACCTGGGTATACTTCAACCGGCTCAGGTGATTTTGATACGCTACATCGGTAAGATTAGTACCACTAATGATTATCGAAAACAAACTCTTTCCATTTTTGCTAAAATCAGTACCTGCCGCAGCGTTTATAAGCCACCACGCAGGTGTGGGAGTTTCGGTGCCATAAGCTGTAAACGCTTGCTCTTGCCTGAACGTGTAGTCACTTTCCAGGCTCACATAAAAATTGCGAATTGTTTTTCCGTTCGGTAAGAAATTTCCTTTCAATTGAGAAATAAACCGCGCAGGCGGAATTGCCGGAACGTTGTCTGATCCCTCAATCGCTGTTGTGAACTTAGCCCTTGTAAAAGAAAAAGTGTTTTCAAAATGCAACCAGTCGAGCGGGTGCGGGTGCAAATCCATATTGAACTCGACACCATACAGGTATGCTTTCTGCTGATCAAACCTGAAGACATTTAAAACATTTCCAGTGCCGGCATCGACAATCAATGAATCGGTACCGGACGCATTTAATACTTTCCGGTAAAAGATAAAATTTCCGACGCTATTATAAAAAACACTTGTGCCCAGTGTTATGTGTTGGCTATTGAATTCTAGCCCTGCATCCGTCTGCCAACTCGTTTCAGATTTCAGATCCCGGTTGCCAACTTCAAAGCGGTTGGTACCCTCATGTGCTCCATTACTTGCCAGTTCGGCAAGTGAAGGCGCCCTGAATCCCTTTGCCACATTAAATTTGAACGTCAATTGAGAATTGGATTCATAATTGATTCCTGCGCTACCCGATAAATTTGAAAAGTTTCTCGTAAAGGCGGCAAACTTTGTTTGCGTGCCATCCAACATTTCCTTGCTATCCACATGGCGATTGTCGAATCGTAAACCTCCGCTGATTGATAGTTTCTTGTGGTGGTATTGCGTAAAAGCAAAACCGCCCACATCAAATAAATTATAGTTGGGAATTAGCGCTTCCTCAGCCCCATTCCTGTTTGACTGCCCCATACCCGAAAAACCGAAGCTTGTTTTCCAATTATTCTTATATGGCAGGTTCAGCTTCATTGAATAACTCAAAGTTTTGAGGTCGAAATTCACATCTGGTTCATTGGACTTATCCGGATCACCGAATTCTCTTCGCTGGTTTCTCTGGAAGCCCGCAAGAATATCGAGTCTTGATTTTCCTGCTGTAAAGCTGTTGTCTGATATTACTTTAAAATGCTGCACATGCTGATAAGGAACAAGAGGGTCAATGGAACTAAAATCGGATTCAGTTGCAATTTCGTTTCCGCCACCAGTGACGGGTTTCAGAAATTTGCCGGTAGCACTATCCCGTTCTCCTTCTATCATGCCTACGTCCTGGTTAAAATTACTGATGCGTAAATGAGCATGTCCCCAGGAACCGGAATAACCTAATAAGCCACCAAAATTTTTATTGTTGAATTTTGAATTGAGCACATTTCCGTCATATTTATTTTCATAATCCTGTGCTGCTTTGTACGAGCCATAAACATTAAAACTGAAACCATTATTTGTCCCGGCCACTGTAGCATAGTATCCGCGTAACCGGCTATTCGATTGGTACTCTCCGAGCACACTAGCTACAATTGTTGCTTCGGAAACGGGGGTCAATGACTGCACGTTGATAACTCCCGCCAATCCATCGGACCCATACATCAGGGATGCGGGACCCTTCAGGACTTCCACCCGTTGTACACTGTAATCGTCTATTTCAATACCATGTTCATCGCCCCATTGCTGACCTTCCTGCCTTATGCCGTCATTAACCGTGAGCACCCGGTTGTAACCAAGGCCTCTGATAAATGGCTTGGAAATAGCGGGACCGGTTGTCAGGGCATTTACCCCGGGCAAATGCGTAAGTCCGTTAATGAAATTGGAAGAGCTGAGTTTGAACAACTCCGTTTTTCTCATCACAAGGACGGGCTGCGGTGATTGTCTTAAACGAGTGGCTAACGAAACGCCTGTTACCGTTACACCTTCCTGCTCTACTACAGCAGTTTTTAAACTGAAATCTTTACTGGTTTCTCCATTGATAACAACGGTTTCCACAATGCTGGCGTAACCGACGTGAGAAACCTCAACGAGGTATACTCCCGCTGGCAGAAAAGACGTTTTATATTCACCATTTTCATTGGTAACAGCGTCCCGGTTAATATCATGGATGTGAACAGTTGCTCCCTGTAATGAAACTCCTCCATTTTCGCCGGTTACTTTGCCCGATAACAAAGATCGTGTTTGAGCCAGGATGGCGTGAGCATATAAAAGGACCAATAAAAACAATAAAACCTGTTTTGTCTTCATGATGACTAAACTTATAGGGCTAACCTTTATAGAAGGAATGAAATGAAAACTCCCCGCAAATGCAGGGTTTTAGAATCTTTAACTAATGAAAACTGGCGGCCCGCGAAGTAGAGAAGTAAGGGAAGCCGTATAACACGTGGACTCCGTATAGTCATCGTAGGTAAATAGAACCAGGTCGGGCTTTCTCAAAAGATGTGTTTGATCATCCGCAACAAAAGGCATCAGGAAGTCATCGATACATTTGCACGCGAAACTTATTTCCCTG
>Ga0207701_10005017_pt1 | contig 13327 bp, 16 predicted proteins | sample KBSSwiSSwithPhiX_FD_184294 | JGI IMG/M metagenome (GOLD analysis project Ga0207701, IMG submission 184294) | Switchgrass rhizosphere bulk soil microbial communities from Kellogg Biological Station, Michigan, USA, with PhiX - S5 (SPAdes) (version 2) | ecosystem: Environmental > Terrestrial >... | reverse complement strand
GGGGCGGAGGCAGCGCAGCGCTGGCTGCGCGCGGCGGATCGAGAACGGCGCGCGCCGCGAGCACGGGTGCGGGAGGCGCCTGCTCCTCGACAGGCGGGACGAAGATCGAGGGATCGGTTGCGGGCTCATCCTCGAACGCCGAGTCGGAGGCCGAAGGTGATTGGACGGGAGCGACAGTGGCGGACGCGCCGCTGGCCGGGCTCGAGGGCGGTGGCGCGGCCACGGGCGCGTTCACGCGGCCCGCCGCGCGATCCGCCAGGACCATGGCGAACACCGGGACGAGCGCAGGGGTCACGCGGCTCGTGAAGAGCCGGCGCCCTTCCTCGATTTGCGCCTCCCGGGATTCCCCCGGCTTGGGCCGCTCCCGGCTGTAGAGATCGATGTCCGACAGGATGACGCGCGCCAACCGTCGCGCTGCTTCCTCTGTATCGATCGCTCCCATGCCCTCGAGGTCGAGTTGTCTTCGGCAGAACAAGCGCTGCGCCTAATGTGAGCGGATGCCTCCGACACATCGCTGACGCGTGGCCTCGCACCCCGCGCCGCCCGCGCTGTCGGCGTTCACCGATTCCCATCGAGAGCCTTGCATTTCTCGGTTGCCGTGGGACGCTTTTGCCGGTCCAAGCCAACGACCGCGGTTGCGATGCGACTGGCACAGTTCATTCGGCGGCACAAGGCGCAGATCATTGCCGAATGGGCGGCGTTTGCCGCGACCATGCAACCGGCCACCGACGACGGGAGCGAGCCGGAGTTTGCCGCGGAGGCGGCAGAGCTTCTCGACGCCGCTGCTCACGATCTCGAGAGCGCACAGACCGCGGTGGAAGAGCGGCGGAAGTCCATAGGTCTGGGGATCGCCCGACGCATGACCGCCGTCGCCAGAGCCCTCGCGGTTCGGCGCATGCGTGCGGGGATTCGGCTCGACCAGGTCCTCGCCGAGTATCGGGCCTTGCGCGCGAGCGTCGCCCGCCTCTGGGTGGCGGCGACGCCTCGCGTTTCCTCCACGACCCGTCGCGATCTGACGCGGTTTCACGAGGCCGTGGACGAGGCCTGGACCGAGTCCGTCAACAGCTACACCGCCCAGCTGGATCACTACCGCGATCAGTTCCTGGCCATCCTCGGACACGACCTCAGAAATCCGCTCGGCGCGATCGCGATGTCGGCGGCGTCGCTCGCTCGCGCCGAGGAATTGAACGAAAGGCACGCCGCCGCGGCCCAGCGAATCCTGAACGCGTCCGCCCGCATGAATCGGATGGTCCGCGACCTTCTCGATCTGACCCGCACGCGCCTCGGGAAGGGCATCCCGGTGAAGAAGGCCCCGACGAGCCTCGACAGGCTGTGCAGCCAGGTGGTCGATGAGCTGCAAGCAGCCCATCCCGATCGTCAACTCATGCTGGACTGCCACGGCGATCTCACCGGGACCTGGGACGGCGACCGGCTCGCGCAGATCATCTCCAACCTGATCGCGAACGCTCTCCAGCACGGGCACGCGGCCAAGCCGGTGTCCATTCGGGTCGTCTCCCAGGGAAGCGAGGCGATCCTCAGCGTCCATAACCACGGGAAGCCGATCCCGCCGACGGCGCTCAAGACGATCTTCGAGCCGATGACCCGGCGGTCCGACGAGCAGGACACGAGCCGCTCGGCGAGCCTGGGGCTGGGTCTCTTCATCGTGCGCGAGCTGGTCAAGGCGCATGGCGGCACGGTGCGAGTCACCTCCACCGCGCAGGACGGCACGACCTTCACCGTGACCTTGCCGCGGCTCGGGAAACCCCTGCGCAAGCGGCCGCGCGCGACGAAGCAGCGCGGCCGCAGTCACGCCGCCGCCGGACCTCTGTCGGCGGCCATCTGATCCCTGCGATTGATCCCTGCGATCACCGAGGACGCGAGAAGTTGCGGCGCCCCTTGGGCGCGACCATCAGGCGCATCGCCTTGACGTACGCCTTGAGAAACTTGGTGACGTTCTTCGAGACCCACGTCTTTGACATCGGACAACAGTGGGGCCTCGCATCCAATAGCACCACCAATTGTTCGCTTATTTTTCGCGCGAGCCGATCGCGCGACTCCTAAAGGAACAGATCCACGACGACGCTTCGTATTTTTCGATGGATGCGGCTCGAACTTCCGAATCGTCGCGCCGGTGATCGACCCCTACCATTCGTCGCGCGATGACCGCGACGACCCTCGTGGAGAGGCCAAAGTTCACCCGCGACGACGGCTTCTACCAGGAGCTCAAGCGGCGAGTTGACAGCTACCTCCACGACCTTGGCTCGTCCGCCCACGACAACGCCAGGATGTACGTGAAGACCGCGGCGATCCTCCTGTGGTTCGGCCTGTCCTACGCGCTGCTGGTCTTCGTCGCGGCGACATGGTGGCAGGGGCTGCTGCTCTCCTGCTCGCTCGCCCTCGCGACGGCCGGCGTCGGCTTTTCGGTCCAGCACGACGGGAACCACAAGGCGTACTCGAGCCGGCGCGTCGTCAACCTCGTCATGGGGACGACGCTCGATCTACTCGGGGCGAGCTCGTATCTGTGGCACTGGAAGCACAACATCCTTCATCACACGTATCCCAACCTCGACGGCGCGGACGACGACATCAACTTCCAACCCTTCGCCCGCCTCTCGCCGACGCAGCCCCGCTACTGGATCCACGCCTACCAGCACGTCTATCTGTGGGCGCTCTACGGGTTCCTGGGGCCGAAGTGGCATCTCATCGACGACTTCAAGGACGTCGTGCGCGGCAAGATCGCAGGCAGCCGGATCCCGCGGCCGCGCGGCTGGGACCTGTTCCAGTTGGTCGCCGGAAAGCTGGCCTTCTTCGGCTGGGCGATCGGCGTTCCGCTGCTGTTTCATCGCTGGTGGGTGGTGCTGGTGTTCTACGCGGCGGCGTCGTTCGTGCTCGGCCTCGCGCTGGCGATCGTCTTCCAGCTCGCCCACTGCGTCGAAGAGGCGAGCTTCCCCGGCCGCGTCGAGGGGCGCGAGCGTCTCGCGGTCGGCTGGGCCGCGCATCAGGTCCAGTCCACGGTCGACTTCGCCCAGCGGAGTCGGTTGCTGACCTGGTATCTCGGCGGACTGAATTTCCAGATCGAGCACCACCTGTTTCCGAAGATCTGCCACGTTCACTACCCGCGAATCGCCCACATCGTGCGCGCGGCCTGCGCGGAGTTTGGCGTTCGCTATTCCGCACACGACAGCGTGATCGGCGCGCTGCAGTCGCACTGGCGGTGGCTGCGGCGCATGGGACACCCGCAAGCCGCCTAGAACATCGACGGCGAGGACCGCCGCGTCACTCGTCGATGAAGGCCCCCAGGGCCTTGCCGCGTGACGCGTGGCGGAGCTTGCGCAGCGCCTTGGCCTCGATCTGGCGGATCCGCTCGCGCGTCAACGAGAAGTCGTTCCCGACCTCTTCCAGGGTGCGCGAGCGATCGTCTCCGAGCCCGAAGCGCATCCGGAGGATCTTTTCCTCCCGCGGGGTCAAGGTGGCCAGCACCTTGTGTATCTGCTCGTTGAGGTCCGCCGCGATGAGCGTGTCGTCGGCGGCAACCACGCTCGGGTCCTGGACGAAGTCGCCGAGCTGCGCGTCGTCATCGGTCCCGACCGGTGACGCCAATGAAACCGGGGTGCGGGCCAGCTTCAACAGATGGCGCGTCCTCTCGACGGGCACCGACAGGTGCTCCGACAGCTCTTCCGGCGTCGGCTCGCGTCCCAGCTTCTGAACCAGAGATCGTCCCGCGCGCGTCAGCTTGTTCAGCGTCTCCTGCATGTGGACCGGCAGCCGGATCGTGCGCGACTGGTCGGAGATCGCGCGCGTGATCCCCTGGCGGATCCACCAGGTCGCGTACGTGGAGAACTTGAAGCCCCGCCGGTAGTCGAACTTGTCGATGGCCTTCATGAGGCCGATGTTGCCCTCCTGGATGAGGTCCAGGAACTGCAGGCCGCGGTTGGCGTACTTCTTCGAGATCGAGACGACCAGGCGCAGGTTTGCCTCGACGAGCGCGACCTTCCCTCTCTCGGCGGCGCGCTCGCCTTCTTCGATCTCGCGTACGGTCGCGCGCAGCGCGACGGCTGTCAGCTGCGCCTCCTGCTCGACCTTTTTGATCTTCCGGCGCGCCTCGGAGATCGTCTGTGACATCTCCTCGATCTCGGCTGGCCGGAGCCCGAGCTTCCGGGCGATCGCCCTCGCACGGAGCGGCGATGATCTCGTCTCGCGCACCGCGCGTCCGAAGTCTCTCGCCGACAGCGCGCTCCGGTCCTCGCAGGCGGAGATCTCCGTCTGGGCGTGCTCCAGGCGGACCAGGAGCTCCTTCAGCTTGATGACGATCCGATCGATCTGCTTGGCGTGCAGCCGCAGGTCCAGGAGGGCGTCGACGATCTGGAGCCGTGCCTTCGGGGACACGGCGACCGCCCCTTCCTTGTGCAGGCGGCGGACCTTGTCGAGGACCTTGCAGATACGTTCGGCGTGCCACCGCTCGTCGAAGTCGGGGTCGTCGACGTCGACGTTCGTGATGACGTCTCTGACCCGGAGCTTCGACTGACGGAGCTCCTTGCCGACAGTGAGGATCTCGTCGATCGCGACGGACGAGTCGAGGACGACCCGCAGCACGCGCCGCTTTCCGTCCTCGATGCGCTTGGCGAGCTCGATCTCCCCCTCACGCGTCAGGAGCGCGAACGAGCTCAACGTGCGCAGGTATGCGCGCAGGGGATCGCCGCCCGCGCCAGATTCCGCGTCGGCTTCGACCTCGCTGCCGGCTTCAGTGTCAGCCGCGCCGTCGGCGGCCGCGGGCTGCGGTTCCGCCTCGGCGACGTCCTCGTCACTCACGCATCCGGCCTACCAGCGGCCGCGCCCGCCTCCACCACCGCCGCCGCCGCGGCCGCCTCCACCGCCGCCGCCGCTTCGCTCCTGCGCTTCGTTGACCTTGATGGCCCGACCATCGAGCTCGCGGGCGTTGAGCTGCTCGATCGCCGCCTGCGCCTCCTGGTCCGAGCTCATCTCGACGAACGCAAACCCGCGCGGGCGCCCCGTCTCGCGGTCCATCACCATCTTCACGTCCGTGACGGTTCCGACCTGGCCGAAAGCGTCGCGCAAGGTGAGCTCGGTGCTGTTGAAGGAAAGGTTCCCTACGTAGAGGCGTCTACCCATTGTTCATTTCTCCTGTCTCGTTGTTTCGACGGGTCTGCCGTCGTCCAGAAGCGCCTGCCTGCCGATGTCCGGAGCGCGAAACGAGCGACGGAAGAAGCCGCGACGCGAGACGAAGAACGGAAAAGGTAGAAACTCGAGGGACCTTCTATCACGGAACTGGCAAATCGCCAGGCCGGCATCGCCTGAATCCGACCGCGCCTCTCAGGCTGACCCGGTCCGGGCCAGGAGCTCGAGGCCGTCGAGGCGGCGCCGCGCCTCGACGACGCGAAGAAGCAGGCCGACCAACGCGGGCGTCGCCATCGAATTGTCCGCGCCGCCGTCGGGCAAGGCCGCCACAGCTTGATCGAGGTTGTCGCGCGCGGTCTGCAGGACCCCGCGCGCCGTCATCACCCGCGCCACCACGTCTTCGGTCATTGGTCCTCCTTCTACGCGACGCCTGGAGCCAGCGCCACCACGAGCATCCGGCGCGTCGCTAGCTTGCCAGGGTGAGCGACCGGAGCATCCATCGCTTTTTTCGAACACTGGCGCCGAACTTACGTCATGGCGGCGGACGGCGTGGCGAGTTACTGAGCATCTCCAGGAGAACGCCGTGGCGACCCCTCCCCAGTATTCTTTGAGATTCTCGAAAGAGCTCGAGCGGCGTTTCACCCGCTGTCGGGTGTCCGTGCGCGCGGCGATCCGCGAACGACTGGAGACCATCGCGAGCGCGGCGGCGAAAGCGCGGGGCGGCAAGCGCGGGAAGCCGGCCGCCCGAAAAGGGCCGCCCCTGCGTTTCGACGTCTACGAGGGGTTCCGCGTCGTGTACCAGATCGACGAGGAGACCCGCCGGGTGGTCATCCTCGACCTCGCCGTCGTTCCGATCTGACGCGCCGACCTGACGCGCCGACCCTCATACGCCCCCGTACCACTCGTAACCCTGGTCGCTCCAGTAGCCGCCGTTCCGCTCGGGCAGGAACAGGATGCGCGTCAGGTACTTCGTGTTCTTGTAGCCGATCTTGGTGGGGGAATAGACGCGCGCGGGGGCGCCGTAGGCGGCGTCGAGGAGCCGCCCGTCCTGGCCGTAAACGATCAGGGTCTGCGGATGGAGCGCGCTTTCGATGTCCCAGCTCTCGTGGTAGCCGTCGTCGAACGACTGGAAGTCGACGTAGCGCGCGCCCGGATCGAGCTCGGCCCGACGCGCCAGCTCGCTCAGTCGCACGCCCGCCCGGACCGCGATCGCCGACCAGCCCTCGACGCAGAAGTGCTCCAGGCGCAGCTCGGTGCGCGGCAGATCCTTGAGCTCGTCCAGCGTCAGCCGCAGCGGGCGCCGAACCATCCCGCCCACTTCGAGCCGCCACACGCCGCGCGCCGCCTCGTCCCACACCGGGAGCTGGCTGGAGACGAAATACGAAGGGAAGCGGTCGCCCGCCGTGGCGGCACCGGCGGGCGCGACGTTCATCGCATTGTGACGAAAGAGCGCGCGCTCGACCCGCTCGTTCCAGCGCTGGGCGGCGACGAGGACGCCGTGTGCGCGCTTCGGGCCCTCGGTGTTGCAGCCGGCGAGCGTCAGCAGCCCGCCCACGCCGGCCGCCGCGCCCGCGGCGATGAACGTACGTCGGTCGATGCCGAGGAGCTCGGCGGCGTGACGGCGCGGCAACCAGATCTTGCTCAAGCCTTCGTCTCCGGCGGATCCGGCGCGGCAGGCGGCGGTTCGTCACGTTTCGTCGCGGCCGGTGCCGGGACCAGCACCGGCGCGTGCCCACCGCGCAGATGCACGAACGGACGAGCGTTCCTGGCCTCTGGTGACCTCGCCGCGTTGTATCGGCCGGTGATGATCGCGCGCAGCGAATAGGGATCCACCGCGAACACCATGAACACGTGCCCGACGGTGAGCACGACGAGCGACAGCATCGCGAGGAAATGCCAGTAGCGGGCCCAGACGAACCCGCCCAGCATCGCGGTCAAGGGCGCGAGCTGCACCGGCTTCCAGATGGCGAGCCCCGAGACGACGGACGCCGCACCGAAGAACGGCAGCGAGAAGTAGACCAGCCGCTGAAGGGCGTTGTGCTTGCCTTGCCGGGGATGGTCGCGACGGACGGCGAGATAGAACCGCACCATCTGCCACGCGTCGGCGCCGATCCCGCGGCGCGGAACCAGGTCGCGCCATTCGCCGTGCGTGTAGATGAAGCCGAGATAGACGAGGGCGTTCGCGACCAGCAGCCACATCGCGGCGAAGTGCCAGTTCCGCGCGCCGGCGAGCCAACCGCCGAACGTCAGCCAGGGGGGGATCCTGTGCCCTTCGAACGGGTAGCAACAGAACGTCTCGCCCTTGCGGGCGAACGCGGGGTACGCGTTGAAGATGCGGAGACCACTGCCCACCATGATCGCGAGCGCCAGCGCGTTCACCGCGTGGGTGATCCGTACGACCAGGTGGTGGCGCTTCGTCGTCCCGTTCATCGTGGCTCGGTTCCTCCCGAGGTCGTGCCGCCGTCCGGTCGTGCGACGCGAGACAGCGGCCGACGCTCGATCACTTCTTGTCCATGTCCCCCTTCTTCATGTCCCCGCCCTCCTTCTTGTCGTCCTTCTTCTTCTTGCCGTCCTTCTTCATTTCACCGCCGCTCTTGTCACCGCCTTCTTCGCCGGCGTGGGCCAGCGTCCAGGAGGTGGGCAGCAGGACGGCCAGGGCAAATATGGAGGTTCGTATCAGCTTCATGGTCATCTCCCGATTTGAGGTTGTGCCCGAGTGACAGCGCGCGAATGTATTCACTGTTCGAGAGGTCGGCGGCCGATTGAGCCGTTGGCTGATATCGCGCCACCTCGCGCCCGGGGGCGCGGCGCAGGGCAACGACGGCCACGACGGCGGCCGCGATCGAAACGACGGCGCAAAGGACGAGGGTCACCTGCATCGCGTGCGTGAACGCGAGCTTCGCCGTCGCCAGCAGCATCTCGCGCGCGCCGTTCGCCGGTAACTGCGTCGCCGCCGCCACCGCCCCGCCCAGCGTATCGAGGGCCGCCCGCCGCGCCTCCGCGGGGACGCCCATCAGCGGCGCCCCGTTCAGCGAGCCGCGATACACGGCCGTCCCGATGCTTCCGAGCACGGCGATCCCCAGCGCGCCGCCCAGCTCCGAGCTGGTTTCGGAGATGCCCGAGGCGGCGCCCGCACGCCGCGCGGGAGCCGCCGCGATGATGGTGTCGATCCCCAGCGTGAACACCGGCGACATGCCGAGCGAATACACGGTCGACCCGACGATGATCGCCTCGACGCCGAGAGCGGGCGCGCGCGCGACCGCGATGAAGCCCAGCGCCGCGACCACCAGACCGCCCGCCATGACGAACGCCGGCTGGATCCGCCGCGCGAGCGCGGGCGCGACGAACGACCCGACGACGTAGCTGGCGGACCAGGGCAGCATCCAGACGCCCGCGGCGAGCGGCGACAAGCCGGCGACGAGCTGCAGGTACTGCGCGACGACGAAATACGAGCCGAAGGTCACGAGCGTCGCGAGCATGTACGTCGCGAGCGCGGCACCGAAGGCTGGCTTGCGGAGGAGGTGCAGATCGATCAGCGGATCGTCGAGCCGCCGCTGCCGGCGGGCGAACGCGACGCCGATGGTGATCCCAAAGACCGCGGCCAGAAGGGGCAGCCAGCCGAGGCCGTCCTGCGCGAACAGCTTCAGTCCGTAGATCACCGACAGCACGGCCGCCAGCGAGAGCGCAGCGCTGGCGACGTCCAGTCGTTTCGCCGTCGGGTCGCGGAACTCGGGCAGCAGACTCGGGCCCGCCACCAGCAGCGAGAACATCACCGGGACCGCGAGCAGGAATACGGAGCTCCAGTGAAAGTACCGGAGCATCACCCCTCCCAGGAGCGGCCCCATCGCGCCGCCGACCGAGTAGCTGGCGGTCCAGACGCCGATCGCGAACGTGCGCTGGCGTGGGCGCAAGAACATGTTGCGGATCAGCGACAGCGTCGACGGCGCGAGCGTCGCCCCGGCGATGCCGAGCAGCGCGCGTGCGGTGATGAGCATGCCCGCGCTGCGCGACAGCGCCGCGACGACCGACGCCGCGCCGAACCCAGCGCCGCCCAGCAGCAGCATGCGGCGCCGCCCGATGCGATCACCGAGGTTGCCCATCGTGAGCAGCGCTCCGGCGACGAGGAACCCGTAAACATCCACAATCCAGAGCAGCGTGGCGCTGCTCGGCTTCAGCTCCGCGCTGATTCGCGGCAGCGCGAGCTCGAGGACCGTCAGGTCCATCGCGTAGAGCATGCAGGGCAACGCGATCACCGCGAGCCCCAGCCACTCGCGGCGGGTGGCGTTCGGCGGTTCGGGGATCGCGCCCGTCAGCTCCGGCCGGTCCATTGCTTCCTCGCCCTGGCGGCATCCAGCGCCTCGGCCGCCGTGTAGAGAGCCGCGCCCAGCAGGATGACGTCCTTCATCAAGAACCCGCCGAACGGATTCGTCGGGGCGAGCACGCCCGGCGTCGTCACGAGGAACGACAGCGTGACCACGAAGGTGCACGACGCCAGCAGGCTGCCGATCGCCGACAGCGCCGGTCTCCAGCGCCGCAGGCCCATCAGCAACGCCGCGCCGATCTCGAGCACACCGATCAGCGCGGAGGTTCCGCGGACGCCGGAGAGCGGGTAGAGCCAGCTCAGGATCGGGCTGTGCTGGATCAGCGGCCGGATCGCCTCTGCCTCGAAGGCTGTGAACTTCGAGGCGCCCCAGAGCAGCAGCAGTGCCGCCAGTCCGTAGCGCAGGACGGCGCGCCCGGCGGTGGCGAGCCGCCGCGTTCGGCCCGTGTCGAACAGGTTCAGGACGTTCGCACGCGTTTCGATGTTCCCATCAGTCATGCCGATGGGTGCGCGCCGGCCTGCGTTTGTTACAGGCGACTACCGTTCGCGCTTGCGGTGCCAGCGCCGGAACACGTCGCCGAGCTGCTCCGCCACCGAATCATCGGCGGGCGTAGGGGCGGATCCGAGCTCGGCCGCGAGGTCCAGCGTCGTCCTGACCTGAGCGAGGTAGGCCGTGCATGGCGGACAGGTCGAGAGGTGCTGGTCGAAGCGTGCCTGATCCCCGGGCGACAGTCTGCCGCCCAGATACTCGGTCACCAGCTCGACGACTTCCCTGCAAACAAGCTCGATCGCGTCCGTTGGCATCACGTCCGTCCTGCTTCCACCAGATGCCGCTCCAGCCTGGCGCGAACCTTCGATCGCGCGCGGTGTAGCAGCACCCGCTGATGCGTGCCGGTCACGCCCAATATGTTACAGGCCTCTTCGCCGGTGAGGCCCTCGACGTCGCAGAGAACGATGATCTGCTGCTGGATCGGCGGCAGCTCGGCGATGGCCGCCTGAAGCGTGTCGCGCAGCTCTCGCCGCTCGAGCGCTTGCTCGGGCCCCGGGAACGGTGCGGGCATGGCGTTCCAGTGCCCGGCCCAGCGGTGACCATCCGGGAAGAAGCGCTCCGGCTCGACGGAAGGACCACCATTGGCGATCTCGTCGTCGACGAGGGCGGACATCGGCACCTCGCGCCGCTCGGCACGAACGTGGCTCCGCGCGACGTTGATCAGGATTCCGTACAGCCAGGTGCGGAGCGACGACCGTCCCTCGAACCGATCGATCGACTCGAGAGCTGTTAGCCACGTCGCCTGCACGACCTCGCCCGCTGTCGCAGCGTCCCGTACCCAGACGCGTGCGATGCGCAGGAAGCTCGGCTGCTGCGCCTGGACAAGTGCCGCGAAGGCGGCGCCGTCACCGTGCCGCAACGCCGCGACCGTGGCGGCATCGGTGGCGGCCGCATCTTCCATGCGCGAGATTGTGGATCAGTCGCCGGCGATCTGACGCCGCCGCCCGCGGTTTTCAATCCAACGGTCCACCGAAAGCGGGGTGGGTCTCTCCAGGGCCAGCGCGATCAGGGCGGCGATGTAGAGCAGGTTGACTTCGTAACCCACCGGCCCGAATACGGCGCCGGCCGCGGAAACGCTCTTGAGCCTGACCGACGAGAACCCGTAACGCGCATGCACGCCGACCAACGCCGTCAACATGACGGCCACGAACGGCACCGCCAGCGGAAGGACGGCTGCCCCGAGCATGATCGAGACGCCCCCGACGAGCTCGAGGAGCGAGGTGATCCACGCGGTCGGGAGGGCACCGGGTATTCCGATCGCGGAGAGGATCTCGGCGAACGCGGCCGGGCCCCGGGCCAGCTTCGCGTATCCGTGCGCCGCGAAGCCGTAGCCGACGAGCAACCGAAGCGGCACGAGCGCCCAGCCGCTCGCGCCCGCCGCGCCGCGCGCGCCCGCCAGCCGCTGCCGCAGCGTCATCGCGCCGCCCCGACCCATGACGCGACCTCCATGAGCGTCGGGCCAGTGGCGTCCGGACCCGGCGGCAGTTCCTCGGCGGGCACGCCGAGACGGTTCACCCAGAAGGTCGGGTACCCGAACCACTTCGCGCCCGCCGCGTCCCAGCCGCCGAAGGCCGCGAACGCGATCTCTTCGCGCCGGAGAGCGAGCACGCTTGGGCCCAGGGCGTAGGCGCGCGGATCCGGCTTGAACGTCCTGGCCCGGTCCGTCGAGATCAGCTCGTCGAACAGCGGCCGGAGGCCCGCGTTCGCGAGGAGGTTCTCGATCATCGCCGGCGTGAAGTTGGCGAGCGGTGCAAGCCGGATGCCGGCTGCCTTCATCGACTCGAGCGCCGCGCGTGAATCCGGCCATGGCGCGAGCCGCTCGTACGCTCCTACCAGCGCTCGCCGCGCCTCCGCCGAGAGCTTGATCCCGTGTGCCCTGGCCGCGTAGGCGAGGGCCTCGTCGGTCACCGCCTGGAAATCGCGGTAGGCACCCGCGGCCGTGTGCAGCCAGCTGTACTCGAACTGTCGCAGCCGCCACGACTCGCACAGATCGCGGGCGCGGCCACCCACGATCGTCTCCGAGACTGCCACGACGGACCGCGGATCGAAGATCGTGAAGAGATCGAAGGCGACCGCGCGAATTCGCGTGCGCGGCCCGCGCGCCGCCCTTCCCGCGTTCACGTTGCGGGCTGCGGGGCCCAGCGCCGCCCCTGCGAGCACCCCGAGGAACTGACGTCGTCCATGCATGCACCGATCATGGCCCGGCGCCGCGATCGCGCCTCCATCGTTGCGACATAGGAGGAATGCATTTTTGCATGGCCGGTTATCCTCACCGGCACGATGATCGACTGGGACGATCTCCGCTTCTTCCTCGCCGTCGCTCGGCACGGGACGATGTCCGACGCGGCCCGCACGCTCCGCGTCGCACAGCCGACCGTGGGCCGGCGCATCGCGGCCTTCGAGCGAAGCCTGGGCACCCAGCTGTTTCTCCGCGGCAGCGGCGGCGCGAAGCTCTCGCCGGCCGGCCGCAGCGTCCTCGCGCACGCCGAGGAGATGGAGGCACGGGCGCTGGCGGCGGAGACGCTCGCGTCAGGCCGAGACGCCGGAATCGAAGGAGAAGTGCGGATCACCGCCTCCGAGTGGATGATCGCGTCGGTGCTCGGGCCCCGCCTGACACCGCTGCTCACCCGGCACGCCGCGCTGTCGATCGATCTCATCGCCGACGCCCGCCACCTGAGCCTCTCCCGTCGCGATGCCGACATCGCGCTGCGCCCTTCCAAGTTCCAGCAGCACGAAATCCTCCAGCGTGCGATCGCGATCATCCAGTTTGGCCTCTACGCGTCCGACGACTATCTGGCGCGCAGGGGCGTACCCGACTTCGCGAACCGGGGCGATGGTCATACGCTGGTCACCGCGAGCGCCGGGATGGGAAATAGCATCGTCGACGTTGCCTGGCTGCCTTCGGTGCTCGGGCGTGCGCGCTCCGCCGCGCGAACGAACGGCCGCCTCGGCATGGCGAGCCTCGCCGCTGCTGGTCTGGGGATCGCGTGCCTACCCCGCTACCTCGGTGACGCGACGCCCGGCCTGCGCTGGCTGCGTACCCCAGCCCCTGGCCCGCGCCGCCCGCTGTGGCTCGGGGTGCACCGCACCGCCCGCGCGGCGCAACGGGTGAAGACCGTCGCCGACTTCATCGGCAACGCATTCGCTCGGCTTCGACCTGCCCTCGACCCGCCCTGATCCTGCCGACGTTGTCCCTCGCCTAGGGTTGCCCGAGCCGGATGCGACGACCAGCAGCGCGCCGGTAGTATCGGATGCATGACGACGATCGCCGTCCATGCATCCAGCGTCCTCATCGCCGCCCTCGCGAGCTGGGGGGCTCC
>Ga0207701_10005016_pt1 | contig 13332 bp, 13 predicted proteins | sample KBSSwiSSwithPhiX_FD_184294 | JGI IMG/M metagenome (GOLD analysis project Ga0207701, IMG submission 184294) | Switchgrass rhizosphere bulk soil microbial communities from Kellogg Biological Station, Michigan, USA, with PhiX - S5 (SPAdes) (version 2) | ecosystem: Environmental > Terrestrial >... | reverse complement strand
GAGGGTCTGGCCCTTCTTGTGCGCATGCTTTGCGATGGCCGCAGCATTGTCGTAGCCGATTTCCGGCGCGAGCGCCGTCACCAGCATCAACGAACGCTTCATATGCTCCGCGATGCGCGCTTCGTCCGGCTCCAGGCCGTCCAGCAGGCGCTGAGTGAAGCTTTCCATGCCGGTGCTGAGGATGTTGATGGATCGAATCACGTTGGCGCCGATCAGCGGCTTGAACACGTTGAGCTCCAGGTGGCCCTGCAACCCCCCGACGGTCACCGCGACATGATTGCCCATCACCTGCGCCGCTACCATGGTCAGCATTTCGGCCTGCGTCGGATTGACCTTGCCGGGCATGATCGAGCTGCCCGGCTCGTTCTCCGGAAGCTTCAGCTCGCCAAGGCCTGACCGCGGCCCCGAGCCGAGCAGGCGGATGTCGTTGGCGATCTTCGTCAGCGACACGGCAATGGTGTTCAGCACGCCCGACAGCTCGACCATCGTGTCGTGGGCGGCCAGCTCAGCGAATTTGTTTGGGGCGCTGGTGAACGGCAGCTGAGTCAGGTTCGCGATTTCCTTCGCGAATGCCTCAGCAAAGCCCGCTGGTGCGTTGAGCCCGGTCCCCACTGCGGTGCCGCCCTGCGCGAGGCGGTACAATCGCGGCATAACGCCTTCGACCCGCTCGATATTGTCGGCGAGCTGCTGCGCGTAGCCGGAGAATTCCTGCCCGAGCGTCAGCGGAGTCGCATCCTGCAAATGGGTGCGGCCGATCTTGACGATGCCTTCCCACCGCTTCGCCAAATCGGCGAGGCGGTCGTGCATGATCCTGAGCGCCGGCAAAAGCCGGGCATTGACCGCGCGCGCCGCCGAGACATGCAGGGCCGTCGGGAAGCTGTCGTTCGACGACTGTCCCTTGTTAACATGGTCGTTCGGGTGAACCGGCGTCTTGCCGCCGCGCGTGCCGGCCAGCTTTTCGTTCGCCCGGCCCGCGATGACCTCGTTCGCGTTCATGTTGGATTGCGTGCCGGAGCCAGTCTGCCAGATCACCAGCGGGAACTGGCTGTCGAGATCGCCGCGGGCGACTTCCGCCGCCGCCTGCTGGATCGCCTCGGCTATCTGCGGATCGAGGCCGCCGATACGGGCGTTCACCCGCGCCGCCGCCTGCTTGATGAAACCGAGCGCACGGACGATCTCGAGCGGCATCTGCTCTCGCGGCCCAAACGGGAAGTTCTCGATCGAACGTTCGGTCTGTGCGCCCCAATAGGCGTCTGCGCGGACTTCGATCGGGCCGAAACTGTCGGATTCGGTACGCGTGTTCATGGAAATGGTCGGTCCTTCGTCATTGCGAGGAGCCCCCGCTCCGCTCGCGATGGCGGGCTCCTGCTATTTCTTGCGCGTGAAGTCCACGTTGACGACGTTCGAGCCGTCGTCGCTCGCCTCGGCCTGAGGCGCGTCATTTTCGGCTTCCTCATGCTCTTCGTGAATGTCGTCGGCTCCGTTCGCCTGGAACTTCAGGCTGAAGTCGACCGCGGGGTCGACGAAGTCGGTGACCGCCGCGAAGGGCACGTGCAGGGTGGAGGGCACGCCTCCGAAGGACAGGCCGACGCTGAACGAATCCTTCCCGACCTTCAGGTCCCAGAAGCGGTGCTGGAGGACGATGGTCATTTCGTCGGGGAAGCGCTCGGTGAGATGCTTCGGAATGCTGACGCCGGGCATGCGCGTTCTGAATGTGATGTAGAAGTGATGCTCGCCCGGAAGCGCGCCGGTCCGCTCGACCTGGCCGAGCACCCGGCCGACCACATCGCGCAGGGCCTCCTGCACGATCTCGTCGTACGGGATCAGGCTTTCAGGAGTCTCGTCGCTCATCACCACCCGTGGTAACGGACGCCGCAAACCGGTCAAGCGGAGTCCTTCATGCCGATCGATCCGACGCAACCCTATGACGACAATAACATCTTCGCCCGGATCCTCCGCGGCGAGCTGCCGTCCAGCAAGGTCTATGAGGACGATCAGGTCCTCGCCTTCCACGACATCAACCCATTGGCCCCGGTCCATATCCTCGTGATCCCAAAGGGTTCATACGTGTCCTGGGACGACTTTTCGGAAAAGGCGTCCGACGCGGAGATTGCGGGGCTTACCCGGGCGATCGGCAAGATCGCACGCGACGCCGGCCTCGTTCCGCAGGGCTATCGGGTGCTTGCCAACATCGGGCTCCGCGGCGGCCAGGAAGTGCCGCATCTCCACGTTCATATCTTCGGCGGGCAGCCTTTGGGGCCGATGCTGGCGCGGTAAGGGGATTGCCCTCTCACGCCGAGCCGCTAGGCTCCGCCGTCAAAGACAATCTGCCATTTGAGGGGAGAATTGATGGCGACTGCGGCTCCGAAGCGGGGACTGCTCGGGCGAATGACGCTGCGTAAGAGCGTCGCCCAGGTTCAGGAAGAAACGCGCACCAGCGAGCTCAAGAGGTCTCTCGGGCCCTGGAACCTGGTGTTCCTGGGCATCGGCTGCATCATCGGCGCGGGCATCTTCGTCCGCACGGGCAATGCAGCGGCACTCCATGCCGGTCCGGCCGTCCTGTTTTCTTACGCAATTGCCGGCATCATCTGCGCCTTCGCCGGCCTCTGCTATGCGGAGCTTGCCTCCACGCTTCCGGTGTCGGGCTCGGCCTACACCTACAGCTACGCGACCATCGGCGAATTTGCCGCCTGGGTGATGGGCGCGCTGCTGCTGCTAGAATACGGCCTGGCCGCATCGGTCGTTGCCGTTGGCTGGTCAGGCTATATGGTCAGCCTCCTCGGCGACCTCGGCCTGCACATTCCCGCGGCACTGACGGGGCCGGTGGGACACCACCTGCAGAAGGATGGGGTGGACGTTCTCGTGAACGGCGCTCCGGTGGTCTACGTCTTCAACCTTCCCGCATTCCTTGTGTGCGCCGCGCTGGCCGTCCTGCTGTGCATCGGCGTCTCGGAATCGGCCAAGTTCAATAATGCCATCGTCGCGATCAAGGTGACGGTGCTGGTCGCCTTCATCTTGGTCGGCGGCTTCATCATCCTCACGAATCTGCCCGCCTACACGCCCAATTGGGACCCGTTCATTCCGGCACCGACGGGCAAGGAAGGCGAGTTCGGCTGGAGCGGAATCATCCGCGCCGCCTCGATCGTTTTCTTCGCCTACATCGGCTTCGAAGCGGTCTCGACGGCCGGACAGGAGGCCAAGGATCCGGGCAAGGACATGCCGTTCGGGATCATCGGCTCGCTGGTCGCCTGCACGGTCATCTACATTCTCGTGTCGATCGTGATGACCCTGATCGTCCCTTACACCTCGCTCAACGTGCCCGATCCGGTCGCCGTCGCGGTCGATGCCTTCGGCCCGCAATGGGCGTGGTTCGCGAAAACCATCAAGATCGGCGCGATCATCGGCCTGACGTCGGTCATCCTCGTGCTGATGTATGGTCAGACCCGCATCTTCTACACGATGGCCCGCGACGGCCTGCTGCCCAAGGTGTTCGCAACGGTTCACCCGAAGTTCCGGACGCCCTGGATCAACACGCTTCTGGTTGGCCTCGTCGTGGCAGCGGCAGCCGGCATCTTCGATATCAACAGCCTTGGCGACATGACCTCCGTTGGCACGCTTGCTGCTTTCGCCGTCGTCTGCCTGTCGGTCATCTGGCTTCGCCGGACGCACCCGGAGATCCCGCGCGGATACCGCGTGCCCTTCTATCCGGTAGTGCCGGCGCTCGGCATCGCGTCTTGCCTTTGGCTGATCACGTCGGTTCCGACCTACGTCCTGGTCATTTTCGGCTGGTACACGGCGGCGATGATCGTGCTCTACTTCCTCTACGGGATGCACAATTCCGAGCTGGCGAAGGGTCATCTGGTCATGGCCGATGACGAAACGCCTTATTATCCGGAAGACGCACCCCGCGACGAGAGCGGAGAACCCCGCATTCGTCCGTAAGCACAACTCTGGTGAGACTTTGGGGCGGTCCTCCGGGGCCGCCCCTTCTTTTTAGGCGGCAAGCTCTCCGGCGAGTGCCGTGAGGTCGGCCTCAGGCCGGGCGCCGTAATGGGAAATGACTTCGGCGGCCGCGATCGCGCCGAGCTTCAGGGACTGCTCGAGGCTCAAACCCTGCGCCTGTCCGGTGAGGAAGCCGGCCGCGAACAGGTCGCCTGCCCCCGTCGTATCGACAACCTTCTCGACCGGGGCCGCCGGGACGTCTGCTCGCTCGCCGCGCTGGGTCGCAAGCGCGCCCTTCTCGCTGCGCGTGACAACGAGCGTCTCCACCTTGTCCTTGAACGCAGCGACCGCCGTATCGACGTGAGCAACTCCGGCCATCGCCTGGATCTCGTCCTCGTTGGCGAAGAGGATGTCGATCCGGCCCTGGTCGATCAGCGCGTTGAAACCGTCGCGGTGGCGCTCGACGCAGAAGCTGTCCGACAAAGTGAAGGCAACCTTGCGGCCGGCCTCGCGCGCGACCTCGATGGCGCGGACCATCGCGTAGCGGGGCGTTTCCGGATCCCAGAGATAGCCTTCGAGATAGAGGATACCGGCTGAGCGGATCTGCTCCTCGTCAAGCGCGCTCGACGGGAGATGCTGCGCGGCGCCGAGGAAGGTATTCATGGTCCGGTGGCCGTCGGGCGTGACCAGGATCATCGAGCGCGCGGTCGGAATTCCGAAATCCCTCGGCTCGGTCGTGAACTCCACTCCCGCAGCGGTCAGGTCATGCTTGTAGAAGGCGCCGAGCTGGTCGGGAGCGACCTGCCCGATGAAGCCGGCGCGAGCGCCGAGCGCCGCGACTCCCGCCGCCGTGTTCGCAGCCGAACCGCCGCTGATCTCCCGCGCGGGGCCCATGTGCGAATAAAGCCGCTCCGCTTCCTCGGCGTCGATCAGGCGCATCGATCCTTTGGTCAGCCCCTCGGAGGTGAGGAAAGCGTCGTCGGCGTCGGCGATGACGTCGACGATGGCATTGCCGATGCACAGCACGTCGAGACGGCAGTCGGTCATTCGAAAAGCACCTTGTCTTTGCGGGAGAAAGCGCGCGCCTAGCTGTGCGCGCCGAATGCGGCAAGCTTGCCTCGCCGGGAAGCGGCCGCCATGACTGCGGCATGCGTATTCTTGTCACCCTGGCCGCCGCCTTGCTGCTCGCCGGATGCGTCGCTCGAGCGCCCGAGCCTCCGGCTACCGCCACGCCGCCGGCGTCGGTCGAGCCGTCGGTCCCCAGCAGCCTGATCGGCCTTACCGCCGGCGAAGCCATGGCCCGCCTGGGGCAGCCGGTGCTGCAGATTCGCGAGGGGCCGGGCCTCAAGCTCCAGTGGCGCGGAAGCTGTGTGCTTGACGCCTACCTTTACTTGCAGGGCAACGTCGAGCGGATCACCCAGGTGGATACGCGGCTCGCCAACGGCAACAACACGCCTCAGCCGGCCTGCATAGCCTCGCTCGCGCGCCCCTGAAGCCTGCCCATGGCCCAGGCCGCCGCCTCGGCGATCACGGGGTCGGGATCAGACAAATGATCGGCAACGGCCGAGGATAGGCCTTCCTCGCCGCTGTTCCCCGCCGAGATCAGGCAATTGCGGATCATCCGATTGCGCCCGATCCGCTTGATGGGCGATCCGGCGAACATCTCCCGAAACGCGGCATCGTCGAGCCTCAGCAAGTCGGCGAGCTTCGGCGCGGCGAGCTCCGCCCGAGGCAGGAAAGCGCGGTTTGCGGCGGCGGATTGGGCGAAGCGGTTCCACGGGCAAACGGCAAGGCAGTCGTCACAGCCGTAGATGCGGTTGCCCAAGGCTTCTCGAAATTCGACCGGAATCGGCCCGTCATGTTCGATGGTCAGGTACGAGATGCACTTGCGCGCATCGATCCGGTGGGACGGCCCAATTGCCTGCGTCGGGCACGCCTCGAGGCAGCGCGTGCAGCTTCCGCAATGCACCCCCGATTCGGCCGGCGCATCCGGCTCCAGCACCAGCTCCGTGAGGATCACACCGAGGAACAGCCAGCTGCCATGCTCGCGGGAGACGAGATTGGTGTGCTTGCCCTGCCACCCGATCCCGGCGGCAGCAGCCAGCGGCTTCTCCATCACCGGCGCCGTGTCCACGAACACCTTCAGCTCGCTCGGGGACCGGTCGACGATGAACCGCGCGAGAGCCTTCAGCGCCTTCTTCACCGTCTTGTGATAGTCGCCGCCCTGCGCATAGACCGAGATGCGCCCGCGCTCCGTCTCCGCAGCGAGCGCCATCGGGTCGGTCGCCGGCGCATAGCTCATGCCAAGAGCAATCGCCGACCTCGCCCCCGGCCACAGGGCGCTCGGCGATACGCGCTGGTCGGCGCGCGCCTCCATCCAGCCCATCGTCCCCTGGTTGCCCGCCTCGAGCCACGACCGAAGATCGAGCCCCGCAGCATCCGCTGCATCGGCGCGCGCGAAGCCGCACGCGGCGAAGCCGAGCCGCCCTGCTTCGGCGCGTATTGCCTCCTTAAGGGTTAGGCTCTTATCCACGGGCGGCGCCATACGCGCCAAATGCGGCTTTCTGTAAGGAATTCCAGTGCTTCGACAGGCATCGCCGCATAGCTGGACCGGAGAGTACGCGGTCGAAGCCGTCGATCTGGTCAAGGATTTCAGCGAAAAGCGCGCCGTGGACGGCGTCAGCCTGGCCGTTCCCGCAGGCTCCATCTTCGGGCTTCTCGGGCCCAACGGCGCGGGCAAGACGACGACACTCCGCATGCTACTCGGCATCATCGAGCCCTCGTCGGGCGAGCGACGCGTGCTCGGTCACACGCGTCCGATCGAGGCGGCGCATCGAATCGGCTACCTGCCCGAGGAGCGCGGCCTCTATCCATCGATGAACTCGCGCGAGGGAATCGCCTTCATGGGCGCCCTTCGCGGTTTGAAGCTGAAGGAAGCTCGTCGCCGCGCCGACCGGCTGCTCGAGGAGAATGGCCTCAGCGACTGGGCGAAGAAGCCCATCCGCACCTTGTCTAAGGGCATGGCCCAGACCGTTCAGCTTCTCGGGACCTTGGTTCACGAGCCAAGACTGATCGTTCTCGACGAACCCTTTTCTGGGCTCGATCCGATCAATCAGGGGAAGCTGGAGCGCCTCATCCGCAGCCGCGCGGAGGACGGGGTCACCATCATTTTCTCAACCCATGTGATCGCCCACGCAGAGCGCCTCTGCGAGAGCATTGCGATTATCGCCGAGGGCAGGGTCGCATTCAAGGGCCGCGTCGACGAGGCGCGCGAGCGGCTTCGCCCGATCGTCCGCCTGCGAACGCGTGAATCGGACGGAGCCTGGCGCTCGGCTCTTCCAAGCACCGCGCGAAACGAAGCCGGCGAGTGGATCTTCGAGCTTCCCGCAACGGGGCCCGAACCCTTGCTCAAGGCGCTGATCGACGGCGGCGCGGGCATCGAAACGCTGGCGATCGAACGTCCCGGCCTCCACGAGGCATTCGTCGCGATCGCAGGCGACGCGGCCGCCCGAGCGATGGAAGAGGAGCCTGTCGAGTGAGGGAATTGGTCCGCTCCGCCTTCGTCATCGCCCGCCGCGATTTCACGGCCACGGTGCTTTCGCGCACCTTCCTGCTGTTCCTCCTCGGCCCCTTCTTTCCGCTCCTGATCGTGGTCATCTTCGGGGCCGCGACGGCGCCGATGAGCGTATCGGAGCAGCCGACTGTCGCCGTGATCTCGACCCCGGAAGAGTTCAGCGAGCTCAGTCAGGCCCGGGACCGGCTGCAGGACACGTTCGGCGCGCTCACGATGGTCAATCTCGAACATGTCGCGCCCACCGGCCAACCTCAGCAGGGAGCGCGCTACCTGCTGTCGGGCAAGCCCGGCGTAGTGGCCGTCCTCGAGGGCGGGCTCGGAAAGCCGCACGTCCTCGGCACCATCCGCACCCAGAGCGGCACCGCCAAGCAGCTCCGGCTGTTCATCGCCGAGGCCAGGCGCAGCGCCGGCAACGATGAGCGTGAAGCGGTACACATGCCGGTCATGCAGACCAGCACTGCGATCCCGGCGCAGAACGTCGGCGCCCGGGCGATCACGTCACGCGCAGGACAGTCCTTATTGTTCCTCCTGACCCTGCTGCTCGCGGGCATGCTTCTGTCCCAGCTGATCGAGGAGAAATCGAACAAGGTGATCGAGGTCCTGGCGGCCGCGGTCCCGGTCGACGCCATCTTCCTCGGCAAACTGCTCGCCATGCTCGCGGCCTCGCTCGCGGGCATCGCGGTCTGGTCGTCCGTCGGCGTCGGCGCGATGGCCGCCTTTGCGCCCGCCGGGCTTGAGACGATGCCGCCGCCGGCGGTCGGCTGGCCCGCCTTCATCCTTCTCGGCGTCCTCTATTTCGCGATGAGCTATCTGCTGCTCGGCGCCATATTTCTCGGCATCGGCGCCCATGCAACCAGCGCTCGGGAGGTGCAGACCTTGTCCATGCCCGTAACGATGGCGCAGGTCGTCATCTTCGCCCTGGCGTCGATCGCGGTCGGCGCCCCTGATGCAAATCGCACAATCGCCGCCGCCGTCTTCCCGCTGTCGTCGCCCTACGTGATGATCGCCCGCGCGGCCGAAGTGCCCGGAGTGATGCCGCATCTCCTGGCCCTGTTGTGGCAGCTGCTGTGGGTAGCGCTGTTCCTGCGCATCGCTTCGAACATCTTCCGCAAGAGCGTGCTTAAGTCAGGGCCCGTGCGACGGAGGCAGCGGAAAACCGCCAAGGCTTAGGCAAGCTCCGCCAGCGTGGCGGCTTCCATCGAAATCCCGTTCCGGCGGAACGTGCCCGCAGCTAGCTCAGCTTATGGCGTCGCGGGCCATTTCCTCCAGCTTCGCCATCAATGCGCGGTGCGGGAACGGCCCGTGGCTGATCCGCGCCACGCCGGCCGACGCCCAGTCCGCCTTGGGCGGAGCGCCGGGGAAGGCGATGACGTTGAGCGGCAGAGGAACCTCCCGGACGACCCGCTCGATCTGGCTGGAATCGGACAGGCGGGGGACGAAGAAGCCGCTCGCTCCGGCGTCCGCGAACGCCTTCCCGCGCTCGATCACCTGATCGACCAGCGCGTCGTCATAGGTCTGCGTCTTGAGGAAGAGATCGGTCCGGGCGTTGATGAAGAAGGCGTCGCCGACCGCCGATCGGATCGCTGCAATGCGCTCGGCCTGCCGTTCCAGCGGGTGAACCCCCTCACCGCCGATCACCTGATCCTCAAAATTGCAGCCCACCGCGCCCGTCGCCGCCAGACGCACGACGTTGGCCGCGCCCTGCGGGGGATCGTCCGAGTAGGCGCCCTCGAAATCGACGGTCAGCGGGAGCTCGGTCGCATCGACGATCCGCTTCGCATTCGCCAGCGCATAGTCGAGCGGCACCTGCTGCCCGTCCGGCCAGCCCTGCGCGTCGGCGACCGGGTGGCTGCCCGTGGCCAGCGCCTCCGCTCCCGCCTTCTCGACCGCCAGTGCGCTGCCGACGTCCCAGATATTGTAGAGGACAACCGGGTCGCCCGGCACGTGAAGGGCCGCGAAGCGCTCGAACTTGCTCGTCATCACAATTTCTCCGGATAGATGGGACGGATGTCGACCGGGATGTGCGTCATGGACGCGATGACCTGGTCTGCCTCGGGGTCGGACACGCCCCATTTGTCGAGGAACGCCTTGGTCCCGGCATAGTCGCCGCTTCCCTGCAGCCGCACGATGTCGCCGACGAGGGAGCGGATCGCGCCGTCGATCTTCGTCTCGTCGACGCGGAAGCGCTTCGCATTCGCGTCCCAGACGATCGCGCCTTTGTCCCGCAGATAGCGGTACTGCATCGCCGCTCCCTTGCCGTGCGCTTCCTGCACACCGAAGCGCATCGCCCGGAACAGGCCGGCGACATAGGTCGCACGCATCTGCGAGCGCTCGCTATTCGGGATCACGCCCTCGTCCATCATGTGGAAAACGTTGTAGGCGCCCATCACGTCCGCCTTCGCTTCCTCGAAGCCGCCGGCGATCTCCTTCAGCTCCTGGTCCACTGTCGTCTTGCGCCCGCCGACCGTGATCGATCCCGGCCCGAGGCTGTGAGACAGCTCGTGGAACAGGGTCTCCAGGACCATGTGCTTCTGGGTCACATTGCCGGCCTGGCCTTCCACCAGCACGAGGCTGGCCATGGGCTTCAGGATCCGCTCGTACTTCGCGCCGAGCACGTTGCGCAGGATGACCTTCTTCGCACCCTTGGCCTCACGCACGCGTTCGTCGTTCGGAAGGTTGAAGGCGACCGTCTGGACGCCCGGCACATTGTCGCCTCCGCCATGGACCTGGTCCGCGACCGAAATCGGCGACTCGAAACCGCGCTGGAAGTTCTTGAAGCGCTCCTCGACCGGAAGGTTCGCTTCCATGTCGCGCAGATGGTCCTTGTAGACGTCGAGCGCCTGGCTCTCCTTCGGGTCCTTCAGCGTGACGAACGCCTCGAACGCCGTCTTCCGGCCGTACAGCTCGTCCGTGTAGACCTCATAGGGGCCGATCGCGACTTCGATCGGCGTATCCTTCAGGTCCATCCAGGCGAGCTCCGACTCGAAATAATCGTCGGTCCGGAATGCCTTCGCCCGAAGCGAAAGGAACTTCTTCAGGCTGGTATTGCTCGTCTTGGCCGCCGCTTGTTCGAGCAGCTTCGCCGCGGGTTCCAGCCAATTCTTGTATTCCTGGCTGTAGGGCACGGCGATCAGCCGGTCCCCGTCGCGCTTCACGACCGTATAGGGACTGGTCAGCGCCTCCTTCTGGTCGGGATGCTCGGCAAGATATTTGTCGAACGCTTCCTTGGTCAGGTCCGCGGGATAGAAGCCCGCGCCGGCCGGCTTGGCCTTATCGCCGAAGAAGGGCTTTCCTTCTTCGATCGGATCCCACGGCCCAAAGAAGGCGTCGAACCTTTCCAGCAACTTGGGATCGTTCTTCGCCGCGACCTCCGCGCGAACCTTGTCGTAATCGGGCGTGTTCTGGCGCTTGTAGATCTCGCTCATCAGGTTGGCTGCCTGGATAAGCAGGCCCACGACCTCGCGCTCGTCAGCGCTCAGATAGGACGTGTCGACGTCCATCTTGATCACACCGAGTTTCCCCAGCCCGTCGGATGCCGCAGCCTCGGAGGCGGCCGCACTTCCGGTCTGGTTTGAATCGACGCCGGCATCGCATGCTGCAAGGCCGAGGATCAGGGCGGTCGCCGTGGCGGCGAGGAAGCTGCGTTTTTTCATGCCGGCCGCTTAGCAGCGGTCGAGAGCGACGGGCAAACCGCGCTCGGCGAGCGGACGAACTGTCCCGTTATCTTTCTGTAGAAACCAATGCGGATGTCGAAGCGTTGGCGGCCTCACAGGGGACTATGTAATGCGTAAAAGTATAGCGTTTTCAATGGCGGCTGCGGCGCTTCTCGCCGGCTGCAAGACCAACAATGTCAGCGAAGGCGTCCAGAGCGCCGGAAGCGCAGTGGCCGACGGCGCGAAGAGCGTGGTCGGCGCCGGCACGTCGCTGGTCAACGTAAACCTCAGCAACGTGCTCAACGACCTCGCGCTCGATCTCAAGATCGACAAGGCGAACATCCCGGTAAACGCGCAGATTCCGATCACCATCGCAGCGAACATCTGCGGCGTGTCGATCAACATATTGTCGGTCTCCACCGGCGGAAGCAGCGGCGGCTGCACCGCGACGACGACCTCGCCCGAGCTTGCGCAGGTGGTCCAGCAGCAGATCGCCGCCGGCGGATCGGTCGGCGGCGGCGGCCAGACCACCGGTGGCACGACGACGGGCACAACAACGTCGCCGGCTGGCCAGCCTCAACAGCCCACGTCGACCACGTCGACCACGCCGACCACGCCGACCACGCCGCAATAATTCAATTGGAGGAGTAGGATGATGAAATCGTGGAAGTTCGGCGCGCTTGCCGCGTCGGCGTTCTTGCTGGCCGCCTGTCAGACGACCGGCGACGACACTGGAACCGCGAACTCCAGCGGCTCCACGGATGCCGGAACGGCGACGGGCGCGGGCTCCGGAGGAACGGCCGACGGCGGCTCAACGACCGGCGGGACCGCCGGCGGCACGAGCGGAAGCGGCACCGGAACGGGTATTCCCGCACTGGTCAACGTCAATCTTCAGAACGTGCTGAACAACCTTTCTGTCGCGCTCAACGTCGAGCAGGCGAACATCCCGGTGAACGCTCAGGTGCCCATCAGCGTCGCGGCGAATGTCTGTGGCGTTTCGGTCAACGTCCTGTCGGTTTCGACCGGTGGACAGGCTAGCTGTACGGCAAAAACAACCAGTCCAGAGCTTGCTCAGGTCGTTCAACAGCAAATTTCCGCAGGCGGGAATGTAGGCGGCGGCGATCAGATCACCACACCGCCCCCGACCGGAAATTAGGGAAATCCGCCATTCTCGCGCGTCGCGCCGTGTCGCGGCCGGCGGATATTCCGGGCACGGAACAGAAAAGCAGCGCAAAGCGTATTGCTCATTCCGAGATGTTGGCGCTAACCCAACGGTCTCAGTCACAACAGGGAATAGGCCGATGAAGAAGATTTCGACCGCTTTCGCAGTTGCTCTCGGTGCTGCTGCACTCGCAGCTTGCAACCAGAGCCCGCAAGAGCAGGCTGCCGACAACATCGAGGCAAATGCCGAGATCGTTGCCGACAACCTCGAGGAAGCGGCTGACAATGCCACGACCGAAGCAGCCGAGGACAACCTCGAGAATGCTGCCGACGCGGTTGAGGCGAACGGCGAAGCTGCGGCTGACTCGGTGCGTTCCGGCGCGGACGCAGACGGCAACAGCGCGAACTAAGTTCGTTCAAGCCGCTCGCACGCAGGCGGTTTGAAAGGGGCGCCCTTCCCGGGGCGCCCCTTTTTTTGCGCGTGGTGCGGATGAAGGGTGGGACCCGCAGCTTGGAGGTGTCGGACTACAAGGGCGAGTCCCAAAATAGGACATAATCCCGCTCGAGGCGCCCTGCATCCTATCCTTGGTTAGGTGTCCCGGTCCCTCGTTCAGGCGTATTTCTGATTTCAGACTCGCTGTTCCTAGCGCTCGGCAAGGCTCTTCAAGCGGTGGGTCGTTGAAGGCGGCTCGTGACGGACGGGCCGCCTTCTTCGTTGGATCGGCGATCACCTCTAACCTTGGATAAGGTTACGGGCCTTCAGCCCGCCGCTACACGACCCGCGGATGCTTGGCCCACAGCGTGCATCCCTTGTGCAAGTCTGCGGCTCGGGCCGGCCCCAAACGTCCCGAGCCGCCCTTTCGGTCTCTTCGGCCTATCCGTCGTCCCCTAGTGAACGAACCTCGCCACGACGTCGCGGTAGCTGCGCGACACCTTCACCTGCGCGCCTGAGTCGAGCACCAGGAAGCATTCGCCGTTGGTGTGCGGCTTCACCTGGCGGAC
>Ga0207701_10005015_pt1 | contig 13336 bp, 10 predicted proteins | sample KBSSwiSSwithPhiX_FD_184294 | JGI IMG/M metagenome (GOLD analysis project Ga0207701, IMG submission 184294) | Switchgrass rhizosphere bulk soil microbial communities from Kellogg Biological Station, Michigan, USA, with PhiX - S5 (SPAdes) (version 2) | ecosystem: Environmental > Terrestrial >... | reverse complement strand
GCGGTCGCCGACCTGCGGCGCGTTCTGTGCCATCTGCGCGAGGTTGCCGGGCAGCTTGTCGAGCAACGCCGACACACCCCCCATCTTCTTCATCTGCCCGATCTGCTGCTTGAAATCCTCGAGGTCGAAGCCCTTGCCCTTCTTGACCTTCTCGGCGAGTTTCTCCGCCTCTTTGCGATCGACGCCCTTCTGCACCTCCTCGATCAGCGTCAGCACATCGCCCATGCCAAGTATGCGCGACGCCATGCGGTCCGGGTGGAAAGGCTCGAGGCCGGTCAACTTCTCGCCCACGCCCGCAAACTTGATCGGCTTGCCGGTCACGTGACGCACCGACAACGCGGCACCGCCACGCGCGTCGCCATCGAGCTTCGTCAGAATGACGCCGGTCAGCGGCAGCGCTTCCGAAAAAGCACGCGCGGTGTTGACCGCATCCTGGCCCTGCATCGAATCGACCACGAACAGCGTCTCGATCGGTTTCAGCGCGGCGTGAAGATCGCGGATCTCATGCATCATGGCTTCGTCGATCGCGAGCCGGCCGGCCGTGTCGACGATCAGCACGTCATCGAAATGGCGGCGCGCATGATCCAGCGCCCGCATTGCGATGTCGACCGGCTTCTCACTTGCTGCCGACGGAAAGAACTCCGCATCCACCTGTCCAGCCAGCGTGTGGAGCTGCTCGATCGCGGCCGGTCTGTACACGTCGCAGCTCACGAGCAGGACTTTCTTCTTGTGTTGTTCCTGTAACCATTTCGCGAGCTTGCCGCTGGTTGTCGTCTTGCCGCTACCCTGCAAGCCTGCCATCAGAATCACGGCGGGCGGCTGCGTAGTAAGATCGAGCGCATCGTTATGCTCGCCCATGAGTGCCGTGAGCTCGCGGTGAACGACGCTCACCACGGCCTGACCGGGCGTCAGACTGCCCATCACCTCCTGGCCGAGCGCCTTGTCCCGCACCGCATTGATGAAGTCACGCACAACGGGGAGCGCCACATCGGCTTCCAGCAGCGCCATACGCACTTCGCGCAACGCATCCTTGATGTTGTCTTCCGTGATGCGCGCTTCACCGCGCAATGTTTTCAGCACGCGCGAGAGGCGCGTCGTCAGGTTGTCGAACATGGGGGTGGTCTATACTTGAAGGATGGAAATTCTAGCGTATGTGGCCAATGGCCTCCTCTACGCGGGACTCGCGGTTTACTTCTGGCGCACACGCTGGGTAACGGCTGTCGCGGACGGGTCGGGTGGCGGCGTCGCACCTTCCGCGCGGTCCGAGCATTATCTCGTTCTTCTTCCGCTCGCGATACACACCGTCCTGCTCGGGCGTTCACTGTTTGCGCCTGACGGCCTGCATCTCGGGCTCGCCAACGCCCTCTCCGCGATTCTGTGGCTGACGGTGCTCATCTATTGGGCCGGCAATTTCGTCTACCACCTCGAGGGATTGCAGGCGTTCGTGCTGCCGCTTGCGGCCGCCGCTTCGATCCTGCCCGCAGTGCTGCCCCCTGCGCACGCGCTCCCGAACAGCGAGTTCACGGTGTTCAGGTTCCACCTGCTCATTGCGATGCTCGCCTACAGCTTTTTCACGATCGCATCTCTTCACGTGCTGCTGATGGCTCTGCTCGAACGGCGCCTGCACGACGGAGCGCTCAACCACGTGCTGCAGAAGCTGCCGCCATTGCTGACCATGGAGGCGCTGCTCTTTCGCATCATCTGGGCGGGCTTCGCTCTGCTCACCCTGACAGTCGGCAGCGGCGTGTTCTTCTCGGAAGAGCTGTTCGGAAAGCCGGCACCGATGAACCACAAGACAGTCTTTGGCTTCATCTCCTGGTTTATCTTCGCCGCACTGCTCGCTGGGCGCCATGTTTACGGCTGGCGCGGTCGCAAGGCGGTGCGCTGGACGCTCGCAGGCTTCCTGGCACTGGTGCTGGCCTACATCGGCAGCCGGTTCGTGCTCGAGGTGATACTCGGGCGCTCCTGACGGACGCGCACTCGCTTTCGGCCCTGGAACCTCTATTCTCCTCTGGTCGCGTGGCGGCGATTTGACAGCGTCGCGAACGCTGCCGATACTCGACTTCCCGCTTCGAACCACCGCGCCGCGTGGACGACATTCCGTTATCGACGCTCTTCGTTGCGTTATTCGTCCTGCTGATCGTTTCCGCTTTCTTCTCCATTTCCGAAACGAGCATGATGGCGCTCAACCGGTATCGGCTGCGCCACCTCGTGCAGAGCAGCCGCAGTGCGCGCGTCGCCTCCGATCTGCTGGCGCAAACCGATCAATTCCTGGGCGTCGTTCTGCTCGGCAATAATGTAATCAACGCCGCGTCCGCCCTTCTGGTCGGTGAGATCGCGCGACGGCTCATGGGCGACAGCGAATTCGCGCTCGTCGTCGCCACGGCGGCCGCCGCCTTCGTGATTCTTGTGTTCAGCGAAATTACACCCAAGGTGATCGGCGCGGCCTATCCGGAACGCATCGCGCTGCCCGCCAGCCATGTGCTCACGCCTTTGCTGCGGGTTACGCGTCCGCTCGTCTGGTTCGTGAACCTGTTCGTGCGCGGACTCCTGCGCCTGATGCGTATCGATGTGGGCACCCATGGCACCGAGCACAAGCCCAGCGTGGAAGAGCTGCGAACGCTGGTGCTGGAGACCGGCTACCTGCCGCAGAAGCACCAGAGCATCCTGGTCAACCTGTTCGATCTGCAGGCGATCACGGTCGACGACATCATGGTGCCGCGCAATCAGATCGAGACGATCGACCTCGAAGCGCCTCTGGAGGGCATCGCCCAGCAGGTCGCGACCGCGTATCACCGGCGCCTGGTCGCATATTCCGTCGAGCCTGACGAGATCACCGGAATTTTGCGCTCGCGCCTCGTGCTGAATCTCGTGCAGCAGGGTTCGCTCACACGCGAACGCGTGCGCCAACTGGTGCGCGAGCCGTACTACATCCCTTCCGGTACGCCGCTCTTTTCCCAACTGCAGAATTTCCAGGAACGGCATGAACGTATCGCGCTGGTCGTGGACGAGTATGGCGAGCTGAAGGGCCTGGTCACGCTCGAGGACATTCTGGAGGAGATCATCGGCGAGTTCACGACCAACTCGCCCTTGCGCACGGGAGGCTATTACCCACAGGCCGATGGCAGCTATCTCGTCGAAGGCAGCACGCTTCTGCGCGAGCTGAACCGGAAGCTCGGCTTTTCATTTCCGCTGGACGGGCCGAAGACCGTCAACGGCTTGATTCTGGAGCACCTTCGCGACATTCCGGAGCCGAGCACCAGCGTGAAGATCGAGCAGCACGCGATCGAAATCCTGCAGACGCAGGACCGAAGCGTCAAAGCAGTCCGGATCTACCCGGCGCGCGCGCCGCAGGATATGCCCGAAGAAAACGCCTGAGCTGTTCCAAATTGCTCACCGGGACGAAGAGGAACCTTTACAAGCCGGGCTGGCTACGGGCATTATCCCCTCAATAACAAGCTGTAACTCCTTGGATCTTCAGGACATCTCACATGGCTACCGCATCGGCAGCGGCGCGCAAACCGGCAATCAAGGACTTCAATTTCACCTGGGTCGGCCAGGACCGCGGCGGGAAGACCGTGCGCGGCGAGATGCGCGCAGCGGGCGAGGCGCAGGTCAACGCCACGTTGCGCCGGCAGGGCATCAAGGTGGTCGAGGTCAAGAAACAACGGCGCGGCCGCGGTGGCCGGGTCACCGAGAAGGACCTGACGCTGTTTACGCGACAGCTTGCGACAATGCTCAAGTCGGGCGTACCGCTCCTGCAGGCCTTCGATATCGTCGCGAAAGGCCATTCGAACGCGGCGGTGGCGAGGCTCATCATGGAAGTCCGTTCCGACATCGAAACCGGCTCGAGTCTCAAACAATCATTCGAAAAGCATCCACTCTACTTCGACACCCTTTACTGCAATCTCATCGGAGCAGGTGAATCGGCCGGTATTCTCGATACCGTTCTCGACCGGCTGGCGGTCTACAAGGAGAAGATTCTCGCGATCAAAAGCAAGATCAAGTCCGCTCTGTTTTATCCGATCGCGATCGTGGTCGTGGCGTTCGTGATTACCGCGGTCATCATGATCTTCGTGATCCCCGCGTTCAAACAAGTCTTCAAGAGCTTCGGTGCGGATCTGCCCGCGCTGACGCAGATCGTGATCGATCTTTCGGACTTGTTCGTCGCGTACTGGTGGGCATTGTTCGGAGGCATTGGTGCCGCCGTGTACGGCTTCTTCTACAGCTGGAAACGCTCCGAGCGCATGCAGCACGCGATGGACAGGCTGCTGCTGCGCGTGCCCGTGTTCGGTGACCTCATCCGCAAGTCCGCAATCGCCCGCTGGACGCGTACGCTGTCCACCACGTTCGCGGCGGGGGTGCCGCTTGTCGAAGCGCTCGAATCGGTCGCCGGCGCGGCAGGCAATTACGAATATTTCAGCGCGACGCGGCGCATTCAGGGCGAAGTAGCGACCGGCTCGAGCCTGAACTCCGCCATGCAGGGCACGGACGTTTTTCCGAACATGGTGATTCAGATGGTCGCCATCGGTGAAGAAGCGGGCTCCCTCGATACGATGCTCGGCAAGGTCGCCGACTACTTCGAGCAGGAGGTCGACGACTCCGTGGAGGCGCTGTCGAGCCTGATGGAGCCGATCATCATGGTCGTGCTGGGCACGCTCATCGGCGGTCTCGTGATCGCGATGTACATGCCGATCTTCAAACTGGGCAGCGTGGTCTGATGCTCCGCTGCGCCGCGGGTAAGCGCTCTGCAGCGTTGCCTTGCTGACGCTGCATGTCGGCCATCACGCTGCTGCAGAGTTCTCAGCCCGCGCTGATCGTGACGTGCGTGGTGCTGGGGCTTGTATGCGGGAGCTTCCTGAACGTCGTCATTCACCGCCTGCCGCGCATTCTCGAAACGCGCTGGCGTGCAGAGTGCACCGACCTTGCGCGAGATTCGGCTGCCCCGCCTGTCGCCACCGCCGCACCTGTTGAGAAGTACAACCTCGTCGTGCCGCGTTCCGCGTGCCCCAAGTGCGGCCATCGCATCCGCGCCGTCGAAAATATTCCGGTTCTGAGCTGGCTCGTGCTGCGCGGGAAGTGCTCCGCGTGTCGCGCGCCTATTTCCGCACGCTATCCGCTGGTCGAGGTGCTCACCGCGACACTCTCCGGTTACGTCGCGTGGCGCATGGGCTTCACGCTCGCTGCCGCGGGCGCGCTGCTCTTCACCTGGGCCATCATCGCCCTCGCGTTCATCGATTTCGACACGTTCTATCTTCCGGACGACATTACGCTGCCGCTGCTGTGGGCAGGTCTCGTGCTTAACGTGGACGCGACCTACACGGATATTGCGTCGGCCGTGATCGGCGCCGCCGCGGGCTACCTGTCGCTCTGGCTGGTTTTCTGGGGCTTCAAGCTCGCCACCGGCAAGGAAGGCATGGGCTACGGTGACTTCAAGCTACTCGCCGCGATCGGCGCCTGGGTCGGATGGAAGATGCTGCCGCTCGTCATTCTGCTCTCCTCATTCGTGGGCGCATTGGCCGGCGTGCTGCTGATCGTTCTGGCACGACATGGGCGCAACGTACCGATACCCTTCGGACCCTACCTCGCGATTGCGGGTCTCGTTGCGCTCTTCCATGGTGAAGCGCTCACGCGCCACTACCTGGATCTCTTCTAGCAGCAGCGCCCGGGCAGCGTGCGGTCGGGCGTCGTGATCGCAAAGGTAGTACGCTTCCGGATGCGGCGCGCTTCTCGGATTGCCACCTAACAATGACCTTTTGCGTAGGCCTTACCGGCGGAATCGGATGCGGCAAATCGCGTGCCGCGGATCTCTTCGCGGAGCTCGGCGCGACGGTGGTGGACACGGACGTGATCTCTCGTGAGCTCACGGGTCCCGCCGGCGCGGCAATGCCCGACATCGAAAAGACCTTCGGCAGACAGTACGTCCAGCCGGATGGCAGCCTGAACCGCGGCGCCATGCGCGAGCTCGTCTTCGCGAATCCGGAAGCGAAGCGGCAACTCGAAGCCATTCTGCATCCGCGCATTCGGGAGACCTCTCGCGCACAAGTCGAAGCGGCCGGTACGCCGTACGCGATTTTGGTCGTGCCATTGCTCCTCGAGACCGGCGCGTATCGTGATGTGGTGGATCGAGTGGCTGCAGTCGATTGTGACGAAGCGCGGCAGATCGAACGCGTGATGGCTCGCAGCGGTCTCAGCGAGCAGGAGGTGAAGGCGATCATGGCGACCCAGATCGCGCGTGACGAGCGGCTGCGGCAGGCCGATGACGTGATTTCGAATGACAGCGACATAGATGCGCTGCGTGATGCGGTCCGCAAATTGCACGCGCGATACGTGGAGCTCAGTCGCCGCTAGCAGACACTCGCGGCGAATCTTTCTTTTTGGGGGCTTTTGGTGAATACTTCCCCAACGAAACCCAAAACGTCGCCAGGAGCGGAATCTCTTCCAGTGATCAGCTATGAGTACCCGCTGAGCGAGCGCATCCGCACCCTGCTGCGTCTGGAAGACCTGTACCAAAGGCTCGACTACTACATCTCGAAGAACGAGGCGCTGCAGAACCATGTCGCACTGCTGCTCATTTTCGAGATACTCGAAGTCGCAAGCCGCGCCGATCTCAAATCGGACCTGCTGCAGGAGCTCGAGCGCCAGAAGCAGTCGCTCGAAGAGCTCCGCGGTAATCCCGAGATATCCGCGCCGGCACTCGACGACATCCTGCGGCAGATCGACCGCAGCGCTTCCCGACTTTATCAGTCCTCGGGCAAGATCGGGCAGGAGCTGCGCGAGAACGAATGGCTCATGAGCATCAAGCAGCGGACCACGATCCCGGGCGGGATGTGCGAGTTCGATCTGCCTTCGTATCACTATTGGCTGCATCTTGCTCCCGAGCAACAGCGCCGGGACCTCGAGACATGGCTCCAGCCGTTTGTGCCGCTGCACGACGCCGCGGCGATCGTTCTGCGGCTCCTGCGTTCGAGCGGCAGGAGCAGCCGTCAGGTCGCGCAACAAGGCATCTACCAGCAGATGATGACCGGCCGCCTGGCGCAAATGGTGCGCGTGAGGCTGGCGCCGAGCTACGCGTGCGTGCCGGAGATCAGCGCGAACAAGTACGCCCTCAATATCCGCTTCACGACGCAGGAAGGCATGCAGCGTCCGAAAGCAGCCGATACCGATGTCGAATTCGAGCTCACGTTCTGTAACCTGTAAGGGTGGCGCTGGCCTTGGGCTCGCCGCCCTGCGGAAAAGAGGGGAACCGATGCTTTCCCTCCTCAACCTCCTTTCCTTCAGTCGCGTGTCGCATGCAAGCTCCGCACGCTAGAGTCGTCAATTGTCCGCAGTGTGGCGCGAGCGTCGAATGGGATCCGGCGAACAAGTTCCGGCCGTTCTGTTCGGAGCGCTGCAAGATGATCGATCTGGGCGCGTGGGCAACCGAGTCCTACCGCCTTCCGGGCGAGGAAGACGACGAGTCTCCTGAGGGCGACGAGAGTCGTTAATCGGATTTACCGTGTCACCTCGAGCGGAGGACCGCTCGAGGTGACGGGATCAAATCCACGCGCTTCGAATCGCCGCGATACCATGCGCGCCCGCGCGCCAGGCGCTCTCCATGTCGGCGCACGACAATCCTCCGATCGCGAACACCGGGAGCGGATAGTCCGCGAGAAGCGCTCGGAAGCGATCCCACCCCAGCAACGCCGCGCCGGGATGCGTTGCTGTCTCCTGCACCGGTCCGAGCACAACGAAGTCGATACCCAGAGCCGCGGCATGCTCGAGGTCTTCCCGCGTATGACACGAGGCGCCGACGAGCTGGAGCGGAGGCCTTTGCGTGAGACGCATGAGGCGCGCCGCAGTGAGATGAACGCCGTCGGCGCCGGCTTTCGCCGCCACGTTCGCATCCGAGTTCAGTAGGACCGCACCGCCGTGCGCATGTGCAACCGCGATCGCCCGCCGCGAGAATGCGACGAGCGCGCCCTCGGCCATATTCTTTTCGCGGATCTGGATGAGCCGCAGCCCACGCTCGAGCGCGCGCGCGAGGCGTGCAAGGAATACATCGCATCCGACGGCGTCCGCGTTGCTGACGCCATAAAACGTCGGCAGTGCAAGCGCGCGCAGGATCGGCGCGTTGGCGGGAAGCAGGGGCGCAACGCTGATTTCTCCCGCGCGTTGCCAGGCGAACTGCTGATTCTCCCTGCCGTGCAGCTCGCCGGACCATCCGGTCACGCGCCGGAAACGCAAACGCACCCGTGCGTGCTCGTAGTCGTAGTCGCGCGTAAGCCAGGGATAACACCGTCGGACATCGATGCCGAGCTCCTCGTGAAGCTCGCGCGCGAGCGCCGCGTCAACAGCCTCGCCCGGCTCGACCTTGCCTCCCGGAAATTCCCAGTAGCCGGCGTAGACCTTGCCCGTGGGTCGTTGAGCGAGCAGGAACGCGCCGTCGTTGCGCTGCAGGACAGCGGCAGCAACCTCGACGCGTGACGCGGATGTCGTCGAGGAGACGTGTGCGCCACTCGCCACTCGTCACCCGTGACTCGTCACTTCGACTTCATCCTTTGTTTGCCCGCCCAGTCGCGCGCGAACTGCCACGCCACGCGACCGCTGCGCGAACCACGCGTGAGCGCCCACTGCAGCGCGGCCTTGTGGGCCTCCTCCGTGCGTGCACCCGCAACGCCGAAATGTTCGATCCACACGTCGACGATGCGCAGGTACTCGTCCTGATCGAACGGATAAAACGAAATCCACAGGCCGAAGCGCTCCGACAGCGAAACCTTTTCCTCCGACGTCTCACCGGGATGGATCTCTTCGCCGACATGCTTGTATTCCAGATTCTCGTGCATGTATTCCGGCATCAGATGGCGGCGGTTCGACGTCGCATACACCAGGCAGTTGTCCGAGGCCGCGGCAATGGAGCCGTCCAGCACGACCTTCAGTGCCTTGTAACCGGGCTCGTCGGCTTCGAATGAAAGATCGTCGCAATACAGGAGGTAGCGTTCGCGCCGCGGTGCGATCTGGTCCACGATGTCCGGCAGATCGATGAGATCCTGCTTCTCGACCTCGATCAGGCGCAAGCCTCGTGGCGAGTACTTGTTCAGCAGCGCTTTGATGAGCGAAGACTTGCCGGTTCCGCGCGCGCCGGTGAGCAGCACGTTGTTGGCAGGATGTCCCTCGACGAACTGACGCGTATTCTGCTCGATGAGACGTTTCTGGTCGTCGATGCCCTGCAGGTCCTTCAGGCTGATGCGATGCACGTGAGACACGGGCTCGATCGCCGCGCGGCCGTTCTTCTTCCGCCACCTGAACGCAATCGATGCCTTCCAGTCTGTCGGCTGCCCGATATCGGGGAGAAATCGTTCGAGTCGTTCGACGAGCGCCTCCGCGCGCGTCATGAGCTTGTTGGCCCCGTCGTTCATGGCGGAGATCAAGTCCTGTAATCGGCGTTGATACTGACATAGTCGTGCGAGAAGTCGCACGTCCATACATGAGCGGAAGCCTCACCGCGGCCGAGCACGACGCGGACGGTAATTTCGCTCTGCTTCATCACCCGTTGACCATCGGCTTCCTGGTAGCGTGGGTCGCGACCGCCGGCGCTGGCGACCAGGACATCATCCAGATACAGATCGACTTGGCCTACGTCGAGATCCGCTATGCCCGCATTGCCTACCGCGGCAAGTATGCGACCGAGATTCGGATCGCTGGCGAAGAACGCCGTCTTCACCAGCGGTGAATGCGCAATGGCATACGCGACCTGACGACATTCGCCTTCGTCCCGGCCGCCCTCGACGCGCACAGTGATGAACTTGGTCGCGCCTTCGCCGTCGCGCACGATCGCCTGTGCGAGACGTGCCGCGACGTCCGTCAATGCACGCTCGAATGCGGCGTACGCACTGCTCTTCTCGTCCACGATTCGCGGTACACGCGCACGGCCTGTCGCGATCACGACGAAAGAATCGTTGGTCGACGTATCGCCATCCACCGTGATGCAGTTGAAGGAAGCATCGGCTGCGGCCTTGACCGCTCGTTCGAGCGCGCTGGCGCTCACCGGTGCGTCAGTTGCAACGAACCCCAGCATGGTCGCCATGTTCGGCCGGATCATTCCGGCGCCTTTCGCGATGCCCGTCACCGTGAAGGTGCCGCCTTCGGTCTCGTAGCGCCCGGAAGCCGCCTTGGGAACCGTATCCGTCGTCATTATGGCTTCCGCGGCCACGCCCCATTCGTTCTCGTTCAGCGCGCGCACGCAGCTCGGCAGCCCGCGTTCGAGGCGATCGACAGGCAACTGCTCCATGATGACGCCGGTGGAAAAGGGCAGCACCTGCTCGGGACTGCAGGCGAGGAGCTTCGCCGCCGCGACACAGGTCGCACGCGCCGCCGCCAGACCCTGAGCGCCGGTTCCGGCATTCGCGTTTCCGGTGTTCACGACGAGCGCGCGCACGCCTTTCCCCGAATCGAGGTGCTCGCGCGCGACCACGACCGGCGCGGCGCAGAATCGATTGCGCGTAAAAACGCCCGCCACCGTCGCACCTTCGCAGATACGCATGACGAGCAGGTCCTTGCGCCCTTCTTTTCGAATCGCCGCTGCCGTGACGCCGAGCTCAACGCCCCCAACGGGATACAGCGCACGCGGATCGGGTGCGCTCAGCTTGACGGCCATGTGCTTTGTCCCTCTCTGTCGCATACCGCGGCGAGGCGCGAGGCGGAGCCGAGCCCCCCCAAGGAAGGAAGGTTACGGAGGGAAACCATGGGGTTCTCTCTGTGCCGTAGGGCGGCGGGGCCCGAGGCGGAGCCGAGCGCCGCCCCCTATGTCAATTTGCCGTGGCAATGCTTGTATTTCTTGCCGGAACCGCACGGACACGGTTCGTTGCGACCGATCTTCTGGCCGGGCCGTGTGAACGGCTGCGGCTTTTCAAGCACCGCTACGTCTCCTTCTTCCTGGGCCTGGAGATCCGCTTCGGATACGCCGGAACCGCCGTCGCCGAAGACCGGATGTTCGTAGTGGACGTTCGTGGGCGCTTCCGGCTCCTCCACTTGCTGGAGCTCTTCGGCACTGCGGATATGCACCATCATGAGCGTCTTCGTCACGTCGGTCTTGATGGTGTCGAGCAACAGCGAGAACAGCTCGAACGCTTCGCGCTTGTACTCCTGCGTCGGATTCTTCTGTGCGTAGCCGCGCAAGTGAATGCCCTGACGCAGGTGATCGAGCGCTGCGAGGTGCTCGCGCCAGTGGGTATCGAGGCTCTGCAGCATGAGCGCGCGCTCGTACCCGCGCATGGCGGTCGGATCGACCGGCGCAATCTTGTCGTGATACTGCTTGTGAGCGGCTTCGATGATGCGCGCGCGAATTGCGGCTTCTTCGAGCTGAGGCTCCGCCGCGAGCCACTGCGAAATCGGAAGTGCGAGAGCAAGCTCGGCTGCCAGCGTTCGTTCGAGGCCCGCGATGTTCCACTGTTCTTCGAGGCTTTCGCGTGGCATGTGCTCGTCGATGTGCCCCGAGACGACATCGGTGCGCATCGCGGTGATGGTGGCGGAGATGTCTTCCGTCGCGAGCAGGTCGTTGCGCTGGTGGTAGATCACCTTGCGCTGATCGTTCGCCACGTCGTCGTACTCGAGCAGATGCTTGCGCATGTCGAAGTTGCGCGCTTCCACCTTGCGCTGCGCGTTCTCGATCGAACGGGTCACCCAGGGATGCTCGATCGCTTCGCCTTCCGGCATCTTCAGGCGCTGCATGATCGACGCTACGCGGTCCGAAGCGAAAATCCTGAGCAGCGGATCTTCGAGGGACAGATGGAACCGGCTCGATCCGGGGTCCCCCTGGCGGCCGGAACGGCCACGCAGCTGATTGTCGATCCGTCGCGATTCGTGCCGCTCGGTGCCCGTGATGTGAAGCCCGCCGGCCGCGACGACCTCGTTGTGCAGCCGCTGCCATTCGTGACGCTTCTCTTCTATGAGCCGCGTCTTGTCTTCTTCGCTCAGCGTCTCGTCCGCGCGTACGCGATTGATTTCGGGTTCCGGATTGCCGCCGAGCACGATGTCGGTTCCGCGGCCCGCCATGTTGGTCGCAATCGTGACCTGCTTCGGACGACCGGCCTGAATGACGATCTCCGCCTCGCGCGCATGCTGCTTGGCGTTCAGCACGTTGTGCGGCAGCTTCTCTTTCTGCAGCATGCCCGAGATCAGCTCGGAGTTCTCGATGGACGTCGTGCCGACGAGCACCGGCTGACCGCGTTCGTAACAGTCGCGGATGTCGTTGATGATCGCCTGGTATTTCTCCTTGGCGGTGCGATAGACCTGATCCATGCGGTCGTCGCGGATCATCTTCTGGTGCGTCGGGATGACGACCGTTTCCAGGTTGTAGATCTGCTGGAATTCGTACGCTTCCGTGTCCGCGGTGCCCGTCATGCCGGCGAGCTTCTTGTACATGCGGAAGTAGTTCTGAAACGTGATCGTGGCGAGCGTCTGGTTTTCCTTCTGGATCTCCACATGCTCTTTCGCCTCGATCGCCTGGTGCAAACCTTCTGACCAGCGGCGTCCCGGCATCAGACGACCGGTGAACTCGTCGACGATGACGATTTCGCCGTTCTGCACGACGTACTGCTGATCGCGATGGAACAGGTTGTGCGCACGCAGCGACGCGTTCAGGTGATGCATGAGAACGATGTTCGCGGCGTCATACAGGCTGCTGTTCGCAGGCAACAGGCCCGCCTCTTCCATCAGCTGCTCGGCGTGCTCGTGCCCGTCTTCGGACAGGATGATCTGGTGTGCCTTCTCATCCACCCAGTAGTCGCCGGGCCCCTTTTCCTCCTTCTGGCGGTCCAGTCGGGGCGCGATTTTGTCGATGCGCACGTAGAGGTCGGTGGTGTCCTCGGCCTGGCCTGAAATGATGAGCGGCGTGCGTGCTTCGTCGATCAGGATCGAGTCGACCTCGTCCACGATGCCGTAGTAGAGGGCCCGCTGCACCTTCTCCGACGTGTGGTAAACCATGTTGTCGCGCAGGTAATCGAAGCCGAATTCGTTGTTCGTCCCGTACGTGATATCGGCTGCGTACGCCTCCTGCTTCGCCGCGTGCTCCATCTGCGACAGATTGACGCCCACGGTCATGCCGAGGAATCGATAGATCTGGCCCATCCAGTCGGCGTCGCGCTGCGCGAGGTATTCGTTCACCGTCACGATGTGCACCCCGGCGCCCGCCAGCGCGTTCAGGTACGCGGGCAGCGTGGCAACGAGCGTCTTGCCCTCACCGGTGCGCATTTCCGCGATCTTGCCGTTGTGTAAAGCGATACCGCCGATAAGCTGGACATCGAAGTGGCGCATGTTGAGCACGCGCTTGCCAGCTTCGCGAACCACCGCAAACGCT
>Ga0207701_10005014_pt1 | contig 13337 bp, 14 predicted proteins | sample KBSSwiSSwithPhiX_FD_184294 | JGI IMG/M metagenome (GOLD analysis project Ga0207701, IMG submission 184294) | Switchgrass rhizosphere bulk soil microbial communities from Kellogg Biological Station, Michigan, USA, with PhiX - S5 (SPAdes) (version 2) | ecosystem: Environmental > Terrestrial >... | reverse complement strand
TGGGGCAGGGAGCGGCGATAGTCTATGAGGCTATATAGTTGTTAGTTGATTGTTGTTGGTTGTTAGTTGGAATGAACTAACAACTATCAACGATCAACCAACAACCAATTTCCAATATCATCAAACCCAACGGTAGATTGCATTCCAGTGCTTAGATTTTTTATTACCGCTGTTTTGGTGCTGATCTCTTCGGAGCCGATGATCACAACGAAAGGAATATTTTTTTTCTCAGCATATTTAAACTGCTTGTCGAATTTCACTTTTTCATGATATAGTTCACAGGCAATTCCCTGCTCCCTCAACTTGCTCACCAGTTTGAATGCAATCCGGCTTTCCGTTTCACCGCAGTTAAAGAAAACCGCTTTTGTACTCCGGGAAATTTCTTCCGGCATCAGGTTCAACTCTTCCATCACATCATAGATCCTGTCGACCCCAAATGAAATACCCACACCAGGAATACCTTTAACACCAAACAATCCGGTCAGGTCATCGTACCTTCCTCCTCCTCCTATACTGCCCATTTGCACTCCTTCTGCTTTCACTTCAAAGATGGTCCCGGTATAATAATTTAATCCGCGGGCCAGTGTAAAATCAATCGTTAATCCCTTGTTGGAAGAGGATAATTCATTGCCTTCATTGAAATATTGTAAGACATAGTTCAATTCATCAATTCCTTTTCTTCCTTCCGGATCACTGCCCAACAGCGCTTCAGCCTGCTGAATTTTTTCTTCCGAAGTTCCGGTAATGGTCAGATAACGTCTGATCAGTTTTACCTGCTCTTCCGTCAGTCCTTTCTGCAACAATTCCTGTTCAACTTTTTCAACTCCGATCTTATCGAGTTTGTCTATTGCAACGGTGATATCTGTGAGATGTTCCGGACCGCCGCAAAGATTTGCCAGTGCAGAAAGTATTTTCCGGTTGTTGATCCTTATTTCTACAGGTATGCGTAGCTGTTGGAAAGCCTGGCTGTATAACGAAGCAAGTTCAACTTCATTTAGCAATGAAGAACTTCCCACTACATCTGCATCACATTGATAAAACTCACGGTAACGTCCTTTCTGTGGTCGGTCGGCCCGCCAAACCGGCTGCACCTGGTAACGTTTGAACGGGAAGTTTAACTGAGCATGATTCATAGCTACATACCTGGCAAAAGGTATGGTGAGATCATACCGTAGAGCTCTTTCTGTAATGCCTTTTGAATTTTTTCCGGACAGGATCTCATCAAAATCCTGTTTAGCCTGAACCTGTTTGGCCGGATTATCAAGACCATTATTCAGTATACGAAAAATGAGTTTGTCTCCTTCGTTACCATACTTGCCCATTAAGGTTTCCAGGTTTTCCATGGCTGGCGTTTCCAGGGGTTCAAAACCATAGACTTCAAAAATATTTCTCAGGGTCTGGAAAATGTAATTTCTTTTCCTGACTATATCTGCGGAAAAATCCCTGGTGCCCTGAGGTATGGATGGTTTCATATTGTATTAAAATCGGATAGTTTATTTGGAATGTGGAATAGAAACATCATTATTTTCTGCACCAATACCGGGGCCAAATTTTTCAATAATTTTTAAACAGGCTTCGTCGATCATCCTGAACACTTCATGGTAGCCGGGCTCAGGTCCATACCATGGATCAGGTACCTCCATGTTTTTTCCCGGATATAATTCATCCATGAGCAGCTCCACTTTGCCCTTCAATTTTTTGCCGGATATATATTCCATTTCTTCCACAACATCAGGTGCCATGGCATATATCTTATCAAATTGCTCGAGGTCATCAGCCCTGAATTTCCTGGATTTCTGGCAACTAATATCGATCCCGTTCTTCAGTGCTACTTTCTGCGAAAGCTGATGGGGCGGTTCTCCGGTATGATAACCATTGGTTCCGGCACTACTAACGGTCCAGTTCAGGCCAAATTGATTTGCCCTGTGTTGAAGTATGCCTTCCGCCAGCGGGCTACGGCAAATATTACCCAGGCAAACCATAAGGATTTTCATGTGCGCAAAGATATGGAAGTTCAACTGCAGGTTCACGGATGAAGGAAACATCGCATTCGTAATAGTAATGCAACATACTAACTCATGTTAGTGAGTTCGAGATAAATTTCATATTTGTACGTTTTGGAATTTGCTTATCTTGCTCTTCCCCTACTATTGCGGAATATGAGTCAGCAGGATTTAGACCAAATGCATCAAAAAAGTCAGGCCCGTGTTAGGTCTGTTTATGCATTTACGATGGGATTAATATTATTTGGGGTAGGTCTGTTTTTAATATTTCACAGAAGGCTGGGATTTGAGTTTGATTTCGATCCACTTTATTCCGGGCTGTTTGGTGTAATATGTATTCTTTACGGAGTGTTTCGAATCTGGCGCGGTTACAAAAGCAATTAAGGACGGAAATGAACCTATTGAATAGACATCAGCTATTGATCAAAATATTGGTCATACCTGTCCTGGGTTTTTTTGTTGTAATAATAAGTGGATGTGGAACGAGTGATAAAAATTATGTAGAAGAAACCATGAAATCCGGAACCATTTACATAAGTGTAGATGAGAGTTTCCGGCCAATCATTGATTCAGAGATAAAAGTTTTTATTGCACAGAATCCTGAGGCACATATCATTGCACGTTATAAGCCAGAAGCAGAGTGCATAAAAGACCTGTTATATGATAGTATTCGGATGGTTATTGTTACCCGTGGATTGAGTGAAGAAGAAGTTAAATTTTTTAGTGATACCCTGGGATATGCACCGATATACGGCAAAATTGCATCTGATGCGATAGCGGTACTGGTGAATAACAACGCAAATGATTCCCTTTTTTCCGTTAGCGAAATAAAGGGGATGCTGAGTGGTTCTAACGGTTTTCACTATAAACTGGTCATGGACGGGAATAAAGCTACCAGTACAGTGAGGTTCATGATCGATTCGGTACTAAAAGGCCAGCCATTTTCAGCAAATGTTCAGGCAGCAGCAACAAGTGAGGGAGTAATTGATTATGTTGCAAAAAATGTTGATGCCATCGGATTTGTAGGGGTTAGTTGGATCGGCAACCCTGAAGACACCACACAGTTAAGTTTTTTAGATAAAGTTAAAATAGCCAATCTCCAATGCAGGGGCTGTGAAGAAGAGGTATATGTGAAACCTTACCAGGCCAATATCGTTTTAAACCGATACCCGATGGTACGCGGTTTGTACTACATTTTGAAGGAGAACTATGCGGGGCTGGGGAAAGGGTTTACCAGTTTTCTCAACAACCAAAAAGGACAACTCATTTTCAAAAGGGCATATCTTGCCCCTGCGAAAATGGCATTACAGGTGAGGCATGTAGATGTGGAAGAAATCGAATACTGAATCATAACTATATATTTCTTTTTTACAATTATTAAAAAAACGGTTCATGACAAAAATCAAACTCGGCATAGTAGCAGTGATATTGCTGATGAGCAACCTGGTTTTTGCCCAATCGGTGCAGGACGGCAAAAATTTCATTTATTATCAGCGTTATGCAAGTGCCGTTGAAACAATGGAAAAAGTTGTTGCCGCTAACCCGGGTAATGCTGAGGCGCAATACTGGCTTGGACAGGCCTATCTGGAAAATGGAAATCCTGAAAAAGCTAGGGATGTCTATCAAAAGGCACTCAGTGCTAACGGTAGCAATCCATTATTGCTAGCTGGAATGGGACAGGTAGAGCTTATCGAGGGTAAGCAAGCTGATGCCCGTCAGCGATTTGAAACTGCTATCAGTCTGACAAAAGCAAAAGATCTGGCTGTTCTGAATGCTGTTGGCCATGCCAATACAGATAAAAACGGCGATGCAGATTATGCTATCGAAAAATTAAACCTGGCTACCCAGATCAAAGGAATGAAAGAGCCGGATGTTTATATCAACCTGGGAGATGCCTATCGTAAGAAGAACGACGGTGGAAATGCAGTAAAGGCCTATCAGACTGCCCTTACCGTTAATCCTAAATATGCTGAAGCAAATTACCGTGTTGGTAAAATATACCTGACACAGGGTAAGGATCAGGAAGACCTGTTTGTAAAGCATTTCCAGGAAGCCATTACAAACGATCCTAATTACGGACCTGCTTATTATGATCTTTACGGTTACTATTTCTTCCGTGACGTAAATAAGTCAAAAGAGTATTTTAATAAATACAAGCCTCTGGCAGACAAAGGTCCGGCTTTGGATTATGAAGAAGCCAGTCTGTTGTTTGCTTCGGGTGACAATAAAGGTGCAATTGCCAAGGCAGATGAATTACTCAAAGCACAAGGCGAAAATGCTGATGCCCGTTTGTACAGGCTGAAGAGTTATAGCTATGATAAACTGGGTGATTCTGTGTTAGCGATTGAGAACATGGAAACTTTTATCAGTAAAGCAAAAGAAAACCAGATCATATCTGATAACTTTTTACTGGCAGCGTCACTTGCAGCAAAATTCCCTGAAAAGGCGCAACGTTTTGACGAGTATATCAAGATGGCGATCTCCATGGATACCAGTCAAAAAACGAAAATTGATATTGCCAAAAAAGCAATCGACATTTTCAAACGTATACCTAATCAGCCGAAAGTTGCCGAATGGTCACTTTTCCTGATGAATATGCTCCAGCCTAATCCTACTAAGGTCGATATCTATAATGCCGGTTTTGAAAACTTCAAAGCAGGCAATTATCTGGTGGCTGACAGTGTATTTGATATTTATAAGACCAAATTCCCGGATGAAGTCTATGGTTATTACTGGAGTTTCCGTTCGCTGTCTGTAGTGGATTCTACTATGGAGCAGGGACTTGCCGTTCCGGATGCCCAAAAATTCATTGAAATTGCGGAAGCAGATAAAGTGAAAAATAAATCAACCCTTATCACGGCTTATGGCTATATGGCAGGATATAATGCCAATGTGAAAAAAGATTTTCCAACGGCTATCACTTATCTCGACAAGATCATTGAAATAGATCCTGCAAATGTGGATGCAACAAAAAATAAAGAAATTCTTCAAAAAGCAATGGGTAAAAGCAAGACGGGAACTAAGAGTGGTGGATAGAGTTGGTTGTTTGTTGTTAGTTTTTGGTTGTTGGTAACTCTAACAACTAACAACCAACAACCAACAACTAGTTAGGGGTTGAAATTTTTCAACCCCTTATTTTTTGATACAAACTAATATCTAATCATCTGCTTATTCACTAGTTGTCTATTTTTATTGATTTAAGTTGTAAATCCCTGTTACTACCTTAAATTTGCCCGCGTATAATACATCCCTCATGAATCCATTGTATTTACTGCAATCTCCCACTCTTGACGGGGTAAACAGCGCCAATAATTATTTCCCCATTGGTGTTCAGCTTCTTTTTGCATTTGTGTTCGTTATCGGAATGATGTTATTGACCCATTCGCTTGGACCAAAAAGACACACCAGTGATAAATTACAGACCTTTGAAAGTGGAATAGAACAACAGGGAAATGCACGTCAGCCAATGGCTATCAAATATTTCCTGGTTGCCATTTTATTTGTACTTTTTGATGTTGAGGTGATCTTTTTTTATCCGTATGCCGTGAATTTCCGGGCGCTTGGATGGGATGGATTTATGGCTGTGGTATTATTTGTAGGATTATTTCTGGCCGGCTTTATATATATCATCAAGAAAGGTGCTTTGAACTGGGAAGACTGATAAAAAATTGTGATGATCGGGAGATGGCTAAACATGTGCCTCCCCATACTGTTATAAAGCGGTAACTAACTAAAAAAAACATTATGTCACGACCCGTCCGCTTCAATATAAAAACAAAGGATTCCAATGATTGGGGAATCAATATGGTGGAATCTCCGGAAGGATATACCGGTGAAGGTTTTTTTGCCACTTCTCTCGATAAAGTCGTTGGTCTGGCCCGCAAAAACTCTATCTGGCCCCTGCCTTTTGCTACTTCCTGCTGTGGAATTGAATTTATGGCCCTCATGGGTTCCCATTATGATCTTTCCCGTTTTGGATCAGAACGTGTTGGTTTTTCCCCAAGGCAGTGTGACCTGTTAATGGTGATGGGTACCATCGCTAAAAAAATGGGTCCTATAGTAAAACAGGTTTATCTCCAGATGGCAGAACCACGCTGGGTTCTGGCGATGGGAGCCTGTGCTTCCAGCGGTGGAATTTTTGATTCTTATTCTGTATTGCAGGGTATTGACCAGGTTGTACCGGTAGATGTTTATGTACCAGGTTGTCCGCCCCGTCCGGAAGCTGTGATCGACGGATTTATGAAGATCCAGGAATTGGTGCACAATGAAAGTTTGAGGAGAAGAAACAGCGAAAAATACAAACTACTTCTTGAGAGTTATGGCATTCAGTAACAATTTGCATATGCGAATATTTGTATATGCGGATATGAAATTTGACAATGACAAATGAATTTGTAAAGGGTAAGCTTACGGAGAAATTCGGTGATCAACTCACTGAATGGAACGAACCTTATGGTTTTCTGACGTTTACCGCACCCAAAGATTTGAACCTGAAAATAATGACCTGGCTATTTGATGAGCCAACATTGAATTTCAGGTTCCTGACCGATCTCACCGCGGTACATTATCCCGACAGGACCGGTGAGGAGATTGCCGTTGTTTATCATCTTCATAACCTGGTTGAAAATATAAGGATGCGGATGAAAGTATTTACACCAGTTGCACAACCGGATGTATATACAGCCACCGGATTGTTTTCGAGTGCCAACTGGATGGAAAGGGAAACTTATGATTACTATGGCGTGAATTTCGTGGGCCATCCGGATCTGCGTCGAATTTTGAATGTGGATGAAATGGATTATTTCCCGATGCGAAAAGAATTTCCGTTAGAAGAACAGACAAGGGTAGATAAAGATGATGAAATGTTCGGCCGGTAAAAATTAATATTAAAGATGTCAGATCATAATAACATAAGACTGCCGGAAGGTTCGATTGAAAAAACCACAACAACACTCAATCTGGGTCCAACTCACCCTGCAACACACGGTGTGTTCCAGAATATTCTTGAACTTGATGGTGAGAGAATAGTCAAGACGGAACCAACTGTTGGTTATATCCATCGCGCTTTTGAAAAGATCGCTGAACGCAGGCCTTATTATCAAATCACACCACTGACCGACAGGCTGAACTATTGTTCGGCACCCATCAATAATATGGGATGGCATCTTACCTGTGAAAAATTACTCGGTGTCAAAACACCAAAACGCGTTGATTACCTGCGTATCATCATCATGGAACTGGCCAGGATTTCAGACCACCTGATCTGCAATTCCATTGTTGGTGTTGATACAGGTGCATACACTGGATTCCTTTATGTGATGCAGTACAGGGAATTGATCTATGAAATTTATGAAGAGATCTGTGGGTCCAGGCTCACTACAAATATTGGACGCATTGGTGGTTTTGAAAGAAATTTCACTAATGCTGCATTTCAGAAATTAGAAAAATTCCTGAATGAATATCCGGGAGTTTTAAAAGAATTTGAAAACCTGTTTACACGCAACAGGATATTTATTGAACGTACTCAGGGAGTGGGCGGAATTTCTGCAGAGCGTGCTCTGAATTATGGATTTACCGGACCTAACCTGCGTGCTGCCGGTGTTGATTATGACGTGAGAGTACACAGTCCTTACTCATCATATGAGGATATGGATTTTGTTATCCCGATAGGTACCACTGGCGATAATTATGATCGTTACCAGGTGCGAAACGGTGAGATGTGGGAATCACTTAAGATCATTCAGCAGGCATATCGCAAAGTGCAGGATTTTAAAGGAGCAGAAGCAGAAGTTTATCATGCTAATATTCCTGAATACTACCTGCCGGAAAAAGAACAAGTGTATACCAGCATGGAAGCATTGATCTACCATTTCAAGATCATTATGGGTGAGATCGACATTCCTGCAGGTGAAGTATATATGAGCGTAGAGGGAGGAAATGGTGAGCTTGGTTTTTACCTGATCAGTGATGGAGGAAGAACACCATACCGCCTGCATTTCCGCAGGCCGTGTTTTGTTTATTACCAGGCCTATCCTGAAATCGTTAAAGGAAGCATGTTGAGTGATGCTATTGTGACACTGAGTAGTTTGAATCTGATTGCAGGGGAGATGGACGGGTAAATTTCGCCAAGGGCGAAATTTACAGTTTGAAAATTTGAGAGTGTGGTTAGTGTGGTAGTACAAATTAGAAATTGGGTAATTAATTATCGAATTCACATTTCAGATTAGAAATTGAACTTATTCATGATAAAGTTTTCGGAAGAAAAACAGAAAGAAGCAGACAGGATAATCGCCCGTTACCCGGAAGGGAAACAGAAAAGCGCATTACTGCCCCTGCTTCATCTGGCACAGGAAGAGTTTGGCGGATGGCTTAGTCCCGAATCGATGGACTATGTTGCCGGCATATTGAAAATAGAACCGATCGAAGTTTATGAAGTGGCTACTTTCTACAGCATGTACAATCTTCAACCGGTGGGTAAACATTTGTTTGAAGTCTGCCAGACCGGCCCATGCATGCTAAGGGGAAGTGATCAGCTTATCGCCCATATAAAAAATCGGTTGTCCATTGGCGTTGGTGAGACAACAACTGATGGATTGTTCACCCTTAAAACAGTTGAATGCCTGGGTGCCTGTGGATACGCACCTATGATGCAGCTTGGAAAAAATTTCCGTGAACACCTGACGCCTGAGAAAATTGATAATATCATAGAGGATTGCCGCAGAAATGCAGAGAAAAATAATTGATGTAAATCTTATTTGGAAAAATTATAAGCACATAATGTTCATTCGGCAAAAAGGAAAATACAAGGAAGCAAAAGCAAACTGGATAGTTCTGATGAATGTTCATATGGTTTGTTTCTGGGTTTTATTTGTGGTGTATTTTTTACTACCGAATGACATGAAAAGGCCTTTACTGATTGCCATGGGCGCATTGATCATTTCATTTGCCGTTCAGGTTTTTGGATTTATGATTAAGCCGGATTTTTTTAAAGTCAAACCGACCAAAGGAACAATTGATCATGGGTAAAAAATTATTACTGGACAAAGCACATATAAATGGCATCCGTCATTTCGATACATATCGCCGTGAAGGTGGTTATCGCAGTGTTGAAAAAGCACTGAAAACAATGACGCCTGACCAGGTTACTGATGAAGTGAAGAAAAGTGGTTTGCGTGGTCGCGGCGGTGCTGGATTTCCAGCCGGCATGAAATGGGGATTCCTGGCTAAACCAGAAGGCATTCCACGCCACCTGGTTTGCAATGCGGATGAATCTGAACCAGGAACATTTAAAGATCGTTACCTGATGGAATTTCTTCCTCACCTGTTGATCGAAGGACTGGTTGTTTCATCTTATGCACTAGGGAGTAACAATACTTATATCTATATCCGTGGTGAATATGCGTGGATCGTGGATATCCTGGAAGAAGCAATAACAGAAGCAAAAAACAATGGTTTCCTGGGAAAAAATATTCAGGGCTCAGGATTCGATTGCGAAATACATGTGCAGCGCGGTGCTGGTGCCTATATCTGTGGTGAAGAAACTGCACTGCTGGAATCTTTGGAAGGAAAACGGGGCAATCCACGTATCAAGCCACCTTTCCCTGCAGTCAAAGGTTTGTGGGACAGACCAACAGTAGTTAATAACGTTGAGACAATTGCAGCTGTTGTGCCTATCATTAATGATGGCGGTGACGAATACGCGAAAATTGGAATTGGAAAATCTACCGGAACTAAATTGATATCTGCCTGTGGTAATATCAATAAGCCAGGTGTCTATGAAATAGACATGATGATTTCGGTGGAAGAATTTTTATACAGTGATGAATATTGCGGAGGTATTGCAAACGGAAAAAATTTGAAAGCATGTATTCCCGGTGGTTCATCTGTTCCCATTTTGCCTGCCAACTTATTATTGAAAACGGCAAAAGGTGAAACCCGGATGATGACCTATGAGAGTTTATCTGATGGTGGTTTTGCTACAGGTTCAATGATGGGCTCGGGTGGATTCATTGTTTTGGATGAAGACCAGTGTGTGGTTCGTCATACTCTTACGCTCGCTCGTTTTTACCGTCACGAGAGTTGTGGTCAGTGTTCACCTTGCAGGGAAGGAACCGGATGGATGGAGAAGATCCTGCATAATATCGAATACGGAAAAGGCAAGTCGAAAGATATTGACCTGCTCTGGGAAATTCAGCGTAAGATTGAAGGAAATACCATTTGTCCGCTTGGTGATGCAGCAGCATGGCCGGTAGCAGCGGCGATCAGGCATTTCCGTGATGAGTTTGAATGGCATGTGAGCAATCCAGAGGAAGCACAAAGAAGAAATTTTGGTCTTGCCCATTATGCTGAACCAAGAGAGGTGTTGGTATAGAATTAAAAGAATCCTGACAGATATATACAATGGCAGAAGAAAAAAAATTGTTTAAAGTCACCATCGACAACATTACTATTAATGTTGAGCCGGGAACCAGTATTCTCCAGGCTGCAAGGATGGTGGGCGGTGATGTGGCTCCTCCGGCCATGTGCTTTTATACCAAATTAAAAGGTAGCGGTGGAAAATGCCGAACCTGCCTGGTGGAAGTAAGCCAGGGTAGTTCCGCTGATCCAAGGCCAATGCCTAAACTGGTGGCCAGTTGCCGTACTAACGTGATGGATGGAATGGAAGTAAAAAATATCACCAGCGAAAAAGTGATCGATGCAAGAAAAGGTGTGGTGGAATTTCTATTGTTGAATCATCCATTAGATTGTCCTATTTGCGATCAGGCCGGCGAATGTCATCTTCAGGATCTCGGCTATGAGCACGGTGCTGAGGGAACAAGATATGAATTCAAGAGGCGGACATTTGAGCGTCACGATCTCGGCCCATATATTCAATTGCATATGACGCGTTGCATTCTTTGCTATCGCTGCGTTTATGTGGCCGACCAGGTATCTGGTAAAAGGGTACACGGAATTTTATCGCGCGGAGACCATTCTGAAATCGCAACTTATATAGAAAAATCTCTGGACAATGATTTTATCGGCAACGTCATTGATGTTTGTCCGGTTGGTGCATTAACCGACAGAACATTCAGGTTTAAAAACCGTGTTTGGTTTACCAAACCTGTCGAAGCGCATCGTGATTGTCCAACCTGTTGTGGTAAAGTTACTTTATGGCAGAGGGGAGAAGAAGTGCTTAGGGTTACTGCAAGAAAAGATGAATGGGGAGAAGTGAATGAGTGGATCTGCAATACCTGCAGGTTCGATAAAAAAGAGACCAAAGACTGGGTGATTGAAGGTCCGACACTGATAAACCGTCATTCTGTAATAGCACAGGGACATTCTGTTGGGATCGAAATGCCTAAAGAGACATTCTCTGCTGTTCACGGAGGCCGACAGCCAAAATTATTGATGGATATACATTCTATCAGTGAAGTGAATAAGCCGGGCGTTGATCTGAGTGCAATACCCGGACCTGCCCATTCAGAAGATTTTGAAACCAATGGAAAAGCATTAAATCAACCAACGCCATGATGCTAGCTTTCGACTATGCGTTACTGATAGAAAAATTCCTTCTCATCTTTGGAGTGATCATGGGCTCATTGTTGATTGCTATGTATTCTACTTATATGGAGCGTAAAGTAGCGGCCATCATACAAGATAGAAAAGGACCTAATCGTGCCGGACCATTTGGAATATTGCAACCTGTAGCAGATGGAATGAAATTATTTTTCAAAGAAGAAATTATTCCGCTCACTTCCAATAAATGGTTGTTTATACTCGGACCCTGCATGGCGATGCTTACAGCAATGATGACTGGTGCCGTTGTTCCATGGGGAAATAAAATTGAGATATTCGGAAGAGAAGTAGTGTTACAGATCGCAGATATCAATATTGGTATTCTCTATGTGTTTGGCGTGGTGAGTATGGGTGTATATGGTATAATGATCGGCGGATGGGCATCGAACAATAAATTTTCGTTGATCGCTGCGGTAAGAGGTGCTTCACAGATCATTTCATATGAACTGGCAATGGGCCTTTCACTGATCGCTTTGCTTATGCTTACGGGATCACTCAGTATGAAAACCATAGTAGAGCAGCAAGTATCCAGTGGAATCTGGAATGTTGTTTTGCAACCGGTTGGGTTTATGATTTTCCTGGTATGTGCATTTGCAGAAACTAACAGAACTCCTTTCGATCTTCCGGAAGCAGAAAACGAATTGAATTTTGGATATCACCAGGAATATTCTTCCATGAAACTGGGGTTTTATCTTTTTGCTGAATACATCAATATGTTCATCAGCAGTGCCATCATGGCTACCCTGTTTTTTGGCGGTTATGATATTCCTTTTGTAAATGAGGCAAATTTGTCGGCCAGCTGGGGAACTAACGTGGTGAGCATTTTGGGATCTGTGGCCTTGTTGTTGAAAGTTGTGTTCTTCCTGTTTTTATTTATGTGGGTGAGATGGACCATCCCCCGCTTTAGATATGATCAGTTGATGAACCTGGGTTGGAAGAAACTTATTCCTTTGGCATTGGCTAATATGCTGATCACAGGAGGAGTGATTTTGTGGTTGAATAAATAATAATAGAAGATATTAACACAAGAGAAGGATTTGGGGGACGATAGATGATGCAACGCCGGTAATTAAATTGGGAGATCGGCAAACAAAAAATATTTTTGCAAACCATTAATAAACCGGCAGCTTACCGGGAGACCGGGAAAACAAAAGCTGTTTATTATGCAAACACTTACCAACAGAGCGAAAATACTGGAACAGAAGCCCCTTAGCATAGGGGAGAGGTTATATTTTCCTGCCATTATTAAAGGCATGGCAATTACGTTCAGGCATATTTTCAAGAAAAAGGCAACGATCAGTTATCCAGAGGAGACACGTCCATTCAGTCCTGTATTCCGTGGTTTACATATCCTGAATCGTGATGAAGAGGGAAGGGAGCGTTGCACAGCTTGTGGTTTATGTGCTGTCGCTTGTCCGGCTGAAGCCATCACAATGGAAGCAGCGGAAAGGAAACCTAATGAAGAGAATTTATATCGGGAAGAGAAATATGCTGCCCGTTATGAGATCAATATGTTGCGTTGTATTTTTTGCGGGCTCTGCGAAGAAGCCTGTCCCAAAGATGCAGTTTACCTAACGGAAACATTTGCGCCGGCAAACTTTACAAGGGAAAGTTTTATTTATGGGAAACCTGATTTACTGATCCCTGATCCAACAAAAAATCCGGATGAGTTTGCTGAAGCCCAGGGTAAATTATCGGAACATAAATCTAAAATGAAAGGGACCAAACCACACAATAACTGACATGGGAATAACGGTAGTATTATTTTGGTTTCTA
>Ga0207701_10005013_pt1 | contig 13339 bp, 12 predicted proteins | sample KBSSwiSSwithPhiX_FD_184294 | JGI IMG/M metagenome (GOLD analysis project Ga0207701, IMG submission 184294) | Switchgrass rhizosphere bulk soil microbial communities from Kellogg Biological Station, Michigan, USA, with PhiX - S5 (SPAdes) (version 2) | ecosystem: Environmental > Terrestrial >... | reverse complement strand
CATGAACACCGCGAACAGGATCTGCATCGCGTACTGCAGCGACGAGAACATGGCGCCGACCTGCATCAGGCCGGCGTCGATGCGGTGGCTGCCGACCCAGATGATCGCGACGCTGGTGATGTTGAGCATGAAGACCAGCGCCGGCATGAGCACGGCGGTGAGGCGGTTCACGGCAATCGCCGTGTCGGTCAGGTCGAGATTCGCCTGGTCGAACCGCTGACGCTGCCGGTGGCCGCGATCGAAGGCGCGAATGACGCGGACCCCGCTCAGCCCTTCGCCGAGCACGAGGTTGAGACGGTCGATCTTGACCTGCATGGCCGTGGACAGCGGCACCGCACCGCGCATGATCAGCGCGAACACGACCGCCATCACCGGCATCACGGCGATCAGCACCCAGGCGAGCTGCGCGTCCTGCGACAGCGCCAGGATGATGCCGCCGATCGCCATCATCGGGGCCGTGATCACCATGGTGAGCATCATGATGATCATCTGCTGCACCTGCGTGGTGTCGTTGGTGGTACGGGTGACCAGCGAGGCCGATCCGAACCGCTGGAACTGGTGCAGCGACAGGCGCTCGGCGCGGGCGAAGATCGCGCCGCGCAGGTCGCGTCCGAACCCGGTCGCCACCTTGGCCGAATAGAAGCTGCCGGCGATGGCGCACAGGGTGGCGAGGAGCGACATGAGCAGCATCAGGGCGCCGACCTCGAGGATGGCGCGCTGATCGCCCTTGACGATGCCCTGATCGATGATCTCCGACGTCAGCCGCGGCAGCAGCAGGGTGCCGAGCGACTGGGCGAAGGCGAGCACGAGCACCAGCACGAGCAGCCGGCGATGGGGGGCGAGAAATCGCGTCAGTTTCAGCATAAGGCGAGGGCGGACGGCTCCGCAGGGTAGCCCGGCTAACCTACCACAGGCCGGACGGCACAACGCTGCGCGGGCATTCTGTTTGCTCCACGGCCGGCATGACCAAGAACAACAACAGCCACGTGTCCACAGGGAGCAACCGTACGCCTGGCTCGGCGGAAGGCGCACGGGACTCAGAACCGAACGAGATCGGTGACGAAGAGATCGTCGGTCGAAGCGACGAGGACGATGACGAGTTCGACGACGACGAGGACTCCGAAGAGGAAGAGGCAGACGACGAGGCGTAGCGTCGGCGGAACGTTCGGAATCGCACCGGGGAACGTCGAATCGTTCCCCGGTTGACGAGCTGAATCAGAAGTTGAATCCGCCGAGGAGCCTGATGGTGGACACCCCGTAGGCGGTGGCCTTCATCTCGAAGAAGACGCCATTGCGGCTGCGCGCGCCGGCGATGAAATTGAAGCCCGTCTTGAAATCCGTATCGCTGAAGTCGAACCGGCTGCCCTCGTCCGCTTCCGGGTCATTGGTCGTGTCGATGCCGCGATGACTGAGCGCGAAGTTCGGCCCGGCACCCACATACGGTGCCCACTGCGTGGTGCGCGTGGCGCCTGGCAGCATCCAGGTCACATCGAGGTTGACCGCGAAGAGCGTCGTGATTTCGCCGAGGCCGAATTCGAAGCCCGGGCGGAAGTCGACGCCGGACTTGAAGATCGGACCGAACGCCGCGTGCGCGCCAAAAACGACCAACTCGGGATCCAGTGCCACGCCACCCTCGACGCCGATGCGAAAACGCCGCACGGCACCTTCGACCGCGTTCTCCGCCTGAGCGGCGGGCGCCGGCACGTTGCTCGGCGGAGTCTGTTGCGCCGCGGCCAGCTCAGTTCGAGCAGAAACCGCGTCCGGGCGCTCCTGGGCGAGCGCGTCAATCCTGGCCGCGAGCAGTGCGGCCAACACCATCAGTATCCGTAGCGACGTCATCATGAACCTCACCTTTCATGCACCACAATGGCTGATGACCATCACTGCAACGTTCAGGCCTTTGGAGGTAAGGCAACATGGATCCAGCGACGATCGCCATCGTCACGATGACGTGGGCGCGCACGCGCGACGAAGAGGATGTCGCCTTGCCTTACATCCACCCTTGTCCGCCGATCTCGGGTGGGTTCTCCCCACCCCTATCCCGCAACGTACACACGTGACCCTTCGAGCTCGACGACCGCATCCGCATCGTGACCCCGTCGGCCGCCCGACGACGGTCGCGTGCGGCGAGAAGTGATGTCGTTGACGGGATGGCAAGAGTCCCAGGTCGCCGCGTCCGGGGCGCGGATGGCTCGACCACGTGGCCGGCACCACCGCGACGGTCGCTCGAGAGCGGGTCCCGCCACCCGGATTCAACGTCGAGATCGCATCGCGCGTTCCGCTCGGGGCGGGCGTCTCCTCGAGCGCAGCGCTGCGCCCTCGCACTACAGCGGACTGTGGGAGGTCGTCATGGAAAATCGTGTTTCGCCGCGTGTTGAACGAATACGGCGCGCGGCCGATCCCGGCAACGCGAAGCGCTCGCCGCCCGCGATGGGCGACGCGTCATTTCGTGAGCGGCGTCCGGGACACGATGCCGCTGCCCTCTTTGACGGTGATGATCTGGTTCGCAGGAACGTTCTGAAACACCTCCGTCCTGCCGCTGGGCCACTGGACTTCGAGCCGCTCCGCGAGCGTCGCCGCGCCCAGCCCGAAGTGAGCCCGCAGATCGTTCTGACCGAGGTAGCTCGAGCCCGCTTTCACGTCTCGCATCTGCGTGCGGGTTCCCGTCGTCAGCCGGATGCGGGCGCCGATGCCATCGCGGTTGCTCTGAGTGCCGATCGTGCGCACGAGCAGGGCGTTGCTGCGGTTGCCGCCGTCGTTGCGCAGAAGATCCGCAGTCTGTCCGTTGTTGGTCACGAGCAGATCGAGATCGCCATCGTTGTCGATGTCCCCGGCGACGAGGCCGCGACTCACTTTCACCAGCGCGAAGCCCGGTCCGGCTGTGCCACCGATCTCGACGAAGCGCGGTGACGCGCCGGTATTGCGGAACAGCAGATTGCGCTGCGCGTATGTGGCTCCGGCGCGGATGCTCGCCGCGTTGTCCATGATGTGGCCGTTGGCGAAGGCCAGATCCAGCCGCGTGTCGTTGTCGAAGTCGAGGAAGACGGCGCCAAAGCCGACGAAGGGCAGCGTGGCCGCGCCGATGCCGCTTTCCGGTGTCGCATAGGTGAACACCCGATCGCCCAGCCCGCGATAGAGGCTGTTCATCTCCTGATCGAGATTGGTGACCACCAGGTCGAGGCGTCCGTCCTCATCGTAATCACCGGTGTCCACCCCCATGCCGGCGCGTGCCGCGCCGTCGATCGCGACTGCCACGCCGGCGCGCAGTCCGACCTCGGTGAAATGCCAGTTCCCGGCGTTCCGAAACAGAAAGTTCGGCACGCTGTCGTTGGCCACGAACACGTCCGGCCACCGGTCGTCGTCGACGTCGGCGATGACCACGCCGAGGCCGTTTCCGCGAAGCCTGCCGATCCCGGACGATTCGCTGACGTCGGTGAAGGTGCCGTTGCCGTCATTGCGATAGACGATGTTCGGAAGCGGCTCGTAGTTGAGCGGATGACAGTAGAAGCGCAGGCGCAGCTTGGCGTTGCCGCAGAAGGGATTGTGCGTCAGGTCGGCGGCGACGTAGTTGGTGACGAACAGGTCGAGGTCGCCATCGCGATCGAGATCCGCGAACGCGCAGCCGGTGCTCCACAACGGTGTGCCGACGCGGGCCGCCCGGGTGACATCCGTGAATTCGCCATTGCCGGCATTGCGATACAGCACGTTCGGGCCGATGTTGGTGACGTAGAGATCGATCCGGCCGTCGTTGTCGTAATCGCCCGCGCAGGCGCCCATGCCATAGTCGCGATGGCGGATACCGGATCGCTCAGTGGCATCCTCGAAGGTGCCGTTGCCACGATTTCTGAACAGGCGGTGCCGCGCCTGCCGCGCCACGGCGGGATCGGCGACCGACCCGCCATCGACGAGGAAGATGTCGATCCAGCCATCGTTGTCGTAGTCGAAGAACAGTCCTCCGGACCCGATGGTCTCGGCCAGGTGCTTGTCGGGGCTCGCCCCATTGACGTGACGGAAGTCCACACCGGCGGCGCGGGTGATGTCGATGAACTGCACGCCCGTTCCAGCGCTGTCGTGCCGTTGGCCTGTAACGCTGCTGCCGTGCATGAGGAGCAGGGCAGTCGTGGCGGCGGCAAGGAACGGGTAGCACTGCGCCTTCATGGCGCGACGCCACCGTTAGGGACGCGTCCCTGCAGCGCCCGTGTGTACGACGCCCTGGCGCGCGACGCGTCGTCTGCGCGTCCGGCGCGCGAATACAAGTCCGCCAGCTGCCGGTAGGCCCCCGGATCGGCGCCCAGCCTGAGCGCGATCTCGTATTGCTCGATCGCCATGTCGATCCGGCCGGCGCTCGTCAGTACCGCTGCGAGATCCAGGTGATGGGATGGTCGACCCGGCTCGCGCTCGATCGCCTGTCGCCAGAGCGTGGCGGCACGATCGTAATTGCCTTCGGCGGTGCGCACTGCCGCTTCTTCCGTGATCGTCGCCAGCGTGAGCGCCAGACGCCGGTCGGCTATCTCCAGACGCTGGGCCTGCTCGACGCGGTCGAACTCCTGCGCGGCCTCATCGCCGCGTCCCAGACGCGACAGCGCAGTCGCCAGCGCATATCGTGCCTCTGTATATCCTGGTGACAATTGAACCGCGCGTCGCAGCGCCGCCTCGGCGTCCTCATTCCGCCCGGCGTTCAGGTGAATCTGTCCAACGCCGAAATGCGCGCCCGCGTCGAGCGGATCGATGAGCAATGCGGCTATCAGCTCCCGGAACGCTTCGTCAGCGCGATCCTGCTGCAGCAGCGCACGGGCCAGGCGCTTGCGGATTTCCGCATCGTTCGGTCTGGCGGCGATTGAGTGGAGCAGGGCGTCGATGGCGCCGGGGTAATCGCCCGCTGCAGCAGCCAGACGGGCGATCGACGCGAAGAACGCGCCACGACCCGCGGTCACGCTGTCCGCCGCGATCTCGAATTCCTGCCGCGCATCCGCAACGCGACCGGCGTCCTCGTAGCCGGCGGCGAGCCACGCATGCGCCAGCGCGGAATCCGGCAGGATCTGCAGCATCTCGTGCAGCGCGCGCTCCGCGTCCGAGCCGCGGCCGGCGGAGCTCAGGACGCGCGACAGCGCCAGGCGCGATCGCTCGTCGCGCGGATTCTTCTGAATCGCGGTCGTGAGCGCCTCGACGCTCTTGTCGTACTGCGCATCCGTCCAGTAGACGAGGCCCAGGACGCGCTGCGCTTCGGACGAATCGCGCAGGCCGTCGAAGCGCTCGAGCGACGAGCGAGCTTCGGCGGTGCGTCCCTGCCTGAGCGCCATGACCGCTTGCGTCATGGACGACGATCGTGAGAACGGATCGACGATCAGCGGGTCGGTCGCCGCCGCCCGTCGGAATTCGGCAATGGCCTCACCGTACTCACCGCGGGCGATACGCGCGTAGCCTTGTCTGTAGATGACGGGGGCGACGACTGGCGCGTCCCCCATAGCCTGCTGAACGAGATCGATGCTCGAGAAGGGGGCAGATTTCTGGAGCGCTGCCCCGTCGACGAGTCTGCGGTGCGCGGCGATCAAGGTGTCCCTGGCGCCGCGGACGTCCTGTCCATCGACCGTCGCGGCGTGGCGCAGGACATGGTAGGCCGCGATCGGATCGCGTGTGCTGGCGACCCATGCGAGCCGGAATGCTTCGCCGGCCTCTGTGTCCCGGGACGACGTCTCGAGTAGCTGGCCGCGCAGGAAGTAAGCAGGGGAGGCGAGCGGGTCGACGCTGATCGCCGCGTCGAGCTCGCGCAAGGCGTCGGCGAACCGACCGCGCTCCGCGTATCTCCTGGCCAAGTCCGTGCGCACGCGAACGGCCACCGCCGGGGCCGCGCCGCGGAGCTCCATTGCGCACTGGGCTTCGAATCCTGCGAGGTCCCGATCCCAGGCGGCCAGTCCGCCGGCCATCTTGTCGAGCGCCGGCCCGATCCGCGCGCCCTCATCACCGTACGTGCCGGCTACCGCGACGGTGAATTCCGACAGTCCTTCGATGAAGGAGCGTGGCTGGGCGATGGCCACCCGTGGCACACAGAGGACCGCCGCGCATGCGCCACTGGCCAGGAGGCGTTGAAACAGGTGACCCATACGCGGACTCTCCAGCTCGCGGGCCGATTCTAGCTCCGACCAGAGACTGGCTCGTGGAAGCGAAATCGCCGGCAGCCGGGCCTTGCGTCGCAGCAGGCCGGGCGGGGGCCTGCAAGGAACGCGCGACTGAAACGAGGTGTGATGGTGGGGTCGAGAAACGGCGCAGCCGCGCGGCGGATGATCCCGCCGCGCGGCTGAAACGCCTTGTCAGAAGTCGAACTGAACGGAAAAGCGCATGAACCGCGGGCTCAGCAGCGACGTCGCCTGCCCGTACTTCTCCACGACCGAAGTCGCCGGGTCGTCCGCAACGTCGTAGTTATCCTGGTAGGTCAGAACAGCGCCGTTGTTGAACAGGTTGTAGACGTCGATGCCAACGTTGAGGCGCTTGCCGGAGAACCGGATGTTCTTTCCGAGTTTCAGGTCAAACGTCGTGTAGTAGGGGCCGTACAGCTCACCCGGATTGAGCATGTTGACCTGATAGCCGGTCGCAGTGATGTTCGCTCCCACGGGCGTGAAACATCCGACCTGCCCAGATGTGGCGCCGGCCGGGCACGGCTGCGTCGCCCGCGCGGCGCTGCTCGGATCCCAGGTCACCTGGTCCTTGGTAAAGCTGTGCAGGGCACTTCGCTGCGGCCCCGCTCGCATCTGGAACACCGTGCTGGCGAGCACGTCGATCTTCGGAATCGTGTAGCTGGCGGTGCCGCGGACGTTCGTTTCCCACCGTGTGGCGGGGTTGCAAGACGGCGTCACGCCATCGTGCTGCTGAACATCCGGATTGTCGAGCATCGACGAGCACTGGTCGCGCACGGCTCGTCCCGTGGTCGTGCCGCCGTTGACGCGCAAGCCGCCCAGGTGCCACCGGTCGATACCGCGCCAGACGAAGTTCGTGTCGAAGAAGTTCGACGTGTAGGCCAGGTCTTCCATGATCGTGACGGCGGAAGGCCGTCCGACCGGCAACGCCGCATTGGGGTTGGCCAGTCCGCGAATCACGTAACCGCCTCCACCCGGCAGATCAGGATTTGAGGGTGCCACGACGCTGAAGAAGCCGTAGTTCGGCGAGTTGTAATTCCGGTAGCTGTCCTGACAGGCCGACAGCTCCTGTGCGCCGTTGAACCGATCGCACCCGATGCCGAGCTGATCCGAGATCGTCAGATTCGTGTAGCTCCGGCGGTTGTAGGTGAACTCTGCGGAGAAACGCGGCAGCAGCTCGTGCTGAATGCCGAGGCCCATCTGCCACTCGGAACGGCGCTTGCCCCACCCGTCCAGAAGGGTATCGCCGTAGACCGCGCAGTAGGCCTGGACGTCCGCCGGGATGCCCTCTTCCTTCCGTCCACACTGCGTGGTCGTCAGCCCGATGGGGGTCCCGGATGCATCCAGACTGAGCGGGTCGCGCCCGTACCGCACGCTATCCTGCCCACCGACTGACGTCGGGCCGCCGCAGCTGTCCCCGCCCGCCGCCACGTTGTCCTGCGCCGCGAAATTCAGCAGGTCGCAATCGACGACGCGGTTGCCGTTCGCGTCCGTCCAGGTCCGCGTGTACTTGTTCACGGTGCGCGCGGCCGGGTTGGCATCCGCATAGATGCCGCTGATTTGTGCACCGGCCAGGTACTTGCCCATGTTGAACTTGACCGAGGTCTTGCCGTTGCCGAACATGTCCCACGCCGCAGACCACCGCGGCGTCAAGTCGTTGTACGACACGCCGTCGGTGTCGGGTGTGCAGTAGCCTTTCTGCCCGGCGTATGCGCCGCCCACCTGCACCGGCACGTAGGGCTCGTTCCCGTTCCCCACCGCCACCCCGTTCGACTGGCCCTGGATGCACGTGCCGGGATAGCTGCTCATCGCGTGGTCGAAGCGCAACGCCCCGCTGAGGGTCAGCCGGTTCAGCGTCCACTGGTCCTGCACGTAGAAGCCGCTGTAGTTCACGCGGTTGTCGAGTGTCGACGGCCCGGTATTGATGGCGACACGCGTGGGCACCGGCCGGCGAGCCGAATTGGTCGGATCGCCCGGGTAGTACAGGCTCGTGTTGCCGCACGGATACGGGTTTGCCGCCGTCGGCGCGGTCGACAGACAGGCCACCGCCGGCGTGTCGTAGCGATAGTCGAGCCGCGTGTTGCCCGTATTGTTGCGTCTGGTCTGCGCGAAGTAGCCGCCGTCGTAGCCGAATTTGGCGGCGTGCGCGCCGGTCACATACGAAATCGACGCTCTCGGCCGCAAGTCGTTGAGATTCCGCTGCTCCGCCGCACCGCCGAGACCGTCGGCCCACGGTCCCGAGGGCACGCCGAAGATGGCCGCGGACGCGTTGATCTGAGAGACCAGATCGTCTGCGCCGACCGTCGCCCCGAATTCGGTCACGCGCGGAATGTCCGCATTCGGCGTGAAGTAGCGATGGTGCGAGAAGTCGTAGAGCTGCCGGTTCACCGCCAGGCCGGCTTCGAGCAGGATGACGTTGGTCAGCGGATTCGTCCAGCTCGCCTGCATCAGCCGCGCGGGATGCACCTGTCCGGACCACCAGCCGTCTCGCGCCGTCCAGGGCGCCACCGAGCCGTCACACGGGTCCTGGCACGTCAGACCCTCATCCCAGAAGAAGTTGAACTTGTTCTTCTGCGTCGCCTGATACGTAAGGCGCACGTTGGCGTTCCGCGTCATGTTCATCAGCGTCAGCGGTCCGGACGAACGATCCGCCAGATAATTCGCGCCCCACAGGCCGGCGTTCTTGTTGTCCCAGATGCGCTCCTGCTGACGGCTCCAGGCGTTCTTCTGCCAGGCGCGGGCCTCCGCGAAGAACCACAGGCGGTCGCGCTTGATCGGGCCGCCAAACGTACCGGACGTGTCGTAATCGCGGATGAGCGGATAGCCGTTGCTGATCTCGGGATGATCGCCATTGTTCTTCGAGAACCACGACCCCCCGCCGAGCACAGTGCCGTCGCGCAGGCCGCCATCGGTGTTGAAGTCGCCCTGCGTGTAGGTGATGAAGTAGTTGCCAGCGAAGCGATTGCCGCCGGTGCGCGGGATGATGTTGATCGACGCGCCGCCGGTTTCCGATTCGCCGAGTGCCCCCGAGATCTGCACGCTCACTTCCTGGGCGTTGGCGACGTCGGCGACATAGCCGCCGGTCATCCCCATGATGCCGGCGCCACCGCCGGTGTTGATGTTCGTTCCGTCCACCATGACGCGTCCCTGCGCGCCGCCCTCGGTGTCATTGGTCGCCGTGTGCGCACTCAGGTTGTAGATGTTGTTGTTGCACCAGACGCCGACGCCGCCGACGCAGTCGGAGCCCAGGCCGGTGTTGGTGAGTCCGGGCGTGAGCGTCAGGATGCTGCGGATGTTGCGCGTCGTCGGCAGCTCGCGGATTTGCTCGCCGCCGAACGTGGCGATCTGCCGCGCGTTCTGCACGTCCACGGTCGGCGCCTCGGCCTGCACCGTGATCGTCTCCGAGCGCTGCCCGACGGTCAGCACGCCGTTGATCGGGGCGGTGAAATTCGTCGTCAGGACGATGTCGTCGCGCTTCTGTCGGGTGAACCCCTCGAGGGTGAAGGTCACCGAGTAGGTGCCGACCGGGAGACTGGTGATGCGGTACTGACCGGTCGCATCGGTCGTTGTGCTGCGGACCTTTTCAATCAGTGCAGGGCTCGTCGCCTCCACGAGTACGCCAGGCAGCACAGAGCCCGTGGCATCTCGCACGGTCCCGGCAATCTGCCCTTGTTGAGCGAAAGCGGCTGCAGGTAGCAGCAGGAGGAACGTGAGTACGACCATCCCTTTCACAATGCGGTGCATGCATCTCCTCCAAATTCGGAACGACGGGACGAGGCGGGCGAAACGCACGACGAGCTACCTCAGATTGAGCACAACAGGCCCCAACGGAGGCCGTTTTTACTCCTCGGCCCGCTAAAGTGTCAAGAATTTATTAAGAGGACGTAAAAAATTCACTAAGGCAGAGGTTGCTGCCGCGCGCGGCGGATTTCCAGAATCTGGCCGGAAACAGACTTCCTGAGGCGTGAATCATCGTCGTTAACGCCTCGGCACCGGGAAAACCGAATGCGTTTCAGGTAACTCGGAGCCTCAGTGTTGTTCTTTCGTTGTCGCAGCCCGCGAGCGGTCTTCACGCGGGTTGCGAGGAGCGCCTCGATGCCGCACCGGCGCTACTTGAGCATCACGACGACGACGTCATAGGGCGTTTTGCCGACGTTGAGGAATTGATGCGGCGCGTTCTTCGGCACGTAGAACGCCGTCCCCGGCTCGATGCGCCCGGTGGTCTTCTGGCCGTTGATCACCACCTCCAGATCGCCGGGCGTGATCTGGATCGCGATCTGGTCGTTGGGGACGGACTGCAGCGTCTCGCGAAAGCCCGCCGGCACGGACAGCCGCTGAATCTGCACGCGCTCGTTGTTGACGAGCACCTTGTTCGCAAATGCCGGCGCGGCAGGCGCCTGCGCGCGCGCCGTGATGATGAGCGGAAGCGTCAGCATTGCCACGGTCAGGACCGGAATCACTCGGCGCACGGTATTCCTCCTTGCATGTCTGGTCCGGCTGAAGCCGGACGCTACGAACCGGTCCGGCTGAAGCCGGACGCTACGAACCGGTCCGACTGAAGCCGGACGCTACGAACCGGTCCGGCTGAAGCCGGACGCTACGAACCGGTTCGGCTGAAGCCGGACCGGGGCAGGGTCTGTTCCGACTTGCACAGCGGAACGCTCGCCAGTCGAGCCATGATCGTGGCGATGCGACGATACCAGGGTTGCACCCACACGCGGACCCGGCATCGAGCGAGCCATCTCGGGAGGGGCGCGTTCCGTGTCGCTCACAACTGACCGTATGGTGTGGGATGACGAGCTCGAACGTCTGGCGCTCGACGTCGCCGACACCTTTGGCGATGAGGCGCTTCGTGATGCGATGCACCGGGCGCTGCGAGCAGCGGACACGCAGAGTCGACCCTGGCGCGCCGGCGGCATGGTGTTCGGCCAGGGACAAGTGGAGTCCGCGCTTCGTGACGAGCTCGTCCAGCTGCTTCGACCGCACTAGATCGACACAGTGCGGAGCTTCGCTTGGGAGCGGGGCAGCGCGTCGTCCCGCTGCATCGGGATCGTCTCAGGGTTGTCGGAGTTCACACCATCCGCAGATCATGCGGACTCGTTAGTGCGGTGGGTACTGCGGTTGTGCGAGATTCAGCATCGCGGTCCGCACCGCGACGCGCACTACGTCCGGCATGTCGGCCAGCTCGGTGGCCCACGTGAATGCACACCTGGCGCACGTGACCGCCAGGATCGTGTGCAGGGTGAAGGTGATGTCGCCGGCATCATGCCGGCAGCGCGGGCACAGCACAGGCAGGGCCGTCCGGTCAGCCATCGCAGCAGCTCCAAGCATCGGGCACTCGTTGGCGCTGTCTGGGCAGACGCGACGTCAGCACATCGAGCGGAGGAGGGCGGAGGGTAGCACCGTCGGCCGGCCGCGCCTGTTCACTTTTGCGCACTGCATTCGGGCGCGTCGATGCCGTCGTCAACCGATGCCGTCAGGGGGCCTGCGTCAGTCGCGGATCGCGTTCTGAGGAGCCGGTGCCGGTCGAGCGTGCCACACGAAGGACCGGTCAGTCCTGCCCCAGCATGGCAGATGGGGACGGAGCCCGCAGCAGCAACACTTCGTCAAGGGCATCTGACGCATCCGACACCGCGGTCTTCGCACGATCCAATGCGAGCCCCGCCGCGTCCTTGGACTCGCTGTCGACGACTTCGTCCAGCGTGAGTGACACGTCGTCTAACGTCGCTGCTGCTTCTTCCAGTTCCGGCGAATCGCTCATGATGGACCCCACGTGATTGGCGAGATGGCACCTTCTCCTGCATGCCAGGTGTCGGCATGCCGAAGGTGCATTGCCCGTGAGGGCGGCCTGTAGACAAGGCGCGGCGAGCCATCGTTCAACTCACCGGCCGAAAGGGTTGGCGCTCACGCAGCGAATGGCGATCGTTGCACTTCGGCAGACAACTGTCTGTGCGCTTGTGCACAATCCGCAGCCAGATCGAGACGTTCCTGTGCGGTCCGATGAGTGCCACGTGCGCCGCATTTGCCAGTGATGCGGCAGCCGCGCTCTGGCCTACCTGTGACGGAGCGCGGTTGGCCTGGGTTCCACGGCCTGGGATTGACTCAAGGGGATCGAAGCGTCATTCGCCGACAGCGACACCATTGGACGCGAAAGCCCGATCAGTGAGGCGGCGAACGACGGAGCGGCGAGACGGACGGTGGCTTTCACGAGGTCGAGTTCGGCCTGAATATCGGCAATGCGCCGGAACTGAATACCAAGGACGGCTTGCTGCTGTTGGATCTGTTCCATCTGTGCGTGGATCAGCTGCCGTTGCCGACGGACTTCCGTCTGGAGCGATTCGAATCGCAGAGTGACCGTTGTCTTCGCCATCGGGGGTCTCCTCCCGTGGCTTCTTGTGGCTCGCAGAAACCCGCTGTGGGCCGGGCGGTCAAAGAAGCGGAACCGCAGGATACGGCAGAGCACGCGACCGGCGATGTTCTTCATTGCACACTGCGCCCGATATCGGCGATCCGAGGAGCGCGCTCAGCTTGCAGCGACGTCGGCGCTAATCCACACTGACGCCCATGGACCCGCCCACCGTCGTCTGCCCGTTGTGCCGGACCGAGAACGTTCAGAAGGCAGGGCAGGTGATGGACCTCGCGATCTACGCCTGCGACAGCTGCAACGCGCAGTTCACCGTCAAGATTCCGCGCCCGACCGGCCGGCCGGGCGAAGCCAAATGGTAATCATGCCGTTGGCAGATCATGCGTCGGATCGATCGCGCCATTCCCCCAATGCGCGTTGCTGCGAAGCCGCATCGTGCCGCCGCCCGCGATCCGTGAGCTTCGCGAGCTGACGCACAGCCGCACCCCGAGACCGGATGTGGATTCCGCCTCCAGGCGGAACGAAGCGGACCATCACCTCGCGATCCTGCGTCCGCTCGAGGTGCCGGTTCGATTCCGGCGGTGCGATGAGCGCCAACGCCGGGTGGGCCGATGACCGCGCGTACACTGACGCCAGCTGCGATGCCGGTCCATAAATTCATACGGCCTCCCTCTGACGTCACCCCCGCGCAGACCACTGCGTCACGGGGGCGGCCGCGAGCGCTCCCTGACGATCTCCTCCGCGAAGCCTCGGCCCGCCTCGGCATCATGGCGCTCATAGCCGCCAGCCTGTGGGTCGTCGCACCCATCGTGTGGCGCATCCTGCTGCCGCTGTGGATGCAGAA
>Ga0207701_10005011_pt1 | contig 13343 bp, 11 predicted proteins | sample KBSSwiSSwithPhiX_FD_184294 | JGI IMG/M metagenome (GOLD analysis project Ga0207701, IMG submission 184294) | Switchgrass rhizosphere bulk soil microbial communities from Kellogg Biological Station, Michigan, USA, with PhiX - S5 (SPAdes) (version 2) | ecosystem: Environmental > Terrestrial >... | reverse complement strand
CGACGCCCACCTGCACGTTGTCGCGCGTGATGCAGACCTGCGCGGCGATGTCCCAGGCGGTTTCCTTCAGGCTGTGCCGGTAGCGGATGACGTCGACGAACGGCATGAGCAGGTGGAAACCGGCGTTCATCGTCGCGTGATAGCGGCCGAGCCGCTCGACCACGTACGCGCTCTGCTGCGGAACGACGACCGCGGTCCGGTAGACCACCAACAGCACGAACACGGCGATGACGAGCAGTACGATCAGCGAAGGATCCATTAAATCAGCGACTCCTCTCGGACCTGATATCCAGTTCCAGCCCACCGCTCACCGCAACGACGCGGCATCGCTCGCCTGCGGCAACCGGCGCCGCATCGACATTGCGCACCGTCCACGCCGCGCCGCGCACCTCGGCGCGTCCGTGATCGCCAGGACCCATGGTGGACGTCGCGACAGCGAGTTCGCCCACCAGCGAATCCACCGCCTCCGAACGCGTTTCCCGGTTCATCCGCTCGAGCAGCGGTTTGCGGAAGAACGCCAGGCAGACCAGCGACAGCACGGAGAACAGGCCCCACTGCAGCGCGTCGGACTCGAGGATATGGAGAAGTTCAAGCGTGCCGACGAGCAGCGCGGCAACGGCGAAGAAGATGAAGAAGAATCCACCGGGCGTGGAAAGCTCGATCGCGGCCAGGAGCAGGCCGAGCAGAATCCAGAACCACCAGATCATTTCAGAGCCGAGGATATTAGACACGGTTAACTGCCAACTACCAACGTCCAAACGTGCCCCGCGCGCGAGCCATGGAGATTGGGAGTTGGGAGCTGGGAGTTACCCGTGGCGTTTGTCGCGGAAAAACTGCTGAATCAGGTCTCGGCACTCCGCCTCCAGAACGCCACCCGTTACCGTGAAGCGATGGTTCAGGCCAGCGATCTCGTGGCCTCGCATTGTTGATACGAGGGCGCCCCAGCGGGGTTCCACGGCACCAAAGATCACCTCCCGTACCCGTGCGTGCACCATCGCGCCGACACACATCAGGCATGGCTCAACGGTCACATACACCGTGGCGCCGGTCAGGCGGTAGTTGCCCACGTGCTGTGCAGCGGAACGCAGCGCCAGCACTTCGGCATGCGCCGTCGGGTCAGAGGAGCAGATCGGCTGATTGAACGCCCGCGCCACAATCTGATCGTCCAGCACGACAACCGCACCGATCGGCACCTCGCCGGCGTCGACGGCGAGTCTCGCCTGCTCGAGTGCCGCGCGCATGTAGTCTTCGTGCACGGTGGAATTCTAGTTGGTCGCTGGTGATCACGACACACCGAGGCGGCCTCGGTGCCTCGGTGTGTCGTATCGCCGTCTTGATACGATCGATGAACGTGCCGATCGAACTGCTCTCTCTTGACGCGGGCGGCGTCCTCGTCTTTCCGAACTTCGAGCGCATCAGCGACACGTTCGCGCGACATGGCATCCGCGTGTCGCCCGACGCGCTCCGTGCTGCCGATCCGCACGGCCGATTCGCTGTCGATACGGCGAACCATGTCGCCATGATGAACGACGCCGATCGCGGCTCGATGCATTTCCGCGTGATGTTCGAACGCGCGGGCATTCCCGCGGACGCGCCGGTCGCGAAGGTGCTCGACGAGTTGTGGTCCTATCACTCCGCGCACAACTTGTGGGAATACGTGCCGCCCGACGTCGCGCCGGCGCTCGAGCGCCTCGCCGCCCGGGGCGTGACGCTCGCCATCGGCTCGAATGCCAACGGCATCATCCATCGCGTCTTCGAGCGCGCAGGCCTACGCCGCTACTTCAGCGTGATTTGCGATTCGCAGGTGGAGGGGGTCGAAAAGCCCGACCCGCGCTTCTTCGAGATCCTCGTGGCGCGCGCAGGCGGACGTCCCGAGACGACGTTGCACGTGGGCGATCTGTATCACGTGGACGTGCTGGGCGCACGCAGCGCGGGGCTGCAGTCGATGCTGCTCGATCCGCACGATCTGTATGCGGAGTATGACGTCAAGCGCCTGAAGAGCCTGAGCGAGCTCGCGACGATGCTGGATCTGGATTAACGACTGCTACTGCCCGAGGAAGAACTTGTAGGCCGGATTCTCGTGTTCCAGCGTGTACGGATACCCGAGCTCTTCCAGGAACCGGCGGAACTCGACGAGATCGCCATCGACCACCTCGAAGCCGGCCAGCACGCGGCCGAAATCGGCGCCGTGGTTCCGGTAGTGGAACAGGCTGATGTTCCAGCGTCCGCCGAGCTTCTCGAGAAACTGCGTCAGCGCGCCCGGACGCTCGGGAAACTCGAACCGGCAGAGCCGCTCGCTGCGCACGCCGGGCGCGTGGCCACCAACCATATGGCGCACGTGCAGCTTGGCCATCTCGTTGCCGGTGAGATCAACCGTCTCGTAGCCGGCCGACTTCAGCTGAGCGGCGAGCTGGGCGCCGTCGTGCCGCGACTCGGTGGCAAACCCGACGAAGATGTGCGCCTGATCGCGGCTGGCGAGCCGGTAATTGAATTCCGTCACCGTCCGGCGCCCGATCACCGAGCAGAACTCGCGGAAGGCGCCGGCCCGCTCGGGAATCGTCACCGCCAGCAGCGCCTCGCGCGCTTCGCCGACCTCGGCGCGCTCGGCCACGAACCGCAGTCGATCGAAGTTGATGTTCGCCCCACTGAGCACCGCGACGAGCGACTGATTGCGCGCGCCCGTACGCTCGGTCCACGACTTCAGACCCGCAACCGCCAGCGCCCCGGCTGGTTCCATTACCGAGCGCGTGTCATCAAAGACATCCTTGATGGCGCCGCAGATCTCGTCGTTCGTGACGCGGACAACCTCGTCTACGGTCTGTTGCGCGATGGCGAACGTCAGCTCGCCAACCTCACGCACGGCGACGCCGTCCGCGAAGATGCCGACGTGATCGAGCTGCACACGCCGCCCGACAGCGAGTGAGCGATACATGGCGTCGGCCTCGAACGGCTCGACACCGATGATCTTCACGTCGGGATGCAGCGCCTTGATGTAGCCGGCGATGCCGGAAATGAGCCCGCCGCCGCCCACCGGCACGAAGACGGCCGACAGCCGATCCTGACTGTGCCGCAGAATCTCGGCGCCCACCGTCCCCTGTCCGGCAATCACGAGCGGATCGTCGAACGGGTGAATGAAGGTCATACCCGTCTGTTCGGCGAGGGCGTCGCAGTGCGTCTTCGCATCGGCATAGCTGTCGCCCGACAGCACGACCTCTGCGCCCATCGCCTTCACCGCATCCACTTTGATCTGCGGCGTCGTCTCGGGCATGACGATCACCGCCCGCAGCGTGAGGACCTTGGCTGCGTAGGCGACGCCCTGCGCGTGATTGCCGGCACTCGCCGCGATGATGCCGCGCGAACGCTCCCGGTCTGTGAGGTGCGCGATCTTGTTGTACGCACCGCGGAGCTTGAAGCTGAAAATCGGCTGCAGGTCCTCTCGCTTGAGGAGTACCTCATTGCCCAGGCGGTTGGACAACCGCGGCGCGGCGTCCAGGGGAGTCTCGCGCGCCACGTCGTACACACGGCTCGTCAGCACGTCATGGAGCAATTGATTCAGTTCGGCAGTCACCAGCACATCGCTATGTTAGTGGACACGCTTCAGGCGTCTTTCCGGACACGTTGGGTAAGAAAGGACAAGGCGTCGCGTGAGTAGGCCGATGCCAACTTCTCAAAAATACAGGTGATCGCCACCGATCCCTTATCAATTTCGTTCCATCCCGAAAAGGCATGTGGTTTGCTATCAACGTGTTAGCCCCTAAATGAACTGGGACGACATCAACGCACGAAAGCAGACGCCTGATCAGCGATCGCAGCCGGAACGCCGCAGTAATGTCGGTCAGCCGCCTGGGGGGACGGTGTCTGTCCGGCTCATTCACAAGTACGCAGAAATGATCGACGGCGTGAACCTCGCACACTCCAGCGTTGGCGATCAGCTCGAGTTGCCGCGACGCGACGCCGACATGCTCATCGCGGAAGGATGGGCCGTGCACGCGGAGCATGAACGCAGAGGACGGACGCTTCCGCAGCGCGCGCTTGCCGCCGACAGCCCTCAGAGCCGCAACAAAAAACCAAAGCCGAAGTCGTAAGCGATCAGGCCGTCGCGTTGCGCAGCTGCTGCGGCCTGATCGGCAGGCTGTAGATCCGCTTGCCGGTCGCCGCGTAAATCGCGTTGACGAGCGAGCCGGCGGCGAGTGCCGTGCTCGGCTCTCCAATGCCACCCGGTGCCTCCGTGCTCGGCACGATGTAGACCTCGATCTGCGGCATCTCGTTGTGCCGCATCACCTGATAGTCGTTGAAGTGGCGCTGCTCGACGCGCCCGTTCTTGATCGTGATCTCACCCTTCAACGCAGCCGTCAGACCGTAGACGATGCCGCCTTCCATCTGCGCCTTGATCGTGTCCGGATTGATGACCCAGCCGGTGTCGACCGTGCACACGACCTTGTGCACCTTCACGGCGCCCTGCTGATCGACCGAGACCTCGGTGACCTGCGCGAGGATGCTGCCGAAGGCTTCCATCACCGCGATGCCGCGCCCACGACCGGCTGGCAGCTTCGCGCCCCAGCCTGACTTCTCCGCTGCGAGCTCGAGCGCCGCACGATGCCGCGGCGCCTTGCCAAGCAGATCGCGACGGAACTGATACGGATCCTTCCCTGCTGCGGTCGCCAACTCGTCGATGAACGCCTCGACCGCGAACCCCTGGAACGACGCGCCAACCGACCGCCAGAATCCGTACGGAATGCCGGGATCGGTCTCGGTGTATTCCACTCGAATGTTCGGGATGTCGTACGGCAACGTCGCCGAACCGTCTACGGAGATGCGGTCCACGCCGTCCGGTCCGAGACTGCCGATTCGCTTCATCAACGATTGCTGCACCAGCCGCTGCATGAACACCGTCGGCTTGCCCGACTGATCGAGTGCGCCCCACATGCGCGCATAGCTCACGGGACGGTAATAGTCGTGCTGCATGTCGTCTTCGCGCGTCCAGACGACCTTCACCGGCCGGGCAACGGCTTTAGAGGTTTCGACGGCATCCGTCACGAAGTCCGCCTCACCCCGTCGTCCGAAACCACCACCCATATAAGTAGTGTGGATCTTGACCTGGTCTGCGCTCAGACCTGATGCGGCAACCGCCGCCGCGTGTGAGGCCGTCTGACCCTGCGTCGGAACAAACACATCGCAGCTGCCGGCCTTCACATCCGCCGTGCAGTTCATCGGCTCCATCGTGGCGTGCGCGAGGAACGGCGCGTCGTAGACCCGGTCCACCTTGCGAGTTGCGCTGTTCAACGTCGCGCTGGCATTGCCGTCGCTGCGCGCCACCTTGCCAGGCTGCTCCGCGAGTGCGACGTACTTCTTCATGATGTCTGCGCTGTTCAGCGTCGCGAGCGCACCTTCATTCCACGTGACCTGCAGCGCTTCGGCACCCTTCGACGCAGCCCAATAGTTGTCCGCGACGACGGCAATGCCGCTGCTGATCGGCGTGACGAACCGTACGCCGGGAACTGCCTTCGCCTTGTCGGCGTTGAACGACGCGACCTTGCCGCCGAAGACGGGGCACCGAACGACGCGCGCCGTCAGCAGGCCCGGCAGCTTCACGTCCATCCCGAACACCGCGGTGCCGTTCACCTTCTCGGGGATGTCGAGCCGTGGCAACGATTGACCGAGCAGCTTGAACTGTTTCGGGTCCTTGAGCGACACGGACTTCGGGACCGGCAGCGTGGCCGCCTTGTCCACAAGAGCGCCGTACTTCAGCCGGCGCCGTGTGGCCTGGTGAATGACCTCACCTTTGTCGGTCGTGATGGTGTTTTCCGGCACGCTCCAGGTCTGGGCGGCGGCCGTCACGAGCATCGTGCGCGCCGTCGCGCCAGCTTCGCGCAGCAGCTTCCACATCCCGCGCACGCTGTTGCTGCCGGCGGTGAGCTGCTGCCCGCCGAAGTTCGGGTTGCCGTACTTCGCATCGGCAGGGGCCCATTCGGTCTTGATCTTCGTCCAGTCGAAGTCGAGCTCCTCGGCCACGAGCATCGGCATCGAGGTCATCACGCCCTGCCCCATCTCGAGCATGGTGAGCATGATGCGCACGGTGTCATCGGCATTGATCCGGATCCAGACGTTGGGCTCGAACGTCCCGGCCGCTTCGAGCACGGGATCGGAGCCGAGCGGCAGATAAGCGCCCAACACGAGGCCGCCACCAGCAGCAGTGGCGCTTTTCAGGAACACGCGGCGCGTCAGAGTAGTTGTCGTCATGTCAACTCCGGTCCGGCTGAAGCCGGACACTACATGTGTTACGCGCGTGCCGCGCGCTGAATCGCGCGCCGGATCCGCTGATAGGTTCCGCAACGGCAGATGTTGCCCGTCATCGCAGAATCGATTTGCGCCTCGGTCGGATTCGGCGTCTTCGTCAGGAGCGCCGCGGCCGACATGATCTGGCCGGACTGACAGTAGCCGCACTGCGGCACCTGCTCTTCGATCCACGCCTTCTGCAGCTTATGGGTCGAAGTCGGCGACAGCCCTTCGATCGTCGTGATCTTCTTCTCCGCGGCTGCCTTTGCCGTCGTCAGACAGGACCTCGTGGCGGCGCCGTCGAGGTGAACCGTGCACGCCCCGCACTGGCCGAGGCCGCAGCCGAATTTGGTGCCAGTCAGGCCGATCGTCTCCCGCAGCACCCACAGCAGCGGCATGTCCGGGCTGACGTCGACGTCGTAGCGTTTGCCGTTTACATCGAAAACCATCTGCGGCTCCAGCTAGTTGGTAGTTCGTAGTCGGTAGTTCGTAGTGCGACGTATCATAACGCCTCGATTCCAACGGAGGTTAGATGAGGTTTTGGGCGTTTATCGCGTTCGCGGCAATCGGCATCACGGCATCAGGCGCGGCTCAGGCACCACCGCCGCAGGGGCCGCCGCAAGGGCCTCCACCTGGAGCGTTCGGCGCACCGCCTCTTCCTCCCGGTCAGGCCGTTTACGAGCGCGCTTGTGCGAGCTGCCACTCTGAAACCGAATCTGGCGCGCCAACGCGCAATGCGCTGAGGGCGATGACGCCCGAGGCAATCCTCAACGCGCTCGTCAATGGAAAGATGCAGCGTCAGGGCTCGGCCCTGAGCGATGCCGATCGCCGCGCGGTATCAGAGTTCCTTGCCGCGCGAGCGCTCGGCGGCACGCCGGCCTCAACCGTCGCGACCAAGTGCGCAACCACGCCGGCGATGTCGGACCCGTCACGCGGCGCGAGCTGGAACGGCTGGGGGAACGGCACGACCAACGCGCGCTACGCAAAAGATGGCGGCGTCACTGCCGCGGATCTCCCGAAGCTGAAACTGAAGTGGGCGTTCGGCTACGCGAACGTCAACGCCGCGCGCGCACAGCCTGCGTACGCAGGCGGCCGGCTGTTTGTCGCGAGTGAAAACGCCGAGGTGTACGCGCTCGATCCGAAGACCGGCTGCACGTACTGGACGTTCGTCGCAAACAGCGGCGTCCGCACGGCACTCTCGGTCGGTCCCTATAAGACCGCCGGGCGCGCCGGATTCGCGGTCTACTTCGGCGACATGAAGGCGAACGCGTACGCGGTAGACGCCAACACCGGGCAGCAGATCTGGGTTCGCAAGGTAGACAGCCATCCATCCGCTTCGATTACCGGAGCGCCAACCGTCTACGGCGGTCGCGTCTTTGTGCCGGTGCAGGGATTGAGCGAAGAGGGACAGGGAGGCCGCGGCGGCTACCAGTGCTGCACCTTCCGCGGCAGTGTCTCTGCCCTCGACGCCAACACCGGTGCGGTGATCTGGAAGACGTACACCGTTGAAGAGTCGAAGCCACGCGCAAAGAACAAGGACGGCGTGCAGATGTTCGGTCCCGCTGGCGGAGGGATCTGGTCAGCGCCGACCGTCGATCCCCAGCGCGGGTTCGTGTACGTGGCCACTGGAAACGGTTACGCAGAGCCGGCGCAGAAAACCACCGACGCCGTGCTGGCGCTCGACATGAAGACCGGCGCGGTCAAATGGGTGAACCAGGTCACGCCGAACGACCTCTGGACGATGGGATGCCGGCCGCAGAACCCGGACAACCCATCGTGCCCGGCCGCGCTTGGCCCCGACTTCGACTTCTCGGCCTCGCCGGCCCTCGCGCGCATCAACGGCCGCGACCTGCTCGTGCTGCCGCAGAAATCAGGGATGACCTACGCACTCGATCCCGACAACGAAGGCAAGCTCGTATGGCAACAGCGGACCGGACGCGGCAGCGGCTTCGGCGGCCAGTGGGGTGCGGCGGCGGACGATCAGAACGCCTACGTGGGTGTAGGCGACCTCCAGTCGCAGACGCCCGGTGGGTTGCGAGCGTTGAAGCTGACAACTGGCGAAGCGGCGTGGAGCATGGAGCCACCGGCAAGACTCTGCAACGCGGCGCCTGGCTGCCGCAGTGGTCAGGGTGGCGCAGTGACAGTCATTCCTGGAGCGGTCCTTTCCGGATCGCTCGACGGCGGAATGCGCGCCTACTCGACGAAGGACGGATCGATTCTCTGGACGTTCGATAGCAACCGCTCGTTTGACACCGTAAACGGCGTGATGGCGAACGGCGGCGGCATCGAGGGGCCTGGAGCGATCGTGGTCAACGGCATGGTGTTCTTCAACTCCGGGTATGGCGGAGTGCTGAACCGGCCGGGCAATGTGTTGCTGGCGTTCGGAATTGATTGATCGAGGAAAGCATATGAAGCGACTGCTCACACTCGGAACGCTGGTTCTCGTCGGGGCACTGTCGGCGACCATCGCTGCGTTTCAACAGGCGCCCGCACAAGCCGGGCGTCAGGGAGGCGCGCCAGCGGGCGGCGGCGGACTGCAGGCAGAACCCTCGCTCGCAGGGTTAACCGTCGACAAGCTGAAGGACAACCTCTTCGTCGTTCGCGGCGGCGGCGGCAACACGGCAGTGTTTGTCACGGCAGACGGGGTGACGCTCGTCGACACCAAGATCTATGGCTGGGCGCCGCATCTCATCACGCGCATCAAGGAGATCACCGACAAGCCGGTGACGCGCATCATCAACACGCACACCCACTACGACCACACCGAAGGCAATCCCGACTTCCCTGCCACGGTCGAAGTGGTCACGCACGAGAACACCGCGAAGATGATGCCGGACATGAAGCCGCCGTACGGCATCACGCTGACGGACAGGAACGTGTTCAAGGACAGCAACGGCCGCGGACTGCCCAAGCGCACGTTCAAGGAGGAGATGACGATCGGCCGCGGCAACGACCGCATCGAGCTGCGCTACTTCGGTCGCGCGCACACCAGCGGCGATGCGTTCGTCATCTTCCCCGCACTGCGGACGATGCACACCGGCGATACGTTCCCGAACAAGGGGATGCCGATCATGGACGTCAACAACGGCGGCAGCGGACTCGCCTACGCCGACACGCTCGCGAAGGCCGCCAAGGTGCCCAACATCGACATCGTGATCACCGGGCACAACCAGACGGTGCTGACGAGCGCCGACATCCAGACCTACTCGGAGTTCGTCCGCGACTTCGTGGCCACGGTTCGCGCCGCGAAAAAATCCGGCCAGTCGATTGACGACGTGGCGAACTCGTGGAAGATGCCGGAGCGATTCCTCAAGCAGGGCTACGCGCAGAACACGCCCGTCAACCGCGTGAAGCCGAATGTCGAGGTCCTGTGGAAAGAGCTGAATTAACCACGAAGAGCGCGAAGGATGCGAAGTTCGCGAAGGTGAATTAGTCAGGAATGGCCGACCTCGAGGTACCCGTCCTGATCGTCGGCAGCAGCCTGGTGGGGATGTCCACGGCCATGCTGCTCGGACACCACGGCATTCCTGCGCTTGCGGTCGAACATCACCGGGGCACGGCCATTCACCCGCGTGCCGCGCAGATTACGCAGCGCTCCATGGAGATCCTGCGCACGGTCGGCATCGAGCAGATCGTGCGCGAGAAGTCCGACCAGCAGTTCGTGCAGGACGGCGCGATCATGGCGGTCGAAACGCTGGCCGGCAAGGAACTGGGCTACTTCATCGCCAACCTGAACGAGGGCGTACGCGACGTCAGCCCCTGCGAGCGCGTGTTCATCTCTCAGAGCCTCCTCGAGCCGCTGCTCCGGACGCGCGCCGAGGCGCTGGGCGCCGAGCTGCGATTCGCCACCGACCTGGTGTCGTTCGAACAGCATCCCGACCACGTACACGCGATCATCCGCCACCGCGATTCCGGCGACACCCACCACGTGCACGCTCGGTACATGGTCGCCGCCGACGGCGCGCACAGCCGCGTGCGCGAGGCGCTCGGCGTCGGCACGGCGGGTCGCGGCGTCTTTTCACGGAGCGTGACGATTTATTTCCGCGCCGACGTCAGCGGCCTGCTGCGCGGGCGCAATCTCAGCGTCATCTACGTCAACCATCCGCAGTTGCGTGGCTTCTTCCGCATCGAGAAACCGTTTACCAGCGGCTTCCTTGCGGTGAACGCGATCGGAGATCCGGCGAACCCGATTACCGATGTGGCCACGGGGCTGACCGACGAGCGCGCGCTCGAATGGGTCCGCCTGGCGCTGGGCTCGGATGACGTACCGATCACAATCGACAACGTGATGCCGTGGAATGCTGAAGCAAACTGGGCCGAGCGCTACCGCGAGGGCCGCGTCTTCATCGTCGGCGACGCGGCGCACGCGATGCCGCCCAATGGCGGGTTCGGGGGCAATACCGGCATTCAGGACGCACACAACCTGGCGTGGAAGCTGTCGATGGTCCTGCGGAACGAAGCCGGGCCAGATCTGCTCGATACCTACGATGCGGAGAGACGCCCAGTAGGGACGTTCACAACCGAGCAGGCGTACTCACGGTACGTGACACGCACAGCGCCGTATCTCGGCACCGATGGCATGCAGCCGGTGGCGCCGGATCTGGACGTCGAGCTCGGCTATCGCTACGACTCTCCCGCTATCGCTCACGACGGCGACCCTGGACCGTTGCACGAAAACCCGCGCGACTCGCACGCGCGGCCAGGCACCCGCGCGCCGCACGCGTGGGTGATGCGTGATGGCCGGAGACTCTCGACGCTCGACCTGTTCGACCGCAAACGATTTGCCTTCTTCTGCGGTCCGAAGAGTCAGTCCTGGATGCAGGCGATTAGGTCCGTGCGCGAAGCGGGCCAGATGCCTCCTGCCGACGTTGACGTGTACGGTCTGGGAGAACCGGGTCTCGAAGATCCAGCCGGGTCGGTTGCCGAGACTTATCGTTTGACGTCCGACATCCTCCTCATTCGCCCCGACGGCTTCGTTGCCTGGCGATCAAAAACGCCCTCGGGATCGCCCTCCGCTATCGCCGGCGCGGTGTCGCAGGCGATCTGCAAACCCCTGACTGTGAGCAAATCGTGAGTACACCCCTGGCAGCAGCGCAGCACGTCACCACCACCGAGGTGACATCACTTCGCGATGTGACGGCAGCGCAGTGGCGCGCATTCTGGGCCGTGATGCTCGGCTGGATCGTCGATTCCTTCGACTTCAACATCCTCGCCTTCATCGTCATCGACATCCAGCGAAGCTTCGACGTCAACAACGCGCTGGCTGGCGCGCTTGGAACCGTCACGCTGATGATGCGTCTCCTCGGCGGCACGATCGCCGGGACGATGGCCGACAAGTACGGACGCAAGCTGCCGCTGACGCTGTCGATCATCTGGTTCTCGATATTCGCGGCGCTGTGCGGCTTCTCGACGTCGTACGCGATGCTCTTCGGGCTGCGGGCGCTGTTCGGACTGGGCATGGGCGGCGAATGGGCCGCCGGCATGCCGCTGGTCCTCGAGCACTGGCCGAGGCGTCTGCGCGGATTCGTATCCGGCCTGCTGCTCGGCGGATGGTACTGGGGCTATCTGCTCGCGGCCGCGGTCTTCCAGTTCGTTTACCCGCTCTTCAAGGACACGCCGGACTTTGCCTGGCGCACGATGTTCTGGGTGTGCCTCCTCCCCGCCCTGCTGACCCTGTGGATACGCACCGGCGTCCCGGAGAGCCCGGTGTGGGTGGAGCGTCAGCGAAAGCTGAAGGAACGCGCCGGGACAACTGACAGGTTCGGGAAAAGCGTAGACCTGGCACCGGAGCCAAAGCTCTCGCTCGTGCGTCTCTTTCAGCCCGATCTTCTCGGCACGACGATCCAGACCACGCTCGTGATCGGATCGTTCATGTGCATCTACTACTCGCTCAACTTCTGGTACCCGACGTTCCTGCGCAACGCCGGACACATGAGCCTCCTGCCATTTCTCGCGGCGTTCAATTTCGGCGCCATCGGGGGGACGGCCGCGTGGGGACGGCTCTCCGAGGGCAGACTCGGGCGCCGCGGCGCCTTTACCGCAACGCTGATCCTCGGCCCCGCATCGCTGCCGTTCTTCCTTTACGGTGGCAGCGACATGTCGCTCATCATCGGCGCATTCACCATGGGTTTCTTCGGGATGGGCGTGTGGGGCATGGCGCCGGCGTACACCGTCGAGCGCTTCCCGACACAGGTGCGCGGCGTCGGTCCGGGTTTCACGTATCACGCCGGCGCCGCGATCGGCGCGCTGATGCCGTGGCTCCTCGGGGCGATGCAGGACCGCGGCTTCTCCGCGGTCAACGGTATGAGCGCGACGATGGTTGCGTCGGCAGTGGTGGCGATGGTGATGGTGTGGATCGGGCCGGAGACGCGCGGCCGCAACTTCAATGACTGACACGACGCACGAGATTTACGCGATCCGCTACGCGCACCACGATCGCCCGTCTTCAGAAAATTTCCTGCGCGGCGATCTGCACGACGTCAACGAGCCGCTCGCCTATTTCGTCTGGGCCATCGTCGGTCCGCACGGCACCTTCATCGTCGACACCGGATTCGGTGCGGACATGGCCGCCAAGCGTGGCCGCACGATCGTGCACCCCGTCGTCGAAGGGCTCAAGGTGATGAACATCGCCGCCGACGAAGTGAAGGACGTCATCATCACGCACCTGCACTACGACCACTGCGGGAACCATGACGTGTTTCCGCGCGCGCGCTATCACCTGCAGGATGTCGAGATGGCGTACGCGACGGGCCGCTGCATGTGTCATGGAGAGATGCGCATCCCGTTCGAAGCGAACGACGTGGTGGCGATGGTGCGGAAGGTGTTTGACGGCCGCGTGATGTTTCACGACGGCGACGATGAGATTGCTCCGGGCATCACCGTCCATCACATCGGCGGGCACTCTCGAGGCCTGCAGTCGGTGCGCGTGCGGACGAAACGCGGCTCAGTGATCCTCGCGTCGGACGCGTCTCATCTCTACGCGCATTTCCTCGAGGGTCGTGTCTTTCCTGTGACCTACAACGTGGCGGACACCGTCGAGGGATACAAGACGCTGCGGCGGCTGGCGG